>ERZ791865.450-NODE-450-length-60670-cov-15.149138_pt1 | contig 60670 bp, 55 predicted proteins | sample MGYA00509942_ERZ791865 | MGnify/ENA primary metagenome ERZ791865 (study PRJEB30046, sample SAMN00792098) | human gut metagenome | study: EMG produced TPA metagenomics assembly of the A metagenome-wide association study of gut microbiota in type 2...
AAATCAGCACGCCCAAGACGAAGAACTCCGTCCGCAAGATCGTCCTGCCGCCCGCTGTGGTGGCGGTGCTGCGGGAGTACAAAAAGACGGTGGACTCCCGCTGGATGTTCCCATCCCCTGTGAAGGAGGATTGCCCCATCACCCCCGGCGTAGTACGCCGCAGACTGCAGCTCATCCTAGAACACGCAGGGTGCAAACATGTTAGATTTCATGATCTGCGCCATACATTCGCAACCTTGGCGCTGGAAAACGGTATGGATGTGAAAACGCTCTCCGCCATGCTGGGTCATGTGTCAGCGGCCACTACGTTGGACATCTATACCCACATCACCGACAACATGCGGCTCACGGCCGCCGCCAACATCGACCGCGGCATCGGCAAAGCAGCGCCGCAGGAGGACACTTCAGAGCCAGGGCAGGAAACTGCCCCGGCCCAGGCGGAAAAGCCGAGTATGACCGATTTCAAGCCCTACGTGGGCCGCAAGCGCAGATCCGGTACCGGCTGTGTCAGCGAGATCAACGACCATCTGTTTGAAGGCCGCTACTCCCCCAAATGGCCCGACGGCAAAAAGCACGCCCGCAATGTCTACGCCCGTACCCGCGAGGAGTGCGAGGAGAAGCTAAAGGTGTTGATTGCAGAGATGAAGGCTGAGATTGCGGAAGCGCAGCGGCTGAAGGATCTGGGTGAAGGCGATGGGCAGCCACCGGAGGGGAAGAAAGGCAAGCGGACAATGAGAAAGTGATAAAAAGAAATGCCAACAAAGCTGTCAGCTACTTGACAGCTTTGTTGGCATTATATTCATCCAAGCAAAAACTCATAAACAGCAGCATACGCTGCGTTTTTAATAGAACGAGCGCGCTTCCCTGCAATATAAGATGCTTTCATAAGTGCAGATTCATCCGCACCTAACAATTCTCCGATTGTGTTTATAGATACGGAGCGAATCTTATCAATTTGCCATGGTGTTAAGTCGAGGTACCTTATATCTAACTTTAAATGTTCTCGAAGAACATTTGTCATATCCACTTCCTGAATGTCTGGCAATAGATTATAGGATTTATAGTTGGCACCAAATTCTGTCATTCGTTTAATAGTAATTCGGCGGACAATATTAAGTCCTATATTAAGGGGAGTGGATTCTGCTGATAGTAAGCAACCCACATTTATGGCATACCGAGTTCCAATCCCGTCCCTGGTAGCTCGAATACCTTTAGAATGTTCGTAAACAATGCCAGAGTACTCTAAGATACGCAGAGCCTCTTTTACTTTTTGAGGGGCATTTCTATCGATCCAGAAATATACAGATGTAGGTTTTTCCTCTGCTAAATAAGAATCGTTTTTAGCTTTTATAGACGGAATTACTTCTTTTTCGACAAAGTCGCGGCCCCAGGTAATAAGATCTCTATAGCCTGTGTATTTTTCGGCCAAACCCGAATGCTCAGCCCAAATAGTTTCGCGATAATATGTTCGTATAATCGTATTCACGCTTGAGGAATCCATCTTACCAGCTCGATCCACGGTTTTTAACAAATGCCGTGGATTACCGCCTGCGGAATATGCTAAGATGCTAAAATGCTCACCTTGCTGTGACAATACTTTTGCTTGCGAACTATCAGATACTTGCTTGAGAACCATAGCTTTCATGTTCTCAATATAATCAGCATCCTCTATTTTTCGATTTAAGTAAATTACCTCTGCATCTTGTTCTGGTTCGAAAGTTTCACCATATACTGTCACGCCAGGGTAAACGGCAGCGTTGCATTTTATATAGGCAGATCTCAGATCTCTAAATAGCGTGAAAAATTGTCGCTGCTGCTCGGGATAAAATACATGCGCAGCCTCATCGATAAACAGGATAATTCGTTTTAAACCAAAACTTAAACATATATCCTCAACTGCATCCATAAAGTCATCCAGTGAGGGAATGGCGGTTTCGTCGATTTCTGCCTCTGGAGTACGCCAAGATGATTCGAATTGTGTAGCTATAGCTTCAATTTTACTTTCAGAACCGTCTTTTGATTCGCCTAATAGAAGTTTGGCCCCATAGCTTCTACGGACATCAAAGCCAGTCTTTCGTAGCTCCTTAATGATATTTGAACATATCCGAGACAACATCCACGATTGAAATTGAATGGGTCTTTTGACTTGTATTACGGAGGCCTTTCTGAAAGTGATATACACAGGCAAAATCTTTTTTGTGGAGAAGTTTTCCGATAGTTTGGATTGAGCAACACGAAAAAGAAAAGTCTTACCTACCCCTCGACTCCCAACCAACAAGACCGGATTCCGGGATGATAATTTTTGCACAGTAGCAATATCGTCGGCATTTTCAACATAAAACTCTTGTATTTGTTCATTTGTCATTTCCTCTGTTCGAAAGATAAAATTACTCATATCGCACCTCATTAGTTTCCGTATAATGCTATTATTTCGGGAATAGTACTTAAATATGACATTATTGGTGTCTCTAATGTTGTCAGAGTGCTTCCCTTTAAATTGCTCCAAAATCTAATTGTTAAAGCAAAAGTAATTAGATATGCAACTGAGTCCGCTTTATCAATAAAGCTGTCAAAAAGCTGATCCTTATATTCGATTTGCAACGGGGTTTCCTGCATGACTTCGTAGTTTCCATGAACATATTCGGAACATTCTCTATATACATCTCGAGCAAGCGTCTGCAATGATGCTCCGTGATTCTTTAATTCAGGAGCAAAAGCCTGAATAAAAACAGAACCATATACCCCTGTTTGGGCATGTATAGTTTCTGCCCAGCATTCATCTTTTTGATGGGTTTTCCATAGACGATAATTGAGTTCGCTGGAAGACAACATTATGGAAAATAGGGTGTACTCTAAGGAAAAACGCAGTGAAGTCATCGCCTGTTTATAGAGACCTGAGGCAACAAATAATAAAGACAATGTATACTCCCGTAACGACAGTTCAAGCATAGAGCTCTGCTCTACACCGAGTTCTTTCAACTCGGTAATCCAAACACCATAAAAGGAAGAAAACTGTTCACAATTTGCGAATTGGGTTGCCTTTTCACCGGCTAATGACATGTTTTGTATTTCTCCTAATTTTTTCAAGAAATCATCACAAATATTATTTGCAACCATAATCTTCTCCATTCATTAGCCCATAAGTTATCAGCAAATATCTTGCAGTGTCTTTTAAACATTATAATGCAGGATAGCATAAATCACAAGAGCATGTAGAAAAAACACAGCTTATCGCATAATGCGTAAGAGAATAAGACTTCTTAGCTATTTAAATCGGATTTCACTGAAAGTTAACAATGAATAAATCCGTACTGTTGTCTGTGCGAGTGGTGTATATTTAGTTTCAGCCTCACCCTTTGCGCCGCAATAGACAAAGAATAAGAAAAGCCCTCTGAAATCAACGATTTCAGAGGGTTTTTGGTCCGAGTAGTGCGGCTCGAACGCACGGTCTCCTGGTCCCAAACCAGGCGCGATACCAACTTCGCTATACCCGGATATTCAATTTCTGCCATGATACCACGGCGAGGGGTAAAAATAAAGTTTTTTCTGTCTGTGGTCATTTATGTGGTCAAAGTCGTTTTTGTGCCGCTTTCAGCAATCGGGAAAATTCTGTAAACGCAGGTATCGCAAGGCTTTGCGGCGTTTCGCCTCACCCTATCCCGGATACCGCCACGGCACTCCCAAACCAGGCACGATACCAACTTCGCTATACCCGGATACTATTGATACTTGAATAGGGCTTCGATTTGAAGCCCTATTATTATACCGCCTGCTCTGCGCGGTTGCAAGGGTTATTTGCGGTGCGCGGAGCGTTTTTCGGCATCCTTGGGGCGCGTGCCCTTCATCGCCTCGTGTTCCTGACGGAGCTCGTCGTGCAGCTGGAGCGAACTCCACGCGACGTTGTCCTCGGTGACGACGGCCTTGAGCGCGACGATCACGCGGCTGCGGCGAAGAGACGAGAGCAGCGCGTCGAGCTGCGGACCGGAAAGACCGCAGAGCACGAGCATCTCGTCGGAAAAGCCGCCCTCGACGGTTTCCTCGACAGGGGAGAAGCCCTCAAGATCGCAGAGATAGCCGATCGGCTGCGAAAGCTCCTCCGGCGCGACGATGCGCTCGCTCACACCGAGCTTGAAGAGCGCGAAGCGGACCTTTTGCAGCCGTGCGGCGTCCTTGAAATTGTAAAGCAGTGCACATGCCATGGTCAAACCCTCCTCAGCGGTGCTGCGCGGCCTTCTGTGCCATGATATCGGGGTCGATGCAGAAATAGGTGAACTCGCCCGTGGCGAGGAGCTTGCCGCCCTCGCCTAAAATGTCCACATTGACAAGGCAGGTCGTTCTGCCGCGGTGGCGGACTTTGGCGTCCGCGCGCACGACGCCCTCCGACTGGTTGCGGAGAAAATGCATCGAGCTGCCCTGCGTCACGTAGGATCGACCATCCGTGTGGGCGGCGTAGCCCGTGGCGTTGTCGGCCATCGTGTAGATCGCGCCGCCGTGCACGATACCGTAGGGATTCTTGCTTTCGGGGCGGATCTCAAGCTTGAAGATCGCGTGGTCGGGCTCGACAAATTCCGCTTCAATGTGATTATAGGTGGCAAAAAGATTCTTCTTGTTCAATTCCGCCGCCTGCTGGGCGGCTGTGAGCTGTTCCATGAAAGTGCTCCTTTGACATTGTTACTGTCGTATCCTACCACAGTGCGGCGATAAAAGCAACAATGCGGTGAAAACATCGAATCAGTAAAAATCGACAGAAGAATACGAATTTTGTATAACATTATCATGTTGAGTGCAAAAAATGAAAAAACTTGTATCGCTTGCCCACTTCCATTTTGCGTGAAAGCCTGCTATACTACCTTTATCATAGAAAAATATGCGCTTGAAGGGGAAATCCCTATGGTATATGAGAGTAGTGCATCCTCCCGCTGCGCCGCGGGGCCGAAGATCGCCGCCATCGGCGGCGGCACGGGCCTGTCGACCATGCTGCGAGGGCTGAAAAAATATACAGACCGCTTAACGGCCATCGTCACGGTGGCGGACGACGGCGGCGGGAGCGGCGTGCTGCGCCGTGAAATGGGTATTCTGCCGCCGGGCGACGTGCGGCAATGTATGCAGGCGCTCGCGAACACCGAGCCTGTGATGGAGCAGCTTCTCGGCTATCGCTTTCCGGAGGGGCAGCTCAAGGGGCAGTCGTTCGGAAACCTGCTGCTTGCGGCGCTCAACGGCATGGCGGGGAGCTTTGAAGAGGCCGTCGCCATGATGGGACAGGTGCTGGCGATCTCGGGCCGCGTGCTGCCGGTGACGAACGCGGATGTACAGCTCGAGGCCGTGTTTGAAAACGGCGCGCGCGTCGTGGGCGAATCGCACATCTTCAACGCGAAAAAGCAGCAGGACTGCCGCATCCACCACGTTTCGCTTGTGCCGGAGCACCCGAAGGCGCTGCCCGATGCGCTCCATGCCATTTCAGAGGCCGACCTCATTCTGCTCGGCCCCGGCAGCCTTTATACGAGCGTGATCCCGAACCTGCTCGTCGACGGTGTGGCCGACACGATCCGCGCGTCGCACGCGCAGAAGTTTTACATCTGCAATATCATGACGCAGGACGGCGAGACCGAGGGCTACACCGCCGCCGACCATCTGGAAGCCCTGCAGCGTCACGGGCGGGAGGGGATCGTCGACCTCTGCCTTGCCAACAATGCGCCCATCCCGCGCGGGCTCGCCGCGCGATACAGTGAAGAGGACGCGGAGCTGCTGCGCGTCGACCGCGAGCGCATCGCGGAGCTGGGAATCGCGCTCGCGGAATACCCGCTGCTCTCGGCGCAGGGCGGCTACGCCCGCCATGACCCGGCGCTGCTGGCGCAGGCGGTCATGGAGCTCTACCGCGAGCGCACGGTGCGCATCTACCGCGGCACCCAGCAGTACATTACGGAAGAACAGGAGTGGAAATAATGCTCAACAGTAAGGAATTTGTCAGGGAATTGCAGCTGCGCCATGAGAGCGCCTGGATGAACCCGAATGTCGGGAGCGCGGAAACCGCGCTCGCCGCGCTGCCGCTCACGCGTGCGGATGTCGATGACGCCGAGGCGCGGCTGGAGCGCTTCGCTCCGTTCATCAAGAAGGTATTTCCCGAGACCGTGGCTGATCGCGGCCTCATCGAATCGCCGCTGACGGAGATCGAGCATATGCGCGCATGGCTCAACGAAAATGAAGGTGCGCAGCTCGCAGGCAAGCTCTTCTTGAAGCGCGACAGCGACCTGCCTGTCGCGGGCAGCGTCAAGGCGCGCGGCGGCTGCTACGCGGTGCTCAAGCACACGGAGGACTTAGCGCTTGCGAACCGGCTGGTCGAGATGCACGATGATTACAGCGTGTTTGCCACGCGCGCGTTCCGCAACTTTTTCTCGCAGTATGAGCTGCATGTCGGCTCGACGGGTAATTTGGGCTTGAGCATCGGCATCATGGGCGCGGCGCTCGGCTACAGGGTCACGGTCCACATGAGCGCGGACGCGCGGCAGTGGAAAAAGGATCTGCTGCGCGCAAAGGGCGTGACGGTGCTCGAATACGGCGCGGACTACTCCTACGCCGTGCAGAAGGGCCGCGAGCGCGCGGCGGAGGACCCGAGAAGCTATTTTATCGACGATGAAAACTCTGTCGACCTCTTCCTCGGCTACGCTGTGGCTGCGCGGCGGCTCAAGGCACAGTTCGCCGAGCAGAACATCGCGGTCGACGAGGAGCACCCGCTGCTCGTTTACATTCCCTGCGGCGTCGGCGGCGCGCCGGGCGGTATCTGCTTTGGCTTGAAGCAGGAGTTCGGCGACGCGGCACACGTCTACTTCGCTGAGCCGGTGGAAGCGCCGTGCATGCTGCTCGGCCTCGCCAGCGGCTTGCAGAATGCGATCTGCGTGCAGGATATCGGCCTGACGGGCCGCACCGCGGCGGACGGACTCGCCGTCAGCCGCCCCTCGGGCTTCGTGGGGGAGACGGTCAAGGCGATCGTTAGCGGCGGCTTCACGGTGTCGGACGAGCATCTGTTCACAGACCTTCACGCCCTGCACGAGACGGAGAGACTTTTTGTCGAGCCGTCCGCCTGGGCGGGCTTTGCCGGTGCGGTGGAGCTGTCCAAGATGACGGATTATCTCGAAAGCAGCGGCCTTGGCGCGCACTGGGAGAATGCCGCGCACATCGTCTGGGCGACGGGCGGCGCGCTCGTGCCGGAAGGCGAACGCGAAAAGTACCTCGCAAACTGAAAAGAGATAAAAAGAAGGACTTCACGCATTGCGTGAAGTCCTTCTTTTTCGCGCCGCGGCGGGGAGGGGAACCCCGTTACGCGGGCGTCATCGTCAGCGTATAGTTTGCGGTGCGGATCACGATCTGCGTTACGATGCTTTTCACCGTGTCGATGCTGAGCTCGGCGGTGTAGCCGGTAAAGCCATCGCTTGCAAACGCGACTGCCAGCTCCCATGTTTCCGTGCTACCCGACGAGGACACACGCTTTGCGTCCGTGATATGCTTGCTGCGCGCACCTACGAACTGGCAGTCAAGGAAGCATTTGCCGATGTAGCTATTCTCCGCCCATACAGCCACCTCGGCATAAATCGGATAGCCAACATCACCTAGTTCCGGGCTGTTGCCGGAGATGCTAATCTGTTCATCGCTTGCAAAACCGCCCTTGACAGCATAGTAATTTGCAAAATAACTGACACCGTTATCAAAGAACGGGAACGGCTCGGCAGTAAATTTCACGGTGGTGACATCCGGTGTGCTGCTGACGTCGAGCGCGGCGTCGAAGCCCGTCTTCTTGCCGCCGCCTTCAAGCATGCCGTGGTATTTGCCGCCCGCGGCGTAGCCGTCATTCAGAATGGTGAGGGCCTTGTCGAGCGCGGCGTTTCCGGTGTTCGGCTCGGTCGGCACGCGGGCGGGGGCGGAGGTCGTGTCGATGCGCAGTCCGTTCTCTGCGTCCCACTGGTAGCCCCAGCCGAAGGACTCGTACGCATAGCGGAATGTGAGCGGGAAGTACGTTACGCCGTTGTAATTGAAGATCGGATAGGTCGCCTCCTTGTTGTCGATCAGCGCGCCGTTGACGCTGATCCGGTAGCTTGGCAGCGTGACGGAGACGCTGCCCTTCGGCGCCTTGCCGGGTTCGGCGACGTAAGCGCTCTGCGCGCCGCCTGCGGTGATATTGAGCGACTTGGCGGCATTGTTCCAGTCGGTCTCCACGCCCATGAAACGGCTTAATTGATATGTCATGGGAAAGTAGGTGATGTTGCTGTAGGACAGCAGGGGGTACTTGGCGTTTTTGTTGTCGATGACCTGACCGTTGAGCGTCACCTTGCCGGTGACGACGTCGGCGCGCATTGCGGCCTCGGCCTGCGGCAGCAGACTGAACGCGAGGGCGATGCAGCAGGCGATGGCAAGCAGGACGCGCAGAAAAGTCTTGTTGATGGTAGACATAACATACTCCTTTCCGTTTTGTGATGGTTGACGTTTACTCGTACAGCTTGGCGCTGCGGTTGAGGTACACGAGCTCTATGATCTCGACCACGCCCAGAGCGATGGCAATGGCGAGAATGAACAGGAGCAGGACGATCATGCCGCCGTTGTAGAAGTAGAAGAAGGAAGCCGACGACAGACCCAAAAGCAGGAGCAGGGTAAGGAATGCACCGAAGCAGCCGATGATCACGACCTGCCAGGTGCAGAGTGAACGCCATTTTGCCGCCATTGCGTCGTCTGCGCCGTCAAACGCTTCGGCGCAGGCGGTGAGCTGGTGGTACGCCGCAAGTGTGGCAAACAGGAAGATCAATCCCAGCAGAATGATCAGAACGACCAGAATCGCGGAGACGTCCGATGCCGTTATCCACTCCTGTACGCTTGGCGCATCGAGAAGCGCAACGAACGGCAGCGCGATCAGCGGCAGAAGATTAAAGTACACGGCCTTGCGGAAGCGGGGGACGGCCGCGCTCAGCTTCCAGAGCACAACGAGCGCGAGAACGCTGACCGCAAACGACATCGCACTCAGCACGATGCCGAGCGCCGGGATCTTGTCGCCGAGCTTAAAGGTGTTGTTCAAAAGATTGATGACGATATTGGCGATGCCGAGGCGGAAGAGGTTCTGGAACCCCTTGTGCAGCAGCGGCGCGTTTGGCCTCTCGCGCAGGGGGATGACCGGCGGCGCGGGCGGGGGAGTGACAGCGCTTTCTGCGGGGACGGGAACGGCAATGGGGGAGGCTTCGGGGACGGGGTCAGGGCTTGGTGTCGAATTATTTTCCATCATGGCGGTTCTCCTCTCTTGTTCTCTCGCTTTTTATTTTTCTCTCAATTTGAAATACGGTCACGCTCACTGGAAGCGGTATCCCTGCGCGGTAAGGGAGGCAAGGTAGTTCATAAAGTTTTCGTACTGCTCAAAGTGCAGCAGGTCGCTTGCCTCGACCTCATGGAACGAGGCGATTTTAGTGGAGGTATCCACCCACACAAGATAATCGTTCACGGTTTCGCCTCCTCGTCGGGGAGCTTTTCCCCCTCTATGTCATCAAGGGTGAGAATATTCTCGTCTTCATCGTCGTCGGAAAGATCGACGGTCTTCTCCGTGACCGCCACGCTCTCGGCCAGAGCGCGCAGGACGGCTTCATCGCCGCTGGCGTCGAGCGAGAAGTGGAGATTGCTCTCCTCGTCGATCCACTCGAGCGTGCTCCACAGCGACTCATCGCTCGCAAGGAAAAACTTGCCCTTACAGCCGTTGACGGTGATCTCGGAAATTTCGGTGTCCTCGCCCATGTCGTAATAGCTGAACGAATCGTCCTGCATGTAGATATAGCTGAAAAGGATGAGGTCGTTGCCGCTTTGATAGCAGAGCTGGCGGAAGCCGGAGTCCTCATAGCTCATATCTTCGTCCAGCGTGTAGCCGTCCGGCAGGGCGGTGATCGTGTAGAACGGCAGCTCGCCGGTGGGGGCGTCGCCCGCGTATTCATAGGAGACCTGCGAGCCCGTCCACGTTTCCACCCAGTGGATCATAGCGGCCCGCGCGGCGGGACTGGCGGCGGCAAAGCCGCTGAGCGCGAGCAGAGCGACCAGAGCGACCATGGCCGCGCGCTTGGCGAGCTTGCTCCAGAAGCTCCGCTGCGCGGGGCGCTTGTAGGTCAGGGCCTCTTCGACGTATTTCGCGCCGATCTCGTTCATGGCGTCGGAAAAAAGCTCGGGTGTCATACCAGCACCTCCTGTTCGGTCAGATAGGTCTTGAGCTGCTTGCGCATACGCGTCAGGCGCAATCGGGCGTTGCCCTCGGTGATGCCGAGGAGCTTGCCGATCTCGGCAAAGCTGTCGGCGTACCAGTAGCGGCGCATGAAGAGCACACGGTTTTCCTTGCTCTGCGTGTCAAGAAAGCGCTCGATCGCGGCGGCGAGCTCTCTGGCCGCATAGTGCTCCTCCATCGCCTGCTGGGGCGAAGCAAGAAACGTTTCAAGCTCCTCCATGCACATATCGTAATGGCTGTTTCGTTTCATTGCCGTGTTGGCACGATAGCGCGTGATCGAACAGCGGCGGACGAGCGTGCCGACAAACGCCGGAAGCGATTCCGGACGCTGCGGCGGGATCGCGTTCCAGGTGCTCAAATAGGCATCGTTCACGCACTCCTCCGCATCCTGCGCGCTTGCAAGGATGTTGTCCGCGAGCTTGTGGCAGAGCTTGCCGTATTTCTTGTCCAGCTCGCTGATGGCATCCTCCGAGCGCGCAAAGAACAGCTCGATGATCTGCGCGTCTTCCATCGTGCAGCGCCTCCTTTCCTCGTGAAAAAGTGTTTCTACTTGAATAGACGCAATTTCCGGCAAAATGCTTCACGAAACCGTAAAATTTTTTTATTTTTCCTTTTTGACGGAAAAACCGGATGATTTGTTCCTGCGCGGCGGGAGAAAAAGGGAAGATATCGACAAAATTATATGATAAATATAAGAAAACGGCCCCGCACCTTTTCGGTACGGGGCCGTTGATCCTGCATTTAAAGGTGCAGCCTTGCGTGCTCGCAGATCGCGTCGTATGTCTGCTGGCTGATGTCGTGCTCGATCTTGCACGCATCCTCCTCAGCGGTCTTTTCGTCCACGCCGAGGGCGATGAGAAATTTTGTGAGCGTGTGGTGGCGGTCGAGCATCTTTGCTGCGATCGCCATGCCGCGGTCTGTCAGCGTGATGAGGCCGTCGCGGTCCATCTCGATATATCCGTTTTCGCGCAGGCGCTTGGTCGCGTAGGTGACGCTGGGCTTCGTCACGCCCAGATGGTCAGCCACGTCGATCGAACGGATATAGCCGTGCTGCTCTTTCATCATCAGCATGGATTCGAGATAATCTTCAGATGCCTTTTGGATTTTCATGTGCGGTTTCACCAACTTCATTGTTAAAGGTCAATCACAGATTAACATGCTCTAACCAAAAATGCAAGTATTAAAAAAATGTTCACAAAACCTCTTGACAAAATAGGTTAGAGAGATTAAACTTACGGGCGAAAGTTAAACGACACTAACTTTGAGATGGCGAATTGCGGATCGCCGCGATGAGAAAAGTGCCAGACCAACAGCATGCGGAGGGATAAATAATGATGCCGCTTACACTGGCGAATGCCGGAGAAGAAAATACTATCCTCAAAGTCGGCGGGAGTGCTGAAGTCAAAAAGCACCTCGAAGATCTCGGCTTTGTGGCCGGGGGCACGGTGAGTATCGTGTCGTCGCTCGGCGGGAACGTGATCGTCAAGGTCAAGGAAGCCCGCGTTGCCATCAGTGAAGAAATGGCAAGAAAAATCATGGTTTGAGCAATTTTTCAAATAAAAGGAGAGAGATTATGAAAACACTGCGTGAAGTCAAGATCGGCGAGACCGTCAAAGTCGTCAAGCTCCATGGCGAGGGCCCCATCAAGCGCCGTATCATGGATATGGGCATCACCAAGGGCACTGAGGTGTTCGTGCGCAAGGTCGCGCCCCTGGGCGACCCGATGGAGGTCACTGTGCGCGGCTACGAGCTGTCGCTGCGTAAGGCGGACACCGAAATGATCGAAGTTGAATAATTTATTTCTACATAAGTTAAGGAAACTTAACAAGAAGGAGCAGTAAGAAACATGGAAAAGCAGATCAAAATTGCCCTCGCGGGCAACCCCAACTGCGGTAAGACGACGCTGTTTAATGCGCTGACCGGTTCGAACCAGTTCGTCGGCAACTGGCCCGGCGTCACCGTGGAAAAGAAGGAAGGTAAGCTCAAGAAGCACGATGACGTGGTCATCATGGACCTTCCCGGTATTTACTCCCTGTCCCCCTACACGCTGGAGGAAGTCGTCGCCCGTAACTACCTCATCACCGAGCGTCCCGACGCGATCCTGAACATCATCGACGGCACGAACCTCGAGCGTAACCTGTATCTCACCACCCAGCTCACTGAGCTTGGCATCCCCGTGGTCATCGCCATCAACATGATGGATATCGTCCGCAAGAACGGTGATGAGATCAACGTCAAGGAGCTCTCCCGTGAGCTTGGCTGCGAGATCATCGAGATCTCCGCGCTCAAGGGCGACGGCGTCATGGACGCTGCCGAGGCTGCCATCCGCGCCGCCAAGGGCACCAAGACCGTCCCGATGCACACCTTCTCCGGCCCTGTCGAGCACGCCATCGCCCACATCGAAGAGGCGGCCGTGCACTCCATGCCGGAAGAGCAGCAGCGCTGGTACGCGATCAAGATCTTTGAGCGCGACGACAAGGTACTCGCAAAGCTCAGCATCCCCACCGAGACGATGAACCACATCGAAGAGGACATCAAGGCGGCGGAGACCGAGCTCGACGACGACGCCGAGAGCATCATCACCAACGAGCGCTACATCTACATCGCACAGCTCATCAAGGGCTGCTACAAGAAAAAGAGCACGGAAAAGCTCTCCACCTCCGATAAGATCGATAAGGTCGTCACCAACCGCTGGCTGGGCCTGCCCATCTTCGCGGTCGTGATGTTCCTTGTGTACTGGGTCGCTATGGTCGGCGTGGGCGCGCCCGCGACCGACTGGGCGAATGACGGCCTGTTTGGCGACGGCTGGCACCTGTTCGGCATCGGCTCCGCCGCCTATGGCGAAGCGAGCGATGATTACACCGCCGCTTCCGAAGCGATCAACGCCTTTGCTGGCATTGACACGGGCGACGAAGAGTTCGACGCCGGCACGGCGCTCGAAGAGATCAAGGATTTCCAGCCCACCGAAGACACTGCCACTGTTGATGTTGAGGATGAAGAGACCCTCGCCATCAATGAGATGACCGCCTACTACGACGCGCTGCCCGAGGGCGCGGACAAGATGGACGATGTTGTCCAGATGACCTATGTGGACGCTGTCAGCTACTTCGAAGAGAACGGCTTTGACGAGCCCGACCCGGCTGACTACGGCGTTTGGGTCCCCGGTATCCCTGTTCTGATCGGCGATGCGCTTGACGCTGCCGGTACGGCTGACTGGCTCAACGGCCTGATCCTCGACGGTATCGTCGCCGGTGTCGGCGCAGTGCTCGGCTTCGTGCCGCAGATGCTGGTCCTGTTCCTGATGCTCGCCTTCCTTGAGGCCTGCGGCTACATGGCCCGTATCGCCTTCGTGCTCGACCGTATCTTCCGCAAATTCGGCCTGTCCGGCAAGTCCTTCATCCCGATGCTCATCGGCACCGGCTGCGGCATCCCGGGCGTCATGGCCTCCCGTACCATTGAAAACGAGCGTGACCGCCGTATGACGATCATGACCACCACGTTCATCCCCTGCGGTGCGAAAGTGCCCTTCATCGCCATGGTCGCCGGCGCGATCTTCGGTGGTGCCGCATGGGTCGCCACCTCCGCCTACTTCGTCGGTATGGCTGCCATCATCATCTCCGGCATTATGCTGAAAAAGACGAAGATGTTCTCCGGCGACCCCGCCCCCTTCGTTATGGAGCTGCCCGCCTACCACTGGCCGACCGTCGGCAACGTGCTGCGCAGCATGTGGGAGCGCGGCTGGTCCTTCATTAAGAAGGCCGGTACCATCATCCTGCTTTCCACCATCGTTGTGTGGTTCACCACCTACTTCGGCTGGGTGGACGGCACGTTCCAGATGCTCTCTGAGGAACAGATCGACGCCTCCATCCTCGCCAAGATCGGCAATGCCATCGCATGGATCTTTGCGCCTCTCGGCTGGGGTACCTGGCAGGCGGCTGTCGCCTCCATCACCGGCCTTGTCGCCAAGGAGAACATCGTCGGCACCATGGGCATCCTGTATCCCGCCGGCTGGGCTGAGATCGGCGCGGCCTTCACGCAGATCAGCGGCTATTCTTTCCTGGTGTTCAACCTGCTGTGCGCTCCGTGCTTCGCGGCCATCGGCGCCATCAAGCGTGAGATGAACAACGCGAAGTGGACATGGTTCGCCATCGGCTATCAGTGCGGCTTTGCTTACCTCATTGCCCTGATGATCAACCAGTTCGGCAACGCCTTCACCGGCAGCCTGAACGTCATCGGACTGATCGCGGCCATCGTTGTCCTCGCCGGTATGATCTACATGCTCTTCAAGCCCTATAAGGAAGCTACCAAGCTGAGCGATAAGCACTGATCCCTTAACACCGATACCCTGCGAAAGGAGTGATTTCCGTGTTGAACTGGGTTACCGCAAACCTGTCGACGATCATCGTCTCTGCTATCCTGCTTGCCATAATCATTGCTATCTCCACCTATCTTATCCGGCAGAGAAAGAGGGGAAGAAACTCCTGTGGCTGTAACTGTGCACACTGCGCTATGCACGGCACTTGTCACAGTAAGCAGCATTAAATAGCACAGGAGACGCGGGACTTATCCACCCGCGTCTCCTGCGCCGTATGAAAGGAAATGATCTTAACATGTACGAAACCAAAGTGAAGATCGACGGCATGATGTGCGGCATGTGCGAATCGCACATCAACGACGCCATCCGCAACGCGTTCTCCGTGAAGAAAGTCTCCGCCTCCCATGGAAAGGGCGAAGCGGACATCATCAGCGAAGAGCCCATCGACGAGGCGAAGCTGCGCGAGACCATCACCAAGACCGGCTATGACTTCGTCTCCATGACGAGCAAGCCGTATGAAAAGCACGCCCTGTTCGCCTTTTTGAAGAAGTAAAAGACAAAATGAAAGGCACGGCTTTTGGCAGGTGTTTGTAAAACAGGTTTAGACCGAAATTACGAAATGAGCATCTGTCAGGCAGGGTTGGATAGTAACTGGATAAATAAGTTTTGCCGCACACAGCTTGATGCTGTGTGCGGCAAAACTTATTTATATGGTATAAAATTCTTCAGGGCTATGATGTGGTATTCGATCAATCGCATACAAAAAGGATTCTGCAATATCAATTACATTTTTCTGAAATCCATCATAAATTTCAGAAAATGACGATATTCTGTTTTCCGTTCGACTTGTATATGTAATAGAATGTCTCCCGTTATCAATAATATCTGCCTTCTTATATTTTTCCAATGTCAATCGCCCGCTTGAACGGACGTTTCGGATGGTACTGATAAGAAGTTGCATATCTGTTGCATCCATATTTCGTATTGACTTATCAAGAACATCTGTTACATCATAGATTGCACAGAGACAATCTCCTGCCTCTGAAAACGCATCATGCATATATTTTATTACCTTATCTTTATAAGCTCTTACAATATCTGCCTCCTTCATACCAAGCTTGTTTTCAACTAAATTTGGTTTCGAAACTTTGAATTTCTGAATCAGGTCCTCACTGTAAGATTTTCGTTTATCATTTATTCTTGCGGGTAACACAACGTTGTAGCCATTGTAATGACGAATATCATCCGCATTATAACAAGAAAAATATTTGACACCTTTTACCCTGTCATAGTTTCGAAATACCCATTGCATAAGCATTTGTGGAATGACGAATTCCTGCTTAAATGCGCTATGTCCATTTAGATTGACAACCGAACATGCAAAAATTAGAGGGTATGTTGAAAGATACTTGCTCGCCAGATTTATATAATAGTCTTCCGCTTCGTTTTTTGCCACGAACCACATTGTGGCAACTTCTCTCGGAGACAGAAATGTGATGAATTTCCAATCGTCTTCGGGTATCGGATTACGTTGGTACATAAACTCAGAATAGTAATATTGATGCGGGTATCCACATTCCTGCCATGCAATTTGTAAATGTGAAGCAAGATAGAGGCATGGATGACCGGCCATACTATATCGTTCATTGCTAACTAAATGTCGCTTATTGTATGGAATGTGAAATAGATCTTTTGGTTTCTTTAATACTTCACTTTTAGCAGCTCTTACTCTAAAAAAAGTCGTTGGGAGTTTGGGCCAGTAAATATCGCTAATAAAAAGCTGATCCAACAGATTGTCCATCAACGTATTGAACTGCTTTTGAGCTGATGCAAGGTCCGCGTTGTCATAGAAGTCAATTATTTCACATAAAAGGTCAAAATTCCTTTTTATTTGTGGAAGATGCACCGACAAACTATCGTAGAATGCATCAGAAAAACTTCTGAAACGGTGTTTGGTGAGCATTTCGGAAAATTTTGCAGAAAAGCTCTCTTTTTCCGTTGAAATAGCTATTCTTGTTGGCGTATCTTTCCGATATACTGGGAGATCCAACGAAATTAAAAATGCAGTAAAATCTTCTTCGTACCAATCATAGCGGTTTTCGCGGTTCATAGATGACACCTCCATAAAATTCCTACATTAGCGTTTCTGTTTTCCTTTTTTATGAGGTATCTGTGGTCTCGCCTTCCCACGCTGACTGATAGGACTTTTCAAGTATTTGGACAACTTGAGTATTTCAATCAGCGAGACGAATTGCTCTTTCGAGAGCTTGTCATAATCAATGCCAAAGGTAGCGAGGAACGACCGAATTTGCTTTTCCTCGGAACTGCCCTCAAAGTTCATCGCATCCTGCAACTGACCCTGTACGGTTGCTACGAGGGAGCTTTCATCCGCAGTCATAGTGTCGGGGCGATGTTCATTCCGAATATCACGGAGGATACCTTTCAGATCGTCCGCAATCAAGCTTCCGAAATACTCATCCTCTCTGATCTGCGCGACTCCCAGCGTCCGCAGGTGCAGGTCATTTTCCTCGCCGCCGTTTTTCATCAGCGCCATCTGCCGGACGGCTTCCAGCACGGCGTTCATATCATTGATGCGCATATCCGCGATCCGGTCAACGTAAATCTCGGCGTCCAGCATGAAACGCTGGAAATCCTTGTGGCAGATCAGCTCCGACAGCAGCCGATGGTTGAATTTGCCCGTTCTCAATACTTCGATTGCATCGTCACCCAAATGCAGAGCGTCCAGCTCTGTGTTTGGGTGATTTTTTTGTTCTGTCAGCCCCAGCAGGTAATCGGTGGACACGCCATAGAACTTTGCCAGTTCCACCATACTGAACGGGCTGATGTCCTTAAAATCATCGGCTTCGTATTTTCCCAGCGCAGACTTTGAAATACCTGTTTCCGCAGAAAGCTGTTCCAGTGTCAGACTGCGCTCTACGCGCAGGTCTTTAAGCCGTTCCTGAATGGTGAGTTTTGGCTGCATAGCGGTGTCCTCCCTTCAATTTTCTGCCCTTTCCGGTCTTGTCCATAAGCGTGGAAATCTGCGTTTTTCGGCGCGTTTTCCGACCTCTTGGATATACGGGAGAGGGCTATATTTTTCGCTAAAATGGTCTTGCAATCGCACCTGAACCTTGAAAATTGCATGACCGTCCGAACGGGATATGTCCTCTGGCGAAGTGCCGCATCCAGCGCACCAAGGAGAACGAAACGCCGGGAGCGATCCTCCGGGCAGGAACGACGTTCGGAAAGAGCGGCAAAATCGAATGTAAAAATCAAAGCAAGTGAAAACGGCGAAAAAGTTTTCTGCCTTGTGCGGTTATCTGCACGGAATAGAGCGCTATTCAGCAGTGAACGACGTTTGTCGTTCAACATGATATTTCGCCGTTTCACGCAAAGACACATCAAACGGCAAAAGCGGAAGGTGCCGCCTGTGACCAACGCATCATCGGCGGTATTTCCAGTGAAAAGCCGTACATCAAAAATCAGCGCCCTATGGCGAACGGGTGTCACGATTTGACAAACCCATTATACCATAGGGCGCATCGAAAAAACAGGAGGAAAGTTTGAATATGAGAAAATCTGAAACCTATCGCAATGAGATCAAGTCCTACATCGTCCGCACCGGCATGACCATGACCGAGGTGGTGGACTACCTCTCCGATGAATACGGCTGGAGCCGCAGCGTCCCCAATCTCTCCGGTAAGCTCAAGCGCGGCTCGCTCCGCTACGGCGAAGCGGTAGAGCTGGCGGACGCGCTGGGGTATGACATTGTGTGGCAGAAGCGGTGAGACACATTCCAAAAAGCAATATAGTAATAAAAATAATTAAGCACTATATTGACAAAATCGTTTTCTAATTGTATCATGTAAGCGAAGAGGTGATTTACATGAACCGGCTTATTTCAAAATGTCCCGCCTGTCATGGGACACTGCGAGTTAGCACGCTACAATGCCCTGATTGTGGCATGGAGCTAAGAAACACGTTCGACCTTAGCCCTTTTGATCGGCTCGACAAGGAGCAATTCGAGTTCTTGATTACTTTTTTGAAAGACAGAGGAAACCTGAAGGAGGTACAGTCTGATATGCAAATATCTTATCCAACTGCAAAAAAGAAACTGGATGAATTGCTTGCCGCCTTAAATCTTGGCGGTGGAACGGAGAAGGTAATGCCAAAGGAAATTGATGTAAGCCGCATGGATGTGGACTATACAAGCACACTCGCGTCCGAAATCATCAAAGCAAAGCTGAAAGCGCACGGTGGTCACATCACCGTATACACAGCCAGAGGTCTTCCTTGTGAGATCTACGCAGAGTCAGACGGAACAACTTTTACAAGTGATAAGTTGCCTGTTAAGCCAGCCTACGACTATAAGGTGTTTGACGATATTGTAGAACTCCTTATAAAACAAGGCGGCAGAGCAAAGAAAGGCAATGGAAGAAACTATAAGCTCGGTGAACCCGGCTGTGAGGAAAATACCGTTGTCGGTACAATAGCGCTTCACCGCGGTCGAACAATCGGAGAATCGGTTTTTGATCCCGTGTTTGTAATGGCTGCAATTTTAGAGTGGGCGGGGATTGCTAAGAATGGACGTGGCGAGTTAATTCTAACTGAGGAGCATAACGATTTATGATACAATTCTTACTCATTGCTTTTGTTAGTTTCTGGTACAACCTCTTATTTAAGAACAAGTACTAAATCATACTGTGCCTATTGGGAGGACGCGAAAATGGCGCGAAGGATTTGCTGCCCGAATATTTTTTGCAGAAGCACAAACATTGTTCCAGTGTCAACCAAAACAAAATTTTCCGTTGGAAGAGCTGTTGTCGGTGGAACTGTGGGGAGTTTGTTTAACCCTCTTGGCACGATAATCGGTGCAGCCAGCGGAATAAACGGAAAAAGGGGAAAGACTAAATTTCTATGTCAGGATTGCGGAAAAGTTTTTGAGCGAAAAATATAAAATGGGAGCGGTTATCACATGGAGGTATTGACAAGAACATTTGAAGAAGAACTGCGTGAAAAAATGATACAAGCAAAGAAAGAGAGTAAATATAACCCTACACGGTTCAACCAGATGTTAGCGCAATACGGAGGTGTCGAAACCGCACGGCGGCTGATTGCAAGTGCGCAAAAAACGGGAAATTTATCAGAAGGGCTATCTACACTGTGGTCTTGTGGGCGCTTGGACTTATCAATGGAAGAATCGGTATGCAAGCCGGAGTACGCGGCACTTTTTTCTGAAACAGAAATCATGTATTGCAAGAACATTCTTAGAGAATTGGGATGCTAAAAAATCCCTTGGTAACAAGGGCGCACTTCTATACTCTCCTGATGGGAGTATGTGCGCTCTGCGAGGCAGACAGCCCGGACAGCCAAATGTCCGGGCTGTTTTGCGTCACTTTGTTCCGAACAAGGGGCTGCACCCCTTGCGACGCTTGCGCGTCTATCCCAGCACACTTTGCAGCGGAAACAGTCTGCTGGCGCAGACCATTTCCACCGCAAAGTTTGAAAATTCCATATCATCACGCAGACCGTCTACTGAAAACGTAGGCGGTCTTTTTGTATCCATCTTTATATCAGTCAGGAGGTTGAAATCATGCACCAAAAAGAAATTGAGAAGCTGCAAGCAGAGAAAGAAAAGGTCGAGCGGCAGCTTGCGCAGGAGCAGCACAAAATTCAGCGGCTCGAAAACCGTGCCGCCTACTACGAAAAGGGAGAACGGCGCAAGCGGGCGCACCGGCTCATCACCCGTGGCGCAGCCATCGAGAGTGTCGCACCGCAGACGAAGGATTTGAGTGAAAGCGCGTTTTACGCTTTTGCCGAGCAGGTCTTTGCTCTGCCGGACACACAAAGACTGCTCACGGAAGCCGTCAGCAATCACGCAGGAGGTGACTGAGTATCGCGTTATTTCATTTTCATGTAACGCAGATCAAGCGCAGCGCGGGGCAGTCCGCCGTGGCTGCTGCCGCCTACCGTGCTGGGGAAAAGCTGCACAGTGAGTATTACGGCGAGGACAGCGACTACACCCGCAAGGGCGGCGTGATCTGCTCTGAAATTTTGTTGCCGTCCCACGCGCCGCCAGAGTACGCAGACCGTGAAACGCTCTGGAACGCCGTAGAGAAAGCCGAGCGTGGCAAAAAAGCGCAGCTTGCATACAGCTTTGACATTGCCTTGCAGAACGAGTTTTCCATGCAGGAGAACATCGACCTTGCGAGGCAATTTTTATTGGACAATTTTGTGAGCCGCGGCATGGTGGTGGACTTCGCTGTTCACTCGCCCGACAAGGAGGACGGCGGCATTTCCAACCCGCACTTTCACGTCATGTGTCCCATCCGTCCCATTGAGCCGGACGGCAGATGGGGAAACAAACAGCGGCGGGAATATGTGCTGGACGAACACGGCGAGCGTGTTCTGGACGAGGCAGGCAATTATGTGTTCAACGCTGTTCCCACGACAGATTGGGGAAAGCCCGAAACGCTGGAAGCATGGCGGCAGGCATGGGCCGACCTGTGCAACGCCAAGTTTGCCGAAAAAGGCTTAGACTGCCGCATCGACCACCGCAGCTTTGCCCGTCAGGGTGTGGAGCAGATCCCCACGCAACACGAAGGTCCCACCGTCCGGGCGATGGAGGCAAAGGGCATCCGCACCGACAAAGGCGATCTCAACCGCTTCATTCGGAAAACCAACGCGCTGTTACGGGAAGCCAAAGAGAAAATCGCCGCGCTGATTGGCTGGCTGAAGGACGTAAAAGCCGAGCTTGCCAAGCCACAGCTGCCCATGCTGAATGATCTGCTGGCGCTGCATTGTAGCATCCGCAACAAGGGCGCGTACAGCAATAAGGCGAAGAACGCCAATTTGCAGCGTTACGCCGAGGCGTTCAGCTTTTTACAATCCAAAAACCTTTACACTGTGGACGATCTGGAAAATACGCTTCATGCCATGCAGGACAAGATCGATACGTTGAAAAAGTCGGCATCGTCAAAGCAAGCCCGTATCAAAGAAGTGGACGAACTGCTGCGGATGGTGGACTACTACAGGTCTGGCAAGCCCGCTGCGGACAAGCTGAAATCCATCCGATTTGAGAAATCCAGGCAGAAATACAAATCCGAACACGATAACGAGTTGCGGACGTTCTACATGGCAGAGCGCAAGCTGAAACCGTATTTCAAAGATGGCAAGCTGCCCATCACCTCATGGCGCAAAGAACGGGCGCAGTTGGAGCAGGAATACAGGGACATTCAGACGGAACTTTCGCCGCTCCATGCCGACGCGAAAAAGCTCTGGGCGATTCACTACAACATCTACGAGGTGCAGCATGAGCAGGAGGGTCAAAACACCGCGACGCGGCAGAAAAAGCAGGAAATTGAACACTAATTTGAATAGAAAATCAGGAGGTACTTATGAACGAGAACAAACCATTTGAACACGAGATCGACCCTGATCTGCTGGCAGAAATCGAGGAATGGGAAAAGGCAGATCACGACGAGCCAGCGGAATATTATTTCTCCAATCCAGACCCGTATCTCAAACCGCAGCCCTTACCGTCCGATCATCCCCGGCGCAACTGCTACTTTAACGAGGACGGGCATCTCTGCGCGAAAAACCTGTCCGCTTTCTGGGTTCCCGAATTGACCGTCACCGAGGTCATTCATGGCACGGTTTACACCGTCACGGGCAGCTATGAGGGAACAGAGAGCTTTGTCCGCAAGTTAGAGCGTATTACCAGCAAAAAGTTTGCAGAAAAGATGGAGGATTCCGAATGACAAATACAGAGTCTCTTGGTACAATAGAAGCAACCAATCCTGTACTGACAGTTGCTCCACCAAAGGAGGATTCAGAAATGAACGGAGCAACAAACAAAATCACAGCACTCTACTGCCGTCTTTCGCAGGAGGATGAACGAGCCGGAGAGTCTTTGTCCATTGAAAATCAGAAGGATATGCTTTTGCGGTATGCACGGGAGCACCATTTCCCGAATCCCACATTTTTTGTGGATGATGGCGTGAGCGGCGTGACCTATGACCGCCCCGGTTTTCAAGCGATGCTTGCGGAAATTGAAGCGGAACGGGTGGCTGTCTGTATCACAAAAGACCTATCCCGCTTGGGTAGAAATTCCGCTCTGACAGGACTTTACACCAATTTTACCTTTCCGCAGTACGGTGTCCGCTATATTGCCATCAACGACAATTTCGACACCATTGATCCCAACAGCACCGATAACGATTTTGCGGGCATCAAAAACTGGTGCAACGAGTTTTATGCGCGAGATACCAGCCGCAAAATCCGCGCTGTCAATAAGGCAAAGGGTGAACGCGGCGTTCCTTTGACAACCAATGTCCCCTATGGCTATTTGAAAGACCCGGAAAATCCCCGACGCTGGAAGATCGACCCTGTTGCCGCCGATGTGGTGCGGCGTATTTTCTCCATGTGCATGGAGGGCAGAGGTCCAAAGCAGATTGTAAACCAACTGAAAGCGGACAAGGTTTTAACTCCTGCCAGTTATAAGACATTGCAAGGCATCAAAAGCCCGAACAAAAAGCCGGAAGATCCCTATGATTGGCACAGCAGTACCGTTGTGGCGATTCTGGAACGCCGGGAGTACACAGGCTGCACGGTGAACTTCAAGACTTACACCAATTCTATCTGGGATAAGAAGCAAAGGGATAATCCCATTGAAAAGCAGGCGATTTTCCCCAATGCCCACGAGCGCATTATTGACGATGATGTGTTTGAAAAGGTGCAGGAGATCCGCCAGCAGCGTCACCGAATGATACGCACGGGAAGAAGCAGCATTTTCTCCGGACTTGTTTACTGTGCGGACTGCGGTTCCAAAATGCTGTACGGTTCATCCAACAACGGCGATCTCGATCAGGACTTTTTTGACTGCTCCCTGCACCGCAAAAGCAAAGAAAAGTGTAATGGGCATTTCATCCGCGTCAAGGTATTGGAGCGGCTGGTTCTCAAGCACATTCAGGCAGTTATGGGGTATATCCTGCGACACGAGGATTATTTCCGCACGATCATGGAGGAACAGCTCCGCGTGGAAAGCTGTGAACAAATCCGCATCCGCAGAAAGCGGCTGGAAAGCAACGAACGCCGTATTGCCGAGCTGAAAAGGCTGTTCATCAAGATTTACGAGGACAACGCCAGCGGGCGGTTAACAGATGAACGCTATGATATGCTGAGCCAGATCTATGAAGTGGAGCAGAAGCAGTTGGAAGCGGAAGCGATCACCTTGCAGCAGGAGATTGAAGTACAGGAACGACAGAACGAAAACATTGAAAAGTTCATTCAGAAAGCGCACAAGTATGTCGGCATTGAGGAACTGGACGGCTACGCGCTGCGTGAACTGGTGTCTGCCATCTATGTGGACGCACCGGACAAGTCCAGCGGCAAGCGGGTACAGCACATCCATATCAAGTACGACGGGCTGGGCTTTATCCCTCTGAATGAGCTGATGAAAAAGGAAACGGCGTGACCGAAGTCACGCCGCCCCTTGAAAGCACAAGGTTTTCACCATTTTTTGATTTTACTGTTTTACGACCACCCGGTATTTGCCGTGCCTTTTTTTTGACTTAGTTCTGCGCTTCGGCGCGCTTCCTGCGGTGCGGGCTTTTCAAAAAGTCGACGAGCTTTTGCTCCATGCGGGAGAGCTGCTGCGATTTGAGCGTGATGAGATAGATCGTGCGCTTGAGCGCGCTTTTGTCCATCTCGAAGGCGAGCAGCGTGCCGTTTTGGACCTCCTGCTCCACGGCGAGCGCCGAGAGCACGGCAACGCCCACGCCGCCGGAGACCATCTGCTTGATGGCCTCGGGATCGTCCACGCGCGCCACGACATGCAGCATATCGTGGGAGAGGCCGAGCGTGCGCAGATAGTTTTGCAGGCTCGTGTCCGTGCCGGAGCCCTCTTCGCGCGAGACGAACGGCTCTTCGAGCAGCAGCTCGCGGCCGTAGACGCCGCGCTCTCTGAACGCGCGGTAGTGCTCGTTGTTCGGCGCGGCGATCACGAGCCTGTCGTCGTAGAGAGGGAAGTAGTCGACATTTTCCGGCTCACTGACCGCGCCGACAAAGCCGACGGCGATCTGGCCGGATTTCAGCATCCGGTGCACCTGCTCGCTGTCGCCGCGGCGCAGAGAGTAGCGGAACTCCGGCTCGCGCTTCAAAAACGCGGCGAGGTAGCCCGGCACCAGATATTGCCCCGGCACGGTGGACGCGCCGAGCGCGACCGCGGGAGTGCTGTCAGCGTCGGAAAACAGCGTGCGCAGCGCGGCGCAGTCATTCAGAATGCGCCTTGCAATGGGGTAGACCTGTTCGCCCTCCTTCGTCAAGCGAACATGGCGGCGGTTGGAGCGCACGAACAGCTCCTTGCCGAGCGCCTGCTCTAAAAGAGAAATGTGCGCGCTCACGGTGGACTGGTTGAAGAACAGCTCCTCCGCCGCACGGGTGAAGCCGCCGTATTCCACAACGGCGACGAAAATTTCAAGCTGCTTGAGGCTGATATCGTTCATAAGACGGGTTTCCTCCAGAATGTCGTTCTACTTTGAAAAGAATAGTATGAGAGGACGAAAAAAGCAAGGCGTTTCATCGCTTTTTTCAATGATAAACTGTATTTTATGAAATACAGGCGATGGATCGTGCGCTCTTGCAATTTGCGGGGGAGTTTGGTATCATGGCAGGCAGATCAAAAGAAAAACGGCGGTGATGATAAGATGAAAACAGCGCTTGTGACGGATGGAAAATACCGCTCGTCCATCGCGGCGGTGCGTGCGCTGCACTGCGCGGGCTACCGCGTGGTCGTGACGCAGACAAGGGCGGACATCAAGAGCGCACCCGCAGTGTCGGTGTCGAAGTCCTGCGATGATTTCCGCTGGATCGACGGCGCGTGCGCGGATGCGGATTACGCCGAAAAGCTGCTGAGCGTACTCAAAGAGTATGAGCATCCGGTGCTATTTTGCGTCGGCGCGGTGACGCTCAACACCGTCGCCGCCCGTCGGGAGGAGTTTGCCGCGCTGGCGAACTTCCTCATCGCGCCGAAGGAGACGCTCGACGCGCTCAACGACAAGGAGAGCGTGCATCAGCGCGCGCTGGAGCTTGGCATTCCTGTGCCGCGCGAGTACGACGGCACGCCGGAGAGCTATCCCGTCGTCGTCAAGCCGCACTGCGGAGAAAAGTTCGGTCTCAAGGCTGCCGACCGCTACGCCGTGGCGAACAACGAGGCGGAATTCGACGCCATCATGGAAAAGATGCAGCGCTACGACCCGTGCCCCATCGTGCAGCAGAAGATCACGGGCGCGGGCGCGGGCGTGAGCCTGCTGCTCGGCCGCGAGAGCGAGCTGCTCGGCGCGCTGTGCCACCGCCGCGTGCGCGAGTATCCGATCACAGGTGGGCCGTCGACCTGCTGCGAGAGCTTTTATGATGAAAAGATGATCGACGAGGCTTACGAACTGCTCAAGTCGTTTCACTTTACAGGCCTTGCGATGGTTGAATTTAAGGGCGACTGCATTTTAGAGGTCAATCCCCGTGTGTGGGGCAGTTTCCCGATGACGGAGGCGGCGCAGAGTCCCATCGTCTCGCACTACGCGCAGGCCGCGCAGGGCGGGCAAGTCACCTACACGGCGAAGGACTACCGGACGGGTGTAAAAATGCGCTTTTTCCTCAACGACACGGTCGCTGCACTGAGCTATCTGAAGGCGGGCCGCGTCAAGGAGGGCCTGCGCGGTCTCGGCGATTTCTTCACGGCGAAAGAGGCCTTGAGCGCCAAGGGCGATGGCAAGGTCATGCGCGCATACCTTAAAAAGAGCCTGTTTGAGCGCTGAGAAGGGGGAGAGGATCATGGAGCTGCGGCTCGATCTGCACATTCATTCCGAGCGGTCGTTCGACGGCTGCATGAGCCTGAGCGAGATCGTTGCGCTTGCGCGCGAGCTCGGGCTGAACGGTGTCGCCATCTGCGACCACGACCGCGTGCTGGACGAGGTTCCGGAATTCGACGATTTTCTCGTCATCCCCGCGACCGAGGTTTCGACCGAGCGCGGGCATCTGCTGGGCCTCTTTGTGAGAGAACCCATCGAAACGAGGAAGTTTTCCGAGTCGGTCACGGCCATTCACGCACAGGGCGGGCTGGCGGTCATTGCGCATCCCTTTGAGCACAGCACAGACGCGAACCGGCTCGACGATGTGATGAGCCGGCTTGACGGCGTCGAGATCTGGAACAGCCGTGCCGACCGCAAGAACAAAAGCGCCAACGCCATGGCGCGCGAGCTGGCGCAAAAATGGAAAAAGCCCGTCACTGCGGGCAGCGACGCACATGTGCCAGAAGAGGTCGGCGGCGGCGTGACGGTGCTGGAAGCGGACGAGCTGTCGCTTTCCGCCGTCAAGACAGCGCTCCTGCGGGGCGCGAAGCAGGTCGAAGGCCGCCGTGGCCGCGCAATGTGCGTAGCGAGAAGCCAGAAGACCAAAAGAGAGAAGACAAACGCAGGCGTAAAAAGACGAGTAAATGGAATGCTCTTTACAGTAAAATGCGCCTTGCAGGACTTTACCACCAGGGAGGATGGATGGCATGTCATGGATCGTTAAACTCGGCAAAAAGGGAAAGAAGATCGTCAAGAAGATCATCACGCCCGCGGAAAAGCACTACGTCGGCTACACGCGCCGCATCGAGCGCGTGAAGACGGGCGAGCGCATCTGCGCGATGACGTTCGACGACGGCCCGATGGGCCTTCCCGCATCGCCCGACCGATTTGAGGGCAAAACGCTGACGGATGTGCTGCTCGACACGCTCGCGCAGTATGGCGCAAAGGGCAGCTTCGACGTCATCGGCGACACGAGCGAGAACTACCCCGACGAGGCGGGCAAGCTCGGCAGCGCGGCGTGGGGCGGCGTCAAATTCGACCACTACCCCGATATCCACTGCGACGACAAAGGCGGAGCCGTGCACAACGACCGCCTGATCCGCCGCATGCTCGACGAGGGCCATCAGATCACAAACCACGGCTACCGCCACATCATCTTCGGCAAAAAGCCGTTTGTCTACGGCGCGCGCGAGTACCTGCCTGGCTTTGACGCCGCGGTCGCGGACCTGACGCGCCTCGACACGCTGATGCGTGAGCGCTACGGCTATACGCTCACGCTCGCGCGCCCGCCGCACTATGTCGACAAGATGGCGGGCGGCTTTACGAGTTACGACGTCTACGAGCGCATGGGGTACCAGTATATGGCCGCGTCGTTCGACGGCGCGGGCTGGCTGCCCTCGACGCATGAGGACCCTGAGGCGGCGCTTCAGGCGGAGATCAACGCGATGGTCGAGCCGATGCGCAAGGCGCTCGAAAAGGACCCGGACTTCTTCTGCGGACAGATCATCTTCCAGAAGGACGGCTACAACATGGCCAAGCGCACGCCGGTCGCGTTCGCGCTGGGCAAGCAGCTCGCGCTTCTTAAGGAGTACGGCTACCGCGTTGTCAGCGTGGGCGAGCTGATGGAGGAGAGCCCGTTTACGGATGTCGGGCGCGACGATCCGCTGTTTGAAAAGCTCGCCGCGCTTGCAAAGACGCGAGCCATCGTCTTCACGGACAACAAGCTGCGCCTCGACGATAAAATGACCGTCGGCGAGCTCGCGATGCTGCTCGCGCCGCGCGACGAGGCCCTCTCCCGCCGTGTCGCCCAGCTGCGAAAGACCGGCAAGGCCGGCCCCTACGACGGCGCAATGTCCTACTGCCGCGAAAACGGTCTCATCGATGCGAGTGCCAAGGCCGAGGACGTCGTCACAAAACTGCCGGACGCCATGTTCGACAAGGCAACTGACTTTACAAGAAGAAACGTCTACGCGGCATATAAAATGGAAGAATAAAATGGCTTCAAGTACCTCCGCTACATGGCGGAGGTATTTTTTCCTCCTCGTCCACATAGGCTATGGCAGAAATGGACGGGAGGCGGGCGGCATGAAGAAGCGGAGGCAGTGGACAACATACAGCGGGAGCGGGAAGCGCGTTGCGCCGCGAACGCGCACATCGCGCGTGTCTCGCGGCAAGGAGATGGGAGTGCCGCGGCTTTGGGTGCAGCTCATCGTCTGCGGGGCGCTGTTTGTGGCGCTCATTGGCCTCAAGCTGCTGATGCCGGGGAACTTAAGCGCGCTGCGCGGGACGCTGGGGCAGTGGCTGGTGCGCGACGCGGACTTCATCTCGGCGTTTTCCGCGGTCGGGCGTGCGGCATCCGGCGAGCAGGACTGGGGCGATTCGCTGTCGGAGGCCTATGTCGCGGTGTTTGGCGGCGAGAGCAAGGCGCAGGAGGTCTCGGGCAATCTGATCGGCATGACGGTCTCGGAGCAGGACGTCTCCGACCTCACGAGCGCGCGGGAGCTGCCCGCACTCGCCGTGGGTGAGCAGCGCATTTTAGGCTTTTCGTACACGACGCCGCTGTCCGGCACGGTGACATCGCCGTTCGGCTGGCGCAACGACCCGAACGGCGCGGGCGAGTGCTTCCATTACGGCATGGACATCGCGGGCGAGGAGGGCGCCTCTGTCGCCTGCTTTGCCGACGGCACCGTCGGCACGGTGGGGGAGAGCAATATCCTCGGAAACTATGTGACGGTCAACCACGAGGGCGGATTTTCAACGCTCTACGCCCATTGCAGCGCCATCACCGCGAGCGCGGGACAGAGTGTCAAAAAGGGCGATGCGATCGCTAAAGTTGGCTCGACCGGCAACGCCACGGGCTCGCACCTCCACTTTGAGGTGCACGACGGGGAGGAGTATCTGAACCCTGTTTACTATGTGGTTCCCTGAACGCGGGCTCCACGTTTCGTGGAGCTTCTGGCTGCTCATTCTGCTCGCGGCCATTGTGAGCCCGCTGACGATCGTGCTCTCGATTTTGCTGGCCGCCGCGCTGCACGAGTGCGGGCATCTTCTGGCGCTGCGGGCATCCCACGTGCCCATCGAGGGGCTGCGTCTCAGCGCGTTTGGCGCGGTGCTGCACGCGCGCGGAGCGCAAAGGCTCTCTTACGGGCGTGAGCTTGTCGTCACGCTCGCGGGCTGCGGCATGAACCTCGTCTGCGGCGTTCTGACGGCGTGGTTTTCGCTGCACTATGTGTGGGTGGAGGGCTTCGTCTTCGCTGGCGCGCACATTCTGCTCTGCGCGTTCAACCTGCTGCCCATCCCGCCGCTCGACGGCTCGCACGCGCTGAATCTTGCGGTCTCGGCGTTGTTTGGCCCGCTCGTGGGCGACGCGGTCGCGGCGCTTGCGGGCGTTCTCTGTTCACTCGCGCTGCTGGGCGGGGCAGTGTATCTCTATGTGCAGACGCGCGGCGGCGCGCTCGTTATTTTTGCCGCACTGGCACTGCTTTTAAGCGCGCTCAAAGAACTGAGACTTGCGCGTCGCGCAATAAAAGTGTAGAATAGCCGAAAATGGATGTTTGTGCCCATTTTCGGCTTTTTATTTTTGCTTACTTCAGAGGAGAACTTTTGTGGATAAGAGATTGGAACGCATTTTGCCCCGCGTGCAGAAGCCCGCACGCTATGTCGGCGGGGAATTCAACGCGATCATGAAGGACAAGAGCAAGGTCGACACGCGCGTCGCCTTCTGCTTTCCCGACACGTATGAGATCGGCATGTCGAACCTCGGCATGCGCATTCTGTACGGTGTGATGAACAATATTGAGGGCGTGTGGTGCGAGCGCTGCTTCGCCCCCTGGGGCGACATGGAGCAGGAGATGCGAAATGCGAACATCCCGCTCTACGCGCTCGAATCGTTTGACCCGATCAAGGATTTTGACATCATCGCCTTTTCCATTGGCTATGAGATGGCGTTCCCCGCGATGGTCGACATGCTGGACTTAGCAGGCGTGCCGCTGCACGCGAGCGAACGCACGGCGCTCACACCGCTCGTTGTCGCGGGCGGCACGGCAATGTACAACTGCGAACCCATCGCGGATTTTATCGATCTTGCTCTTATCGGCGAGGGCGAGGAGATGGATGTCGAGCTCATCGAGCTGCACCGTCAGGCGCGGCGAGAGGGCTGGAGCAAGCACGAGTTTCTCGTGTGCGCCGCGCAGATCCCGGGCGTCTATGTGCCGAGCCTTTACGACGTTGTCTACAACGACGACGGCACGGTCAAGTCCATCACGGCAAACGAGGGTGCGCCCAAGGTCGTCCTAAAGCGCATCATGCGGGACATGGACAAGGCCTACTATCCGACCAAGACCATCGTTCCCTCGACCGAGATCGTGCAGGACCGTGTGTCGCTCGAACTGTTTCGCGGCTGCATCCGCGGCTGCCGCTTCTGTCAGGCGGGGTATGTCTACCGTCCCGTGCGCAACCGCTCGGAGGAGCTGCTGCGCGGCTACGCTGTTGAAGCTGTCGAGGACTCGGGCTATCAGGATATGACGCTCTCGTCGCTCTCGACGTCCGACTATCCGCACCTTGTCGAGCTGTGCGACGACTTAGAGGACTTCTGTGCCCAGCGGCATGTGACGCTCGCGCTGCCGTCGCTGCGTGCGGATAACTTCTCCATGGCGCTGATGGAGCGGCTGCAAAAGGGCAGAAAGACCGGCCTCACGTTTGCACCCGAGGCGGGCACGCAGAGACTGCGCGACGCCATCAACAAGAATCTGACGGAGGAAGATCTGCTCGAATCCTGCCGCCGCGCGTTTGCGGGCGGATACAGCGCGGTCAAGCTCTACTTCATGCTCGGCCTTCCGACCGAGACGGACGAGGACGTGCTCGGCATTGCCGACATCGCGGCCCATGTCATGCACGCCTGGCGCGAAAGCGCACTCAACAAGACGCGCGGCGTGCGCATCACGGTGTCGACCTCGTGGTTTGTGCCAAAGCCGCACACGGCGTTCCAGTGGGAGCCGCAGATCCCCATTGAAGAGTACGAGCGCCGCGTCAAGCTCCTGCGCGAGGCGATGAACACCAAGTCCGTCACGTACAACTGGCACCCCTCGCCCACGAGCTTTATGGAGGCGGTCATCTCCTGCGGCGACCGCCGGCTCGGCAAGGTCATCGAGACCGCGTGGCGCAAGGGCGAAACGCTCAGCGCGTGGGAGGACTATTTTGATCTGAACCGCTGGATGGAGGCCTTTGAGGAGTGCGGTCTTGACCCGCACTTTTACGCCAACCGCCGCCGCAGCGAGGATGAAATTCTGCCGTGGAGCATGATCTCCTGCGGCGTTGCACCGGGGTATTTGAAGCGCGAGCACGCGCTGAGCTATGAGGGCGTGACGACGCCGGACTGCCGCACGCACTGCAACGCCTGCGGCGCAAACTGCCTGGTGGGAGGGAAATGCGATGTCTAAATTGCGGCTGGTTTTTGTCAAGGAGCATCAGGCGTCCTACATTTCGCATCTTGACGTGATGCGCACGTTCCAGCGTGTGTTCCCGCGCGCGGGCCTTTCTATCAAGCACTCCAACGGCTTCCACCCGCACCCCATTCTGTCCATCGTGCTGCCGCTGCCCGTGGGGCAGTCGAGCGAGTGCGAGATCCTGGACTTTGAAAGCGTGGAAGACAGCACGGGCGAGGGCGTGGCCGAGGCGCTGAACACCGGCATGCCCGCGGGCCTTCGCGTGCTGGACTGCTATTGCGTGACGCGCCCCGTGCGAGAGATGGTCAACCTGCGCGCACAGCTCGAAATGGAATACGACAACGGCGTGCCCGAGGGTGCGTGCGAGCGCATCCGCGAATTTTTCACACAGGAGGAGATCTTTGTCGAAAAGCGCACGAAGCACAAGGGGATGACCGAGCTCAACATTGCGCCGCTCATCCGCTCGCTCACGCTGACGGAGGGGGAGGGCGTGATCCTCGCCGATGCGGTCGTCGCCGCGCAGGACCCGGGCCTCAACCCTGCGCTGATCGGCGCGGCGGTCGCGCGGCACCTGCCGGAGATCGCGCCGGACTTTGTTCGCGTGCGCCGAAAAGAGGTCTACGACGCGGAAATGAACGTTTTCCGCTGATTTCTGCCGTGTTTTTGCAAATAATGCTTGCATTCCCGTTGGGGATGTGATATGCTACCATAGCTTGAAAAGGGCGGTCCTCTGCCGTGCGCGGGTGAAAGAGTCCCGACAGCGCCGAAGAAAAGCGGTCAAGAACGCCTATAAATAGGAGGAAAATATCCATGGATCTCATCAAAGAGCTCGAATCCCAGCAGCTGAAAAAGGAAATGCCCGTCATCAACGTCGGCGACACCGTCCGCGTTCATGTCAAGATCAAGGAAGGCTCCCGCGAGCGTATCCAGGTCTTCGAGGGCATCGTCATCGCGAAGAAGCACGGCGGTCTTGAGGAGACCTTCACCGTTCGTCGTCTTGCCTACGGCGTCGGCGTCGAGAAGGTGTTCCCCATCCACTCCCCCCTCATCGAGAAGGTCGAGACCGTGCGCAGCGGTTATGTTCGCCGCGCCAAGCTGTATTACCTGCGCGGCCGCGTCGGTAAGGCTGCCAAGATCCGCGAGAAGCTGTAAGGCAGATTCTTTGAGAACAAAAAAGCATGGCGTTTCCGCCATGCTTTTTTTGTTGCCTTTTTCAAAAAGCGTGCTACAATAATACATTAGAAAATCAGGCGCATTTTGCCGCAGAGGGAGGCTGTTAGTCCGCCGCTGCGCGGCGCTGGGTTTAGGAGACCGAAATGGACGAATTTGATCAGAAAATGGAAATCAGCGAGCAGCCGCAGGAGGAGATCGTGGAAAAGATCCCCGGACGCGACGTGTATGAGACGGTCTCGTCTCTCGTCTCGGCGCTGCTGGTCGTTGTGCTGGTGTTTACGTTTCTTGTGCGGCTGATGGGCGTTTCCGGCCCGTCAATGATCCCGACGCTGCAGGACGGCGACCGGCTTCTCGTCGTCAACTCGCTGCTCTGCGGCGACTATCAGGTCGGCGATATCGTCATCGCGCGCAAGGAGACCTTTGACTCGAAGCCCATCGTCAAGCGCGTCATCGCCACCGCGGGCCAGACCGTGGACATCGACTTTAACTTGGGTCAGGTCTATGTGGACGGCGAGCTTCTGGATGAGGACTACATCAACGACTACACCTATCGCGAAGAGGGCACCGTGTTCCCGCTTACCGTGCCGGAGGGCGAAGTCTTCCTCATGGGTGACAACCGCAACCATTCGAACGACAGCCGCGATTCCTCGCTCGGCACGGTGGACACGCGCCTTCTGATCGGCAAGGCGGTGTTCCTCGTCTTCCCGGGGCGCGACTATCTGACCGAGCAGCGCGAGTTTGGCCGCATCGGCCTTTTGCAGTAAAGGGGGACGAGCAAATGCAGTTGGATTCTCTGAGCTGGTTCCCGGGGCACATGACCAAGACCCGCCGCATGATCACGGCGGAGCTCGGCAACGTGGACGCCGTGTGCGAAATTCTGGACGCGCGCATTCCGATGAGCAGCCGCAACCCCGATGTGGACGAACTGACGGCGGGCAAGCCCCGTTTGATCGTTTTGAACCGCGTCGATCAGGCCGACCCTGAGATGACGAAAAAGTGGGCGGCGTATTTCCGCTCGCTCGGCTGCGCCGTCATCGAAACGGACGCGAAGCAGGGCGGGGGCGTGAAGCAGTTTTCTTCCGCCGTGCGCACGCTGCTGCACGATAAGATCGCCTCTTACGAGGCCAAGGGCCAGATCGGCCGCGTGCTGCGCGTGATGGTACTCGGCATCCCGAACGTTGGCAAGTCGACGTTTATCAACAAGGTCTCCGGCCGCAAGAGCGCCAAGGCGGAGGACCGCCCCGGCGTCACGCGCACGAAGCAGTGGGTGCCGGTCGACAAGACGCTCGAGCTTCTTGATACGCCAGGCATCCTGTGGCCGAAATTTGAGGACAGCAGCGTCGGCGTGCGTTTAGCCTTCACCGGCGCGATCCGCGACGAGGTCATCGACATCGAAGAGCTCGCCATGCGCCTGATGGATTACCTCGGCAAAAATTATCCCAAGGCCATCGAGGAGCGCTACAAGCTCACCGTTTCGGAAGAGGACGACGGCTATGCACTGCTCGAAAAGGCGGGGCGCAAGCGCGGCTTCCTGATCTCCGGCGGCGAGGTCGACACCGAGCGCATGAGCCGTATCCTGCTCGACGAGTTCCGCGGCGGCAAGCTCGGCCGCTTTACGCTCGAATTCCCGCCGGAGGGCGAGCGCACATGAGCGTCAACCTACACTACGAGGACAAAGCCCGCTCCGCGGGCTTTTCATCCGTCTGCGGCGTGGACGAGGCGGGCGCGGGGCCGCTGATGGGCCCTGTGTACGCTGCCGCCGTCATCCTGCCGGAGGGCTGTGAGATCGAGGGGCTAAATGACTCCAAGAAGATGACGGAGAAAAAGCGCGAGGCGCTGTTTCCCGTCATCTGTGAAAAAGCCGTCGCCTACGCCATCGCATCCGTCGACGAGAAGAAGATCGACGCAACGGATATTTTGAGCGCACGCATGAAGGCGATGCAGCTCGCCATCGATGCGCTGCAAATCCCAGCGGACTATGCGCTCATCGACGGCAACCGCGACCACGGCGCGTCGGCAAAGATCACCACGCCGCACGAGACCATCGTCGGCGGGGACGGCGCGAGCTTATCCATCGCCGCGGCGAGCGTGCTGGCGAAGGTCAGCCGTGACCATTATGTGGTCGAAGTGCTCGACCCGATGTATCCCGAGTATCAGTTCGCCAGGCACAAGGGCTACGGCACAAAGCTCCACTACCAGATGCTCAATCAGTACGGCCCGAGCCCCGTGCACCGCATGACGTTTCTCAAAAAGTGGGAGGCGCGGCGATGAGCACGAAGCAGGACGGCGACTGGGGCGAGGCGCTGGTCGAAAAGTATCTGAGCGAGCGCGGTTGCCGCATCGTGGAACGAGAGTGGCGCTGCCGCTTCGGCGAGATCGACCTCATCGCCGAGAAGGACGGCGTGCTGCTGTTCGTCGAGGTGAAGCTGCGCACAAATTTGCAGTACGGTGTGCCGCGCGAGTACGTCACGGTGAAAAAGCAGGAAAAGCTGCGTGCCGCGGCGCTTTTGTACTTGAGCGAGCGCGAGTTGGATGTGCCCGCCCGCTTCGACGTGGCGGAGGTCTACACCGATGTGCACCGCAGCGCGGGCAAAACGCGCATCCGCTACATCGCAAACGCATTTTGATCTGACTTTGGAAGGGAGGCACGCGATGGCATTATACGCGATCGGCGACCTGCACTTATCGCTCGGCACGAACAAGCCCATGGACGTGTTCGGCCCCAAGTGGGCAAACTATGTCGAGCGCATTCGGGAAAATTTCTCGAAGCTCAACGATGACGACGTCATTGTCATCGCGGGGGATATCTCGTGGGGGATGTCGCTCGAGCAGTCGCTGCCGGATTTTCAGTTTATTGACGCGCTGCCGGGGAGGAAGATCCTCTTAAAGGGCAACCACGACTACTGGTGGGGCACGGCGTCGAAGATGAAAAAGTTTTTTGCCGAGCACGACATCACAACGCTCGATATCCTCTACAACAACGCCTTTTTCTACGGAGGCCACGCCATCTGCGGCACGCGCGGCTGGTTTTATGAAGAGGACGCCGCGGGCACGCACACGGGCAAGATGCTCGCGCGCGAGGCGCTGCGGCTTGAAGCGTCGCTCAAGGCGGCGGAGGGGAAGCCCATCTACTGCTTTCTGCACTATCCGCCCATCTATCAGGGCTACAAGTGTCCCGAGATGCTCGAGCTTCTCGACAAATACGAGGTCGAGCGCTGCTATTACGGGCATCTGCATGGCTACACGCACCGCCGCGCGTTTGAGGGGATGCGCGAAAAAACCGAATATGCGCTGATCGCGGCGGATTATGTCGCCTTTCAGCCTGTAAAAATTTGCAATTAAGACATAAATTGATGCAAAAAAGGGTGGAAATTTTGAGGAAGCTATGGTATAATTCCACTTTGCAAAAGCATCATTATCTGATGTTAAACGGAGGAAAAAGAAATCATGACTGTCAAAAATGTTGAAAAGCTGGAAAAGAGCAGAGTCGCGGTGACCGTCGAGGTCGGCGCGGAGGAATTTGAAGCCGCCGTTGCCAAGGCCTACGCCAAGGCCCGCGGCAAGCTCAGCATTCCCGGCTTCCGCCCCGGCAAGGCCCCCCGCAAGATGATCGAAAAGCTCTACGGCGCGGGCGTTTTCTACAGCGATGCCGTTGACATCGCCCTGCCCGAGGCATATACGCAGGCCATCGGCCAGAGCGGCCTCGATGTTGTCGGCTATCCCGAGATCGAGATCGTGGACGACAAGATCGACGAGAACGGCTTCACCTTCAAGGCGACTGTTGCCGTGTATCCCGAGGTCAAGCTCGGCGAGTACAAGGGCCTGACGGCTGAGAAGGAAGAGATCAAGGTCAGCGCCGACGATGTCAAGGAGCGCCTCAATGAGATGGCCGAGCGCAACGCCCGCCTCGTCTCCGTCGACCGCAAGGCCAAGAAGGGCGACATCGCCGTCATCGACTTCGAGGGCTTCGACAACGGCGAAGCGTTCGAGGGCGGTAAGGGCGAGAATTACGAGCTCGAGCTCGGCTCCGGCAGCTTCGTCCCCGGCTTTGAGGATCAGGTCATCGGCATGAAGGCCGGCGAAGAGAAGGATCTCGACATCACCTTCCCCGAGGATTATCACAAGGACCTCGCCGGCAAGAAGGTCGTCTTCCACGTCAAGGCCAAGGAGATCAAGTGCAAGGAGCTTCCCAAGCTTGATGACGACTTCGCCAAGGACGTGTCCGAGTACGACACGCTCAAGGAGCTCAAGGACAGCATCAAGCGCGAGATCACCGAGCAGCGCGAGCAGTCCGCCAAGTATGCCGTCGAGAACGAGCTGATGGAGAAGGTCGCCGCGAACATCGAGTGCGACATCCCCGATGCGCTCATCGATGAGCAGTGCGCCCGCTTCCTCGAGGAGTTCAAGCAGCGCTTACAGTCTCAGGGCATCCCCTATGACCAGTACTGCAAGATGACCAACATGGATGAAGCCAAGTTCCTGGAGGAGGGCAAGGAGCCCGCGACCCGTCAGGTGCGCATGGACCTCGCCGTGAACGCCATCATCAAGGAAGAGAAGCTCGAGGCCACCGACGAGGAGGTCGAAAAGCAGTACAACGACCTTGCTGAGAAGTACAGCATGGACGTGGGCGAGCTCAAGAAGTATCTTGACGCCATGTCCGTCCGCACGCAGATCATCCGCGACAAGGCCATCAGCGTCGTCGTGGACAGCGCAAAGATCGAAAAGAAGAAGGCTCCCAAGAAGGAAGCCGAGGGCGAAGCCGCTGAAGGCGAGGAAAAGCCCGCCAAGAAGACCGCTGCCAAAAAGTCTGCCAAGAAGGAAGAGGAAAAGGCTGAATAATCGGCAAAGCGGCCATAATAGATAGAAACGACGATCAACCACAAATGCCTGCCATTTGTGGTTGATTGTGTACATACCAATTTTTTGAACAGGGTATGAACAAGGAGGTTACCAAGATGAGTTTAGTCCCTTACGTCATTGAACAGACCAACCGCGGCGAGCGCTCTTACGATATTTTCTCCCGCCTTCTGGAAGACCGCATCATTTTCCTCGGCGAAGAGGTCAACGATGCGACCGCGAGCCTGATCGTTTCGCAGCTTTTATTCCTCGAGGCCAAGGACCCCGACAAGGACATCCAGCTCTATATCAACTCCCCCGGCGGCAGTGTGACGGCCGGCATGGCGATCTACGACACGATGCAGTATATCAAGTGCGACGTGTCCACCATCTGCGTCGGCCTCGCCGCCAGCATGGGCGCGTTCCTGCTCTCGTCCGGCGCCAAGGGCAAGCGCATTGCGCTGCCGAACGCGGAGATTATGATCCACCAGCCCTCCGCCGGTACGCAGGGCAAGGTCACGGATATGGAGAGCGACGTGGAGCACTTCCTGCGCATCAAGCAGCGCTTGAATAAGATCCTGGCCGAGAACACCGGCAAGACGCCCGAGCAGGTCAAGCTCGACTCCGAGCGCGACCACTGGATGACGGCGGATGAGGCGCAGGCCTACGGCCTTGTGGACAAGGTCATTTACAAGAGATAAGGACAGTTTGACTTATGAGTGAAGATAGGAAAAAAGAGCTTCGCTGCTCGTTCTGCGGCAAGAGCGAGCACGAAGTGCACCGCATGATCCAGGGGCCGGGCGTGCGCATCTGCGATGAGTGCGTCCGCCTGTGCATGGACGTGCTGGAGGACGGCTATGAGCCGCACGACGAGCTGGAAGCGCCCGACTCCATCCCCACGCCGCGCGAAATTCGCGAGGTGCTCGACCAGTATATCATCGGGCAGGAGGCGGCCAAGGTCGCGCTGTCCGTGTCCGTCTACAACCACTATAAACGCATCTTCTTCGGCGGCGACGACGAGGTGGAGCTGCAAAAGAGCAACATCCTGCTCCTCGGCCCCACTGGCAGCGGCAAGACGCTCTTTGCCCAGACGCTCGCCCGCATTCTGAAGGTGCCGTTCGCCATCGCGGACGCGACGACCCTCACCGAGGCGGGCTACGTCGGCGACGATGTGGAAAACATTCTGCTCCGCTTGCTTCAGGCGGCGGATTACGACGTGGAGCTCGCCGAGCGCGGAATCATCTATGTCGACGAGATCGACAAGATCGCCCGCAAGAGCGAGAACACCTCCATCACGCGCGACGTCTCCGGCGAGGGCGTGCAGCAGGCATTGCTGAAAATCGTCGAGGGCACGGTTGCCAATGTCCCGCCGCAGGGCGGCCGCAAGCACCCGCATCAGGAGTTCATCCAGATCGACACGCACAACATCCTCTTCATCTGCGGCGGTGCGTTCGAGGGCATCGAGAAGATCATCGAGAGCCGTCTCGACCGCAAGTCGATGGGCTTCGGCGCGGAGCTCAAGAGCAAAAACGACGTGGATGAAAGCAAGATTTTACGCGAGGTGCAGCCGCACGATATCTTGAAGTTCGGCATCATCCCCGAGCTGGTCGGCAGACTGCCGGTCATCACGGCGCTCGACGCGCTGACGCGCGACGACCTTGTCAAGATCTTGACCCAGCCGAAAAACGCGCTCGTCAAGCAGTATCAAAAGCTGTTTTCTTACGACGACGCTGAGCTCACGTTCGAGCCCAAGGCACTCGAAGCGATTGCCGACAAGGCCATCGAGCGCAAGATCGGCGCGCGCGGCCTGCGCGCGGTAATGGAGGGTCTGCTGATGAACGTGATGTACGACATCCCGTCCGACCGCACGATCGACCGCGTGACCATCACGCCGGGCTGCGTGGAGGGGACGGAACAGCCGAAAATTTCCCACCGCACAGAGAAAGAAGGGGAGGCGCCGCAGCCGTCGCTGCCGGCAGACTCCGCTTCATAAGGAGAAACCCCATGGAACCTGTAACAAAAAATCTTCCGGTCATCGCCATGCGCGGGCTCAATGTGTTCCCTCGCATGAACACGAGCTTTGACCTCGAGCGTCCGATCTCCGTGCACGCGCTTGAGCGCGCCATGGAAAACGGGGAGGAGATTTTTCTCGTCACCCAGCGTGAGATCGGCGTGGAGCAGCCGGAGGAAAAAGACCTGTACGAGATCGGCACGGTCGCGCGCGTGACGCAGATCTTGCGCGTGTCTGACCGTGTGCTGCGCGTGATGATGGAGGGCGCGTGCCGCGCCCGCCTCAAGCGGCTGTGGCAGCGCGAGCCGTTTTTGCAGGCGCAGGTCGAGCTCATCGACGAGCCGGCCACCTCGTGCCATAGCAAGCGGACGGAAGCGATGCTGCGCCAGACCTACGCCAGCGTGACGGAATATGCCGAGCTCGCGCAGAAATTGCCGGACGATGTTTACGCCGCCATTTTATCGACGAACGATCCCGGCTATCTCGCTGACTTTATCGCCCAGCAGCTCAACCTGCGCTATCAGGACAAACAGGATATCCTCGACGAGCTGCGCCCGCTGCCGAGATTGCAGCGCATGAACGAGATCCTGCGCCGCGAGATCGAAGTTACCGCCATGGAGCAGGACATTGAAAGCAAGGTCCGCTCCCGCGTCGGAAAAATTCAGAAGGATTTTGTCCTGCGCGAGCAGATCAAGGTCTTACAGAACGAGATCGGTGAGGGCGGGGAGGACGAAGAACTCGACGAGTACCGCGAGAAGATCAGCAAGGCGCACCTGAGCGAAGAAGTGGAGCGCAAGCTGCTGAAAGATGTGGACAAGCTCGCCAAGCAGCCGTTCGGCAGCGCCGAGGCGAGTGTGCTGCGCAACTATCTCGACACCTGCATGGAAATGCCCTGGGGCGAGGAGACGAAGGAGCGCGCCAGCGTAGACGCCGCGCGCAAGATTCTTGACCGCGACCACTACGGCTTGCAGAAGGTCAAGGAGCGCATTTTAGAGTTCATCGCCGTGCGCCAGCTCAACCCCGAGGCGAAGGGGCAGATTTTATGTCTCGTCGGCCCTCCGGGCGTCGGCAAGACGTCGATCGCGCTGTCGGTCGCCAAGGCGATGAACCGCAAGGTCGCGCGGCTGTCGCTCGGCGGCGTGCGTGACGAGGCGGATATCCGCGGCCATCGCAAGACCTACATCGGCGCGATGCCCGGCCGCATCATCGAGGCTATCTCCCGCAGCGGCTCGATGAATCCGCTGCTCGTGCTCGACGAGGTCGACAAGATGGGAAGCGACGGGCGCGGCGACCCCGCGAGCGCACTTCTCGAAGTGCTCGACAGCGAGCAGAACTACGCCTTCCGCGACCACTATCTTGAAATTCCCGTCGATCTGAGCCGCGTGATGTTCATCATGACGGCCAACACGCTCGACACCATTCCGCGCCCGCTGCTCGACCGCATGGAGATCATTGAAATCCCCAGCTACACGGACGAGGAGAAGGTGCAGATCGCGCAGCGGCACCTGCTGCCCAAGGAGCGTCAGGCCCACGGGCTGACGGCCTCGAGCCTGCGCGTGGACGAGAGCGCCATCCGCGCGGCCATCGCGCTCTACACGCGCGAGAGCGGCGTGCGCTCGCTTGAGCGTCAGCTCGGCAAGATCTGCCGCAAGGCGGCAATGCAGCTTGCTACAAGCGATGTAAAGCGAGTCATCGTGACAGAGAAGAACATCAAGGACTTCCTCGGTGCGCCGCGTGCTGCACAGGAGAAGATTCCCGAAAAGGACCTTGTCGGCGTGGTGAACGGCCTTGCGTGGACCGAGGTGGGCGGCGAAATTCTGCCCGTCGAGGTCGGCGTGATGGACGGCAGCGGCAAGGTCGAGCTCACGGGCAACCTGGGCGAGGTGATGCAGGAGAGCTGCCGCGCTGCGCTCTCGTGCCTGCGCCAGCGGGCGCAGGAGCTCGGCATCGCGCCGGACTTCTACAAGACGAAGGACATCCATATCCACTTCCCTGAGGGGGCCATCCCCAAGGACGGACCCAGCGCCGGTATCGCCATCGCGACAGCGGTGCTCTCCGCGTTGACGGGGCAGGCGGTACACCGCGATGTCGCCATGACGGGCGAGATCACGCTGCGCGGCCGTGTGCTCGCCATCGGGGGCTTGCGCGAAAAGACAATGGGCGCGCTGCGCGCGGGCGTACATACGGTCATTCTCCCGAAGGAGAATGAAAAGGACCTCGACGAGATCGACCCGCTGGTGCGCGAAAAGCTGCGCTTTGTACCGGTCGAGACGGTGGACGCCGTCTTTGCCGAAGCGCTGGTGCTGCCCGAAAAATGCACCGCTGCCGCGCACGAGAGCTATCTTCCTCCCGTGCAGGAGAGCGCGCACAGCGCGCTGCGTGCGGGCGAAATGAGCTGAAAGGAAACGAAAACCATGGCGATCAACTTCAACAAGGTCGAATTCATCCTCTCGGCGGCGTCGGAAAAGCAGTTCGTGCGCGACGGGATGCCGCAGCTCGCGTTTGCGGGGCGGTCGAACGTCGGCAAATCGTCCGTCATCAACCGGCTCGTCAACCGCAAGAACTTTGCCCGCGTGGGTGCGTCCCCGGGCAAGACCTCGCAGATCAACTACTTTAAGATCGACGGCAAGCTCTACCTCGTCGACCTGCCGGGCTACGGCTACGCCAAGGTCTCCAAGACCGAGCGCGACCGCTGGGGCAAGCTGATGGAAAACTATTTTCAGTCTGCGGGGCTCATTCACCTCGGCGTGCAGATCGTCGACGCGCGGCACAAGCCGACGGCGGACGACGTGACGATGCACGACTACTTCGTGCAGACGGGCTGTCCCGTCGTGATCGTGGCAAACAAGCTCGACAAGCTCAAAGCGCGCGAGATCGAGCCGAATCTTGCCCAAATTCGCGAGACGCTGAGTTTGCGCGACGATGAGCTCGTCATTCCGTTCTCTGCCGAAAAGGGCACGGGCAAGGAGCAGCTGATTGCGGCGATCCTCGACCATTTGAACGACTGAAAAGGAATAATGCTTCACAGAAAAGCCTCTGTATGGGTTGACCATACAGAGGCTTTTTATCGTATTTCCCGGGGAATCAGCGGCGCAGCGTCAAAAGCGCGGTGCAGTGGGAGAAGGATTCAAACGTCAGCGCAGGGAAGTGAGGGCGGAGCTCGCCATAGACGAAGTAAATTTCATCCTCGTCCCACTCACTGCCTGCCGCAGTTCGACACGCTTCGAGCTCTTCGCGCGTGCGGAAGGCGACGTCGCCGATGAAAAGACAGCCGTCCTGCTTCAAAAGCGGCAGAAGCGCGCGAAGAAAGTCGATTTTCTGCGTGTCCGTCAGGTGGTGGAGCGAGTAGGTCGCGACGATGGCGTCGTACTGCTGCGCACGAAGCTCGGGCACAAGGCCTTTGGAAAAATCGCCCTGATAGAGCCGCGCGTCCGGCATTTTTGCCTGCGCCAGTTCGATCATGCGCGCGGAAAAGTCCTGCCCATAGATTTGGCAGCCCTGCTCGTAGAGCCGTGAGGTCAAAACGCCTGTGCCGAAGCCAATGTCCAGCACATCACGCCCGCTCTGCGCGAGCACGCGCTGATAGAGCGCATTCATCATGGCGCGGTAGCCCGCAAAGGGATAGCGGTCGTTCTCGTCGGAGAGGCCGACGCTCTTGTCATAGCCGTCGGCCCAGAGGTCGAAGCCGGTATTGTTCAGCATGTCAGTCCTCCTTTTCGTTCAGCGGGGGAAGTCCCAGTTCATAGAACGCCACGGCGCTCGCTGCGGCGACATTGAGCGAGTCGACGCCGTGGTACATCGGGATCCTGACCGTGTAGTCGCAACTCGCGATGGTCGAGGACGCGAGCCCGTCACCCTCCGTGCCCATGACGATGGCAAGTTTTTCTTCGGCGGCAAGGCGCGGATCGTCGAGCCGTACGGAGTCGTTGCGCAGTGCCATCGCGACGGTGCGGAAGCCGAGATCGCGCAGCAGCTGCGTCCAGTCGCCGCTTTCAGGCAGGTAGGTCCACGGGATGAGGAACACATTTCCCATGCTGACGCGCGAGGCGCGGCGATAGAGCGGATCGCTGCCCGCGGTCGTGAGCAGCACCGCGTCCATGCCGAGCGCGGCGGCGGAGCGGAAGATCGCGCCGATGTTCGTCGGATTCATCACGTTTTCGAGCACGACGACGCGCCGCGCATTGCGGCAGACGTCCTCGACGCTTGGGAGCTTCGGCCGCCGCATGGCGCAGAGCATGCCGCGCGTCAGGTGAAAGCCAGTGAGCTGTGTCAGCACGGATTCATCAGCGGTGTAAACCGGAATATCTTGACAGCAGCGGGCGAGAATTTCGCGCCCCTTGCCCTGCGTATGCTGCCGCTCCATCAGAAACGACACCGGCTCACAGCCCGCATCAAGCGCACGGCCGATGACGAGCGGACTTTCCGCGACGAAGAGCGCGTTGTCGGGGTCCGCGCGATTGAGCAGTTGGTTTTCAGTCAGGCGCGCGTAAACGTCGAGCGCGGGATCGGAAAAATCGTGGATTTCGATGATGTTTGCCATAGGTCTTCCTTTTTAAGATTCTAAGATGTTCAGCAGTGCGGCGACGTCCGGCAGAACGAACGTCGGCTGCGGGTCAGCGGTGGGAAGGTCTTCTTCCTTCGTTTCGCCCGAGAGAACGAGCAGCGTGTCGATGCCCGCGTTCGCGCCGCTGGCGATATCCGTGTAGATGCGGTCGCCCACGAGCAGTGTTTCCTGCGCGGAAACGCTCGCCTCAAGCATTGCGAGCTGCGGCATCAGCGGTTCGGGCTTGCCGATGACGATGGGGCGGCGGGAAGTCGCGCGCCAGAGCATTTCGCACACGCTCCCGCAGTCGGGCACGAAGCCGTAGGCCGTGGGGCAGACCCAGTCGGGATTGGTCGCAAGGTAGGGGATGCCTTGTCCGAGCAGGATGCAGGCGTCCTCCAGCTTTTGAAATGTCAGCTCGGTGTCGAAGCCCATCAGGAGCGCGTTCGCGTCCTCACGCCGTTCTGCGACGGTAAAGCCCGCCGCGCGGAGCTGTGATTTCATCGACTCCGTACCGCAGACGTAATAGCGTCGGTCTTCTCCGCCGTGCTCGCGGAGATAGTGAATCAGCGCGTCGACCGAGGTGAGAAAATCGGCCGCCTCCGTCGCGACGCCGAGGCGTGTGAGCTTTTTGACGTAGGCCGCTACGCTGCGCGAGGAGTTGTTTGTCAGAAAGCGGTACTGCCCGCCGCGTGCGCGGATGGCAGAGAGCAGCTCGCGGACGCCGGGAAAAAGCCGGTCGCCCAAGTACAGCGTGCCGTCGAGGTCGAAAAGAAAGAGCTTTTTGCACTGAAGCGGATTATGGTCAACCATCAGTCATGCCTTCTTTTTGCTGTCGATCGCAATGAAGAAGAATGAGCTCACCGCCAGAAGATAGGAGTAGAAGAGGTTTGGGATGATGTCGAACGCCGAGATGGCGTAGCCCAGCTCGTGCGCCGCGGAGATCGCGACGAGCATCTGCGCGCCGTAGGGGATGATGCCCTGAAAGATGCAGGAGAACGTGTCAAGGAGCGACGCGGCCTTGCGCGGGGTGATGCCGTATTCCTCGCTCATTTCCTTGGCGATGGGGTTTGCCATAACGATGGCGACGGTGTTGTTCGCGGTGGCAATGTCCATCGCGCCGACGAGAAGGCCCATGCCGATCTGGCCGCCGCGCTTGCCGCGAAACGCCTTTCTGATCCAGCCGAGCAGCGCTTCAAAGCCGCCGTACTCACGGATCAGCGCACAGATGGCGGAGACCAAAATTGCGACCATCGACGTTTCAAACATGCCGGCCGCGCCGCTGCCCATGTTCTCGAGCAGCGCCTTGACTGCGAGGATGCCGGTCTGCCCCGTCGCGCCGGTCGCGAGCGCGATGACCGCACCGGATACGATACCGATGAGCAGCACGACAAAGACGTTGATACCGATGATGCCGCCGATGAGCACGAGCACATAGGGGATGATCTGAATGAGATTGTAGGCAGGGATGGGCGCGGGGTGCACGTCCGCATTCAGCGTCAGCACGAGGATGAGTGCGAGCGACGCGAGCGCGGCGGGGAAGGCGATGTGGAAATTTTCGCGGAATTTGTCCTTCATCGCGCAGCCCTGCCCGTTGCAGGCGGCGATGGTTGTGTCGGAAATGAAGCTCAGATTGTCACCGAACATTGCCCCGCCCATGACGGACGCGACACACAGCGGCAGGGAATAGCCGCTAGCCGCGGCGATGGGGATGGCAATGGGCGTGATGAGCGTGATGGTGCCGACGCTCGTGCCCATCGCGGTGGAGACAAAGCAGCTTACGACGAACAGCACCGCCACGGCGAATTTCGACGGGATGATCGAGAGCATGAAGTACGCAACGCTCTCCGCACTCGAGCGGCCCACGACGCCGACGAACATACCCGCGGCTAAGAAGATGAGCAGCATCGTGATGATGTTCTTATCACCCACGCCACGGCCCATCAGCGTGAGCTTTTCGTCGAACGACAGCGCGCGGTTCTGGCAGCAGGCTACGAGCAGCGCGATGAGAAAGATGACGACGATGGGGATGGAATAAAATCCCATCGGGATTTTGAGCACGTACTCAAAGATCAGGCCGAGGCCCAGATACAGGACAAGGAACACTAAGATCGGCAGCAGCGCTGCGGGATTGGCTTTTTTTGACATGGGATGACACTCTCTTTCTCCAAACATAAAAAAAGCTCCTGCGCGGAGCTTTTTGTGCGATATGAATTATTATAAGGAGCGTGGAGGACCTTGTCAAGTGAGATTTGCCCAGAATTGAGCGCAAAAGGGCTTGACAGAAGGACTCTAATCTGTTAGTGTACAAATATACTCTAACAGATTAGAGAGGGAACAAGATGGAAACGCCGAAAATTTTTGAGAGCGAATACCGCTTTTGCCAAATCCTGTGGGCACACGAGCCGGTCAAGAGCCGTGAATTGGTCGCGCTCTGCGCCGAGCACCTGGGCTGGAAACCGACGACGACCTACACGGTCATCAAACGGCTCTCTGAGCGCGGGGTGCTGAAAAACGAGAATACTGTCGTCACGTCGCTCATCTCACAGGACGAGGCGCAAACCGCCGAGATCGACGAGCTGCTCGACAAGCGCTTCGACGGCTCGCTGCCCGCGTTCGTCGCTGCGTTTACAAAGTCGAGCCATGTGAGCGACAAAGAGCTTGACGAGGTGCAGAAAATGATCGACCTTTACCGAAAGGAGAATCATCATGGATGACGTCTTTTTGAAGCTCGTGAACCTCAGCATCAGCGCAAGCTGGCTCATTCTGGCGGTGCTCGTGCTGCGGGTTGTCCTCAAAAAAGCGCCGAAGTGGGTCATGCCGCTTCTCTGGGGTGTGGTCGCACTGCGGCTCGTCTGCCCGTTTTCAATTGAGAGCGCGCTCTCGCTCATCCCGAGCGCCGAGACCATCCCAAGCGAGATCGTGACCGAAACGCGCGAGCCGGTGCTCTACGAGCAGGCGACGCTTGACATCGTCACGAATCCGACGCTGCCTTCGGCGGCGGAGGTCCCCGTCGGCGTGAGCCGCCAGCAGGCGCAGGTCGATTTCAACATCTACAGCGTCCTCTGGCTCGCCGGCATGGCGGCGCTGCTCGTCCACGCGCTCGTGAGCGCGGGAAAGCTGAAAAGAAAGCTCGCAACGGCGATTTTGCTGCGAGATAACATCTACGAGAGCGAATTTGTCGATTCGCCGTTCGTCTTCGGCGTGGTGAAGCCGAACATTTATCTTCCCATGCACATGGACGAGGGGACGGCGGCGTATGTCATCGCGCACGAGCACGCGCACCTCGCCCGCCGCGACCACTGGTGGAAGGTGCTCGGCTACCTCGTGCTCGCGCTGCACTGGTTCAACCCGCTGGTGTGGGTCGCCTACATCCTCTTCTGCCGCGACATCGAGCTCGCGTGCGATGAAAAAGTCGTCAAGGGACTGGACGGTGCGGCGCGCGCGGACTATTCACAGGCGCTATTATCCTGCGCCGCGCCGAAAAGAGCCGTCGCGGCCTGCCCGCTGGCGTTCGGCGAGGGGAACATCAAAATGCGCGTGAAAAGCGCACTGCACTACAAAAAGCCCGCGTTCTGGGTCGCCGCCGCAGCGGTGCTCGCGGTCGTGATCGTGGCCGTGTGCTTTTTGACGAATCCGAGGTCGGAGCGCGGCAGCCTTGTCTGGGCGCAGAAGCTGAATGCGGCGGACGTTGCGTCGATCGAGCTCTACGTTCCGGCGGAAGGGGAGGCGCGGCAGTATAAAAAACTCGATACGGAAGAAATGGCACAGGCAGTCGAACTGATCAACAGCAGCCGCGGCACATATATCGAAAAACCGGAGACGGTTTACGCCGGCTTGCCGGTGTGGTTCCTTCTCACGATGGACGACGGCACGGTGCATGCTGTCGGCAGCGTAGTGGGCCATTATCTGATCATCGACGGCGATACTTTTGATGCGGACGTCGAGAATCAGGCGGAATGGGAAAACTATGTGCTAAAGGGCGATTCGGCAAGTCCGATTGACATGGCAGACCGGCTGTCGTATGCACTCTATGGGATGACAACGGGGGTGTATACGCTCGGCGAGGCCGTTTTCGAGGATTCCGTCTGGGAAACCAGCTATGAGGAGACCTTTGCCAACACAAAGTCCACGCCCGAGCTGTGGCTTTCCTCCGCACTTGGCACGGACATGACCGGTATTCTGTACGGTACAGTGACGGCGGCGAGAGGATACAGCTACCGCTTTTCGGAGTGGGAAGAGATCGACCTGACCGTGAGCAACTTCGATTGGCTGTTTCGCAGCGGAAGCGGCGAAGATTGGGACGGTACGAGCGCCGCGAGGCTGCGCCGCGAAAACGCCCATGCCTGGCGCGGCACGAGAACGGGCGAGGACGTCAATGCGACAGTGCCGATGGCGGAGATCAGGCGTCAGGACGAGCTCACGGCGATGGACCAGTGGCTCTTATTGCAGCAGAAGGACGGCAGTCTTTACCTCGTGATGGGCTATCGCAGCGGGGGACTTCCCTACAGCGGGGCGCATCCCTACCGCTGGATCGTCCGCCTGGACGGCGGCGCGACCGAGCTGACCCGCGCTGACCTGAACGGCGACGGGATCGAGGAAGTGATCTCCTATACCGGCACTTCCACGCAGGAGCCGTACCGGCTGCGGGTGAGCGATCAGAGCGGCGAAGAGCTCTGGAGCGCGGAGCTGGGGCTGGCGCACGTGGGCTGGAGCAGCTATTTCCTCTATCGCGACAGCGTCAAGACGGCGCTATTGCGCTACGAGCCGACAATCTATCAGGGCGAGGCATCGTATTCCTACGAGCTCTTTCTGCTCAGTGAAAACGGGACGACCACGCTGGCGGAGAATTCGGTGAGCTTCAGCATAAATCCCGATTCCAAAGACCCATGGCCCGCCGAGGCGCGGAAATTCGCGGACGAGGTCAACAGGCTTTTAGACAAGAGCGAGCTGCTGTTCTCCACGCTGAACGCCGAGCTGCATTCCTACGGCGACGGCACAGTCATCCGCTGCACAGAGCCGTCGGAGAGCGACGGCAGCAGGGCGCTGGCGTCCGCCGACCTCGACAACGACGGCAGGGCAGAGCAGATCATCTGCGAGAAAGCGTTCGGCGGCTATGAGCTGTGCGTCGTCGACGACAACGGCGAGGAACTGATGCGCGACCGCATGTGGGAGGGCGACGTCTACTTCCTCTGCCGCGAAAACGGACGCGACATGCTGCTGCAATACAGCTTAAACGAGGGCAAAAATCAAGACGCGATCAGCTATTGCGCCTACTACTACGGCCTTCACACCTTTGACGGCGGCAAACTGAACATCGTGGAAAACAACAACACGAGCATTTATCTGAACTGGGACGGAACGCAGAAGGGCGATTGGGGCGAATCGCAGCAGGCATTCGCAGCGCGCGTCAATGAGCTGATCGACCAGAGCGAATTTCTCATTGCCCAACAGGACGGCGAGCTCATTTTGACAAGCGAGGTGCAGCGCTGGTACTGCGTATCGCCGAAAACGATCAGAGTGGCAATGGATGACACAACGATCTATATCGACAGAAAAAGCTGGGACTTTGCCGAACAGTACCCGTCGCTCAAAGGGTTTGAGGACATTGGGACCGCAGGCAACTACTTTGTGGCGTTCGGTAGCCTGGGGGAGAAAAACGACCTCTACGTGGTGTTCAATTTCGTGGCCGGCACGCTGCTCAAGACCTTCCCCGGCAACAACCTCATCTGGCAAGGAAGTGACCTTTCCACCGCGGTCTACTCCTACCGGTCGGACGTCTACGCGCTCAACGGGACGAAGCTCGCCGCGCTCGAACTCGCGAGCGGCGAGGAGATCAGCGGCCTTGCCTTTGCGCCCGACGGCGTGTCGATCATTGCGACGGTCTCCGGCAAGAGCGGCGAGCGTAAGGTGACGGTCACGCGCGAGGGCAGCGCGTAGCAGACCTCGCTCACCGACTGGACGGAGGGCGACGGCGCGGAGCGCACGTACTTCGCCCCTGTCGGGATCGAGGGGAACGAGACATTTCTGGCGACGGTCGGCGTGAGCTACCGGCTGGAACAGCAGTCGGACGGCACATCCCGCATCGCGGAGATCACAGGCGCGCAGGGACTCACGCTGCCGCGCTATCGCCGCGGCTGGGTCAGCGTGGATGAAAAGGCCGACGTGCTGGACACCGTGATCGCGGACGACGGCAAGAGCGCCGACGTGACGGTGCAGTATTACGCGAGCCTTGGGTCGGGGTATCAGACGTACACGGCGGGGGTTCATATTGTCGCACCGTAGGGTGCGAGGGGGATTCCTGCATCGTGCAGGAGTGCGCTAAAGGGGGATACTCTCTTTCTTGAAAGAGAGTATCCCCCTTTATAACCCCCGAGAGAAAGGACGAGGGGAGTCCCCCTCGACCCCCGACATTGCGGGCTTGTAGCTTGAAGAGCTGCACGCGCTGCGCAATCAGGTGCGGTGTACATGGCTTCGCCATGAATCACTGCGAGTCGTTACCGCTCTCAACCGCGCCTTACTATCGTGAGGCGCGAGTGACGTTTGCTTGGCGGCAGACTGCTTGCGGGATGCGGCATTGCTTCGCTCGCCGCATTGTGGAGTGCTCCGGTAGACGGAAATTAGGCTCTACTTCTACAAGATGGGCAGAGCGGCAGCGGGTAGTAGGAGCAGAGGCAAATCGTCTTGCAGTGCTAACGCGGCAACGCCGCGCTATGGGCAGTGCAATCGGCAAGCATTGCAGCTCTTCGAGCTGCTCGCTTGCAATGGCAAAACCTTTCTCTTGGGGGATCAAAAGGGGACCATTCTCTTTTGTGAAAGAGAATGGCCCCCTTTGACTGCACGCCGCAGAGACTGCGGCATTCCTCCGTGAACCACGGAATTGTTACTGAAATGATCAGTGAATATTCAAAACGCCGTCTTCGTTTTGGAAGAGGACAAAATAATCCTGCACCCGCTCGAACGGCGCGTTGTAGAGGAGGGGCCTGTTGACGTTGAAGTCCTGATAATCGCGCGCGGTCTTCACGGGGTACTGGAAGCGGCCGTTTTGGTGGACATAATAGAATAGTCCCTCGAATTTGGTGAACTCGTCGATGTTGTTGGAGAGGGCGCAGGCGACGTAGCCGCGCTGGTTTGTGCCATCGTTCGGGAAAGAGGCGTCGGCGCAGTAAATCTGCTTGAAGCAATTCTCGTACCAGTTGCTGAGGCTGGCTTGCTCCGTACCGGGATCAATGTAAGGGGCGGTATAGGTCGTGCCGTCCGGACTGTCATAGAACACCCGGCCGGAGAACTCTTTGGCAAACCAGGAGTTGCTGTCGTGGTGTGGCTCAAAGGCAAGGCTCTCCGTGCCGTAAAAGCGCACGCCATCGTCCCAGCGAAAATGACAGGCGACGAATAGCCGGTCAAAGGGCCGTTGGACGGCAACGATGGTCAGGTGGAAGGCGTCATTCGTCTGCGGCTTATTGGAGTAGTTGATATAAGCGCTGCCTGTGCACTCTTTGATGACCACGCGCTCGGCGCGGAGACAGGTGAGAAGGTCCTCGTCGGAGAGGTCGTTGAGCTCGGATTCGGGATAGCCGAGGGCGAGGAGCCTTTCATGGGCTTCGATCACCTGTGCGTCGGTGCTGGCCTCTTTGGGCGTCCAGTCCATGCGGTAGGAGCCAAAAAACAGGAAGCCGCAGGTAATGACGACAGCGAGGACGGTGAGCAGCGAGCCGACGAGCTTGTGATTTGAGAAGCGCTCCTTGATCGGCTTGATGGCGCAGCCCTGCGCGGCCATCGACTTCGAGAGCTTTTTGAGGCGGACGACCAGGTAGAAATACCAGACGACGTAAGCGCCGAGCAACAGGGAAAGCGAGGCAAACAATGCCGCTGCGACATAGAGCAGAATGTACCAGAGCAGCAGCGCGCCCGCGGCGGGGGCGGCAGGCGGCGTTATGCCTGCGTCGCGCTGCATATCGAGCAGGCCCTGCCAAAGGCAGAAGAGCAGCACGAGCTGCACGGCGGCGGCAACGACGGTGAAAAATACCGCCAGGCCGGTGTCCGCACGGTAGATCACGGCATCCTGCCCAAGCTCAACAAAAAGGAGCAGCATGTGCAGGCAGGCGCAGACATAGCCCGCGCGCAGGAAGCCGTTGACCCGCCGCAGGGCGCGGAAGCCGACGAGCAGGCAGAATGTGCCGACCAGCGGCAGCAGCACGTCGAGGTTCCAGAAATTCAGCGTCACACCGGTGACGGCGAGGCCGCCGGCGATCAAGCCCATCGCGCGGCAGAAGGGCGAATCGCTCACATCGGGCGTCTCTACTTCGGGCGCGGAGAGCGCGCCGGCCATCTCCTGCGCGGGCGTGAGAGCTTCGGACGGTTCCTTCTGCGCGAGAGCGTCGGCGGGCGGTTCGGGCGGGGGAGTTTGCGGCAGATCAGGAAAGACTTGGTCGGTCATGCGAATTCCTCCTTGGCGTTATGTGAACAGAATCATAAGATCGAGACAACGAGCCGCCAGACAGGCTCGGCCAGATAATAGCCGAGAACAGCGGAAGCCAGATTGGCCGTGATCGCATAGGCCGCGGCGCGGCCCTTGCTGTGGCCGGTGAGAAGACCGCAGCCGGCGTAGAGATACAGCTCGACAAGCAAAATGATGAGTTCCGCCGGAAGCAGGAAGAAAAAGAGATACCAGGCGCTCACGCCGCTGTGTGCGGTGACATATACAGATGCAACGGCTAAAAAGCCCTGTGTCAGAACGTTGACAAGTAAAAACGCTTCCCAGTTTTTCTTCCACGAATAGCGGAACAGAAGCAGCAGCGCGCCCTCGATGAGAAGCGTCGGCACGAGCGTTGCGACAAATTGCAGCAAGTAGCCGGGGATGGTTGAGGGAACGGAAACGGTGACTGCCGACGTATCGTCCGACCAGTTGACCGTGACGGACGATTGCAGAACGCGGCGATTGAGTATATCGGAGACCCAGACCTTGCCGGATTCGGTGACGAGGATGATGCGGTAGGTGCTCGGCACACCGACGTAGCCGAACCAGTGCAGTGCATTGCCAGAGGCGTCTGTCCCTCTGGAAAAGAGATGGCTGAAGATCGGTGCGCCGAAGGTCCCCTGTGCCGTGCAGGCGTGCCATCCGGCGGGAATATTGTCGAGCAGCAGGGCGAGGAGATCTTCGTTGAGCGGGACGGTAGTCTCGCTGCCGTCACTGTTCGTGATGACGGTGCTCTGTTTCAAGCGGCTGTTGCCCTCGCTCGCGTCCCAGTTGCCCTCGGCGAGCAGGTCGAGGTAGTAGGGTTCCTGCGGCGCGTCTTTGACGCGCACGATGAGTAGGGGCTTTGGCCCGCTGTCGGCAAAGGCGAAGGTCGTGAGCGCAAGAGATGCGAGGAGCGCGCAAACAAGCGTGCGAAGAGATTTTCGTTTCATCCAAATTTCCTCCTTTTGTGTGTGGGGTGTTCCATCTTCCAATCGTATAGACGCAAAAGATAACAAAAAAGTTCACGCTTTTACAAATTTTATCATAAAATACCGCGCTGCGGGAAAAAGTTCTGGCGGGGCGTTGTACTTTTTTCATATTCTGCTACAATGGGGGAGAGAAAGAAGCGCATTGGGGGAACGGGTATGAAATGGTATGCGATCGGCAAGACGCTGACGCCGCTGGACCGCGCGCCGGAGAGCGGCGCGGCGGTGGTGCTGCTGAATTCGGACGAGTTGGCGCACGAAACGGCGCTGCCGGGACTCGAAGCGGTGCTGCACCATACGCCGAGTGCGAGGGACGCGCACGTCTGCAAGGCGGAGGTGCGCTCCAACTGTCTGAGCGGAACGCTCGCACTGCCGCGCGGCCGCAGGGACGGCACGCGCCTTTGCTGCGGCTATCTCGTGACGAAGGACCGCGTGGTGCTGGTGGACGACGGAGAGATGGCCGAGCCTTATTTGAAGCACATCGTCAAGGAAAAGCGCCTGATAGAAAACAGCGTCGGACGATTTCTCTACGACTTCTTCGAGCTGCTGATCGCCAGGGACCTGCACCGCCTCGAGGAGATCGAAGACCGCGCGACGGCGCTGGAAGAACGCGTGCTCGCGGGCGAGCTGGAGGAATTCAGCACCCCGATGAGCGAGCTGCGCAAGGAGACGATGGCCTGGTACCGCTACTACTCCCAGCTCGACGACGTGGCGTGCGAGCTGCGGGAAAATGAGAACGACTACTTTTCGGATGAGGAGTGCGGACTGTTCCGATTATTTGAAGAGCGCGTCATCCGCCTGCGCGAGGAATCGCAGCTGCTGCGCGAATACTGCACGCAGATCCAGTCGCTGTTTCAGTCGGAGATCGACATCCGGCAGAACCGCATCATGCAGATCCTGACCATCGTGACGACGATCTTTCTGCCGCTGACACTGCTTGCCGGCTGGTACGGCATGAACTTTTCCGGCATGCCGGAGCTGCACTGGAAATACGGCTACCCCGCGATCATTCTTGTGAGTGTCGCCGTGGTGGTGCTGAGCCTGTGGGTGTGCAAAAAGAAAAAATTCTGGTAAGAAAAAGGAACGGCACGAGCCGTTCCTTTTTCTTTTGACAGGAGTCACTTTTTATCGAAGTAGTAGTCGCGGAAGTTGTGGTATTGCGCGGCGTAGTAGCGCAGCAGGCGATAGAGTCGAGAGAGCGGCAGATCGCCCTTGCAGAAGAGCGTGTGCGTGCCCTTGAACTGCTTGAGCTCGTCGGAGAGCTCCTGATCCTTGACATAGCGGCGCAGAATGCCGGTCGGCACGTTCTGCCAGAGGGCGACGGTGTGGTTGTAGACGCAGTCCTCCCGCTTGCCGTAGACGACATCGTTAGTCAGGAGCTTCATCATGTTCAGCCCCGCGGCACGGCAGAAATAGCTGCTGCGGCCAAGGCGCGGGTTGATCTCGAAGAGCATGTAGCGGCCCGTGCGGGAATCGTACTTCATGTCGATGTTCGAAAAACCGACGTAGCCGAGCTTTTCGAGAAACTCCTGCATTTTGTCATACAACGCCTGATCGCCGCGCGAGATGATGGCGGCATAGTTGCCGACAGACTTGGGGTCGTAGTATTCGAGCACCGGCTGGCCGAGGCACATCGCGCGCACATGGCCGTCAAGGTCCGAATAGCTGTTGAGCACGCGCATCGCGTCGTCGCCGCCGGGGATAAACTCCTGCAAAATGAGCTTGCCGCGGTAGTCCGACTGGTTCATGCTGTGGACCATCGTGAGGTACTGCTCGCGCGTGTCGAAGAAGAAGACCTTTTTCTGCCCCTCAAAATGGCAGCGGAGATAGTCGAGTGCATTGGAATTCTCGGGCTTGACGACGATGGGAAAGTCGAACGGAAGGCGGTCGACGACGCTCTCGCGCTCCTCAGGAGAGGCGACGACGGTCTTGGGATAGTCCATGCCGTACTGCTCGCAGAGGGCGTAGAACTTGTCCTTCGTGTCGAAGGTCTCAAGAAGCGCCTCGGAGATGAAGCGGTTTGCGATCAACCCCTCAAAATGGTCGTAGTGGCGGCAGAGAAGACCCGTGTAATAGTCCGAGCAGGGGATGACGAGCAGCTTTTCATAGTCCTGTGCGCACTGCTTCAGCACGCCGAGCAGCGCGCCGGGGAAGACCTCCTCGCGCTCAAAATCCGGGATAATGCGGCAGAGAAACAGGTGTGAGCTGCGCGTGGGCACGAGCTGCTGCGTGCACAGCAGCAGCGGTGTGACGTGATAGGCCTCCTGGAAGAGACGCGCCGTGCCGTAGGCGTTTTCGTCGCTGCCGAGGATGATGGGAAGAAAATCCTTTTTCGCCTTCTTGCCGCTGCTGCGTTTCTCGGCGGGATGCGAGGCATCGTACGCAGCAAGGTATTTTTGCGTCAGCTCCACGTCGGAGGGGTAGGGGACGAAGACGCTGCCGCGTTTCATCGTTGTCTCTTCTCCCTTGCCGGTCAGCAGAATGACGCGCGCGTCCTTGCCGTCCAGAATTGCGCGGCGGATGCACTCGGCGCGGTCCTCGAGCACAAGGTGCGGGCAGGCAACGTGCTTTTCAATGTCGGCGGCGATCTGCGCGAACGGCTCTTCGCCGGAGTCCTCCTCGGTGATGAAGACGAAGTCGCAGTTCTGCCCGCTCAGCTCGCCGAGGTCTTTTCTGCGCTGGAGCGCGTGGGAGCCGGGGCAGCCGAAGACGGAGATCATCTGGCGGCCGGGGTATTCGATCTTCGTCGAGCGGTAGAGCGCGTCAAAGCTCATGCGGTTGTGCGCGTAGTCGACGATGACGGTGACGTTCTTGTCGCGGCTCTCGTAGATCTGCATGCGGCCCGCGGCGCGCGCCTTGCGAAGGCCCGAGCGCACATACTCCTCCGGCACGTCGAGCACCATACAGATGGCCATGGCAGCGAGGGCGTTGGAGATGTTGAAAAGGCCGGGCATCGTGATGGAAAATTCACCGTTGTACTTGAGCGAGGAAACCGTGAAGTAGAGCCCGTCGCTGCGCTTTTCTACATGCCGGCAGGAGACAGTGTCGCTTTCGTGTGAGCCAAACGTGATGAGGTTGCAGCGGTCCTTGGCGTATTCGATGACGCGGTCCGAGTACTTGGCGTCGGTATTGACGCAGCCGAAGCGGCAGGAGTCGAAAATTTTGAGCTTGGAGTTGAAGTAATCCTCGAAGTCCGGGTGCTCGATGGGGCTGATGTGGTCGCTGCCGATGTTCAAAAATGCAGCGACGTCGTACGTGATACCGCGCACGCGGCCGTATTTGAGCGCCTGGGACGAGGCCTCCATCACAAGATGCGAAATGCCGCTTTCATAGGCGTTTTCAAAGTGCTGGTAGAGCTCAAGCACCTCGGGCGTGGTGATGTGGGACTCCTCGGTGCTCTTGCCGTCGTAGTTGTCGATAGAGGAGAGAATGGCGCACTTGGGCATCGACTGCGCGCGCAGCCAGTCATTTAAGATGTAGCGCACGTAGTAGGCTGTGGTGCTCTTGCCCTTTGTGCCCGTGATGCCGACGCTTGTGAGCTTGTCCGTCACATGGTTATAAAAGAGCTGACCGAGCACGACGAGGGAATAGCGAATGTCGTTGACAAGAAGACAGGGTGCATCCACATTGTGCTTTTTCTCGGCGACGTAGGCGATCGCGCCGCGCGAGAGTGCGTCGCACAGGTACTCTTCCTTGAAGTGTGCGCCCTTGCAGATGAAAAGCGCGTCCTCGCTCAGTGCGCGCGTATCGTAGGTGAGGCAGTGGATCTCACGCGCGGCGAGCTCGTCGCTCACGGTGCTTTCGACCAGAATGCCCGCGTCGCGCAGCGCATCGACATATTCTCTCAGTGTGTGAACGGTATTCATAAATAGCTCCTTTGGGTCTTGCTTTTTCGGCAGGACGGGATAAAATATAGGCGATATCGCGTCGGATCGACACGATATTGGCAAGCAAACTCATTTCCGAAGGGGGAACCAACATGACTTATCAGCAAGTGCTGGAAAACGCAAGGACCTGCATCGGCCCTTACTGCAAGGCGTGCAATGACTGCAACGGCAAGGTCTGCCGCAACACGATGCCCGGCCCCGGCGCCAAGGGCGAGGGCACGGGTTTTATCCGCAACGCAGAAAAGTGGCGTGAGATCTGCGTCAACATGGACACCATCTGCGAAAATTCACAGGTGGACACCTCATTCACGCTCTTTGGCCGGACGTTTGAGATTCCGGCGTTCGCCGCGCCGGTGGGCGCGATGCGTCTTCACTATGGGGACAAGTACGACGATCTTACTTATAATAATATCCTTGTGCGCGCGTGCGCAAACGCGGGCATTCTCGCTTTTACCGGCGACGGCACCGACCCGAAGGTGGTCGAGGGCGCGTCTGAGGCGCTCAAGGCGAACGGCGGCTGCGGCGTGCCGACCATCAAGCCGTGGGATATGGACACGATCCGCGAAAAATTCGCGCTCGTGCAGGAATCCGAGCCCTTCGCCATCGCAATGGACATCGACGCGGCGGGTCTGCCGTTTTTGCAGGGCTTGACGCCGCCGGCCGGCAGCAAGAGCGTCGAGGAGTTAAAGCAGATCGTCTCCTGGGCGCAGCGTCCGTTCATTTTAAAGGGCATTATGACCGCCCGCGGCGCGGAAAAGGCGCTGGAGGCGGGCGCGAGCGGCATCGTGGTCTCGAACCACGGCGGCCGTGTGCTCGACCATTGCCCCGCGACGGCGGAGGTGCTTCCGGACATCGTCGATGCCGTCGGCGGCAAGATGACGATTTTTGTCGACGGCGCGATCCGCAGCGGCATGGACATGTTCAAGGCGCTGGCGCTCGGCGCGGACGCGGTGCTCATCGGCCGCCCGTTTGTTACCACCGTCTATGGCGGCGGGGAGGAGGGCGTGCAGCTCTACGTCCAGAAGCTCAAAGCCGAGCTTGCCGACACGATGCGCATGTGCGGCGCGCACTCGCTCGCGGACATTGATCGCAGCATGCTATATGGTTTTTGACCATATAACATATAGTATAGCACCGCAAAAAAAAACTGACAAGTGAAAATCGGGAGAAGAGGACGGCAGATGGAGCCGCCCTCTTTTTCGTTATCTACAATAAAAATATAAAAAAGGGAAAGGACGCGGAACAAAACCGCTGCGACGAACGTCTGAAAAGATAGAGCGACCCTTCTGAACCACATTGATTTTGGAGGAAAGTGCAATGAAAAAGACAACGAGCCGTATCCTGCTCTCCGCGCTGACGGTGCTGGCGCTGCTCGCTCTTAGCGGCTGCGCGCAGGAAAAGGAGGAGAATACCGAAGAAAACGACCCGCAGGCGCGGGAGGCGATCCTGCAATGCTGCGAGTTGATCTTTGGCAGCGCAGAGGAAACGGGAAATTATCACATCCGCGTGACGGACGAGCGGGACGGCGGGCGCGTAGACGAATACGACTGCCCGCGCGGCGCGAAGCAGGGTTATGGCAATTCGCCTGTATATGCACTGAGTGAACCGTCGATGTACGGCGACGAGCCATGGTATGCGGCGGCAGAGCAGGATTGGGACGATTGCCGCAATGGGATCGTTGCGGAGATTTCTTATGGGGAAGATGCGATCGCGTTCATTCCGCCCTGGGGAGCAATGAAACCGGATGCAGAGTACGAGCATCCGGGCGGCAATGTGCTGCGGCTGACGCAAAACGGCGAGACTACCTATTATAAAAGCAATACGGCGCACGCGGCACAGCTCCTGTTCGTCTATGCGCAGGAAGCGGTGATGGAAAAGTTGTACGACCTGCATGTTCCCGGCACAGAGACGGACTACGAGAATATCGCGAACGAGTTCTGCGCGCAGTTCGCCGCCGGTCTGAACGCCGCGCCGCGCTGGTTCAGCGGGAAACCGGATGACGCGGCATCGCCGGTGAAGGAGCGCGTGTTCGACGCGTATTACGGAACGGACTACCCGAATTTCTGCTTCGGCTTTGGCGTGATGATGCGCTTTGATGACCCGGAGTCCTCACAGCGCTATCAATGGGAGGCCGGCAGCGGCATGATCGAGCCGACGGGCGAAGGCGAGTACGGCGATTATTATGGCTGGGGTATGGCCGCGGACGCGTGCCGGGATGAAGCGGGAAACTGGTACATTGACGGCACATGGACGGGCGGCGGAGGCGTTCGCCTGCCGTACATCGGGCGCAGCTGGGACTCCGGACAGCAGACCGCGACGGCATCGCAGCTTGCGGAGTGCTGGTTCCTGTCGGCGGGCGAGTCGCACGAGTGGCGGCTTCCCAATATGATCTATGCCCGCCCGAGCGCAGAGCTGCGCGAGATGCTTGCCGCGCTCACGCCAGAACAGGCGGCAGAGCTGGAAGCGGGTCTGCGCGCGGTGTGGGATGATCCGCTGTGTGCCGATATGTTTCCGGGCGGCTTTGACGCCAAGCTCAGCGCGGACTGAGCACGCTGGCAATCATTGCATTTGCAATCCGGCGGCAAAAACGGTAGAATACCGCCTGTCTTGATCGAGGCGCATTCCAGAATCGAGGAGGACTTGACGCCATGTTTAACTGCGGCAATTTTGATTGCGGCACGCTCTTTACGATGCTGTGCCAGCTGTTTGGCGGCTGCTTCAACTGATAGCAGTGCAAATGCGCGGTGGGGAGGGTGCTTTGCGCCCTCTCCGCCTGTCTATTTTGCACAGTCTAACAAACAAATTGTGGAAAAATCAAAAAGTTTGAAAAAAGGTGTTGACAAAAGGGGCGGTAGGTGCTAAGATAACACCTGTTCCGCGAATGGAGCGTGCACCTTGTAAATTAAACAACGAAACTTTGACAAGCACCAGATG
>ERZ791865.454-NODE-454-length-60390-cov-6.312588_pt1 | contig 60390 bp, 59 predicted proteins | sample MGYA00509942_ERZ791865 | MGnify/ENA primary metagenome ERZ791865 (study PRJEB30046, sample SAMN00792098) | human gut metagenome | study: EMG produced TPA metagenomics assembly of the A metagenome-wide association study of gut microbiota in type 2...
GCGGGAGGGGCAGAGCCCCTCCCCTACGCACCCCAAGATATGCTTCCATAGGGGCCGCGTCCCCGACGGCCCGCCCCGCCGCACACCTCTTTCCGCTTGCCAATCCTATGCCCCCGCGGGGAGAAACTTGCCTGTCCGGGAAAAAGGAAACAAAACGGGCAGCCGATAAAGCGGGGGAAAAATACGATAGCAGCAAGGGGGGACTTCCTTTTCCCATTCAAAAGCAGGCAAGCCCCGCTCCCCGGCTGCATAGACTGCTGCCGAGGGGGCGAGGCTGTGAGCAAACGGAAATGGCAGGCCCTATGCCTGCTGGGCGTCATGGCGCTGCTGCTGGTGAGCAGTGCCGCCGCCGGGGAGGCGGTGCGCCGGGGACTGGCCCTTTGCGCCCGGTCGGTGGTCCCGGCGCTGTTTCCGTATTTTGTGGTGTCGGGGCTTTTCACCTCCCTGGGCTTTGCCGAGGGGATGGGACGCCGCCTGGCCCCGGCGGCAAAGCGGCTGTTCCGGGTGAGCGGGGCCGGGGCCTCCGCCTTTTTCCTGGGGCTTTTGGGCGGCTATCCCGTGGGCGGGCGCACCGTGGGCCAGCTGTATCGGGCGGGCCGCGTCTCCGGCGGTGAGGCGGAGCGCCTGCTCTCCTTCTGCAATAACGCGGGGCCGTCCTTCATCCTGGGCGTGGTGGGCCTGGGCTGCTTTCAGAGCCTGGCGGCCGGGTGGGCCCTGTACCTCATCCACGCCGTGTCCGCCGTTTTGGTGGGGGTGCTGCTGCGGGGAAGGGCCCGCCCGCGGCCGGACCGCTTTCGCCCCCAGCCGCTGCCGGAGAGGATCCTCCCGGCCTTCATCCGGTCCGTGCAGGATTCCGCCCTGGCCATGCTCCGGGTCTGCGGCTTTGTGGCTTTTGCCCTGGTGGTGCAGGCCCTGGTGACAGAGTGGACGGGGGTGAGCCATCCGGCGGTTTTGGGCTTTATTGAGCTCACCGGCGGCGTTATGCGGCTGGGCGGCGGAAGGACGGACTTCGTGTGGGCGGCGGCGCTGCTGGGCTGGGGCGGACTGTCCGTCCACGGACAGACGGCGGCAGTGCTGGCGGACACGGACCTGAAAATGGGCCGCTATTTTTTCGGCAAGCTCCTGCAGGCGGCCCTGTCCGCCCTGCTGGCCTATTTGCTGGTATTTTGTATAGCATAAAGCGGCCTATATCCTATGCAAAAATGCAAAACAGTCCATGAAAGATGCAGCACAGCAGGATGCCCATGGAAAGGGGCAGCAGCATTCCCACCAGGGTCCACTTTTTGCTGCCGGTCTCCTTGAGCAGGGTCAGGCAGGTGGTGCCGCAGGGCAGGTGCATCAGGCACAGCACCGCGGCGCAGACCGCCGTCTGCCAGGACCAGCCGTGGAGGGCCAGCACCTGGCCCAGGCGGGCCGTTCCGATGTCCGCCATAACAGAGGTGGAGAGATACCCCATGGCCAGGATGGGCAGCATAATTTCGTTGGCGGGAAAAGCCAGGAGAAACGCCAGCAGCACCATGCCGTCCAGGCCCATAAGATTTCCCAGGGGCTGGAGGAGACCGGCCAGGACGGTCAGCAGCGGTCGGCCGGATACGGTGAGGTTGGCCAGCAGCCATAAGACCGCCCCGGCGGGCATAGCCACAGTTACTGCCCGACCCAGGACAAAGAGCGTCCGATCCAGCAGGGAGCGCACCAGGACCTTGCCCACCTGCGGCAGGCGGTAGGGCGGCAGCTCCAGGGAGAAGGAGGACACCTGCCCCCGCAGGAGGGTGCGGGAGAGGAGCTTGGAACACAGCAGCGTCATGCCCACGGAAAAGAGGATCACGGCCAAAAACAGCCCCGCCCCCAGCAGCCGCCGGCCGGGGCCGGCGGTATTTCCCAGGAAAAACAGGGAGATCAGCGCCACCAGGGTGGGAAAGCGGCCGTTGCAGGGCACCAGGGAATTGGTCAGCTGGGCCGTAAGCCGCTCCCGGGGGGAGTCGATGATGCGGCAGCCGGTGACGCCGCAGGCGTTGCAGCCGAAGCCCATGCACATGGTCAGGCTCTGCCGCCCGTGGCCGCCGCAGCGGCACATGAGACCGTCTAAGTTGAAGGCCACCCGGGGCAGATACCCGGCATCTTCCAGCAGGGTGAACAGAGGGAAGAAAATAGCCATGGGCGGCAGCATTACCGCCACCACCCAGGCGGTGGTGCGGTACAGACCATCGGCCGCCAGGCCCCGGAGCCAGGGCGGTGCGCCCAGGGAGGCAAGGCCATCCCGGAGGGGCTCCAGCAGAGAGAACAGGGCCTTTTGCAAAAATTCAGAGGGGGCGGAGGAGCCCCAGATGGTCAGGTAAAACACCGCGCCCAAAAGCAGCAGCATGGCGGGAATGCCCACCAGCCGCCCCGTCAGCAGCCGGTCCAGCAGCCGGTCCCGCCGGTGGGGCGGTTTCTGAAAGCGCAGGCAGGCCGCGCCCATTTCCTCCGCCAGATGTACCCGGGCGGCGGTGACGGCGTCCCGGAGGGAGCGGCCGGTGAGGCTGCCCAGGCTGTCCAGGGCCCGGGCCAGGGCGGCCGTCTCCTCCGGCTGGGGGGCAAGCTCTCCGCACAGCAGGGCCAGGGCTCTGTGCCGGGGACAGGGCAGCAGGGCCAGGGCCTTTTCCACAGAGGCGGGATAGGGGATGCGCCAGGGGGCGGGCGACCCGGGGTCCTCTCCCTGGGCCAGGATGGCCCGGGTCAGCTCCGCCAGGCCCCGGCCCCGGCCGGCGGCGGCGCCCACCACCGGGCAGGAGAGCTGCCGGGCCAGGGCGGCCAGGTCAACTTTCAGGCCGTCCTTTTCCGCCTCGTCCAGCAGGTTCACGCACACCACCAGCCGGGGCGTGATCTGCCGGATCTGCAGGATGAGATTCAGGTTTCGGCAAAGGCAGGTGGCGTCCGCCACGGCCAGGGTCACATCCGCCGCGCCGGAGAGAAGATAATCCCGGGTCACCTCCTCCTCGGGGGAGTCGGCGGAGAGGGAATAGGTGCCGGGCAGGTCCACCAGGCGGACGGAGCAGTCCCCGGCCCGGAAGGTGCCCTCCGCCGAGGCAACGGTTTTGCCCGGCCAGTTCCCCGTGTGCTGATGCAGCCCCGTCAGGGCGTTGAAGATGGTGGATTTGCCCACATTGGGATTGCCCGCCAGGGCCACCGTGAGCTGCTTCATGTGCGCTCCTCCTTGCCGCAGATATTTCCCCAGTATATGCCCGGGAAATCGGAGCCGTTCCTTCTATTTGGCCGGGCCGGCGCATATACTGCCTGCGTGCTGCGAGGCAGCCGGGAGGAGGAAGCAATATGAAGATCCATGTGGTGCAAAAGGGGGAGACTCTTTTCTCCATTGCACAGCAGTACGGCGTGTCCGCCCGTCTGCTGCAAAAGCTCAACCAGGCGCCGACGGACGGAGCGCTGGTGCCGGGGCAGACTCTGGTGGTGCTGCTGCCGGAAAGGACCCATGTAGTGCGCCGGGGTGACACGGTGTGGTCCATTGCAAGGGAGCACGGTATATCCACCCGGGAGCTGTACCAAAACAACATCTTTCTCCAGGGACAGGGGGCCCTGACCCCGGGGGAGGAGCTGATCCTGTCCCTGCAGGATGTGCATCGGGAGGGCAGTCTGGGCGTGAACGGCTACGCCTACCCCTTCATAAACGGGGACCTGCTGCGCCAGGTGCTGCCCTACATGACCTATGCCACCCCCTTTACCTACGGCATCGGAGCGGACGGGGGTCTGGCGGCCCTGCGGGACGAGGGAATTTTAGCGGCAGCGGGGCAATACAGTGTGCTGCCATGGATGCATCTGTCCACCATGACGGAGGAGGGACGGTTCTCCTCCGCCCGGGCAGAGGCGCTGCTGGGCAGCGTCCCCCGGCAGGAGACGCTGCTGGGGCAAATCAAGGAAATATTGAAGGAGAAGGGCTACGGCGGGCTGGATGTGGACTTTGAGTACATCCGGCCGGAGCTGGGAGCGGCCTATGCCGCCTTCGTGGACCGGCTGCGCCGGGAGCTGAATCCCCTGGGCTGCAGCGTACTGGTGGCCCTGGCCCCCAAAACCTTCGCCGGGCAGCGGGGCCTGCTGTACGAGGCCCACGACTACGCCGCCCTGGGTCGGGCCGCCAACGGGGTGCTGCTGATGACCTATGAGTGGGGCTATACCGCCGGACCGCCTATGGCCGTGGCTCCCCTGGACAAGGTGCGCCAGGTGGTGGACTACGCCCTGACGGAAATCCCGGCGGAGAAGCTGTTTCTGGGCGTGCCGGTATATGGCTACGACTGGCCGCTGCCCTTCCGGGAGGGGGTGACCAGAGGGGAATCCGTCTCGCCGCAGGAGGCCCTGGCCCTGGCCCGGCGGCACGGGGCAGAGATACGCTATGACGAAACGGCCCAGGCCCCGTGGTTCCGGTATACAGCGGCGGGAGGCAGGGAGCACGAGGTGTGGTTTGAGGATGCCCGGAGCAGCTATGCCAAGTTCCGCCTGGCGGCGGAGAAGGGCCTGCAGGGGGTGGGCCTATGGAATCTGATGCGGCCCGCACCCCAGACGTATCTGGCGCTGCACGGGGGATTTGAGATCGAGGTAATGCGGTAAGAGAAGATGCTCCTTTGGGGAGGGGATACGGATTGCCGCAGCCAGTTTGCAAACTGGCCTCGCAATGACATTTTACATGAAGCACGGCGCAAGGCCGGCGGGCGGACAGGGGCGTCCGCCCCTACGGAAATGTAGGAACGATTGCGTAGGGCGGCGTGCCCTCACGCCGCCGCGATGGCGCAGTGGGTATCGGACGGCGGGCCGGGGGCGTCCGCCCCTACAAAATGAAAACAGGAAATTCGGCGGTGCGGGCCGATGTGGGCATCGGCCCCTACGGAGGGCATGGGATCTTGTGCAAGTCCGGTTCGGGGCGTCCGGGAGGACGACCCCTGCGAAATTATGACAAGAAACGCGGCGATAAAAGCAAAACAGGCGGCTGACCCATGGTGGGCCAGCCGCCTGTTTTTTAGAAAGAGGAGAGAAAAACACTTTGTACGAGAATACCTTACAGGCTGCGGCGGAAAATGTCAACGGGCGGGGCGCAGGATTCATAATTTGTTTACAAGAATGGGGCAAAATCCCTATTGCATATTCAAAAAATGTGTGCTAATATTTAGTCCTCTAAAAGTTAGCGTGCTAAATTTATAAAAAGGAGGGATGCGGCGTGAAGCGATGTGACGCGCAGCAGGCGCATTTCGGCCCGCTGCTGGGATACTGCGACCACCAGATGATGAAGCTGATGGTGCGCAAGCTGCGGGGATATGATGTGTCGCCTATGCAGTGCCGTACACTGACCTTTCTCTATGAGCAGCAGGGAGATGTGACCCAGAAAAACCTGCAGGAATTTCTGCGGGTGAAGCCGCCCACGGTAAACGGCATCGTGGAACGGCTGGAGGAAAAGCATCTGCTGACCCGGAGCGTTTCTCCCGGGGACGGGCGGTGCAAGCTGCTGCATTTGACCGAGGAGGGCCGGCGCTTTTACCAAGAGTTCATCGCCATTACGGAGGAGGTCCACCGGCAGGCGGAGCAGGGCTTTACAAGGGAAGAAGTGAAGCTGCTGCAGAGCCTCTTGACGCGGGTGGCCGAGAATTTGTCCCGGGAAACGGAGGAAACACACACATGAAGAAAAAAAGACTAATGGACTATACCGCCGGGTACCGGGTGCTCATTGTACTGGGCATCCTGTGCTCGGCGGGAGAGGCCGTGCTGGAGCTGCTGCTGCCCCAGATCATGAGTGACATTGTGGACATCGGCATCAAAAATGCGGACAGGGGCTATATCCTCATGGCCGGACTGAAGATGGTTATAATGGCCCTGGTGTCTTTGGCTCTGGGCGTAGGGGCGGCGGTGCTTGCCTCCAAGGCCGGCATGGGCTTCGGCGCCAATCTCCGGGCCGCCGAGTATCGGCAGGTGCAGAGGTTCTCCTTTGCCAACATTGAGCATTTTTCCACGGCCTCTCTGATTACCCGGCTGACCAACGATGTGAGCAGCCTGCAGATGACCCTGATGATGGGTATGCGGATGCTGGTGCGGGCCCCGGTGATGCTGGTGACGGCCCTGGTGATGGCACTGGTCATCAGCACGCGGCTGAGCCAGGTGTTCCTGGTGGTGATCCCGCTGCTGGTGCTGGGCGTGGTGCTGGTGCTGCGGAAGGTGGGGCCGTTCTTCACCGCCCTGCAGGGGGCTACGGACGACCTGAACCTGGTGGTGCAGGAGGACCTGAACGCTATCCGGGTGGTAAAATCCTTCGTGCGGGAGGATGTGGAAAAGGAAAAGTTCGCCGGGCGCAACGAAAAGCTCAAGGGCATGGCGGAAAAGGCATTCGGGTTTGTGGTGATGTTCATGCCGCTGATCTTTCTGCTCATGGGCGGCACCATTGTGGCGGTGCTGTGGATCGGCGGCAACTATGTGTACGAGGGGAGCCTGCTCTCCGGCGACCTGATCGCGTTTTTCACCTATGTTTCTGAGATTTTGATGTCGCTGATGATGGTGTCCATGGTGATGATGATGCTCACCCGGTCCATCGCCTGCGGCAGGCGCGTGATGGCGGTGCTCAATGAGGAGCCGCAGATCACCGACGAAAAAGCCCAGGCGGGGCTGACGGTGGAAAACGGGGCCATCGACTTTGACCACGTCTATTTCCGCTACAACGAAAAGGGCCAGACCTGGAACCTGGAGGACATCGACCTGCACATCCCTTCCGGGGCCACGGTGGGCATCCTGGGCGGTACCGGCAGCGCCAAGACCACCCTGGTGAGCCTGATCCCGAGGCTCTACGAGGCCACAGAGGGCAGCGTGCGCGTGGGCGGACACGATGTGCGGGAATACTCCATGAAGCATCTGCGAGACGCCTGTGCCATGGTCCTGCAGAAGAACACCCTGTTCTCCGGCACCATCAAGGATAACCTCCGCTGGGGCGATGCCAATGCCACAGACGAGGAGATGCGCAGCGCCTGCCGCATTGCCTGCGCAGAGGAGTTCATTGAGAAAATGCCGGAGGGCTACGACACCTACATTGAGCAGGGAGGCACCAATGTGTCCGGCGGGCAAAAGCAGCGGCTGTGCATCGCCCGGGCCATTCTCAGACGGCCCAAGGTGCTGATCCTGGACGACTCCACCTCGGCGGTGGACACGGCCACGGACGCAGCCATTCGCCAGGGGCTGCGGTCCACCCTGCCGGGGACTACGAAGGTCATTATTGCCCAGCGCATTTCTTCCGTGCAGGATGCGGACATCATCGTGGTGCTGGACGACGGCAAAATATCCGGTGTGGGCAGCCATGCAGAGCTGCTGAAAACCAACGAAATTTACAGGGAAGTGTATGAATCCCAGCAGGGAGGAGGTGCCATTGATGGCTGAAGCAAAACGCAGACCCGGGCCCCACGGGCCCGGCGGCGGGCAGCGCCATGGATACCAGAAGCCCAAGGACATGAAGGGCACCGTGAAAAAGCTGCTGAAATACATGGGCCGCTACAAGGGGGCGCTGGCAGTGGTAGCGGTGTGCCTGGTGGTGAGCAGCGGGGCATCCATTCTGTCCAGCTACCTGCTCAAGCCCATTATCAACGACTATATCCTGCCGGGGGATTTCCCGGGACTGATCCGGATGCTGTGCGTGCTGGGCGGGGCGTTCCTGCTGTCGGGCGCGTGCTCCTACGCCTATGCGCGGATCATGGTACACATCGCCCAGAACACTGTGGCGGCCATCCGGCGGGATCTGTTCAACAAGATGCAGTCCCTGCCCCTGCGGTACTTTGACACCCATCAGTCCGGCGACCTCATGAGCCGGTTTACCAACGACATTGACACCATTTCGGAGATGATCAACTCCAGCTTTGCAAACCTCATCTCCTGCGCCCTGACCTTCCTGGGCACCGTGGGCATGATGCTGTATCTGAACTGGGTGCTGACGCTTATCACCGTTGCCTTTTTGGTGCTGATGCTCTTCACGGTGAAGACCATCGGCGGGCGCAGCCGGGTGAGCTTTCAGCAGCAGCAGGCAGCACTGGGCGCGGTGAACGGCTATGTGGAGGAGATGATCGAGGGGCAGAAGGTCATCAAGGTCTTTAACCACGAGCAGAAGACCATTGACCAGTTTGACACCCTCAACGAGAGCTACCGCCAGGCGGCCACCGCCGCCCAGGCCTACGCCAGCTCCATGATGCCCGCTATGGGCAACCTCTCCCGCATCAACTACGCCGTGACCTGCTGCGTGGGCGGTCTGCTGGCTATCGGCGGCGTGGGAGACATCGGATCCCTGGCGGCGTACCTGCTGTATGTGAAGCAGGTGTCCCAGCCCATCGCCCAAATGAGCCAGCAGGTGAACACCATCCTGGCCGCCGTGGCCGGCGCGGAGCGCATCTTCGCCGTGATGGAGGAGCAGCCTGAGGTGGACCAGGGCAAGACCGTACTGGTCCGGGCGGAGAAGAAGGACGGGGCCCTCCGCGAGGTGCCCTACCGCACCGGCTGCTGGGCCTGGAAAGCTCCCGACGGCACCATGACGGAGCTGCGGGGCGACGTGCGGTTTGACCATGTGGACTTCGGCTACACCAAGGAAAAGACCGTGCTGCACGACGTGAGCCTGTACGCCGAGCCCGGGCAGAAGATCGCCTTTGTGGGCTCCACCGGCGCGGGAAAGACCACCATTACGAACCTCATCAACCGCTTCTATGACATCGACGCCGGGACCATCACCTATGACGGAATCGACGTGCGCAACATTGAGAAAAACTCCCTGCGCCGGTCCCTGGGCATGGTGCTGCAGGACACGCACCTGTTTACCGGCACCATCGCCGAGAACATCCGCTATGGGCGGCCCGACGCCACCGACGAGCAGATCGTGGCCGCAGCCAAGCTGGCCAACGCCGACGGCTTCATCCGCCACCTGCCCCAGGGGTATGACACCCCCATCACCGGCGACGGCGGCAGCCTGAGCCAGGGGGAGCGGCAGCTGCTGGCCATCGCCCGGGCGGCGGTGTCCGATCCCCCGGTGCTGATTTTGGACGAGGCCACCTCCTCCATCGACACCCGGACGGAAAAGCTCATTGAAAAGGGCATGGATTCCCTCATGGCCGGGCGGACGGTGTTCGTTATCGCCCACCGGCTCTCCACCGTGCGCAACGCCCAGGCCATCCTGGTGCTGGAGCAGGGGGAGATCATCGAGCGGGGCGACCACGAGGATCTGCTGGAGCAGAAGGGACGGTACTACCAGCTGTATACGGGGCAGAGTGAACTGGCTTAAGTTGGCGAAAACAATCGAAAATTGGAGGTATTATGGATGAAGAAAATAAAATTTCCTTTTTCGGATGCCCCGAATACTGCTTGCTTCACTTGCCGCCATGTATTAGAGGAAAACAAGCCTATACTATATGTTTCGCATGACGAGGATGGGTACTGGCAGTTCCTATGTGGCGGGGAGCACAAGGAAGAAGATGCAAGAGTGGTTTCATTGGCAACTATCCTAAATATTGATGAAACAATGGGTGATTTAGCAAAATTGGATCGTGGAGTATATGCGGAGGCAAAAAGCGCAACAAGTGACTGGATCGTTAGACGCAGAGATCAGTAAAATTTTCTGCTTCGCCAAGGGACTGCACCGAAAAATGATTTGAAAATTTTGCGTCTGCGGACGCAAATTCTGCGAAGCTATGGTATAATACTATTCAGCAATTCAGCGGAGCGGAAAAATATTGAAGGAGGACAAGAGCATGACAGAACAGGAATTGATGCGTTTGGCCGTGGAGATGCTGGACAAAGCCTATGTGCCCTACTCCCATTTTCCCGTGGGTGCAGCTCTGGAGTGCGAGGACGGGACGGTATACACCGGCTGCAACATCGAAAACGCCGCCTTTCCCTGCACCATCTGCGCCGAGCGGACGGCCATGTTCAAGGCCATCAGCGAGGGAAACTGCAAGTTCAGGCGCATCGTGGTGGCCGGAAAAAGCGAGGATTTCTGCGTGCCCTGCGGCTCCTGCCGCCAGGTGATGCGGGAGTTTGCCCCGGAGCTGGAGGTCATCTGTCTCAACGGCAAGGGCGAGGCCAGGCACTACACCCTGCGCCAGCTGCTGCCGGAGAGCTTCGGGCCGGAGTACCTGTAACGCCCGGGCCGGGCCGGACATAGAATGAGACAGTCCGTGACGGAGGAGGGCGTTGCCCATGGAGAGCGATCTTTCCTGCCTGGGCAGCGGACAGAGGGGCATCATCACCGCCCTGCGCTTTTCCGGCGGGAAAAGGCGGCGGCTCATGGAGCTGGGGTTCATCCCCGGGGCCATGGTGACGGCCCTGCAGAAGGCGCCCTTCGGCGGGGCGGTATCCTATGAGGTCATGGGAACGGTCATCGCCCTGCGGAGCACCGATGCCCGGCGGATCGGGATCAAAATATGCAAATAAAAGCGAGCCCTCCGGCTTTGGCGAGGGTGAGAAGGAAACATGCTGAAAATTGACCTCAGCCAAGTAGACAGATAAGAGAAAAGCTGTGTGAATGGGAAATCCATTTGCACAGCTTTTTCTTTTTGCATCAGTATGAAAAACAGCGTTTGCAGAGCGCGCAGCCGGCACCGCGGGGGGGGGGCGATTATTTTCGCGATTGCATCTTTATGTCCTCCGCCGCAGCCGGTGGCGGGCCTTTTGCCTGCGCTGCCTTTTACAGCTTCCAGCCGACCGCTTTTTCACGGCCGCTGATAAAGCGGCGGTAAATGCCGTCCTGGGCCATCAGCTCGTCATGTGTGCCGCGCTGGACGATTTGTCCCTTGTCCACCACGAGGATCTGATCGGCATGGCGGACGGTTTTCAGCCGGTGAGCGATCATGATGACGGTTTTCTCCTGCGTCAGCGCACGGACTGCTTCCATCAGCTCTTTTTCATTCTCAGGATCCACATTGGCGGTGGCCTCATCCAAAATGATGATGGGCGCATCCTTCATCATGGCGCGGGCGATGGAAAGGCGCTGGCGCTCGCCGCCGGAAAGGGAGGCTCCCGCCTCGCCGATGACCGTTTCATACCCTTGCGGCAGCTTTAGAATAAAGTCGTGGCAGTGGGCCTTCTTTGCTGCGGCAACGACCTGTTCCATCGATGCATCCGGCTGACCGAAGCGGATGTTGTTTGCGACTGTGTCGCGGAACAGATAGACAGTCTGAAATACAAAGCTGAAATTCCGCATCAGGCTGTCCATGTCGTATTCGCGCACATCGTGGCCGCCCAGCGTGACCGTTCCTGCGTCTACATCCCAGAAGCGGGAGAGCAGATGGCAGAGCGTGGTCTTGCCGCTGCCGGACGGGCCGACAATGGCCACCGTTGTCCGCTCCGGAATGGTCAGCGTAATTCCGTTGATGATAGGCTTTTCCCCATAGGAGAAGCAAATGTTCTCTGCGCAAAGGTCATGATTCTCCGGATCGAGCTCCGCACCGGAAATGTCCATGGCGGGCAGGTTCAGAATATCGCTCGCCTGATTCACGCAGGTATCCACCACCCGCAGCAGACTTGATTGTGTACCGGCCTGCTCCAGACCTTCAGTGAGCAGGAAGGAGCAGATGCAAAGCATGACGCAGTTGAGAAGCTCCATGTGACCACTTGTGTAAAGCATTAGAGAAAGCATTACCACGGCCACATCGATGAGCTTGGAAACGGCATTCTGCGCCAGCATCAGCGGCAGGAGCTTCAGCTCCATGTCGGTATTGGCATCCACATTCTCCTCGATGGCGGCTTCCAGCCTGCGGTTATACCGGCCAATAAGGGAGTAGGACTTCACCTCGGCAATTCCTTTGATGAACTCCAGCACCTGCTCCACCACCGCCGCGTCTCCGGTAAACTTGCGGCGGGTCGCTTGCTCGGATCTCCTCTGCAATGCGTGATTCACGGCGCAGTAGAGGGCAAGACCGGCCATAATGAGCAAGCCCACCCGCCAATCGAACAGGAACACCGCCAGCGTCATGACCGCTGTGGAGAAAATGCCCTCCGTGACGAGCATGACCACGCGGGTGGACACGCCGGAGAGGTTATCCATCGTGTTGGTGGTCACGGAGGTGATGGCGCCGAGGCTGTTTTCGCTGAAATAGCCCATAGGCAGATAGCGCAGATGCGCGGCAATCTGCACGCGTTTGTTGGCGGTGGTGCAGTAGCCGGCATCCGTCTGCAAGGCGGTGGCGCGGTATTTGAGAAGCGACGAGCCAATGACGGATGCCAGCATGATCGCAAGGGAAAGCAAGATCGATTGCGCAGTCACGCCGCCTGTCAGGATCGCCTGCAGCATCACACCGATCGCCGGAATTTTCAGCGCCGAAAACAAAGCCGCCAATACGCCGAGGACGATGGAGCGATAGAACTCTTTCCGCTCCCGATCGTCACAGAAATGAAAGAACTTTTTCAGGATCTCAAGCACGGCCGGCACCTCCCTCCCCGCTGTCACGGGCTGCAATATGCGCGTTCCAAAGGGCTTCATACAGCGGACAGGTTTGCAGCAGCTCCGTCTGCGTTCCTGCTGCGTCGATACGGCCGTCGTTTACCACGACGATCTGGTTGGCGTCCACGATGGTGGAGAGCCGGTGGGCAATGACGATCAGCGTCTTGCCGCGCACGAGCCGCGCGACGCTCTCCTGGATGAGGGCTTCGTTCTCCGGGTCGGTGTAGGCCGTAGCCTCGTCCAGAATGACGATAGGGGCGTTTTTGAGCATGGCGCGGGCGATGGAGATGCGCTGCTTTTCGCCGCCGGAGAGGTGGCCGCCGCCGCTGCCGACCACGGTGTCAAAGCCGTTTTCCAGCCCTATGATAAAGTCATAGCATCCGCAGTCGCGCGCCGCCTGTTCCACCTCGGCATCCGTCGCACCGGGTCTGCCCATGCGGATATTCTCCCGCACGGTATTATCGAACAGGAAGTTCTCCTGCGAAACGTATGCAACGAGTTGGTTGTAATGTTCAGAGGAAATGCTGCGGATGTCCGCTCCACCGACTGTAATATTGCCGCTTCCAACATCCCAGAAGGAGGCAATGAGCTTGGCAATGGTGGACTTGCCGCTGCCGGAGGGGCCAACCAGCGCGTTGACCGTTCCCTCCCGAAAGGTAAGGCCGATACCGTGCAGCACCTCTGTATCATGATAGCCGAAATGAACATCGTGCAGCGCCACAGTGCTGCCGTGCGGCGTCGCTGCGTCCGTTTCCGGGCGGGACAGCTCCGGGGCGGTGAGGATATCCGTCACCTGGCTGATGATGGTTCCGACCTTGGCCAGATCGTCGGTGAACTGCATGCAGCCGATGATGGGCGTAATAAGCCCCATGGAGAGAATCACAATGAGAACGAACGTTGTAGGCGGCAGCGTCCCGTTTTTCAGCAGCAGGCCGCCGATGGGGAGCACGCTCAAAAGTGTCGCCGGCATGATGTTCATGGCAAAGGTGAAGTAGAAGTTGCTCTTATTCATCCAGTCGATGTAGCTCCGGGCGCACTCCCTGGCGGCGGAAACGAACTTTTCATAGCTGCTTTTCGACTTGCCGAATACCTTGATGACTTCGATCCCGCCGATGTACTCCACCGCCGTATCGTTCAGAGTGTTGGTAGCTGCAACGGTGCGGGCGTAATTCTTGTTATACCCCGCCATCATCAGCATGAAGAACACCATGCCCAGCGGAAAGGTAACAAGGGAAGCCAGCGCCATGCGCCAGTCGATTACAAACAGATAAATCAGTGCTGCCGCGGCGACTGCGGCATTGCTGCTCATCTCCGGAATGACATGCGCCAGCGTCGGCTCGATGCTGTCCACGCGCTCCACGAGAATGTTTTTCAGTTCGCCGGAGCCGCGGCTCTGCACATCGCCCAGCGGCATTTTTGCGAGCTTGGCAAGTCCCTGCTTTCGGATATTTCCCAGCACGGCAAAGGTCGCCTTGTGGGACTGCGCCGTAGACAGTGAGTGCAGCAGCACCCGCAAAAGCCAAAATGCCGCCATCACCGCACAATCGATCAAATAGCCTGCAAGGTCCTTATTCCCGGCCAGCAGTTTGCCGATGACTTGCGCCATCACAAAGAACGGCAGGATCTGAAACACCGCACCAATGACGGCCAAAATCACGCTTGCGATATAGCCGGATTTTTTCTGCCCGGCAAAGGTAAAGACCCAGCCGAAGGTCCCTTTTTCTTTTTTCACATTTCTCACCTCACATCGAAAAGCTTTTTCATGGTCGGGAGCCGTTCTCCTGTTATGGGAAAATCATCCCGTATTCTGCCGCCGTCCAAATGCAGCACTCGTGTGCAGGTGCGGCAGACAAATTCGTAGTCGTGGGTGACGATGAAAATGACCTTGCCCCAATCGGAAAGACGCCGAATAAGAGCTGAAAGCCGCACCATGCTGTCGAAGTCTAAGCCGCTGGTCGGCTCGTCGAACACCAAAAGCTCCTTGCCGCAGACCATGGAGCTTGCAGCCGCAAGGCGCTGCTTTTGGCCGCCCGAAAGCGTGTTCGGATGCCGCCCCCGAAAAGGGGCAAGCCCCAATTCCTGAAGTGTCTGTTCGGCAAGCGCCGCGTCGGGATGCCGGATGCCGAAGGTACACTCCGCCGCCACGCTTTCGGCAAAGAGCTGATAGTTCACATCCTGCATGACCAGGTAAGAACGTTTCATGCGCTCTTTCGGCTTCTGCACCTTTCCGTTCCATAGGTATGAGCCGGACGCTTCCTTATGCAGTCCGCAGAGTGCGCGGGAGAAGGTCGTTTTTCCGGCGCCGTTGTGCCCGACGACGGCGATGACGTCGCCGGGTGCGGCCTGCAATGAGAGATTGCTCAACACCGGCTGTTTTTTGTAAGCCAGCGTCACATTCTTCAGTTCGAGCATCTGCGGCCGACCCGCTGCGGCAGCGCACACCGGTTTTTCCTCATGCAGGTCAATTGCCCGTAGCCCCATTTTCTGCCGCTTTTCTGCGGACAGCGCTGTGAACTGCTCAGGTGTAAAGTTGCCCGCAATTTTTCCGTTTTCAAGGTAGATAATGCGGTCGGCAACATCCATGAGGTAATAGAGCCGGTGCTCTGCGACGATCACGGTCTTGCCCTGGGACTTGATGAGCCGCAGATGCTCCCGCAGCTCGCCGATCGCCGTCATATCAAGATTGGACGAGGGTTCGTCCAGCAGATAGACCTCCGGATCCATGGCGTAGACCGACGCAAAGGCGATCTTCTGCTTTTCGCCGCCGGAGAGGGCGAAGATATTGCGGCCGAGCAGGTTTTCGATGTGCAGTGCATTGGCGGTTTCCGCCACACGCCGCTCCATCCGCTCCTGCGGCACAGCTTCGTTTTCCATGCCGAAGGCGATCTCGCTGTCGGTGTCCACATTGAAAAACTGCGTCCGGGGATTCTGAAACACGCTGCCCACCTTCTCCGCAATTCGATACATGGGCAGGTCGGTGAGGCTTTCGCCGTCAAGCAGGATTTCTCCGCTTAAATTTCCCGCAAAGAACTGCGGGATCAGACCGTTTATCAGCCTTGTCAGGGTCGTTTTTCCGCAGCCGCTCCGTCCGCACAGCAGCACGCACTGGCCGCCCGGGATGGTGAGGTCGATATTTTTCAGTCCTCCGTCCCCGCTGTCCGGATAGGCAAAGGACACATTCTTACATTCGATCATACAGCCACCGCCTTCCATACGAGCTCCGCGGCAAGAAACAGCGCAAAAAGAATCATTGCCCAAAAGTCCGCTGCCTTGCTGGCCGCCGTCAGAAGCGGCACATAGATGCAGTTTATTGTCATAGCCGGAGCTTTCAGAAAGCCCAGGAGGGTCGGTGACACATCCCGCAGACGCATGGCGTCCTTGATATAGTGCCAGTCCTCGCGGATGGTCGGCAGATAGCGCAGCATGACGGCGATGGGAATGGTCAGCTTTTTCGGAATGTGCAGGCGCGCCATAGCGGAGAGGAATTCCCCGACCTTGGTGGTGGAGATCACAAGCCCTGCCAGCATCCCGCAGGCATAGACCTTATGTACCAAACCGAGAAACGCGACGAACATGGTCCGCCACGTGCCGGTCAGCATACCCATGCACCAAACGGTAAACACACAGATCAGCGCATAGGCAATGATGCCGCGCAAAGCATATCTCCATTTTCCGCTGAGTGCTGCCAACAAAGCGATGAGTGTCACCAAAACGAACTGAAAATACAGATTCGGCGCAAACACGGCGCTCAGGACGCAGAGCAGGATAAGAAACAGTTTTGCGCGCGGGTCCAGATGCAGCTTCATTTGGTGATGCCGGCTTTTTCAAATTGCTTGCGGAGCATTTTGCAGCCGATAAAGGCGCTGAGCGCGGCGGCCAAAATGGTTCCCGCCAGCATAATGACCAGTATCCATGCGGTTCCCGTGGAGCGCATGGTGTCGATGTACGACTGCTCCGTGCCATTGCCGAGCATGGTCTTTGCCCAGCCGTCAGGGTTGGCGAAGAACACAAGATAGGAACCGGTGCCGCCGAGGGAAAGCAAAATATAGGAAAGCGAGTGGATCTTCTTGCTCTTATACTGGCCCATACCTGCGACGAGGTCGGCGATGATGCCCATAATGAGGTAGCCCAGCGCCATGGCCCAGTGCATACCGGTCACAAACCAGATGATGCAGAGAATTGCGCCGAGGATCGTGGCTGCCCAGCGCTTTTGTACTTTGGCCATCATAAGCAGATACACAGGGCCGCAAAGCAATGCGCTGCCCACGGGCATATAGAACGTCAGCACCGGATTCGGTGCGAAGAAAATGCCGCCCACGAGAGCGAATACGAGGAATAATGCCGAGAAGATCCCAACGGTCACAAGGTCCTTCACGGTCAGTCCTTTTTTTACGGATGATGGATTCATAATGATTTCTCCTTTGCGATAGGCAGACGGATTGACTTTCCGCCTGCTTTTTGATACAATTCAGTTAGAGTACGCTAACCTATAGCTATCATATAGAAAGCCATGGGCAAATGCAACGGCTCGCACTTTGATTTGACTGATCGTTGCATACAAAAGGCTAATCGTTTCAAGGAGAAACCATGAACAGCGAAATACTCAAAAAATACAATACGCTCTTAACGGAAAGCAGTTTCATTCCGATTCCGAACTGTGAGCAGTTCAGCCCGGCAGGGAGCAGCTGGCAGCTGTCCCCGGAGCTCGGCGGAGGGCACTACTGGCTATATGCCCGGAAGGACCTGTTTGATATTAAAATTCACGATTTTCATTTTCAAAACGACTTCGTCCTGAATTTTGATATTCCCGAAGGCATCAGCATTACAAGATATGATTCCATCTCCGGCGAGGAGCTGAATCCCTATCGGCGTCTGTCGGCCGGGAGTATTCAGACCATTGTCGGCGGCAAGCAGAATTATAAAGCGATCATCCATAAGCGCATCCCCATTCATTCCGTCGGGATCGAGGTATTTCCCGCATATTATGAGGATTACCTGAAAAAGCAGTATCCGGACGCATACTTTGATTTGCCCACTGCGTTTCAGTGCGTCGATCAGGCAGCGGAATTCCCGGCCATGTCAAAGCTGCTGTTTGAAATTGAGAACTACCGGGGCGAGGGGGTGGCGGCGGCGCTTTTCTACGAGGCAAAGGTCACGGAGGCCGTCGCCCTCGTGGTGGACAATCAGAAAAAACAGGCGGGAAAAAATGCGCATCCGTTATCGAAAGCGGATATGGAAGGGCTTGAAAATGTGGCCGGATACATAGCCGACCATTATGCTTTTGACATTCCGCTGGCGCGTCTTGCCAGTATTGCCTGCATGAGCGAGAGCAAGTTAAAGGCAAGCTTCAAGCGGCAGTTCGGATGCAGTGTCACGCAGTATATTCAAGGACGGAGGATGAGCCAAGCGGAACACCTGCTCATCAACACCGATTTCACCATGGGACAGATCGCGCAGATGATCGGTTACACCACCTCCAGCCGCTTTGCGGAGCTGTTCAAGAAGAACACAGGCATTTTGCCCATTGAGTACCGAAAGATTGCCCGGAGAGATCTATGAGTGGATGCTGTGCCGGATTTTGAGAAAGCCTGCGAATGCGCGAATGTTCCGTACACCGCCTTGGCAGCACGGGGAGCTGCCCGCCTGTTGCCCGACCCTATTTCATCGCCGCGGGCAAGGCGCTGCGGTACGGGAATCTGCGCCGCCGGATGGCGGATGGGCTGGAGGACAAGCTATTCCCGCCGCTGACAGTTGAAATGCAAAAACACAGCTGTTTCGAGTTTGGCAGCATGGAGGAACATCTTAAATGCAGGGATGCCATGACGAGGGCGTACCCCTGCGGTCATTTCCCCGTTTCTGAAGGAAAGGATCATGCAATATCAGATTCGCGAGCCGCAGAATTTTGCGGGCATGCTGATTTCCGCGATGGAACAGGATAAAATACCGGAACTTCCGTTTATCAGAAAGTGAGAGATACTTATGAAGTACAGAATTGAGAAAAACACGGTGCAGGAGACGCTGATCATTCCGCTGTATGCGCGGAAGGTATGCTCGGAGCTGTATCCGAAGCTTTATCGGGATGAGACGGCAATCCGCCTGATCGGCGAGATCGACTACGATTTTTCGGAGGCGGAGAAAAATTCCCGCAGCCTTATGCAGCGGTTCGGCGCGCTGGAGGTCGCCATGCGGCAAAACGACCTGGCGTGGGAGGTGCGGGATTATCTGAAAGATCACCCCGATGCGGCGGTGGTAAACCTCGGCTGCGGGCTGGACAGCACCGGCAGAAGCTGCGACAACGGCACCTGTAAAATATATAATCTGGATTTTCCCGATGTCATCGCCGCGCGCAATGAGCTGCTGCCTGCCGGAGAGCGGGAGGAGAATATTCCGTGCGACCTGAACGACACGGCGTGGGTTACAAAGATCGACGCCTCCGGCGGCGCGGTATTCTTTGCCTCCGGTGTGTTCTATTATTTCCTGACGGAGCAGGTCAAAGCGCTGGTGCAGCGGATGGCGGACGCTTTTCCCGACGGCGTGCTGGTGTTTGACGCGGCAAACCGGACGGCGGTGAAGATGATCGCAAAGGCCTGGCTCAAGAGTGCGAAAATCAAGGATGTGGGAGCGTATTTTGCCGTTTCGGACGCGAAAAGCGAGCTTTCCCCCTGGGACAGCCGGCTGCGCGTGTCCAGCCGCGGGTATATGCTGGGCTACCATGATCTTCGCGACCCGTCCGTCAGCGTTTTTTTCCGTTTCCTTGCAAAGGTCGGCGATCAGCGGATGAAAATGCAGATCGTGAAGATCCGGTTTGGAGGCAGACAATGAAAGCGAGCAAAGAAATGAAGCCGGATGGATCCCCAAGGCGGATCCGATGGTGTGTTCTTGGCGCGATCGGGTGTATCTGTATGGCCGCCGGAGATTGGCTGCTGGGGTGCGTCCCCCTTCAGGGGTCAGATACGGGAATGTTCCAAAGAGCCTATTATTTATCCGGCGCTTATGGCTTGTGGAGACCGGTGCTTACCGTCGGACTGGGCGCGATGGGGGCATTTCTCTATTACTTTGCGGTAAAAGCCATGAACGCAGACATTGGCACAAGGTACAGAAAAACAAAAGCGGTACAGTACCTGTGCGGAATTTTCACCGTTGCGGTGGCGCTGACCATCCATACTTGGGTCGCAACTATGGCATGGTTTTCTACATACCTGGGACCGCGCATCGGAGAAGAAGCGGCAGTCACAGTGGTCACGGCCTATCAGAACGCTATGCTTCCCGCCATCCTCCCGATGTATGTTCCGATGGTGCTTTTTGTCGGGATCCATTTTATCATGCTGCTTGCGGGCAGGACCCGTTATCCCCGGTGGATGCTCGCTTTTCATCCGGTCACATGGAATGTCCTGCTGATAGCCATTCCGGACCTTGCGCAGGCTATGCAGGTGCCTGCGGCCACATGGATGTCCGTGATGAGCCAAAGCAGTTCAAACAGCTCTGTCATCATCTGGTGTATCGCGGCTGCAATTTATGAAAAGAAGCACATATGAAATGACTTGAGCGTGAAAGAACCCGTATCAGCAAAGCGCTGATACGGGTTCTTTCTATCCTGCTCCATCTCTGCAGTCCGCCAGGCCATGATATTCCGATGGGCCGAGGCCGCGATAGGACTGCAGCCTGAGGATTTGTTTTTCAACGGATATATAGTTTCCCTTGACAAGCCGAACAGTGTGAATTATAATAACAGCGTTATGAAACGGCGTTATTGATATGAAAGGCGTGGGTGTATGGCAAAGCAGATCGAAGGTGTGGCAGAACGCATTCTTGCGGCGGCCAAGGAGGAATTTCTCGATAAAGGCTATGTGGATGCCTCCCTGCGGACGATCGCTGCGGCAGCGGAAACCAGCACAAATTCCATCTATGTCCGTTTCGGCGACAAGGAAGGGCTGTTTTCCGCCATCGTGGAACCGGTTTTAAACGAGATGACAGAGCGGTTTATCCGGATCCAGGAGCGATTCCACCAGATGTCAGCCGATGAGCAGGCGGAGATCATGCCGAAATACGCCGACGGCGGAACACTGGAATTGATGGATTATATGTATGCGCATTTGGATGAATTCCGGCTGCTGCTGGATGCGTCCTACGGTACACGATTCCATAATTTCGTGGATGAGCTTGTTCGCATTGAGGTGGAATATACCTACAAGTATATGGAGGCTGTGGGCTACCCCGATCAATTCGGCGACGCCGTCACGCAGAAGCTGCTGCATATCGTCACCACATCACGATTTGAGAGCATTTTTGAGATCATACGCCATGGAATGAGCCGCGAGGAAGCATCTGAATACATCGAGCTTCTGAGCCGGTATCACCGAACCGGATTCCTTGAGATTTTCGGGAAGGCCGTGCAGTAAATGGGCGGAAAGGCTGCCTGAAGCGGCAGCCTTTTCACAAAGCCATCAGTTAGAGCAGACTAATTCACAGGAGGTAGTGATTTATGAAAAAACAAAGTCCGGTAGGGCGGATATGGGAGCTTGGCGAAAAAGAACACGGCAAGCTCATCACGGCGGTCGCTCTCGCCGTGATCGGCGTGGCCTGCGGCATGGCGCCCTATTTCGCCGCAGCAAAAATCATCGCGCAATTGCTTGCGGGAGAGGCGGCGTTCTCGGCATATCTGCCATGGCTGGGCATGGCGCTGGCCGGATTTCTTATCCGCACGGGGCTCTACAACGGCGCGCTCGGCATTTCGCACAAGGCGACATTTAACATTCTCAAGACGATCCGCCAAAAGCTTCTTGCCAAGCTGCCCCGCCTGCCGCTGGGAACGGTGATGGACACCTCCAGCGGTAAGCTGAAGGAGACCATCGTAGATCAGGTGGACGGCATGGAAACGACGCTGGCCCACCTTTTCCCGGAGATGACGGCAAACATCGTCACACCCTTGCTTACGATCATTTACCTGTTTGTCCTGGACTGGCGGCTGGCACTGCTGTCGCTGGCGGTATTCCCCGTTGCATTTTTCTTCATGATGATGGTGATGGGCGGCTATGGCAAGGACTACGAGGGGGCTGTGAAGGCTACCACGGAAATGAGCGGCACCATGATCGAGTACATCAACGGCATCGAGGTCATCAAGGCGTTCAACCAGGGCAAGGCCTCCTACACCAAGCTCACCGACAAGGTGCGCGCCAACGCCCAGTATTACTATGACTGGATGCGCCGCAGCCAGCTGGGCATGTCCATGGCCTATGCCTTTTTCCCGGCGCAGATGCTGACGATCCTGCCCTTCGGCTGGCTGTTCTATACCCACGGCACCCTGACGGCGGAGACCTTTGTCACGGTAATTATTCTCGCCCTGGGTATGGCAGCGCCCATTGTCGCCGCGTTCAATTTTGTCGACACGCTGGCGCAGGTCGGGACGACTGTTTCCCAGGTGGATGAAATTCTCAAAGCCGAGGAGCAGGTGCATGGCACCCGGCGCGTCGCATTTGAAAATTACAATATGGAGGTGAAGGATGTTTCCTTCGGCTACCATAACGACCGGGAGATTTTGCACGGTGTCAGCCTCGTGGTTCCGCAAAACAGCATGACGGCGCTTGTCGGGCCATCCGGCTCCGGCAAATCCACACTGGCAAAGCTGATCGCGGGATTTTGGGATGTAGAAAATGGCACCATCACGATGGGCGGACATGATCTGAAGGAAATTCCGCTGGATGAGCTTTACGATCAGGTGGCGTTTGTCTCGCAGGACAACTACCTGTTTGACGACACCGTCCGGGAGAATATCCGCATGGGACGCAGAGACGCAAGGGATGCTGAAGTGGAAGCGGCGGCCCATGAGGCCGGCTGCGACAGCTTTATCGGCGAGCTGGAAAACGGGTTTGATACGGTCGTGGGCGGGGGCGGCGCCCACCTTTCCGGCGGCGAGCGCCAGCGCATTGCCATTGCCCGCGCCATGCTGAAAAACGCACCGATCATCATTTTGGACGAAGCAACCGCCTATATTGACCCCGAAAACGAAGCGGTGATACAAAATGCGGTGGCAAAGCTTGTCAAAAACAAAACCGTATTGGTGATCGCGCACAGGCTGTCTACTATTACGGGCGCCGACAACATCGCCGTGGTGAAGGACGGTCAGATCGAAGCACAGGGCGAGCATGAGCAGCTGCTGGAACACTGCGCGCTCTACCGCGAAATGTGGCAGGCGCATATCGGAGCAAAGGACGGTGACGCAGAATGATCGAGGCATTCCGTAAAATCTGGCATTTTGCCGGAAATGAAAGAAAAAATATCAACAAATCCGTGGCGGTGGGTTTTCTGAACGCCGTGCTGCAGATGTTTCAGGTGGCGGCGATCTACTTTGTCGTGCTCGCGCTGACCGGCGGTGTTCGCGGCGGCAAAACCGCGTGGATCGCGCTTATCTGCGAGCTGGTGGCCATCTTCGGCGGCGCGATCAGCGCCAGCTTTTCTAAGATGCTGCAAACCCACGCCGGCTATTTTATGGCGGCAGACCGCAGAATCTCCATTGCAAACCGGCTGAAAAGCGTGCCGATGGGCTTTTTCAGCGACAACAGTCTCGGCCAGATCTCGGGTGTGTGCACGACCGTTGTGGGCAGCATCGAGAGCATGGTGCCCATGGTACTGGTGAACATTTTGGGCGGGCTTATCACCACAGCGGTGTTTGCGGCACTGCTCCTCGTCTTCGACTGGCGCATTGGGCTGATCGTCCTGGCCGGCATCGCGCTGTATCTGTGCGCAGTATCCGCCATGGAGAAAAAGTCTGCGGTGATCGCCAATGATACGCAAAGATCCCAGACCGCACTCATCGAAGCCGTTTTGGAAGCGATACAGGGTATGAGTGTCATCAAGTCTTTCAACCTCACCGGCAAGGGCGACAAAAAATTGCAGGACGCACTGGAATACAATCGCCGCAGCAACATCGAGGTCAGCGAAATTCTGACGCCGTATACCGCATTGCAGGAGGCAATTTTACAGATGGCCGGTGTGGGCATGATGCTGGCAGCCATCCTGCTTTGGATCAGCGGCAGTATGAGCCTTGCGAATAGCCTGATGGTGCTGGTCATGTCCTTCCTCGTGTTCAATCAGATCAAGGCCTTCGGCATGGGGGTTTCCATGCTGCGCCTGGCGGCAGCTGCCATTGACCGCACGGAGCAAACCGAGGATATGCCCCGCATGGATGAAAGCGGAAAAGCCCTGAATCCCCGGAAGCACGACATCGTTTTCGATCATGTGAGCTTTTCCTATGAGCAGAAGCAGATCCTGCACGACATTTCCGCGACGCTGCCCGATAAGACGACGACGGCGGTCATCGGTCCCTCCGGCAGCGGCAAGACTACATTCTGCAGCCTCATCGCCCGCTTTTGGGATCCCGACAGCGGAAGTGTCCGGATCGGCGGATACGATGTGAAGGATTATACCCTTGAAGCCCTGATGGATCAGATCAGCGTGGTATTCCAAAATGTGTATCTCTTTGCCGACACCATCGAAAACAACATCAAGTTCGGCAAGCCGGACGCAACGCATGATGAAGTGGTCGCAGCAGCAAAGGCGGCTTGCTGTGATGATTTCATCGAGGCCCTGCCCGACGGCTACGACACGGTCATCGGCGAGGGCGGCGCAAGCCTTTCCGGCGGCGAAAAGCAGCGTATATCCATTGCCCGGGCCATGCTGAAAAACGCACCCATCGTCATTTTGGACGAGGCCACAGCCAATGTGGACCCAGAAAATGAGGACCGGCTGCAAAAGGCCATCGAGGCGCTGACGCGGGATAAAACCATCATCATGATCGCGCATCGCCTCAAAACCGTGCGCCACGCCGATCAGATCCTGGTCATCGACCATGGCCGCATCGTGCAGCAGGGCAAGCATGAGCAGCTCATTGAGCAGCCCGGCCTCTACGCGGACTTCGTCGGCGGCAAAAAGCAGACCGTCGGCTGGAAGCTGTAATAGGAAAGGCGGCGCTTTTTTGACAGCCCGCGCAGAGCGCTCCCCGGAAAAAGTCAGCGGCAGGAAGCGTGTTGCCATCGAGATATATTTTCCCTATATCGGGGCCATTCGGATCCGCTGAAAGAAGCCGGATGTGTTCGCAGACGCAGAACCCCCGGCGTGACAGCTTGCCACGCCGGGGGTGTTTCCAAAATGTCTGTACTTCCTTATGACCCGCTCGCTTTAGCCGGAGGGCGTTGGTTTTAGAACCGGTTCATGCGGGCCTTGAAAAACGGTATTTTCGGCAGACGCCACAGCAGCAGCGAGCCCAGGCCATAGCAGGCGATCAGCTCACCCAGGGCAACGGAGGCGGCGTTGAGGGCAAAGGTCACGCCGAAGGCACCGGTGAAGCCCACCTGCTCCCAGGCCAGCATCCCGCCCACCAGGAGACCGTTGCAGATCACCGGCGGCAGCGGCGCCAGCCACTTGCAGCGACACCGGGAAGTGAGAAAAGCCGCCAGGAGAGTGGTCAGCGAGCCCATGACGATGTCCAGCAGGCCGTAGGGGCTGAGAAGGTTGGTGATGAGACAGCCGACGAACAGGCCCCACACCGTTTCCGGAAAGAAAAACGGCAGCACGCACAGGGCCTCGGCAAAGCGGCACTGCACCGTGCCGAAGGTCACGCCGAAAACGGACCCGAAAATGGACAGCACCGCGTAGACGGCGCCCACGGCGGCGGCGGTGGCAAGGTGTTGAACGGTCAATTTTTTCATGGTGATATCCTCCCATTTTTTGTTTAGAGAACGGCCGGAGCCGAACGAACGCCGCGCACGGCGCTTGGACAGGGTGTGGAAACCTGTCGGGTGGTAGTATAGCACAAATGGGGAAGATTGCAAGGGGGGAGGACAGGTAATGGGGAAGCGGGAAGCGGTTTTGGGGACGGGGGTACGGATTGCCGCGGGCGCATTGCGCCCGCGCAATGACGGGTTTAATTTTACAAAAAATATCGAGATTTATAGCAAATAGGCCTTGACTTTTGACAAAAATCATGTAAAATAATATGGCTTGCATTATGCGGGCAAATCCTTGCTCTCACCGAATGTGAGGGCCATAAGACCAGAAGGAGGTGCAAAAAGTATGGCTAAAATTTCTGCCAACTATGAGGTCGTTTACATCATCGACCCGGCACAGGGTGAGGAGGCTATTGCCGCTACCGTGGCAAAGTTCCAGGCTCTGGCTGAGCAGAACGGTTCCGACGTGGTCGTGGACGAGTGGGGCAAGCGCCGTCTTGCTTACGCCATCGACTACAAGACCGAGGGTTACTATGTGCTGATGAGCTTCACCAGCGCGCCCGAGTTCCCCAAGGAACTGGATCGTATCCTGGGCATTACCGAGGGCATTATGCGTTCCATGATCGTCTGCAAGGACGAGTAAGGGAGGCACGCAAATGCTGAACAAGATCTTTATCATGGGACGCCTGACCCGCGATCCGGAGCTGCGCAGAACTGCCAACTCCACACCCGTTACCAGCTTCTCGCTGGCGGTGGATCGGGATTACAAGTCCCAGAACGGCGAAAAGAGCACGGATTTCATCGATGTAGTCGCCTGGCGCAGCACCGCTGAGTTCGTGGCCAAGTACTTCACCAAGGGCCGCATGGCCATTGTGGAGGGCCGTTTGCAGATTCGGGACTGGAAGGACAAGGACGGCAACAACCGCCGCAGCGCGGAAGTGGTGGCCGATAATGTGTATTTCGGCGACTCCAAGCGCGACGGCGCCCCCAGCGGCGACTATACCGCCCCCATGGGTGGATATGCCGCGCCCGTGAACACGACCTCCAGCTTTTCCGAGATCGACGACGAGGACGGCGACCTGCCGTTCTGATCCGTACCCCCGGGGTACACCAATTCTATAAAGGAGGAATTTTTCCATGGCTATGGAACGCGAAAATAGAGCGCCCCGCGGCAACGGCCGCAAGCGCCGCAAGGTCTGCCAGTTCTGCGTGGACAAGTGCGAGCACATCGATTACAAGGACGCCGCCAAGCTACGCCGCTTCATCAGCGAGCGCTCCAAGATCCTGCCCCGCCGCACCACCGGCACCTGCGCTATGCATCAGCGTCAGCTGACGATGGCCATCAAGCGGGCCCGCCAGATCGCCCTGCTGCCCTTCGTCACCGAATAAGGCAGAGATATATGTAAATGAAACCAGACGCAGCCGCGAGGCTGCGTCTGGTTTTTTGATGGGTGACAGTGAGGATAAAAAAACCTCCTAAAAAAGATACCGTTGCACAAAAAGGGGCAACAAAAAGAGTTTTTGCGCTGCATATGAGGGGTGAAAGTTCCCAAAAGATGTGGTAAGATAAGGAGGAGAAATGGAAAGCAGGAATTACAAAATTTGGCTGTCAGTGGAAGATGAGCGGCGATGCGGTGTGTGCAGAAAAAAGCAAGGAAAGTTGGTGGCGGTGGGAGAAAGCGAAGCACCGCCCGCACATGTTCGCTGCCGCTGTAGGCTGAAATGGGCGGAGGCCAAGATTGTCGGCACAGCTACTAACAGCGGCATGCGGGGGGCGGACTGGTGGCTGAAAACCTACGGGAAGTTGCCGCCCAATTACATCAGCGTGGAGGAGGCCAAAGAGAAGGGTTGGAGAAGTGTGCTGGGGAATTTGGACAGCGTTGCCCCAGGGAGAGTGATAGGAGGCAGAGTATTTCAAAACAGAAATGAACCGCTTCCAACTGCAGATGGACGTATTTGGTATGAGGCAGATATAAATTATTCTGGAGGATATAGAGGACAAGAGAGAATTCTGTATTCCAATGACGGGTTGCTATTTGCAAGTTATGATCATTACAGGACTTTCGTTGAATTGATTTGATAACAGGGAGGACGAAATGAACGACAAAAATGCTTTTCACTATATTACAGACGATCCCGTTACGCTGGAGCTGACAGGCTGCGGTTCTGTGGGTGAGGTACATGAACGCATAAAAAGGACTTTCGGTTTTCCGGAATACTACGGGGAGAATTGGAACGCCATGTGGGACTGCATGGACGGACTGTTTGACAGGCGGGAGATCGTGGTGCGGGGCTTCCGGACCATGCCGCGGGAGGTGCAGGATTACAGCCGACCGCTGCTGGAGATCCTGGAGGAGCTGCACCGGGAGAACCCGGAAATTACATATCGGATGGAGTAGATCTGCCAGGATAGACCAACAGACGCAGCCGCGAGGCTGCGTCTGTTTTTTTGATGAGTGGCGGAGGACTGCGGGCTATCGGGCGGCAGGATAGGGCGCGGGCTCATCGGTACGGCCCAGGAGATAGTCTGTGCTGGTGCCGTAGAAATCCGCCAGCTTCAGCAGTACGTCGGTGGGGATGTCCCGTTTGCCCATTTCATAGTAGGAATAGCAGACCTGGGAGCATTGCAGATAGGCGGCCAGGTCCTTTTGCAGCAGGTCCCGATCCTCCCGCAGGTCGCGGATGCGTCTATACATGGCTTTGCGCCTCCTTTTCGGGGTGTCACAAAAAGTATAGACAAAACAAATTGTTTTATTGATATATAAAACAATTTGTTATATAATTGAGCCAAAAATCCAAGGACATAGGAAAAGGAGAGAAGAACATGGTTTTGGTAATTATCATATTAGGCGCCGTTTTCCTAATTTGTCTTAGGTACCGTGGGAATTCTGCGAAAAAAACAGCGTCACAAAGCCCGGCGGGACCCACGCCCAGCTCTGTAGAAGATATATGGGCAGAGGTTAAGCGGTGGGATCGGGCGATGGAGGAGAAATATTTCCATAGTCCGCTGACAAAGAAAATTATCGCGGCCATTAGCGATGGGTCGGGTCGAAAGCCGGAACAAATCGATGTATATCCGGACAAGGTCGTGGGTCGTACGGAGGGCGTTACACGAGTGTTTGACTTCTTGACGGAGCGCGTTCCGAAGTTGGAGTCAAAGCAGATTAAATGCATAGGGACGGGGCACAGCGACGAATATAAGCTATCGTCCCCCGAAATGTCTTTGGCGAGAGCGATCAACCGCATACTGGATGATGAATATGAATTGAGAGCACGATATTTGGATTCGTGTCACAGCAATCGTGGACAGCAAATTACACTTACGCTAAAGGCAACTGTAAATTTCTGATCGAAAAGGAGGAAAATACTATGGCGCGGTGTTATTATTTGGATTATGAGAGCAAGGGCTTCCTCAGCAGCTATGGCAGCGACGAATATGTCTGCAAGCTGTGCGGAAAGCACTTTGCCACCGATGACCCGCAGGTGAAATACACCTGCAACGCCGACTACGGCGAGGAGTACCAGAAGTGTCCCGTATACCGGGACCGGCGGTAATGGGATAAAACGGCCCCGGGAGAGCTTGGCTTTCCCGGGGCTGCTTTTTGCGAGGGGACGAGAAAATCGAAAATAAAAAGGCTGAGGGCGAAAGCGCGGATCGCCACACCAGTGACGGCGGTCACTGGTTCGCAATGACAGGTTACAAGAAGTGCGGTAAAAATCGGCGGGCGGACAGAGGCGTCCGCCCCCTACGGGAATATAGGAGTGCTTGCGTAGGGCGGTGTGCCCTCACGCCGCCGCGATGGTGCGGTGGGCATCGGGCGGCGGGCTGGGGGCAGCCCGCCCTACACATTTACAGGGGTGCGCAAAACAGACGGGCGGGGTAGAACCCCGCCCCTACGCAGAGCATGAGAGCTGGTGCAAACGGGCCGATGTGGGCATCGGCCCCTACGGAGGGTAACAAGAGGTGCGAGGGACGGGCGACCGCGAGGGTCGCCCCTACGGGGGGTACAAGAAATGCCTGCAAGCGGGCCGATGTGGGCATCGGCCCCTACGGAGGATGCTTGTGAGTTGGTGCGGGGCGTGAAAAAAGGTCTATCCTGAATCCAAAATTCAGGATAGACCTTTGGGTTTTATATGGGCTTCTGTTTTTACAGCTTCGTCACCATGGGGATGACCATGGGGCTGCGCTTGGTGTGCTTATAGAGATAGCTGCTCACGGCGCTGCGGACGGCACGGGAGACCTCACCGTCGTCCCGGCGCTTCCGGGCGGACATGGCATCCACCGTCTTTTGGGCTACGTCCCGGAGCTGATGCAGCAGCTCCTCGGACTCCTTCACATACACAAAACCCCGGGTGACGATCTCCGGCGGGCACAGGAGCTGGTGGTCGTGAGAGGACATGGAGAGGACCACCACCACCATGCCGTCCTCGGCCAGGAGCCGGCGGTCGTTGAGGACCACGGCCCCTACCTCGCCTACGCCGGACCCGTCCACGAACACCTCCCCGGCGGGGACGGAGGTCTCACACTTGATGTGCTTGCCGGTGATCTCGATGACGGAGCCGTTGTCGGCCACGACAATATTGTTGGGGTTCATGCCCATGGACTCTGCCACGCGCTTGTGGATCTGCAGCATGCGCTGCTCGCCGTGGAGGGGGATGAAGAACCGGGGCTTGGTCAGGGCGTGGATGATCTTCAGCTCCTCCTGGCAGGCGTGGCCGGAGACATGGAGCATATCCGCCTTGTCATACACCACGTCCACGCCCTTGCGGAACAGCTCGTTGATGACCCGGCCCACGGTGACCTCGTTGCCGGGGATGGCGGAGGCGGAGATGATGACCTTATCCGTGGGGCCCACGTCGATCTGCTTATGGGTGGAGAAGGCCATGCGGTACAGGGCGCTCATCTCCTCGCCCTGGGAGCCGGTGGTGACGATGACCTGCTGCTCCGGCGGCAGATTCTTCAGCCGGTTCAGGTCCACCACGGTGCCCTTGGGCACCTTCATATACCCCAGCTCTGTGGAGACCTTCATAATATTCTCCATGCTGCGGCCCGTGACGGCCACCTTGCGCCCGCAGGCGTGGGCGGCGTCAATGACCTGCTGGATGCGGTGAACATTGCTGGCGAAGGTGGTGACGATGATGCGCTTTTTGCAGCCGGTGAACTGCCGGGCGAAGGTCTTGCCCACGGCCCGCTCGCTCATGGTATAGCCGGGGCGCTCCACATTGGTGGAGTCCGCCAGCAGGGCCAGGACACCCTCGTGGCCGAGGGCGCCGAAACGGGCCAGGTCGATGACCTCCCCGTCGATGGGGGTGGAGTCGATCTTGAAGTCGCCGGTATGGACAATGGTGCCCATGCGGGTGTGGATGGCGAAGGCCACGGAGTCGGCGATGGAATGGTTCACATGGATGAACTCCACCTGGAATTTGCCGGCCCGGACGGTATTGCCCGGCTCCACGGTGATGATCTTAGTGGAGTCCAGCAGCTTGTGCTCCTGGAGCTTCAGCTTGATGAGCCCGGCAGTGAAGCGGGTGCAGTAGATGGGCATGCTCACCTGCTTGAGCACATAGGGAATGGCCCCGATGTGGTCCTCATGGCCGTGGGTGATGAACAGGCCCCGCAGACGGTTATGGTTTTTCACCAGGTAGCTGACGTCGGGAATGACGCAGTCGATGCCGTACATGTCGTCGCCGGGGAAGGCCATGCCGCAGTCCACCACGATGATCTCACCGCCGTACTCATAGGCGGTCATGTTCTTGCCGATCTCATTGAGACCGCCCAGAGGAATGATTTTCAGTTTTTCTGCCATAAAAGTTATTGATTCTCCTTTTTTGATCCGGGGCCGCGGCGGGCGGAGAAGGGGCGCAAAAATGCGCAGGAAAACAAAAGGCGCTCCGCCTGCGCCGGGCCCTGCATCGCCCTGCGCGGCGGCGGAGGTCCGCCCGGCCGTGACCGTATTTGAATTTCTCGGGGGTTAAGCCCCGTTTATCGCATCGCGGCGTCCACATCGCCTGCGAAAAGATACACACAATACTGGCGGAAATTCCTGCGGAATTTTCTGCCGGAGTTTTTTAAATTGAACCCTAAAAAGACATTGTAGGGCGGGGTTACGGATTGCCACAACCAGTGTGCGCACTGGTCTCGCAATGACAGGATGGAGGGAAGATTTCCCGCTGATTATCTCATAGTATAGCACATTTATTACCACTTGTACACCCCCAACCGTGCGCCGGGTTTCCGCCGTCTTCGACAGGGCGGAAAAAAGTGGCCGGAGGGGATAAAGAAACGCTTGTACCCCCCGGGCGAATATGGTATAATGTAAAATCAGCAAACTGGGTCACTATCTGCATACGACAAGGGAGGGCAGACCATGAACGAGAGGATCCGAAAGCTTGTGCGCACCAATACGCTGGCGTATATCCTGCTGCTGCTCCTGTTTGCGGGGGTGACGGCGAAGGTATCCCTCCCTCTGGCCATCGGCGAAGGGGCTGCCGCCCTGCTGGTGTGGTACATCAGCCGCCGGCGCGGAAAGGTGGTGCAGCAGCAGCTGCACCAGTATGTGGAGCGCATCGCCGGCGGGGCCGACACCGCCAAAAACAGCAACATGCTCTTTGCCCCCATGCCCATGATGGTCTTTAACCCCGAGAGCGACGACGTGCTTTGGGCCAACGACCTGTTCACGGACCTGCCGGGGGTGGGCAAGGATATTTTCGAGTCCCGGGTGCGGGACGTGGTGGAGGGCTTTGAGACCCACTGGATCCTGGAGGGGAAACCGGAATACCCGGGGCTGTTTACCTGGAACGGACGGTGCTACCGGGTGTTTGGCTGCCTGTCACGGCCTGAGGAAAAGGGCCATTTGGGCGTGCTGGCCACCACCTACTGGATGGATGTGACGGACCTGGAGCACATGCGCACGACCCTGGCCGAGACGCGGCCTGTGGTGGCCATCATCATGATCGACAACTACGAGGACCTCATGAGCGTCTGCCCGGAGGGAAAACGATCCGCCGTGCGGGCAGCCGTGGAGGAGAAAATGGACCAGTGGCGGGGCGAGAGCGGCGCGCTGCTGATGAGATCCGACCGGGACCGCTATCTGATGGTTCTGGACGAGGCGCGATATGAAAAATTCGCTGCCGGACGCTTTTCCATCCTGGACGATGTGCGCACGGTGCAGGCGGGCGAGGGCGTGTGCGCCACGCTCTCCATCGGCGTGGGCCGGGAGGCGGCGGGGTTTGAGGCCCTGTACAAAAACGCCGGCCTTGCCCTGGAGATGGCCCTGAGCCGGGGCGGCGACCAGGCCGTGGTGAAGGACCGGATGAACTTTGAATTCTACGGCGGGCGGGCCAAGACCACGGAAAAACGCACCAAGGTCAAGTCCCGGGTCATGGCCAACGCCCTGGGCGACCTGATGGACGACACGGAGCATGTATACGTCATGGGCCACAAGTACGCCGACATGGACACCCTGGGCGCCGCAGCGGGCATATGCGCCATCGCCCGCAAGCGGGGCAAGCACGCCCGGATCGTGCTGGATATGGAAAACAACTCTGTGGGGCCCATGCTGCGAAAGCTCCGGGCGCTGCCGGAATACAAGGATGTGTTCATCGGCGGCGGGGACGCCTTTTTGCGGGTGCAGCCGGACACGCTCCTGGTGGTGGTGGATACCAACCGGCCGGAGAGCGTGGAATCCGAGCCGCTGCTGGAGAGCTGCAACCGGGTGGCCGTTATCGACCACCACCGCCGGGGCAGCAGCTACATCGAGAAAATGGCACTGAACTACCACGAGCCCTATGCCTCCTCCGCCAGCGAGCTGGTGACGGAGCTGCTGGGATATCTGCTGGAGACCGGCGACCTGCTGAAAACCGAGGCGGAGGCCCTGCTGGCGGGCATCGTGCTGGACACCAAGAACTTTACCAACCGCACCGGGGGCCGCACCTTTGAGGCGGCGGCGTATCTGCGCCGGGCCGGGGCCGACACCCAGGATGTGCAGCGGATGTTCCAGAGCGACCTGGAGTCCATGATCGACCGCTACGCCATTATACGGCGGGCGGAGCTGTACCGGGAGGATCTGGCCATTGCCGCCATTGACGAGCCCTGCGAGCGGGTGACGGCCGCCAAGGCTGCCGACGAGCTGCTGACCCTCAGCGGCGTGCAGGCATCCTTTGTGTTCTATCCCAAGGACGACGGCGTGTATATCTCCGCCCGGTCCCTGGGCGAGGTGAATGTGCAGGTCATTGTGGAGGCCCTGGGCGGCGGCGGCAACTCCACCAGCGCCGGCGGACAGCTGCCCGGCGTGACGGTGGATCAGGTGCGCCAAAAGCTCCGGGATGCCATTGAAAAATACTACGAAAAACCCAACCAAGGAGGAACCAATAAATGAAAGTTATTCTGAAAGCCGATGTGAGAGGCAAGGGCAAAAAGGGCCAGATGATCGAGGTGGCCGAGGGCTATGCACGGAACTTCCTGCTGCCCAAGGGGCTGGCCGTGCTGGCCACGGCGGATGCCATGAACACCATGCGCCTGCAGGAGAAGGCCAAGGCCAAGGCCGACGCGGAGGCCAAGGCTGCCGCTACGGAGATCGCCGAGAAGCTCAAGGGTCTGCAGGTGAAGGTGGCCTCTAAGGGCGGCGAGGGCGGCAAGCTCTTCGGCGCCGTGACGGGCCGAGAGATCGCCGCCGCTCTGAAGGAGCAGCATGGCGTGGACATCGACAGCAAGAAGCTGGTGCTGGATGAGCCCATCAAGAGCTTCGGCAGCTATCAGGTGAAGGCCAAGCTGGGCTTTGAGATCAGCGGCACGGTGTACGTCATCGTGACGGAGGAAAAGTAAGAGAACGGATCAAACGGAAAGGAGGTTTCCCCCATGCCTATGGACGAGCTGCTGAGCCGGGCCATGCCCCACTCTCCGGAGGCGGAGCAGGCGGTGCTGGGGTCCATGCTCATTGATGCGGACTGCATCAAGGACGTGATGGATAAGCTCCAGCCGCAGGATTTCTACCTGCAGCAGAATCGGGAGATCTTCGAGACCATTTACTCCATGTTCATCTATTCCCGGCCCATTGACGGCGTGACCGTGGCCCGGGAAATGGAGAAAAACGGCGTGTACCGGGACGATACCCGGGCCTATCTCCTCCAGCTCATGGAGGTGACTCCTACCTCCGCCAACGTGATGGAGTACGCCGACATCATCCGGGACAAGGCCCTGCTGCGGGCCATGGCCAAGGCGGCGGGGGACATCAGCGCCATGGTGCAGGAGGGCGTGGGCACCGCCGGCGACCTGCTCACGGCGGCGGAACAGAAGATCTACGCCATCCGCCAGGGCCGGGGCAGCCAGGAAATGGCCTCCGTGGGCGCCGTGCTCAACGACGTTATGGAGCAGCTGGCCAAGCTCACCGCCGGCAGCGAGCCGCCGGGCCTGTCTACGGGCCTGTCCGCGGTGGACCGGAAGATCAACGGCCTGAATAAGTCGGACCTGCTGCTGCTGGCGGCCCGGCCCGGCATGGGCAAGACCAGTATGGCCCTGAATGTGGCCCTGTCGGCGGCCAAGTCCTCCGGCAAGACCGTGGCCATCTTCTCCCTGGAAATGTCTAAGGAGCAGCTGGTGACAAGGCTTTTGGCCAACGAGGGGCTCATTGAAAACACACGCCTTTCTACCGGCAACCTCCGGGAGAGCGACTGGGAGAAGATCGCCCAGGCGGCCTCCGTGCTCAACCAGACCAACATCCGCATCGACGACAATCCCCTGCTCACCGTGGCGGACATGAACGCCAAGTGCCGCCGACTGGAAAACCTGGGCCTGGTGGTTATCGACTATCTGCAGCTGATGACCTCCGCCGGGGGCAAGGGCTACAGCGGCGAGAACCGCCAGCAGGCGGTGGCGGATATTTCCCGGATGCTGAAGATCATGGCGAAGGAGCTGCAGGTGCCGGTGCTGTGCCTGTCCCAGCTGTCCCGCGCCAACGAAAAGCGCGAGGACAAGCGGCCCATGCTGTCGGACCTGCGTGAGTCCGGCGCCATCGAGCAGGATGCGGACATCGTCATGTTCCTGTACCGGGACGACTATTATAATGAGGACTCCGAAAAGCGGAACATCGCCGAGTGCATCGTGGCCAAGAACCGCCACGGCGAGACCGGCAAGGTGGAGCTGCGCTGGATGCCGGATTACACCGCCTTCAGCACACTGGAAAACCGCTATGAGGAATAAAGAGCTGGATCTGCTGCCGTTTATGCGGCGGTGGGATATGCTGCCGCAGCCGGGCGGGCGCATCCTGTGCGCCGTCAGCGGCGGACGGGACTCCATGTGCCTGCTGCATTATCTGTGGCAGCTGGGCCGGAGGGAGGATTTCACCGTGGCGGCGGTGCACATGAACCACGGCCAGCGGGACACGGCCCGGCGGGATGAGCTGTTTGTGCAGAATTTCTGCCGGGAGCGGCGCATCCCCTGCGTGACGGAGCGGGTCAGCGTGCCGGAAAAAGCAAAAGAGTGGGGCGTTGGCATCGAGGAGGCCGGGCGGCGGCTGCGGTATGAGACCTTCCGCCGGGCGGCGGAGCTGACCCGGGCGGACCGCATCGCCACGGCCCACCACGCCGCCGACCAGGCGGAGACGGTGCTGCTGAACCTGCTGCGGGGCACGGGCCCCCAGGGCCTGGCGGGCATCCCGCCGGTGCGGGGGAACATCATCCGCCCCCTGCTGGAGACCTCCCGGCAGGAAATTGAGGAATATCTGGAGCAAAACGGCATCGGCCATATTGAGGACGAGACCAACGGCGACACCGGCATGACCCGGAACCGGCTTCGGCTGGACATTATGCCGCTGCTGAAGGAGCTGTACCCCGGCGCGGAGGGGAGCATCTGCCGCACGGCGGAGATCCTGCGGCGGGAGGAGGAATACTGGCGGACGCAGGTGGACGCGGTTCTGCCTCCGGACGGGACGGAGATGGACCGGGCGGACCTGCTGAGGCTGCCCTACGCCCTGCGGCTGCGGGCCCTGCGGGCGCTGACGGAGCGCACCCGGGCGGGCCGGAAGGATCTGGGCGCGGCGCACTACGAGGCCATGGCGGCGCTGCTCGGCGGCGGATGCGGGAGCATTTCTCTGCCCGGCGGCCTGGTGGCCGTGTGCCGGGGCGGGAAATTTGCCCTGGAAACGGTGAAAAAGGCGCCCGCGGGGACGGCACTGACCCTGGGGGCGAACCGGTGGGGGGAATTTACCGTCACCTGCCGGGTGGAAAACCGGGACTATTTGCTTGGGGCGAATGAGATGGCCCTGAGGCGTGATATAATGGAGTGTCCGCTTTTTGCGCAGGCATGCCAGGCCGGAGACGGGCTGAGGCTCCCGGGCAGCCGGGGCCGGCGCAGCGTGAAGCGGCTGTGCACAGACAGAGGCATGGATCCCGGCCAGCGGGACGCGCTGCCTGCGTTTTATGCGGGCGAGAGCCTGGCGGCGGTATGGCCGCTGGGCGTGGACATGGAATTTCGACCCCGGGAGACCGACGGCGAGATGATAATCATTCAGATCAACAGAGAAATTGCAGGAGGATATAGCAATGGCTAAAAGCAACATGAATCAGGACATTTTGAAGGTGCTGCTGTCCGAGGAGCAGATCCGCGCCCGCATCCAGGAGATGGGTGACGAGCTGTTTGACCAGTTCAAGGACAGGGATCCCATGTTTGTGGGCGTGCTCAACGGCTGCTTCGTGTTCATGGCGGACCTGGTGCGGGCCACCCAGCTCAAGAGCGAGGTGGAGTTCATCAGCGTGTCCTCCTACAAAAACGCTACCAAGAGCTCCGGCGTGGTGGAGATCACCCGGGACCTGCAGCGGGACATCACTGACCGGGACATCATCGTGGTGGAGGATATTCTGGACTCCGGCAACACCCTGTACTTCCTGGAGGGTTATCTGAAGGCCAAGGGCGCAAAGTCCATCACCATCGTCACCCTGCTGGATAAGCCCTCCCGCCGGGAAAAGCCCATTACCCCCGATCTGGCCGGCTTCGAGGTGCCGGATGAGTTCGTGGTGGGCTTCGGCCTGGACTACTGCCAGCAGTATCGGAACATGCCCTATATCGGTGTGCTGAAGCCTGAGGTCTACAGCAAGTGAGCCCCCAGGGACAGAGGTCGGGAAAGGAGGAGCGCATGGACGAGAACAAGGACGGACGGCAGCCGGCGGATCCCCAGCTTCCGGACGGAGGCTCCGCCGCCCGCTATCCGGGCCGCCGCCTGCAGAAGGAGAGCACGGCCCGCAGACTGTGGAGAGATTACGGCTTTGCGCCCATCACGGTGGCGGTGATGCTGGTGCTGTTCAAGGTGATATTGCAGATCGCCTGGGTGCCCAGCGGCTCTATGGAGGATACCCTGCCCACCCGGTCCCTGCTGCTGTCGTGGCAGATGCCCTATGTGTTCGCCGATCCCACGCCCCAGCGGGGGGATGTGGTGACCTTCCGGAGTGAGGAGCTGGGCAAGCTCCTGGTCAAGCGGGTCATCGGCTTGCCCGGAGACACGGTAAGCATCAAAAACGGCTATGTGTATATCAACGGCGAAAAGCTGGATGAATCCTACCTGCCCCGGCAGGGCGTGACCGCTGCGGGCAACCAGGAGGAATATGTGGTGCCGGAGGGGTGCCTGTTCTTCCTGGGCGACAACCGCGTCAACTCACAGGACGCCCGCCTGTGGGATAACCCGTACATCCCGGTGGATAAAGTGCGCTCCCATGTGCTGGTGTGTATATCCTTCCTGAAGGAGAACAGCTGGCGGGGTATTCGGGTGGTTTCTTAAAAGGAGATGTGTCTGTGACTGAGAATAGAAGAATACGCCCCGGCAGCCTGCTGCTGTTGCTGCTGGTGGTGTGCGTGTTTATATTGGCACGGAGCATGAACAGCTCCGGCACCGTTGCATACAGCGATATGTGCCGCTATTTCCGGGAGGAGAAGGTGCAATCCTTCACTATCACCGGCGATGTGCTCAAGGCCAAGCTGCAGGACGGCACCCTGGCCGCCTGCACCATCGGCAGCGTGGAGAGCTTTTACAGTGACATGGACGGCCTGATTCAGCAGCAGGTGCAGAGCGGCACCGTGCAGCAGCAGGATTTTGTTCATGCCACCAACTGGGTGACGACACTGCTGCCTTATGTCATGGGTATACTGGGCTTTTTGCTGATCGTGCGGCTTATGGGCCGCATGAACGGCGGCGCTGCAGCCCAAGACAAAATGGCTAAATTCGGCCAGGCCCGGGTGCAGATGCCCGGCCGGGGTGAGGATCGGGTGACCTTTGACCAGGTGGCCGGCGCCGACGAGGAAAAGGAGGAGCTGCAGGAGATCGTGGAGTTCCTGCGGGACCCGGATAAGTATCTGCAGCTGGGCGCACACATCCCCAAGGGTGTGCTGCTGGTGGGCCCTCCGGGCACCGGCAAGACACTGCTGGCCAAATCCGTGGCCGGAGAGGCGGACGTGGCATTTTTATCCATCTCCGGCTCCGACTTTGTGGAAATGTATGTGGGCGTGGGCGCCAGCCGCGTCCGTGACCTGTTTGAGCAGGCGAAAAAACAATCCCCCGCCATTGTATTTATCGACGAGATCGACGCCGTGGGCCGTCAGCGCGGCAGCGGACTGGGCGGCGGACACGACGAGCGGGAGCAGACCCTCAACCAGCTTCTGGTGGAGATGGACGGGTTTACCGCCAACTCCGGCGTGGTGGTGCTGGCTGCCACCAACCGGGTGGACATCCTGGACCCGGCGCTGCTGCGGCCCGGCCGGTTTGACCGGCAGGTGTATGTGGGGCTGCCGGACATCAAGGGCCGGGAGGAGATCCTGAAGGTCCACGCCCGGAACAAGCCCCTGGCGGAGGATGTGGACCTGGCGGAGATCGCCCGGGGTACCGCGGGCTTCACCGGCGCGGATCTGGAGAACCTGCTCAACGAAGCGGCGCTGCTGTCGGGCCGGCGGAATGAACCGGTGATCCGGCAGAAGACCATTCAGGAATCCATTATCAAGGTCATCGCCGGGCCGGAAAAGCACAGCCGGGTCATCCCGGAGCAGGAGCGCAGGCTCACCGCCTTCCATGAGGCCGGCCACGCCGTGGTGATGCACGACCTGCCGGACCAGGATCCGGTGCATCAGATCACCATTGTGCCCCGGGGACAGGCCGGCGGCATGACCATCAGCCTGCCGGAGGAGGATCGGTCCTACCTTTCCAAGCGATACATGGAGGATGAGATCGTGGCGCTGCTGGGCGGCCGGGCCGCCGAGGAGCTGATGCTGGGGGATATTTCCACCGGCGCCTCCAACGACCTGCAGCGGGCCACCACCATTGCCCGGAAGATGGTGGGTACCTACGGCATGTCCAAGCGCCTGGGCCACGTGGCCTTCAACGCCGGCAGCGACGAGGTGTTCATCGGCAAGAGCATGGGCCACACCCGCCCCTACTCCGAGAAGATCGCCGCGGAGATGGACGACGAGATCCAGCAGATCCTGGCGGATGCCTATGCCCGCTGCACGGAGATCCTGAAGCGGGAGCAGGAGAAGCTGAAGACCGTGGCAAACTTCCTGCTGGAGCATGAGACCATGACCGCAGAGGAATTTGAGGCTGTTTTTCAGGCGGAAAAGGCGTAAAAATGTTGTAAATAGTCCCCTTTGCGCGGCAAAGGGGACTATTTATTTTGACCATCGGCAGAAAGGCATTGTGCAAAATCACGAAGGCCCTTGTCTGCCAATGGGGGACAGAGAAAGAAAAAATCGGCGGCATTGGGGGCCTATAAACGCAAGTGTCCTTGTGTGGCGGACAGGTACAAAAACAAAAGGCGGAAGATTCTTTCGGTTAAACCGGAATCGCGGCGGAAATTTAATGCAACATTCTCTCTTGCAATCAAAGGGATTTTTTAATAAAATATGAAAATAGTCACAGGAACGAATGGAGATCCTGTGACCCAAACCAATTAGGAGGAAGTAAAGATGAAAAAGTTTATTGCATTGCTGCTGGCTTTGGTCACGGCACTGTCTTTGGTTGCCTGCGGCAGCAAGGACAACGGCGCCTCCACTGACGGGGACACCGTGAAGATCGGTATCTTTGAGCCCACCTCCGGCCAGAATGGCGCCGGCGGCAAGAAGGAGATCCTGGGCATCGAGTACGCCCACTCCATCAAGCCCACTGTCACCATCAACGGCAAGGAGTACAAGGTCGAGCTGTCGACCGCCGATAACGCGTCCGACGCGTCCAAGGCTCCCGCTGCCGCACAGACCCTGATCTCCGGCGGTGTGTCCGTGGTCATCGGCACCTACGGTTCCGGCTGCGCCATTGCTGCCGGCGACCTGTTCAAGTCCGCTAAGATCCCCGCTATCGGCACCTCCTGCACCAACCCCAACGTCACCCTGGACAACGACTACTATTTCCGCATTTCCTACATCGATCCCTTCCAGGGCGCTGTGATGGCCAACTTTGCCAACAAGGAAAAGGGCAGCGTCAACTGCGCGCTGATCATTGAGTCCGGCGACGACTACTCCGCCGGCTTCGGCAACTACTTCCAGAAGGAGATGGAGCGCCTGGGCGGTAAGGCTACCGTGCTGGAGTTCCAGAAGGGCGAGGCCGACTTCTCCACCATGATGGCCACCATCAAGTCCGCCGGTTATGACGGCATCTTCGCACCCGTGTCCATCGAGACCGCTGCCATGATCATCAGCCAGGCCCGCGACAGCGGCGTCACCTGCCCCATCATGGCCGGCGATACCTGGGATGATATTTCCATCGCCCAGCGTACCGGCGACAAGGCCACCGACATTTATTTCTCCGCTTTCTTCGATGCCGCCGATGAATCCAACGCAGCCGGTAAGGCCTTCGTGGAAGGCTTCACCAAGTGGGTCGCCGAGGACAGCACCCGCATCGAGAACAACGGCGGTACCGCCGAGGCCGTTTCCAGCGTGACTCCCTGCGGCTACGATGCCTACATGGCCGCTGTGAGCGCCATTGAAAAGGCCGGCTCCACCGATGGCACCGCCATCCGCGACGCACTGGCCAGCCTGGAGGTCAAGGGCCTGGTCACCGGCGACCTGAAGTTCGACGAGAACGGCGACGCCGTGAAGAACTACGCCGTTATCAAGACCATCAAGGACGGCCAAATCGTGTACTACAGCACCTACAACGGCTGATAAGCACACAGCGTTTCTAAAAACGACATAGAGCCTCATCGTGAGGGGAGCCACGCTCCCCTCACGATTCGAGGTTTTTGTACTTTGATGACTCTTGCGTTTTCGGCAGACGAGGGGCATCCGCTCCCCCGCATGCTGAAAGCGCAAGATTCATATTAAAGGAGGTTTCCGTACTTATGCATGACGCAGCTTACTATATCCAGCTGCTGCTCTCCGGCGTCACGGTGGGCAGTCTGTACGCCCTCATCGCCATTGGCTACACCATGGTCTACGGCATCCTGCGCCTGATTAACTTCGCCCACGGCGACATCTTCATGATGGCGGGCTTTTTCATGGTGTATATCTCCGCGGAGTGCTCTCTGGCGGTGTCTATCCCCCTGGTGCTGCTGCTGACGGTGATTTTGGGCGTGGCCATCGAGCGGGCGGCGTATAAGCCCCTGCGCACGGCGCCGCGTATGTCCGTGATGATCTCGGCCATCGGCGTCAGCTACCTGCTGCAGAATCTGGCCAACTACATCACCGGCGGTATCGCCCGGGCTTACCCGGACATCCCCTTCTTCACCCAGGTGATGAACGTGGGCGGCTTGAGCATCAAGCGCATTACCATCATTACCCCCATCCTCACCATCGCCCTGGTGGTGGTGCTGGTGATCCTCATCCAAAAGACCAAGATCGGCATGGCCATGCGCGCCGTGTCCCGGGACTTTGAGACCTCGCAGCTCATGGGCATCAAGATCAACAGCGTCATTTCCATGACCTTTGTCATCGGCTCGTTCCTGGCGGGCGTGGCCTCTATTCTGTACTTTACCAACTACGGCCAGGTCAGCCCCATGATCGGCGCTATGCCCGGCCTGAAAGCGTTTGTCGCTGCCGTGTTCGGCGGCATCGGCTCCATTCCCGGCGCTGTGATCGGCGCGTTCATCATCGGTATCTGTGAGTCCTTTATCAAGGCCAATGAGACCATCGCCGTGTTCAGCAACGCTTTCACCTTTGCCCTGCTGATCGTGATCTTGCTGTGCAAGCCCAACGGTCTGTTCGGTGAGAAACTGACGGAGAAGGTGTGAGCTATGAAGAATAACAAGAAAAGAAATCTGCTGCTGTCGCTGATTCTGGCAGCCGTCTGCATCGCATTCTTGCTGTATGTGGACAAATTCCAGCACTATTCCATGCTGGCCACCGTCCTGAAAAAGGGCGCGATCTACTCCCTGGTGGCGGTATCGCTGAACCTGCTCAACGGCTTCACGGGTCTGTTCTCCCTGGGCCAGGCGGGCTTCATGATGATCGGCGCCTACACCTACAGTATCCTGACCATTCCCGTGGCCGACCGGGCCGGCGTGTATCAGTACTTTGACGGCGGCATCGTGCAGTTCTGCGTGCCCATGATCGTGGGCCTGATCCTGGCGGGCATCGTGCCGGCCATCTTCGCCTGGCTCATCGGCCTGCCGGTGCTGAAGCTGAAGAGCGACTATCTGGCCATTGCGACATTGGGCTTTGCCGAAATTATGCGCGCCATCATCCAGTGGAAGCAGGTGGGCCCCCTGACCAACGCCTCCAACCTGCTGAAGAAGTTTGCAAATTTCGACTCCATCCTGTTCCCGTTCATCGTGTCGGCCATCTGCATCGGCTTTATCGTGCTGCTCATCAACTCCACCTACGGCCGGGCCTTCAAGGCCATCCGGGACGACGAGATCGCCGCCGAGGCCATGGGCATCAACCTGGCCAAGCACAAGATGCAGGCCTTCCTCATCAGCTCTTTCTTCGCCGGCATCGGCGGCGCGCTGCTGGCTATGTTCCAGTCCAGCGTCCAGGCCAACACCTTTACCTCCACCATGACCTATGAGATCCTGCTCATCGTGGTCATCGGCGGCATCGGGTCCATCACCGGCTCCATCATCGGCTCGTTCCTCTACATCGCCTGCTCCGAGTGGTGGCTGCGGTTCCTGGACGACCCTGCGCCGTATCTGCACGTCAATATCTCCTTTATGCGGCCCGGCTTCCGGATGCTGGTGTTCTCCGTGGTCATCATGATCGTGGTGCTGTTCTTCCGCAAGGGCATTATGGGCGACCGGGAGTTCTCGTGGGATGGGATCATCAACTTCTTCGGAAAGCTCTTTAAGAAGAAGGATAAATCCGCGAAGGAGGTGGCCTCCAAATGAAAAACGTACTGAAGCTGGAAAATGTGACCATGCAGTTCGGCGGCGTGGTGGCCGTGGATAACCTGAACATGGATGTTAACGAGGGCGAGATCGTGGCCCTCATCGGCCCCAACGGCGCCGGCAAGACCACCGCGTTCAACGTCATCACCGGCGTGTACGCCCCCTCCAACGGCCGGGTGTGCTTCAACGAAAAGTGCATCGTGCGCAATCACCCCACCGGCAAGATGAAAAAGACCTACAAGGGCGAGCATCCCGCTATGTATACCGCACAGCTTGCGCCGGAGGAGACCCTGGAGGACGAGGCTCTGAAGACCTGGAAGCAGGCCCAGAAGGAGCGGGACGAGTTCGCATTCTCCGACCATATCCTGGCCCCGACGCCGGATAAGATCACGGCCCTGGGCATGGCCCGTACCTTCCAGAACATCCGCCTGTGGAAGAGCCAGACGGTGTTTGACAATGTGCTTATTGCCAAGCACCTGCGCCGCACCAGCAATCTCTTTACCGCCGCCCTCCACCTCAACGGCAAGGAGGAGGCCCGGCAGCGGGCTGAGGTGCTGGAGCTTTTAAAGCTGGTGGGCCTGGAGGACGTGAAGGACGAACTGGCCACCTCCCTGCCCTACGGCAAGCAGCGCCGGCTGGAGATCGCCCGGGCCCTGGCCACGGATCCCACGCTGTTGCTGCTGGATGAGCCGGCGGCGGGCATGAATCCCCAGGAGACCCTGGAGCTGACGCATTTCATCGGCGAGATCCGGGAAAAATTCCACATGACCATCCTGCTCATCGAGCACCACATGGACCTGGTCATGGACATTGCCGACCGCATCTATGTGCTGGACTTCGGCAAGCTGATCGCCCAGGGTACGCCTGAGGAGATCCAGAGCAATGAACGCGTTATCGACGCTTATTTGGGGGTGGTTGAAGATGCTGAAGATTGAGAACCTGCATGTGTCCTACGGCGGCATCAAGGCCCTGCGGGGCATCAGCCTGGAGGTGCCGGACGGTAAGATCGTTACCCTTATCGGCGCCAACGGCGCGGGCAAGTCCACCACTCTGCGCACCATCTCCGGCCTGGTGAAGGCCGACAGCGGCTCCATCACCTATGACGGCCAGGAGCTGCTGGGCAAGCCCATCAACAAGATCCTGGAGGCGGGCATCGCCCAGTCCCCCGAGGGACGGCGGGTGTTTGCCAACCTGACGGTGCTGGAGAATCTGAAGATCGGCGCCTACCTGCGCAAGGACAAGGAAGGCATTGAGAAGGATCTGAAGTGGGTCTATTCCCTGTTCCCCCGGCTGGAGGAGCGGAGCTGGCAGCTGGCGGGCACCCTGTCCGGCGGCGAGCAGCAGATGCTGGCTGTGGGCCGGGCCCTCATGAGCCGGCCCAAGGTCCTGATGATGGATGAGCCGTCCCTGGGCCTGGCGCCCCTGGTGGTGCAGGGCATCTTTGACATCATCCGCACCATCAATAAGGAGGGCGTTACCGTGCTGCTCATCGAGCAGAACGCCAACATGGCCCTGAAGGTGGCGGATTTTGCCTATGTACTGGAGACCGGTACCATCACCAAGTTCGGCACCGGCGCAGAGCTGCTGGCAGATGAGTCCATCAAAGAGGCTTATCTGGGCAAGAGCAAGAAGTAATACAAAAAAGAAGCGCCCATACCCATTGAGGTGTGGGCGCTTTCACGCGGAGGAAAAGCAATGGCAGCATATGTCGTTATGGCCCTGGCGGCTTTGGCCGGGGGCATCATCCAGCCGTTGACGGGCTTCGGCTCGGCGGTGATCTTAATGGTGGCGGCCCAGTATTTTTTCGATATAACCGTGGCCCCCAGTGTGGCGGCGGCCATATGCGTGGTGCAGTCGGGCATCATGGCCTGGTCCCGGCGGCGGAGCATTGACCTGCGGCAGATCCTGCCGCCCATTGCTCTGTATACCGTGTGCTCCCTGGTGGTCATCAGCCTGCTGGGGAAGATGGACCTGCACGTCCTTACGGCGGTGTTTGGGGGCTTTTTGATGCTGCTGGCGGCGTACTTCCTGTTCATTGCCAAGCGAGTGCAGCTGCATCCCAGCCCGGCAGCGGGGATGCTGTGCAGCGCCTTTTCCGGCTGCTGCGCCGGGGCGTTCACCATAGGCGGGCCCATGATGGCCCTGTATTTCGTGGCCATTGCCCGGGACAAGGAGAGCTATGTGGCCAACATGCAGTTCCTGTTCGTCACCACCAATGCCATCAACCTGGCCATGCGGACCTGGCGGGGGCTGTATGGAGCGGAATATCTGCCCATCACCGCCGTGGGCGCCGCGTTTGTGGTGCTGGGTATGGTCATCGGCAACGCATTGAGCCGCCGCATGAGCGGGGACATGGCCCGGCAGGTGGTGTACATCGGCGTGGGCGTCAGCGGCCTGGTGACGCTGCTGCAGCAGATTCTATAAAAAAGGGAGGTTCCCATTGGGGAACCTCCCTTTTTATTGCTATTATGCCTTGGCGGCACCCTCGGGCTGCTCCTCCTTTGCGGGAGAGGCCTCCTTCTCGATGGTGACCTTGCCGTCATGTAGGCAGATGCGGGCGGTATCGCCGCTTTGCAGCTTGCCCTCCAGCATCAGCTCGGCCACGGCGTCCTCCACCTCGTTCTGGATGGCCCGGCGCAGGGGACGGGCACCATACTGAGGATCGAAGCCGTCCTTGGCCAGGGCGGTGACGGCATCGTTGTCCGCCAGCAGGGTGATGTCCTGCTGTGCCATGCGCTTGCCGGTGATCTCCAGCATCCGCTGGGCGATGTGGCGGATGTCCTCCTCCGTCAGCTGACGGAACACGATGGTCTCGTCGATACGGTTCAGGAACTCCGGCTTGAAGGTCCGGCGCAGCTCCTCCATCACGGCCTGCCTGATGCGGTCGAAGCGGGCCTTTTCGTCGGCCTCGGTCTCCCGGCCGTCAAAGCCCAGGGGCTTGTCAGCAGAGGTGATGTTCCGGGCGCCTACGTTGCTGGTCATGACGATGATGGTGTTCTTGAAGTCCACCCGGCGGCCCTGGGAGTCGGTGACGATGCCGTCCTCCAGGATCTGCAGCAGGATGTTCCACACATCTTCGTGGGCCTTCTCGATCTCATCGAACAGGACCACGGAATAGGGCTTGCGGCGCACCTTTTCGGTGAGCTGGCCGCCCTCCTCGTGGCCCACATAGCCGGGAGGCGAGCCTACCAGGCGGGACACGGTGTGCTTCTCCATGTACTCGGACATATCGATGCGGATCATGTCGTTCTCGTTGCCGAACATGGCCTCAGCCAGGGCCTTGCACAGCTCGGTCTTGCCCACGCCCGTGGGGCCCAGGAACAGGAACGAACCGATGGGCCGCTTGGGGTCCTTCAGACCCACACGGCTGCGGCGAATGGCCTTGGCCACGGCAGTGACGGCCTCGTCCTGGCCCACCACACGCTTGTGCAGGGTCTCCTCCAGCTTCAGCATGCGCTGGCTCTCATCCTCGGTGAGACGGGTGACGGGGATGCCGGTCCAGCCGGCCACCACCTTGGCGATGTCCTCCTCACCCACGGTGCCGCGGCTGACGGAGAGGTTCTTGCGCCAATTGTCCCGCTCGATCTCCACCTGCTGGACATAGTCCTGCTCGATGTCCCGGAGCTGGGCGGCCTTCTCGTAATCCTGGGCGGCGATGACCTCGGCCTTCTCCTTGCGCAGGGCGGCTAGCTTCTCCTCCAGGCTCTTCAGCTCCGGGGAGGCGGACTCGGCGTCCATACGCACCCGGCTGGCGGCCTCGTCCATCAGGTCGATGGCCTTGTCGGGCAGGAAACGGTCATTGATGTACCGCACGGACAGGCGCACGGCGGCCTCGATGGCCTCGTCGGTGATGGTCAGCTTGTGGTGCGCCTCATACTTCTCCCGCAGGCCCTTGAGGATCTCAATGGCCGTCTCGGGAGTGGGCTCGCCCACGGTCACCGGCTGGAACCGGCGCTCCAGGGCGGCGTCCTTCTCGATGTACTTGCGGTACTCGTTGAGGGTGGTGGCGCCCACCACGCGGATCTCGCCCCTGGACAGGGCGGGCTTGAGGATGTTGGCGGCATCCACGGCGCCCTCGGCAGAGCCGGCGCCCACGATGGTGTGCAGCTCATCGATGAAGAGGATCACGTTGCCGGCCTTCTTCACCTCGTCGATGGTCTTTTTGATGCGCTCCTCAAATTCGCCCCGGTACTTGGTGCCGGCTACCATGCCGGACAGGTCCAAAGACAGGACCTTCTTGTCCAGCAGCTCCTCGGGCACGTCCGCGGCGGCAATGCGCTGGGCCAGGCCCTCGGCGATGGCGGTCTTGCCTACGCCGGGCTCACCGATGAGCACGGGGTTGTTCTTGGTGCGGCGGGACAGGATCTGAATGACCCGCTGGATCTCCTTTTCACGGCCGATGACGGGATCCAGCTTGCCCTGGCGGGCAGCCTCCGTCAGATCCCGGGTAAACTCGGAGAGGGTCTTGCCCTTCTTGCTCTCCTCCCGATGGGAGACGGGCATGCTGCCGCCTGCGGCGGCACGGGGGCCCTCGTTGATCTTCTGCACTACGGAGCTGTACATCTTCTTGGGGTCGATGCCCACGGTGTCCAGCACCCGGATGGCCATGTTGTTGCCTTCCCGCAGCAGGCCCATGAGCAGATGCTCGGTGCCGATGTACCCGGCGCCCATGCGCATGGCCTCGGACACGGCCAGCTCCACGGCGCTCTTGGCCCGGGGGGTCAGCCCCTGGGAGGGCGCTGCGCCGGACAGACCCTTGCCCACGCTGCGCTCCAGCACGGTGCAGATCATGTCCTCGGTCATGCCGTATTCCTGCATGACCCGGTGGGCGATGCCGTCCTCTTCCCGCATCAGCCCCAGCAAAATATGTTCACAGCCCACATAGCCGTGGCCCATTTCTTCAGCGGCCTCCTGGGCCAGGCGCAGAGCCTCCTCTGCACGGGGGGTAAATTGATTCTCATGAGTCATATAAAACACTTCCTCTCGGTATCGTAATTAATAAGTGGCCGGCCGCCCTCACGGTTGCGTGGGCAGGGCGCGAAGCTCGTCCCGCAGGCGGGCGGCTTCCTCGTAATTTTCGCTTTCTACGGCGGCCTTCAGCCGCTCCTGCAGGGAATTGCGCTTGCACTCATAGCGCAGGGCCTCCTGCTGGGCCTTGTCTACCAATCCGGCAGATTTCTCTTCCCGGACGGGCTGCTCAAGCACCTCCGGCTGACCCGGCTCGGGAAACTCCGTCAGCATCCGGGAGCCGAAGCTGTCCATAAACGGCTCCAGCAGGGAGAACGGACGGCTGAAGAAGTCGCCGCCGAACAGGCTCATGGGCCGCATGCTGCGGCGCAGGGAGTCTGTGTAGCCCATGGCCTGGGCACAATCCTGGCACAGATGGACCTGGGTCACATGACCGTTTATGCTGCTCTTATAGAAAAAGGTTGCTTCGTTCTTTCCGCAATGTTCACACTTCATAATATGTTCCTCCTAACTTCCATTCAAACCAGATGGATAAGAATTTGTTTCAAAATATCCGCCCGCAGGGCGTCCCGCCGGTCCTTGGGGACCGTGTGCAAGGCGCTGTCGGACAGAGCGCACAGGGCGGTTTGGGCGGCCGCAGGCGCCACGGCCTCGGACTGGGCCAGGTTGGTGAGAATGGCCTGGGCGCTGCGCCCATCCAACTCATCGCCGATGGAATTGATGACATGCATCAAAAGCGCCTGCCGATCCATCTGCACCCGCCGGATGCGGATGTATCCGCCGCCGCCCCGGCGGCTTTCCACAATGTAGCCATGCTCCGGGGAGAAACGGGTGGACATCACATAATTGATCTGGCTGGGGACGCACCCGAACCGCTGCGCCAGGTCACTGCGCTGCAGCTCCAGCACGCCGTTGGCCTCGTCCAATGCGTCCTGAATGAACCCTGCGATCAAATCCGAAATACCCATGTTTGCTTCCTCCGATCTTAGCTTTGACTTTCTTTGACCTTGACTGTAGTATAGCACAGATACCCACAAAGTCAATAGGTAATCTTTGACTTTATTTGACCTTTTTGAAAACAATCTGTGAACAGGTATGTTTTTTTGTTTTCTTTTGCCAAAATGAAACTTTTCCCAATAGATTATACTTGCTTTTTGGATTTCTTGTGTTACAATGGGGGTACAAATCTTAATGGAGGTGCTCTTATGGCTTATCAGATCGGTTCTGCTTGCGTCAGCTGCGGCGCTTGCGCAGATGCTTGCCCCGTGGGTGCTATTTCCCAGGGCGACGCTACCTATGTGATCGATGCAAACGCTTGCCTGGACTGCGGTTCCTGCAGCGATACTTGCCCCAACGGCGCTATCAGCCCCGCTGAATAAATCTTACATAGTAGCAAGACAGACACCGCAGGGCGTTGCCCTGCGGTGCTTTTTTACTATCGAAAAGCCTTCGATTTTTCTGTCAAAAGATCTGCGGCCAGCCCCGGGGCATTGCCCTTGGGCGGTTTTTATACTATAATGAAAAAGACAAGCGAAAGGGGTGACCACCGTGATAAAACAGGATCAGCTTTGGCCCGGTGGCTTCCGCTTTCTGTTTGACGACGGGCTGTTTCAGCCGGGTACGGATTCGTTCCTGCTGGGGAGCTTCCCCCGGCTGCGGCGGGGAGAGCGGGTGTGCGACCTGGGGGCCGGGACGGGCATGCTGGGTCTGCTGCTGCTGGCGAGAGAGCCGGACCTGCAGGTGACCAATGTGGAGCTGCAGGCGGAGGCGGTGGCCCTGGCGGAGCAGAACACGGCGCTGAACGGTCTGTCGGACCGGGTGAGAAGCCTCCGGGCGGATCTGCGGGAGCCGGGACAGCTGCCCGAGGCGGGCAGCTTTGACCTGGTGGTGAGCAATCCGCCGTATTTTGACGCGGCCCGGGGGGCCGTGGCGCAGACGGAGAGCCGGGGCCTGGCACGGTCGGATGAAACCTGCACGCTGCCCCAGCTCTGTGCCGCCGCCGGGCGGCTGCTGCGCTATGGCGGCAGCTTCTGCCTGGTGTTCCGGGTGGAGCGGATGGCGGAGCTCTTTGCCTGCCTGCAAAGCCGCTCGCTGGAGCCCAAGCGGCTGCGCCTGGTGCAGAACACGGCCCAAAGTGCGCCTAAACTGCTGCTGCTGGAGGCTAAAAAGGGCGGCCGGCCGGGCCTTGCCGTGCTGCCGCCGCTGCTGCTGCGGGATCCGGACGGCGGGGAGAGCAAGGAGCTTTCGCAGATCTATTTTCGGGATAAGGAGTAAAAGACTATGGCTGGAACGCTGTATTTGGTGGCCACACCCATCGGGAATCTGGGGGACTTTTCCCCCCGGGGCGTGGAGACCCTGGAGCGGGCGGACTTCATCGCTGCCGAGGACACGCGGGTGTCCGTGAAGCTGCTGAACCATTTCGGCATCAAAAAGCCCCTGGTGAGCTATCACGAGCACAACCGCGCCTCGGCGGGGCAGGCCATCCTGGCCCGGCTGCTGGCGGGGGAGACCTGCGCCCTGGTGACGGACGCCGGGACCCCGGCCATCAGCGACCCCGGGGAGGATTTGGTGCGCCTGTGCGGGGAAAACGGCGTCACCGTGGAGGCCATTCCCGGCTGCTGCGCAGCCATCTGCGCCCTGGCGGTGTCGGGACTGCCCACAGGGCGGTTTACCTTTGAGGGATTTCTCCCGGCCAATAAAAAAGAGCGCCGGACGGCGCTGCTGAGGCTGCAAGGTGAGGAGCGGACCATGGTGTTCCATGAGGCGCCCCACAAGCTGAGAGCTACGCTTTCGGACATGGCGGAGATCTTGGGTGACCGGCCCGTGGCCCTGTGCCGGGAGCTGACCAAGCTCCACGAGGAGACGCTGCGCACCACCCTTTCCCAGGCGGTGGCCCTGTATGCGGAGAAGGAGCCCCGGGGCGAATATGTGCTGGTGGTAGCTGGGGTGCAGCCAACAGAGGAGCCGGCGGTGACCCTGGAGGAGGGCGTGAGCCGGGTGCAGCAGCTGCGGGCGGAGGGCATGAAAATGAAGGAAGCCGTCCGCACGGTGGCCGGGCAGACGGAGCTGAACAAGAACGAGCTCTATGACGCCGTGTTGAGGGCGGAAAAATAAAACCGCAAAACAGATCCGGCAGACAAAAAGCAGGGGAGTATCCACTCCCCTGCTTTTTTATCAGCGGGCTTTTTTCAGCTGTGCCAGGCATTTGAGGCAAATGTGCTTGCCCCGAAAGGCCAGGATATGCTCCTTGTTTTCACAGAAGATACACCGATCCTCATGCTTGCGCAGGATCACGGAATCCCCGTCCACATAGATCTCCAGGGGATCCTTTTCCGCAATGTTCAGCGTGCGCCGCAGCTCTGCGGGCAGGACGATTCGGCCAAGCTCGTCAACTTTTCGAACAATACCGGTAGATTTCACACAAATACCCCTTTTTCTTTATTACTGCCTTCTCATTATGTCACAGCATGTCCCTGAAGTCAACTAAACTTCGGTAAATTCTCCCTATTTCATATTTATTATTCGCCTACTTTGTGCATATAGTCCTATGAGGTGAGAAAAATGGCAATGGCGTTTATTTGGGTGGGCATAACGGCGGCGGCTGTTATCTGCGGCGCCGCTAACGGCTGCATGGCGGCAGTTTCCACTGCAGCACTGGATGGCGCACGGGCTGCCGTGGAGCTGTGCATTTCTTTGGCGGGAGTGCTGTGCCTGTGGTCCGGCTTTATGGAGCTTTTAAAGCAGTGCGGGCTGGAAGCTAAGCTGGCTGCGCTTTTTCGGCCGCTGCTGCGGCGGCTGCTGCCCGGCGCCTGCCGGGATCCGGAGACCATGGCGGCAGTGAGCGGCAATCTGTCGGCCAACCTTTTGGGCCTGGGGAACGCTGCCACGCCCTTGGGCATCCGCGCCGCTCGGCGCATGGCCCTGGGAGCGGAGGGTATTGCCAGCAATGAGCTGTGCCGCCTGGTGGTGCTGAACACCGCCTCTGTGCAGCTGCTGCCCACCACCGTGGCGGCGGTACGGGCAGGGTGCGGGGCCGCCGCGCCCTTTGACATACTGCCGGCGGTGTGGATCAGCTCCGTTTTATCGGTGTCTGTGGGGCTGCTCACTGCGCGGCTCCTGGAACGGGTGGTGCGATGATGATCCTTGCGCGGCTGAGTGATTATCTGATCCCCCTGCTGCTGGCCGGGGCGGCGGCATACGCCCTGGGACGCCGGGTGGATGTATTCTCTGCCCTGACGGCCGGGGCCGGGGAGGGCCTGCACGTTGTGCTGCGGATCCTGCCGCCCCTGGTGGCCCTGCTGACGGCGGTGTATATGCTCCGGGCCAGCGGGGCCCTGGAAGTGCTGACCCGGGTGCTGACCCCGGCGCTGACATTTTTGGGCATCCCGCCGGAAACGGTGGGGCTGCTGCTCATCCGCCCGGTCAGCGGCAGCGGGGCCCTGGCCGTGGGCAGCGAGATCATGCAGACCTACGGCCCGGACAGCGCCATCGGCCGCACGGCGGCGGTGATGCTGGGGAGCACAGAGACCACCTTCTACACCGTGGCGGTATATTACGGCGCGGCGGGCATTCGCCGCACCCGGCACACCATCCCGGCGGCCCTGGCAGCGGATCTCACGGGCTTTTTGGCCGCGGCCTGGACGGTGCGGTGGATATTTTGAATTTTATAAACACGGACTGACGCATACATAATTCCGACCCAATGGGGCGAAATTATGTGGGAGGGGGTTTTGCCTGCTCCCCTAAAACTGGGGATTTTACAAAATATTCGATATTGAATATTAAATATAAAATATATACGAATTATACACTTTCAAATACAATTGGTCAAGGGGTGAGCAAAAAGTGGAACAATTTTTGCCGAAAAAACAAGAAAAAGAGGTCATATCCATCCGAATATCAACCAATTTGCTTGCAACAGTGGACCAAAAATCTGCCTCATTTGACATCAGCAGAAATGAATTTATCAACCAGTGTATTCTCTTTGCCCTGAAGCACATGGACGAATGATAAAAGAACTCGCCATCTTACCGATGGCGAGTTCTTTTATCACTATAACTGTGAGGGCTTCAGACGGGCATTACATCTTCTCCGGGGCGGAGCAGCCGATGAGCTCCATGCCGTTTTTCAGGACGCTGCGGGCGGTGTCCGCCAGCAGGAGCCGGGCGTTCAGCAGACCCTCGGCCTCGCCCTTGATGCGGCAGGCGTTGTAGAACTTGTGGAAGGCGGCGGCCAGGTCCGTGAGATAGCGGTTGATGAAGCTGGGATCATAGTCCCGGGCGGCCAGGCGCACGATGTCGCAGTAGTTGGCGATCTGCTTGATGAGGGCCAGCTCTGTGGGATCCGTCAGCAGGGAGAAGTCTACGGTTTCCGGAGCCGGGACGGCATGGCCGTCGGTGGCCAAATTCTTCAGCAGGGTGCAGATGCGGGCGTGGGCGTACTGGACATAATACACGGGGTTTTCGCTGTCCTCCCGGACGGCCAGGCCCAGGTCAAACTCCATCTGCGTCTCGGGCTTGGCGTTGAAGAAGTAGCGGCAGGCGTCCACGGGGACCATGTCCAGCAGATCCGTCAGGGACACAGCCTTACCGGTGCGCTTGGACATGCGGACGATCTCTCCGTCCTGCACCAGCTTCACCAGCTGCATGAGTACGATGTCCAGCCGATGGGTGCCGTCCAGGCCCAGGGCGTCCATGGCACCCTTCAGCCGGGCCACATGGCCGTGGTGGTCGGCGCCCCAGATGTTGATGACCTTGTCAAAGCCGCGCACGGCGAATTTATTGCGGTGATAGGCGATGTCGGCGGCGAAGTAGGTGTAGAAGCCGTTGGCACGGCGGAGAACATCGTCCTTCAGGCCCAGCTTTTCGATGGCCTCGTCGCTCTTGCCGGCGGCCTTCAGCTGCTGGGTGAGGATCTCGCTGGTCTTCAGCCACAGGGCGCCGTCCTTCTCATAGGTGTAGCCCCGCTTGGTCAGCTCCGCCACGGAGTCGGCCACGTAGCCGCTCTCGTGGAGGCTGGACTCGAAGAACCACTCGTCATACCGGATGCCGTATCGGGCCAGGTCCGCCTTCATCTTGGGAATATTGTGGGCCAGGCCGAACTGGGCCAGGGCGTCGTGACGGGCCTTTTCATCCACGTTCAGCAGGTCGTCGCCGTGGGCATCGGCGTAGAGCTGAGCCAACTCCCGGATGTCGTCGCCGTGGTAGCCGTCCTCGGGGAACTCCACCGCGTCCTCCCCCTTGAAAATTTGGAAATACCGGGCCTCCAGGCTCTTGGCAAATTTCTCGATCTGGTTGCCGGCGTCGTTGACGTAGAACTCCCGCCAGACATCGGCACCGGACTTCTGCAGCACGGAGGCCAGGGTGTCGCCCAAAACGCCGCCCCGGGCGTTGCCCATGTGCATGGGACCGGTGGGATTGGCGGAGACGAACTCCACCATGTATTTCTTGCCCGCCAGCATATCGTTTTTGCCGTAGTCCGCTCCCGCCTGCTGGACAGCGCAGACGGTCTCACCGAACCAGCGGGTGCCCAGGGTGAAATTCAGAAAGCCGGGGCCTGCCATGGCGGCGGAGGTGAAGTAGCTGCCGGAAAGGTCCATGTTGTCCAGCAGGATCTGAGCCACCTCCCGGGGATTCTTGCGCAGGGCCTTGGCGGCGGCCAGGCAGAAGGTGGTGGTATAGTCGCCGTTGGCGGTGTCCTTGGGGATCTCCACCGAGGGCTGCACGGGGCAGCCGTCGGGCAGGAGCCCGGCCGCGGCGGCCTTGCGGTAGGCGGTCAGGGTCAGCTCCAGCACCTGGTCCTTGGCGTTTTGTATCATATTCATAGCAGTTACTCCTTAAATTTTCTTTAGAAACAGGCTGACTCGCAGCGCGCTTACAGGCTGCATGCCAACCAGCAGCATATACTCCAGAATCACCGAGCCGTCCTTTTGCCCGGCCAGGTCCCAGGTGACCTCCTTGGTTTTTACATTCAGGGTGAGGCTGCCCTGGGGGGTCTTGATCTGCGTGGCAGTGACGGCAGCAGGGTCCAAAAGCAGACCGTAGCCCTCCCCCTCGTTGACCAAAATGGCCCGGCGGGTGGCGGTCTCCAACTTGACGTCCGAGCGGATGGCGGATTTTTCATCCTCGCAGTTCACGGCCTCGTACTGCAGGTGCCAGCCGTAGTCGGTCTTTTCCACGGCGGCGGTGCCCTCCATGCGGATCACATCCTCCACGCCGCCGAACACGCTGCGGCTGGCGATGCGGATTTGTGCGGTTCCTTCCATAGCGTGCCTCCTTACTGGCGTTTGATACCTGTGCGCGGCCGGATGCCCCGAAGCGCGGCGCTCCCGGGCACGGGATGAGCTCCTGAAGTATATAATACAGGCAGAGGGGAGGAGCCCGTGCGGCGCTCGGGGCCGATCCGTCCGGATCCGGCCGTACTAACCAATCAATTATACTATGGATCGCCGCCTATCACAAGGAAAATTTGGCGCGGATGCCCATTTTTTTCAGTGGCAATTTCTCCTTTCTTCTGCTATACTGAAACGCAAATAAGGAAGCAAACGGCAAGGAGGTGCCTGTAATGGAGCTTAAACTGACGCAAAAACAGTTCCGGCGGCTGCTGGACCTGGTGTATATCGGCAACTGGGTGCTCAACTCCACCCGGGGAGATGACCGCATCCGGGACTACGACCAGGTGGAGAGCCTGGTGTTTTCCCACTGCCTGGGCCGGGGCATGGAGAAGCTGACAGAGCTGTACCAGGGGGAGCTGATCCCCTCCCGGGCCTTTGCTGAGGGCGGCATCCACGAGGCCATCATGGCCTATGAGGACAACGTGTTCTTCGAGATCCTGGCCCAGGAGCTGGCCCTGCGGGATCTGGACGATCCCCCCATCACGGAGGAGAATTACGACGAGGTCATGGAGCGGATGAATGAGTATCTGGGAGAGTTCCAGCGCCACGGCACCGACCATGTGACGGTGGAGATGGAGGAGTAAGGACCCGATAGCGGAAAAAAGAGGCACAGATGTGCCTCTTTTTTGCGTAGAAATCCCCCGGGGGGGGGCTTCGGACGCCCTTATACCACCTGGAACAGGAAAAACTTCAGATAGTCCGTCTCGTCCACGCCCCATAGGATGGGGTGGTCGCAGGCCTGCTGGCGCTGCTCGATCTGCCGCAGCTGCACCCCGGCGTCCCGGGCGGCGCTGCGGAGCATGGCCATGAACCGCTCCGTGGAGGCAAAGTGGCTGCACGAGCAGGTGGCCAGATACCCGCCCCGGGGCAGCAGCTTCATGGCCCGGTAGTTGATCTCCTTATACCCGGTCATGGCGCTTTCGATGGTCTTGCGGCTCTTGGTAAAGGCCGGGGGATCCAGGATGATGAAGTCGTAGACCTTGGGCCCCTTTTCTAGCTCCGGCAGCAGGTCGAACACGTTGGCGGCCCGGCAATCCATAACGTCGCTGAGCCCGTTGAGCCGGGCATTTTCCGCAGCGCACTGGACGGCAAACTCCGACACGTCCACCGCCGTCACATGCCTGGCCCCGCCCCGGGCGGCGTTGAGGGCGAAGGAGCCGGTGTGGGTGAAGCAGTCCAGCACCGTGCGGCCCTTAGCCAGCCGAGCCACCGCCTGGCGGTTGTATTTCTGATCCAGGAAGAACCCTGTTTTCTGCCCGTTGATGAAATCCACCCGGTAGCGGATGCCGTTTTCCACGATGTCTGCCCCGGTGAGGTCGGGCAGGGCTTCTCCGGGCAGGGGGAACCAGCCCTTGTTTTGCGCCATCCCCTCCTTTTCCCGCAGGGCCACGTCGTTGCGCAGGTAGATGCCGGCGATGTCCTGGCCGTCCCGGCGCAGCACCTGGGCCAGGATGGGGAGAAGCCGATCCCGGATGCGCTCCATGCCAAGGCTCAGCACCTGCACCACCAGCACCGGGCCGAACCGATCCACCGTCAGCCCCGGGAAGCCGTCTGCCTCCCCGAAGATGACCCGGCAGCAGTGCAGATCCTCCGGGGGCATGACGGCCTTGCGGTAGTCCCAGGCGTACTGCACCCGGCGCTGCCAGAAGGCGTCGTCAAACCGATCGTTGGCGTTGCGGGAGAGGAGCCGGCAGCGGATGAGGGAGTGGCTGTTATAAAAGCCTGTGCCGAGATAGGCTCCCTTGTGCCCGATGACGTCCGCCAGGCCGCCGTCCTCCACAGGGCCGGAAAGCTCCGTCACCTCCGCGGCGTATGCCCACGGGTGCCCCGCTGTCAGGGCGCGCTCTCCTTTTTGGGTGATATGCACCTGGGGATAGGGCCGTTCTGCCTTCATAGTCCCGCCTGCCTTTCCGAGAAAAATCAATTCATTGTAGCACATTCCCGGGCCGATTGCCATATAAATAAAAGGAGAAAATGCAAACAGGGAGGCTTGGTTTTATGCCAACGATCTTTTTGAGCCCCTCCACCCAGGAATATAACCAGTATGTCACCGGCGCCGGCAGCGAGGAATATTTCATGAACCTGCTGGCGGACGCCATGGAGCCCTTGCTGCTTTCCAACGGCATTCAGTTTACCCGCAATGACCCCCAGGGCAGCGTGTCTAAATCTATTCAGCAGAGCAACGCCGGCAGCTACGATTTCCATCTGGCCCTCCACTCCAACGCCTCCGGCCCGGGCAGCGAGGGCCGGAACCGGGGCATCATCGCCTTTTACTATCCCGGCAGCGCAAACGGCCAGCGGGCGGCGGAGCTGTTTGCGGCGGCCCTGCGGGAGATCTATCCCCTGCCGAACCAGGTGACCACCCGCTCCACCACCACCCTGGCGGAGGTGAAACGCACCAAGGCCCCCGCCGTGCTGCTGGAGATCGGCTACCACGACAACGCCGCCGATGCCCAGTGGATCGCCGGGCACATCGACCTCATCGCCCAAACCCTGGTGCAGGCCATGACGGAGTATTTCGGCCTGCCCTATGTCTATCCCGGGCCTAGCCAGCCGGGCCTGGCCGTTACGGATTCCGGCGGGCCGGTGGCCCTGCGGGCGTATCCCTCGGCCCAGGGACAGGTCCTTGCGCAGATCCCCAGCGGCGCCACCGTCACGGTGTTCGGCCAGTATCAGGGCTGGTATGTGGTGCTCTACGGGGAGACCATCGGCTATGCCAATTCCGCCTTTATCCAACTGTGAGGAAAAATAATTCACCCAGGCCATGCTTTTTCCCTTGACAGTTTCCTAAAATGCGATTAATATTAGAAAGGATATGCACCCGAAAGATCAGGGGGTCTTTTTGGTTGTTTTCTACACTCAAACGGGAAACCGTTTCTCAAGGATTTATACACATTCACAGGAGGTTGACCAATCATGACCACAGTTGGCTACATTGTAGCGGCTGTTGCGGCTGTTGTTGCGTTCGTGATTGGCTTCCCTATCGGCATTCAGTACCGCAAGAAGGTAGCGGAAAAGGAAATTTCCAGCGCGGAGGAAGAAGCGACCCGCATCCTCAACGAGGCCATCAAGAGCTCCGAGAACAAGAAGCGTGAGGTCCTGCTGGAGGCAAAGGAAGAGATCCTGAAAAGCCGCGCGGATTACGAGAAGGAAGTCAAGGAGCGCCGGGCGGACCTGCAGAAGCAGGAGCGCCGGCTGCAGCAGAAGGAAGAGAACATCGATCGCAAGACCGATGCCATTGAAAAGAAGGAGGAGGCCCTGGCTGAAAAGCACGATGCCCTCCTCAAGGAACAGGATGAGATCAAGCTCATCAAGCGCAGCCAGACCGAGATGCTCGAGCGCATCTCCGGCTTCACCGCCGACCAGGCCAAGGCATATCTGATCCAGCAGGTGGAGTCCGAGGTCACCCACGAGACCGCCATGAAGATCAAGGAGATCGAGGCCCGGGCCAAGGACGAAGCCGACCAGCGCGCCCGGGAGATCGTGGCCACCGCCATCCAGCGCTGCGCCGCAGACCATGTGGCCGAGATTACCGTCAGTGTGGTTCCCCTGCCCAATGACGAGATGAAGGGCCGCATCATCGGCCGCGAAGGCCGCAACATCCGCACCCTGGAGACCCTGACCGGCGCGGATCTTATCATCGACGATACCCCCGAGGCCATTACGGTGTCCTGCTTTGAGCCGGTGCGCCGGGAGGTGGCCCGCCTGGCCCTGGAAAAGCTCATCGCCGACGGCCGCATCCATCCCACCCACATTGAGGAGATGGTGGAGAAGGCCCGCCGGGAGGTGGACGCCGTCATCCGGTCCGAGGGTGAGCGCGCCGTGCTGGAAACCGGCGTGCGGGGCGTACATCCGGAGCTGCAGAAGCTCCTGGGCCGCCTGCACTACCGCACCAGCTACGGTCAGAACGTGCTGCAGCACTCCATCGAGGTGTCCCACATCGCGGGCATGATGGCCGCCGAGCTGGGGGCCGACGTGGCCGCCGCCAAGCGGGCGGGCCTGCTGCACGACATCGGCAAGGCCGTGGACCACGAGATGGAGGGCACCCACATCCAGCTGGGCGTGGAGTTCTGCCGCAAGTATAAGGAAAAAGAGGATATCATCCACGCCATCCAGGCCCACCACGGCGACGTGGAGTGCAAGACCCTGGTTGCCTGCCTGGTGCAGGCGGCGGACGCCGTGTCCGCAGCCCGTCCCGGCGCCCGGCGCGAGAACCTGGAGAACTATATCAAGCGCCTGGAGAAGCTGGAGGAGATCACCAGCGACTATCCCGGCGTGGAAAAGAGCTATGCCATTCAGGCCGGCCGCGAGGTCCGCGTCATGGTCAAGCCCGAGCAGGTGTCCGAGGATCAGATGGTTATCCTGGCCCATGACCTGGCCCGCCGCATCGAGAGCGAGCTGGAGTATCCCGGCCAGATCAAGGTCCATGTCCTGCGGGAGACCAAGGTGGTCGAATACGCCAAGTAATATTTTAGGCAGCAAATACTGCGTGTATAGAAATATGCACGCAGTATTTTTTTCCACAGGGCCGGCGGACGTCCTGCGATACCCTGAAAAAATACCGGCTGCGCGCTTGCGCGCAGCCGGTATTT
>ERZ791865.487-NODE-487-length-57662-cov-19.958894_pt1 | contig 57662 bp, 44 predicted proteins | sample MGYA00509942_ERZ791865 | MGnify/ENA primary metagenome ERZ791865 (study PRJEB30046, sample SAMN00792098) | human gut metagenome | study: EMG produced TPA metagenomics assembly of the A metagenome-wide association study of gut microbiota in type 2...
GCGGTTCCCAGGGTCTTGCCCCCGAAACGCGAATGCAAAATTAGTATGTTTTTCGGCCCTTGTCAAGTACTTTTGCGATATTTTTTCAACTTTTCTTTACTTATCCGTTTAACTCGTTGATATTCAATCGAATTAATAAGTGTTAATATTTATATATTTATATTAATTTCAAGCAACAATTATCCGCACCATATTGTTCATAACACACAGGCAGGACATATAACCCTGCCTTTTACTCAGAAACCGTGCCTAAAATCTCCGCGTTATCAATCGGAGTTCACATTTCTTTCCACTATATTTCATTCTCATCATACCATTCTTATATTATATCCACCATTATTATATATAAAGGACGAAAGATGTAGAATAATACAAAGGACGAAAGATGCAGAATAATATAAAGGACGATAGATGGAGACAAGGCTCTTGCATTTAATCTTACATGGACTTAATAAGAAACGCTGCTCCTCTAAGGACGGGCTGCTCTGTCATTACATCGAACTTGTTGCCTCGGAGAGGCTGTTTCTCACTAACCCCACGATGGACGGGGTCGGCAACAGCCGGAACCGCCTTCGTGGGGATAGACCTGTGCGATACTGCTTGGTCGGAGACCATGTCTCTCGCCTCTTACCACGATAGCATGACGGGGGTGCGTGGGTGCGGAAGTACAGCAGCATGGTCTCCGACCAAGCTGTGTTGCATCCGTCTCTCCCCCACGAAGGCTTCCGGTCGCTTCGCGCCCGTCAACCATCGTGGGGTTAATGAGAAACAGCCCCTCCGGGGAAATACGTTCGTTGTAATGATAACCGGATCTGTTCGGAAAGACGGATCTATTCGGAAAAGCGGATCTGTTCGGGAAAGCGGATCTGTTCGGAGAAACAATGCAGGACAGAGTTTCAGGACAGGCTTTCAAAACAGTCTTTCAAGACAGACTTTCAGGACAGGCTTTCAAAACAGACTTTAAATGAAAGATTCGGTGCAGATGTCGATAAAAAAATAGCGGGTGGTATTGCAAATATAAACCAAGTGTATTAACTTTGCGTTGTAATGGAAAACGAGGGGGCAAGAGAGCCTTCGGAGAATGAGAATATCAGAAGCGGGAGTCACGCCCAGGTGCATCGAGATTCAAAAGGATCTGGCGGATGCTAAAGTGCGGACACCGAATCAAGATATCCCACATCAAAGCAAATTGGGAAACTCATCAAATTTATCAGAAATGCCGAGACAAGCTTATCAATTAATGGCGGGCCCCGCGCCGCAAGGCGTTGACTCCCCGAGTCACAAGGCGGATTACAAAGATTGAGGGCACTCAAATCCTGTCGTTCGGAGTTTCGTCACATTCCTTTGGTGTGGATCTTTTAAGCCGGCAGACTTTCAAACGTCTGCCGGTTTTTTACTTAATACTGCGAATATGAAAAGTGTAAAAGAATCATTGCTGGACCGCACCAGCATCCGGCGCTACGAGCGCGAACAGATACCGGCGGAGACCATGGAATTCATCCGCGCCGCCGTGCGCAACACCCCTACCAGCTACAACGGCCAGCAATTCTCCGTAATAGAGATAGACGACCAGCCGCTGAAGGAGGAACTGTACGCCATCACCAATCAGAAACAGCTGAAGACATGCAACCGTCTGCTGATATTCCTATCGGATTATAACAAGATCCGGATGCTGGCACAGCGCAAGGGCGTGGAGATGCCCGCGTTCTACGACACGATGGACGGCGTGACCATCGGCATCATCGACGCCTCGCTGGCCATGATGAGCGCCGTAGTTGCCGCCGAGGCCTGCGGACTGGGATGCAACTGCATCGGCTACCTGCGCACCGCCGACCCCAAACGCATCGCCGAGCTGCTGCAGCTGCCCAAGGGCGTGTTCGTGGTATGCGGTCTGGCCTTAGGCATACCGCGCGAGCAACCCGACCTCAAGCCCAAACAGCCCGAGAGTCTGGTGTTCCATCACAACCATTACCGTCACGACGACGAGCATCTGACCGACGAACTCGCCGCCTACGACAAGACCGTGACGGAATACAACCGGACCCGCGCCGGAGGCACCACTACCAACGACTGGTGCAAGCACATCATAGATTATTACGACCACGCCATGAATTACCGAATCCTGCAATACCTTAAGGATCAGGGATATGACGTGAAATATTGATGACAAGAAAAATTTCAACGCAAAAAAGTGAAAAAAATTTTGCGTCCGATTAAACTAAATGCACGTTTTTTACGTCTATATAATAGGTGATTGTCGCAGACATTGCCTAAAATAGTAGAACAATGCTAAAGCGACAAAACGGGATGGAGGCCGAGGCCTTGCATCCCGTTTTATTTTTATCCCCTGAAATGTTCCAGAATTCGGATTCCAAAGAAATGTTGCAGAATTCGGATTCCAAATTTCCGACCGTTATTCTGGATTCTCGCCCAACAGGTCAGGCCTGAGACGGCGGGTCCGTTCCAACGCCATGTCATAGCGCCATTGCGCAATCTTGGCCTCATGTCCCGACAGCAGAATCTCGGGCACTTCCCACCCTTTATAGACCGCCGGCCTCGAATACACGGGAGGCGCCAGCAGATTGTCCTGGAACGAGTCGGACAGGGCCGACTGCTCGTCGCCGATCACGCCCGGAATGATGCGCACCACCGCGTCGGCAATCACGGCCGCCGGCAGCTCGCCCCCCGTCAGCACATAGTCGCCGATGGATATTTCCTTAGTAATCAGATGTTCGCGCACCCGCCAGTCCACACCCTTGTAATGGCCGCAGAGTATGATGATGTTCTGCAGCAGCGACAGTTGGTTGGCCATTGGCTGGTCAAACTGCTCGCCGTCGGGCGAGGTGAATATCACCTCGTCGTAGTCGCGCTGTGCCTTAAGTTCGGAGATACAGGCGTCTATCGGCTGTATCTGCATCACCATGCCGGCCTCGCCGCCGAACGGATAATCGTCCACCTTGCGGTGTTTGTTGGTGGTGTAGTCGCGGAGATTGTGCACCACGATCTCCGCAAGTCCTTTATCTTGCGCCCGCTTCAGGATCGAACAGCCGATGAAAGGCTCGATCATTTCGGGCATTACGGTCAGAATGTCTATTCTCATTATTATAATTAATACCTTGACCGGTTGAGACTGTGAGCCTCAATCGATTTCTTCGTCAGCCTCGTAACCGCCCATTTCGCGGATGGCGTTCTTCAGCATGGTATACTGCTGGAACAGGTGGTTCACAGGCACCTCTCCCTTGGTATAGTCGTGCATCGGGCTCTTGAGGAAGAAGCTGAGGAATCGCTGCGTTCCCTTGCGTCCGGCGCGTGCGGCCAGGTCGCTCAGCAACACCAGGTCAAGACACAGCGGCGCGGCCAGAATCGAGTCGCGGCACAGGAAGTTGATCTTGATCTGCATGGGGTATCCCATCCATCCGAAGATGTCGATATTGTCCCAGCCCTCCTTGTTGTCGTTGCGAGGGGGATAATAATTAATACGTACTTTATGATAATACTGCGTGTCCTCGTCGTTGCCGTGGCCGTAGAGGTCTGGCTGCTCCTCGGGCACGAGAATGCTTTCCAGCGTGGAGAGTTTCGACACCTCCTTTGTGCGGAAGTTGGCTGGTTCGTCCAGCACCAGGCCGTCGCGGTTGCCCAGGATGTTGGTCGAGAACCAGCCGCTCAGTCCCAGGCAGCGTGTGCCGATGATGGGCGCGAAACCGGACTTGACCAGCGTCTGACCCGTCTTGAAGTCCTTGCCGGCGATGGGCATTCCGGTCTTGTCGGCCAGCTCCCACATTGCGGGGATGTCCACTGTGGTGTTGGGAGCGCCCATTATGAAGGGAGCGCCCTCCGACAATGCGGCGTATGCGTAGCACATCGAGGGGGCGATATGCTCCTTGTCGTCAGCCTTCATGGCAGCCTCCAGGGCGGCCAACGAGCCGTGCACCTTCTCGTCGACCGGCACATATACCTCGGTCGATGCGGCCCAAAGCACCACTACGCGCTCCACGCCCGATTCCTTCTTAAACCGGCGGATATCCTCGCGGATCTGTTCCGTCATGTCCCAGCGGTCGCGGCACTGCTTCACGTTGTCGCCGTCCAGACGCTTAGCGTAGTTCCTGTCGAATGCGGCGGGCATCGGCTTGATCTTCTCAAGCTCGTCCCTGACGGGATTGATGTCCTTCTCCTTCAGCACCTCGGCGTTGATGGCGCTTTCGTATGCATTGGCCGGATATACGTCCCAGGCCGCAAACTCTATATCGTTCAGGTCTGCCAAAGGCACGATGTCCTTATAGTGCAGATATTTCTTGTTTTCTCCTTTGCCTACGCGGATCTTGTCGTACTGGGTCATCGAGCCCACCGGCTTGGCAAGTCCCTTGCGGGTCATCAGCACGCCGGTAATGAACGTGGAGCTTACCGCACCCAGTCCCACTACCATTACTCCGAGTTTACCATTGGGAGCCTTAGCTTTTGTTGACATAGTCTGTGTGTTGTGTGTGTTATTGATAATTACCTTATTGATTCTCGGCGAAATTTCGTGCGCCGTCGTGGTCCAGGATTAGCCCGTGGCACACTTACCGTTGACATTTCGCATTCCGGGCGTAAAATTATACCCAATAGTCGAGACGGCAAAGGAAATAGCCGTCTATTTACGCTCCTCTAATCTTAAAGTTTCTTATCAATACCCGCATTTGGCCAATATTAGTTAACTTTATATCAATATCAGCTTGTTTTGTTAACTTAAGTTAATCAGGTTGTCAAAGCAGTATCGCTTTCGCTTCCTCCAATGCATAGATGGTGTTGGGGTGTGTCTGCTCGTCCTCCTCTTTGGTCCAGCCCTCGCCCTTGATCCACAGCACCTGGCAGCCCAGGCTTTCGGCCGGCTCGATGTCCTTGCGCAGCGAGTCGCCTATCACCAGAGTCTGTTCGGGCAGGATGCCCAACGACTTGACGCCATGTTCGAAGATGCGCGGATCCGGCTTGCGGATACCCAATACAGCACTCTCCGTGATGTCCTTGAAATATTTCCTGATGCCGAAATCCTCCAACACCGTCTCGATGTTGCCGTAGAAATTGGACACCAGCACCAGCGGATATTTCTCCGACAGCGCCTGAAGCACCGGTTCGGAGGCATGCACGGTCTTCCGGGCGAAGTCGTAGCATATCTGCGCTATATCCTTCCCTTTCGCCTCCACCTCGTCGGGCGAGAACAGCCCCTGCTGCACCAGCCACTCGAGTTCGATGCGCACCTTGATGTCAAGCATATCGTGGAAGTCGTGCGCCGGCAGTATGTGGAGCGTCCTGGCCAGCTCGCGCTCGGCATATACGTATGCCTCGCGGAATTCAGCCCTGTCCACCTCGACGCCGGCCTGCCGGTAGCCGTCCCACAGCACCTCGCTCCAATGGCGTCCGCCGGTGTCGAGCGTACCCCCGTAATCGAAGATGATTCCCTTTATCTTACTCTTGTCTATATTCATGGCTTCTGATTTTCAAGTTCCTTGATGAACGCATGGCATATATTCTCATGTTTTACAACCATATACACCATCAGTATGTTCAGCACCGTCAGCTCGAAGGCGAAGTACAGCCACGGCATACGGAATATCAGTATGGACACGAACAGCGCCAGCGAACGGGTGTTGAACGACAGTATGTTGGTATATTTCATCAGCGGCAGCGAAGCCTTGCGGAACCGCTCGCGGAACTCCACCGGTATGTTGTTGCCATAGCGTGCGTGCAGCACCCGGCGCAGCTTCTGCATCTTGGGCGTGCGCGATTCCTGGCCCACTGTATAGTTGATATAGAACAGCAGCACAAGTTTGGCCCAGGGCTGATGCCGCCACGACATAGTGCGGTATTTCTGCATGAGCGAGTCGGCGTTCTCCAGCTCGGAGCCTTCCGGGCCCTTGACGAAATACAGATGGAACTGGCGGTAATAGTCGGCCATTGCGGCCTGTACGCCGTGGCAGATTCCGGTCACTACGGCCATGACCCATATCACCCAGTGATGGGCCATGAAGAAATCGGAGGTGACGTTCTCGCGCAGACAGATGGCTATGTAAATGGCCGCGAACCATAGGTCGCCGCTCACGCCGTCCAGTATGCGCCCTATGCGCGAGTACCGGCCGGTCATGCGCGCCAGCTGACCGTCGGCCGAGTCGTAGGAGTCGGCCCATACCAGCAGCAGCACACCCAACAGGTTCCACCATATATTGTCGAAATAGAAACACACGCCCGATCCGATGCCCAGGAATATGGAGGCGATGGTGATGGCGTTGGGCCGGATGCCGGCCTTGCGCGCCATTTTGGCCCACCAGTATCCGATGGGTCGGTAAAAGTGCAGGTCCCACCATTCCTCCGTATCCATCGACTTCAGCGACAACTGATACTCCTCGTTTTTATCTTTATTGCTCATTACAGAGTCGTTACTGTTGTTGTTTGATATGTTTCCTTATGGCCTTGAGCACGCTCTTGGCTATGGCCGGTGCGGCCTCGGCGCGACAGGGGGCGAAACTGGGCCAGTCGTTGAAGTCGATGATGCTGATATGTCCCTGCTCGTCGATGATGCAGTCGCCGCCGTAAATACGCACGTCCATCAGCTTCGAGGCGCGCTGACAGATGTCGCGCAGCTCATCCGGGTCGAAACTGAAGCCCCGGCTCTTGCCGTTCACTACCTCCCAGCCATACTTGCTGTGACCTTCGTCAAACGGGTAGAACCAGAAGAAGAAGGACTCGTCACGCACGCCGTAGAATTTCACCAGGTCGCCGACAAGATGGCGGTTTATGACGGCGCGCTTTATGCCACGGTAATAATACTCGTGCAGCATCTCCTGGGCCTCCTCCGCATGACGGCAATAGGATATGTCCTCCTTGTGCATGGCATGGAAATCGCCGCGTTTGATCCATACGCTTCCGAATCCGGCGCGTTCCAGCTCGGCGCGCACATCCTCGTTGGTGTTCACAATCAGTGAGTCGGGATAAGGTATGCCGTTGCCTAACAGCATACGCGTCATCTGCTCGCGCGTGCAGTTCTCGATGCCGAAGCCAGAGTTTATCACTAACTTCCCCTGCTCCTCCAGGCTCTGCAGCTTGGCTACCGACTCGCGTTCGCGGCACATGTTCAGCACCGTATCCTCGGTGATTTCCGCGCGTTGAAATTCATCTTCGCTGTACACGTTCACCTCGCAGCCGCGCTTGCGCAGATGGTCGGCCACCGCATTGAAGATGGCCGCATCGTTCCCGATATGGTTAGGCGAATATGCGCCGGCCCTCATCACGCCGGCTATCTTGATAGCTGACATTACTATATCTCCTCTTTCTCCTCTTTAGTGATTTTTCTGGCCAGCTCCAGGTCCGAGGCGTGGTCCACGTCGATGGCGCGTCCTATGTCCGACGCCTTGAGGCGCAGCCCGTTCTCCACCAAGGCGCGCTGGAAATTGCGCATACGGCTCACGCCGGATTCCAGACACCCGTCCAGCACGTCAAGGGCCTTGTCGTCAAGACCGTACACGCCGGCGGAGATATATTTCGGCTCCGGGTCTTTGTCAAGGAATGCGGTTATGTCCATCCTGTCGTCCACGCGCACATACAGCGGCTTCTCGTCGTCGATGTATGTGGTCACGGCCATCATGCCGTCCACGTCGGCCGGGGCGTTCTGAAACGTCTGCACGTACTTGCCGAACTCCGCGGCGCTGAATATGGTGTCGACGGTGGTGGTGATGAACCGCCCCTTCCCTTTAAGCATCCCACCCAACAGGGCGAAGGTATGCATCGAGCTTGGCGTCACGGCTTCCTTCACATGGAGGCGGAACGGCAATGTCGACGCTATTTCGTTTAAATATTGTGCCGTCTCATGCCGCGTGGCGTTGGTCACTACGGCCACATCCTCGGCGCCGAGTTCGCCGAATATCCGCATCAGGCGCCCTATCATCGGCTCGCCGTTCAGGTCCACCAGCGGTTTGGGCACCGAGATACCCTCCTCCGACAGTCGGCTTCCCTCGCCGGCAGCTATTACTCCGAAATTCATTCCGCCGCTTTGTTTTTGTCCTGTTTATTGCCTCGTTCCTGCGGAGCGCCGCGACGCTCGCCCCGGTCGGGACGTTCCGGCATCCTGGGCAGCGGATTTGCAGCGGCCTCTATGTTGCGGCGGCGGTTGCGCGTCAGGTCTATGGCCGAATAGATGGCCTGGCGCATCGACTGCGGGTCGGCCACGCCCTGCCAGGCGATGTCGTTGCCCGTGCCGTGGTCGGGGCTGGTGCGCACGAACGGCAGGCCGGCCGTAAAGTTCACGCCTTCGGGTCCTGCCAGGGCCTTGAAGGGTGCCAGTCCCTGATCGTGGTACATGGCTATCACGCCGTCGTACTTGCGCCAAGAGTTTGAGGCGAAGAATCCGTCGGCGGCAAAAGGTCCGAACACTAAGAATTTGTCGCCGAGTTCCTCGATGGCGGGCCTGATGTCGCGTATCTCCTCGGTGCCGAGCAGTCCCCCGTCGCCGTTGTGGGGGTTCAGCGACAGCACGGCGATCTTGGGCGCCTGGATGTCGAAGTCCTGCTTCAGCGTGGCGTCAAGTTCCCTGACTGTCTCCATCACCCTCTCCTTGGTCACCGCACCTGGGATGTCGGCTATGGCCTTGTGAGTGGTGAGCAGCGCCATGCGCAGTCCCTCGTAATATAGTATCATCAGCGGCTTGCTGTTGGAGCGGGCGCCAAGGAACTCGGTGTGGCCGGGAAACTGGAATTCCTCGGTCTGCACGGCCTCCTTGCTGATCGGGGCGGTGACAAGCGTGTCGATGGTGCCGGCCAGCACATCGGCCACTCCCTTCTCCAGAGCGGCCACTGCTGCTGCGCCCGACTGACGGTCGGGATGTCCGGGCGTCAGCTTCACCTCCTTTATGCCTAAGTCCACGATATTCAGGTATCCCTCCTCGGCTTCGGAGGCATCGTTTATTATCCTGAGTTCGGGCAGTTCCAGTTCGAAATCGGCCGCGGTCTTCTCCACCAGTGCCGGAATGCCGTAGAAAACCGGAGTGTAGAGTTCGGTCACGGTTTCGTCGGCCATGGCTTTCAGTGCCACTTCGTAGCCCACTCCGTTATAATCGCCGTGAGTTATCCCCACTTTCAGAAGTTCAGACATTGTTTTCAGGTCTTGTTAGAGCGTGTCAATATATATATTAACGCACTTTAGGTTCTGTTCATTACACTTGCCGGCCGGTCACACCGATTCGGTGCGGCTCAGCTGCCCGCAGGCGGCGGCTATGTCCTCGCCGCGGCTGGCGCGGATGGTGGCCGTGATTCCTTTGGAATTCAGATAATTCCGGAACATCAGCATACGTTCCTCGCTGGCGGGCTTCAGGTCCACGCCCGGTACCTGATGGAAACGTATCAGGTTGACGCGGCATTCTATCTTGCCTATCAGCTTGACGAGCATGTCGGCATGCGCTATGTCGTCGTTCACACCGCGCCACATTATGTACTCCAGGCTGAGCCGGCGCTGATGGCTGAAATCGTAACCGCTGAGCAGGTGCATCACCGACGCGATGGGGAAAGCCTTCTGTGCGGGCATCATCGACTCGCGCTGGGCGGTATCGGCGGTATGCACGCTGATGGCCACATGCACCTGAGTGCGGTCCAGCAGGTCTTTCAGCTCAGGCAGCTTGCCCACGGTCGATACGGTGATGCGCTTCGGGCTCCATCCCAGGCCCCACGGCTCGGTCAGGATACGTATCACCTTCTCCACCTCCCTGAAATTGTCCAGCGGTTCGCCCATGCCCATGAACACCACGTTGGTCAGGGGCTGCATGTTCGATCCTTCGGGCGGAATGCTCAGTATCTGGTTTATGATCTGGGCTGCGGTGAGCTGCTTGCGGAAACCCATCTTGCCGGTGGCGCAGAAGTAGCAGTTCATCTTGCAGCCCGACTGGCTCGACACGCACAGTGTGGCGCGCTCCTTGTCGGGGATATACACCGACTCCACGCTGCGCCCCTCGCCCACGGCAAACAGATACTTCACCGTGCCGTCCTGCGACTTGGCGTGTTTGGCGGGCGCCGTGCGCCCTATCTCATAGTTATCGGCGAGCCACGCCTGGTTTTTCTTCGAGATGTTCACCATCTGGTCGAAGCGCGTCGCCTTCTTGACATACAGCCATTCGCAAAGCTGTTTGCCCACGAATTTAGGCATACCGCCACGATAGGCCACATCCTGCAGTTCCTCAAGTGTCTTGCCGATCAACGGCTGTTTCTCGTTTTCCATCGCTTTAAGTACACACCTTTGGGGGTGCACCTGCTCCTGTCGGCGGCACACCCCCAATATGTTTGATTTTCAATCTTTATTTATACAGATACTGTACGGCACCCTTGTAGTTCAGAATTTCGTTTATCTGCTTTATCGCGTCCTTTGCTTCGGGCGTACCGGCCTTCTTGAACATCGTCAGGGCCTTGTCGTAATTCTCCTGCTTTGCGGCGAGCACGCCACGGGCATAGTTGGCCTCGGGGCTGTCGCCGACCTGGTTCAGGAAGTTCTGCGCGCTGGTCAGGTCGCCTCGGCTTATGGATGCCATGGCGGCGTTGATGTTGGCCACCGGATCCTTCGGGTACATGCGTACGGCCACGTCAAACACCCGGTCGAATTCGGGCGAGCCGGGCTTGTAGCTCTGGGCCGCTAAGAAGAATTCGTTGAGGCTCAGGTTCTGCGGATGCGTCTTCAGCACTTCGCGGATCTCGTTGATGTCCGTGTACTTGCGCACCTCGTAGTTAACCACGTAGTCGGTGTGACGCAGGCTGGGATATATCTCTTTCAACAGGTAGGGATAAGTCTCCGGGAAAAGTTTGCGCAGCTGGTCGTTACGCTTCTCGATGGGATAGTCCGAGTCAATGAAGCTGATGAGTTCGGCCTTGTTGGCCAGCGAGCTCTTTTCGATGGCGGCTTTCAGGCCGCCCCAGTCCTCGGGCACCGATTTGGTGACGAACAGGTTCTCGGGGAATGCGTACTGCTGACGGATGTATTCGCGCAGCGCGTCGGTACGTCCCTGTGCCAGACGGGCGTTGCCGGCATACGAACCCTCGGGCGACGCATAACCGGTCAGCGTGATGCGCTTCACCTTGGCATCCTTGTTGTCGCGCACGGCGTCGATGGTGTCCAGGATCTTCTTCAGCTCCACGGGGTTGGTCATATAGTCAGGCTCGATGTTGGTCTTGTTCACCTTGAAGTTGATGAATGCCTGACCCTCCAGGTTGAACAGCTTGGAGTCTACGGCCGCCGGGCGGATGTAGGTGAACTGGGGCTTATACTGCGGAGCGGCATAGTCCATGGTGGCCATAGGCACGTTCTCAGTCTTCTCGTTTCCGCAGCATCCGGTCACGCACTCGAAGTCCAGCTTGGAATGCTCCATCCAGGGCTCGTAGGCGAAGTCCTCCTGATATTTCACCGGCGTCTTGCTGCTGCGCTTGTACAGGTTGGGGGTCTCGCCGGCGCGCAGATTGTAGTAGTATGCGTTGCGGCCGGCGAACGTGAGCGACGGCAGACGCTTCTCGAGCGAGCCGTTCAGCTGCTTCAGCACCGGGGTGATGGTCACATCCTGGTTGTATTTTACGTTGAAATTATCGGGCACCAGCGTCATCTGCACACGCATGGTCTGGTCCGTGGGTCTGAGCACCTGAAGGTCAGATGCTCCGAAGTCCGACGACGTCATGGCTCCGGCACCCAACGCGGTGACCGCCGCCAAGCCCAATGTCATTATTATCTTGTTCATCTTCTTTCTTCTTTTGTGTTAATAATTCAGGCACCTCTCCTTAGAACAGGTATTCGACGCTCACGGCCAACTTGGTCGGGCCCACATAGTTGTGGTGTCCTGTCTTCTCGCGTGTGCCGCATTCGGTGCACGGGTATTTCTCGTAGCGGGTCCACAACCAGCCGATGCCTATCTCGGCCTCGATGTTCCAGTGTTTGGCCACAGGCCATGCGTAACCGTAGTTGAAGCCCGCTCCCACGGCGTAGCCCTGATAGCGGCTCGTGTTCAGGTCGTTGAAATTACTACCTAAGAAATTTCCCTTCAGTCCGATGTGACCGAAGTTGTATTCGCCGCCTATCGCGTTGATCGAGATGAAGTGGCCGGCGAAACGCTGGCAGAACCAGTATCGCGGCTCGATGCTGGCGAACCAGTGCTTCCACTGGTGGTGATAGCCGGAATTCGAGTTGTTGTCCTTGATTTTCCAGCCATTGTATTCTCCTTCAAGCTGTAATGTCCATTTGGGCGCAAGTCCTATCTCCAGTCCGAGGTTAGGGCTAAGCAACGCATCGTTCACCAGGTCCGTCTTGATTCCCACTGACTGTGAAAATGCCGTCGGAACCGCCATTGACATCATTGCCGCGCCAATCAGATAACGTGCTGTTTTTCTCATATCCATTAGTAATTTATAATTCATATTGCCTGTGCGGCAACCTCTCTGTACTATAAAAACAAATTTCGGGGAGGATTTTATTATCTCCTCCCCGAATTTTTTTCGTCTATCCAGGGCCGATGCTTGGTCGTCACCCCGAATCTATCCGTCTATTCAGGGCCGATGATCAGTCGCCGGCCTCGAATTTGTAGATGTTGTTCTTCAATTTCCTGTCACCCTTGATCAGCTCGAACATGTTGGGATTCACCAACTGATAGTACTGCTGCTGGTACTGCTGCTCGTTGAAGGGGAACTTCTCGGTGTTCTGTCCCATCACCTGGTAAACGTACACGCCGTCCTGACCTGCTGTGATCACCACCTTCTTGTTGGCGGGGGTGCCGTAGATCTTGCCCGTAACCTCGGGATCGCCTACGCCCATATTACGTCCGAAACGGAACTGTGCGTTGCTCTGCACCTGCACGCCCATTGCCTGGGCCGCGCTCTGCAGGCTCTGCGTGTTCTTCGAGAACTTGTCCATCAGATTCTTGCCGGCCTTCTCCGAGCGTACCAGGTCGGTCACATAGTCCTTGATGTCCTTGTTCGACAGCGGTGCGTAGTCGTCGTATTCGCTTATCACGGCTGCGGCATACAGCAGCGGAGCCGTCGGGTTCTTCGATTCGTAGATGTGGCTTACGGCATCTGTCTCGCCGTCTATCATCACCCAGCGCATCACCTGACGCGAGTCGGGATAGTAGGAGTTCATGCCGGCGAAACGGGGCACTGCGGGCAACGAAGCCGTAACGGTGAAGTTCTGCACGTTGAAGCCGGCCTTCGATGCGTTGGCCATGAATTTCTTGGCGTCGTTGTTCTGGGCCAGGAATTTCTCAAGCTTGCCGCGCTCGTCGTTCAGCGTCGTGTTGCTGGGACCGAGCACGTACGATGCCTCGTCATATTCATACACGGTCTTGGGGGCGTTCTGCTTCACCAGCTTGGCGATTACCATGCCCTGCGGGCCGCTTACTATCGATACATATCTGCCGGCTGCCTGACGCAGTGTGTCCAGCTGCTCGGCGGGGATTGCGTTCGTGGCGCCGTCGGCGTCATAGAGGGCTATCCACTGGTCGGGCTGTGCCATCACGCTGTCGGGGCTGAACTTGGTGCCGATGGAGTCGGCGGGAAGTCCGGCGTTAAGCGCGCTCAGCACGCGGCGGCCGCAGTCCTCGGTGGCGGCCTGTACCAGAGTGATCTGCACGGAGTCTACCTCCTGCTTGGTGCTCAGCACGCGTACCACGCCGAAGCCCAGGCTGTTGTTGTAGGCCAGACGGGCGGAATCGCCGCCGGCTGTCACGGCATTGCGCACGTTGCCGGGAATGTCGGCGGCCAGCACAGTGTGGCGCGACATCGATACACCATCCTTCTTCAGCTCCTTGCTCAGCGGGCCGGCGTTCTTGTTCATGAATGCTACGGTCTGGTCGGCCAGAGCCTTGGCGGCTGCGATGTCCTTGTCGCTCGGAGTCACGGTCACGGAGATGAAGCCTATCTCCTTGGTCGCCTCGTCAACGGCGAAGCGGCCCTTGATCTCGTCATACTTAGCCTTCAGCTCGGCGTCGGTGACGGGATATTCCTTCTCGTTCAGGTTGCCGAAGGGCAGGAACGCGTAATCCACGCTCTTGGTGTTGACATAATCGTCGTAGAGAGCCTTCATGTCCAGGTCGTTCGCCTTGACCGTACCGGCCAGCAGGCGCTGGTATATCTGCTCTGCGATCTGCTGGTCCGTCTCCTTCTCGGCGGCGAGCCATGCGCGCTGCATCGGCTCTACCTGAGCCTCGGTCAGACCGTTGCGCTTCGGATTGAAGATAATGTCGTATGCCTGTGCGGGCGTCTGGGCTGCCAGGCCCGACTGCTGCAGGCTCTGCATCAGCTCCTGAACCTTCGGATTGCCCATGTTTTCCAGCATATAGTAACGCAGCAGGTTGGCGCTCGACTTCACGCCGGCCTTCTTGGCGGCGTTGTCTATCACAGTCTGCTGTATCAGCTGCTCAAGGGCCATCTCGCCCAGCTGCTGGGTATCGAAGTTGGCGAACTGCTGGGGATTGCGGCGACGCGCCTCCTCGTACTGGTTGTTCAGTTCTTCACGCTTGCGCTGATATTCCGTATAGTCGATCTTGGTCGACCCTACCTTGGCAACCGTGGTCTGGTCGCCGAATATATTACGACTGTTTGTGAGGGCGTCCCCCACGATGAAGGCAAGCAATGCCAAGCCTATCACCACGATCAGAAATACCGATTTGGATCTGATTTTCTCTAATGTTGCCATTTATGTAGCTCTGTATTTTGTTACTAAGTTGTTATGCAAAATGAACCGTTTTGCAAGAGGCCGGTCCGGGCCGGTCAGTGTGTGCGGTTGCGGAAAACATACGCGTCTAACAGCCCCGTGGGGCCATTAAACGCGCAAAGGTAATACTTTTTGGCGTATTTAGCAAATTCGCATCGTAATTACGCCGTTTTTCGCTACTTTTCGTCAGTCTTTTATGCCGAATGCCTCGCGGATGACAGGGACCATATCCAGTTCCTCCCAGGCAAACTGCCGCACGTCGCGCTCCACCTTGTCGCGCTGTATGGCGGACACGAAGGTGGTGTCCGCGGGCTTGCGTCCCACATGGCCGTAGGCCGCCGTGGCGCGGTATATCGGGTTGCGCAGTCCGAAACGCTTCTCGATGCTGCGCGGACGCATGTCGAACAGCCCGCTCACCTTCAGGGCTATCTCCGGGTCGCTCATGTCCACCTTCGCGGTACCGTGGGTGTTGATGTACAGGTTGATGGGATGCGCGCGGCCGATGGCGTACGACACCTGTACCGTCACCTCTCCTGCCACTCCCGCAGCCACTAAGTTCTTGGCGATGTGACGCGCGGCGTATGCAGCCGAGCGGTCCACCTTCGACGGATCCTTGCCCGAGAAAGCGCCGCCGCCGTGATAGCCGCGGCCGCCGTAGGTGTCCACGATGATCTTGCGCCCCGTCACGCCGGTGTCGCCGTGAGGCCCTCCAATCACGAACTTGCCCGTCGGATTCACATACACCTTGGTACGGCTGTCGTACATCTTCTGCACGGCTTCGGGATACTGCTCAAGCACACGCGGTATCAGCACCTTGCGCACGTCGTCGGCAATGGTGTCCAGGATGGCGCGGTCGGCCTTGTTGCGGGCCTCGGCGGTATCCTCCAGCGCCTCGACGAACTCATCGTGCTGGGTCGACACCACGATGGTGTCTATATGCACCGGCTTGCGGTTGCTGTCATATTCTATCGTCACCTGACTCTTGGAGTCGGGACGCAGATAGCTCACCTGCTTCCCCTTGCGGTAATAGGTCATATCCTTCCCCTCGCGGCGTATCTCGGCCAGTTCCTTCACTAATTTGTGCGACATGTCGAGCGTAAGGGGTATCAGCTCGTCGGTCTCGTCCACGGCGTAACCGAACATCATGCCCTGGTCGCCCGCACCCTGCAATTCGGCCTCGTCGTTGTCCGAAAGCTGGTTCAGCTCGGCCACCTTGCCGGCGTCCACGCCGCGGTCTATATCCTCGCTCTGGCCGTGGATGGCGGTGAAGATTCCGCAGCTGTCGCAGTCAAAGCGATAGGCACCGCGATTGTAGCCGATCTTGCGGATCACGTCGCGCACCACCACCGGCACGTCGATGTATGCCTGCGATTCCACCTCGCCCGACACCACCACCTGACCCGTGGTCACGAGCGTCTCCAGAGCCACATGGCTCTCCGGGTCGCGAGCCAGGAATTCGTCCAGCAGCGCGTCGCTGATCTGGTCAGCCACCTTGTCGGGATGTCCCTCCGACACTGATTCCGACGTAAATAGATAGTTCCCGTTAGTCAGTACGGGAGAATTTTCAGTCTGCTTCATATAATAAAAATTTAGGCGGCTGTCAGATGCAGTCGCCGTGCAGATGTCTTACTGTCATGCCCCGGGGGCGCGCGGTCGTGGCGGTTGCCCAGAGGTTTTGCAGTTTTAGCATTTTTTACACGGTGGTTGCAAGCAGCCAAATTTGTCCACCGGATCCGTCCCGACCTACGCCCGGCGTTACGTTACTGCTAATGCTTCACATCGCCGCCATCGCCCCGGTCTTTCCGGATCCAGCCGCAAAGTTACAACATTTCCCCTTAATATGCAACTTCCATTCCAAAAACCGCACATTTATATTTTTAACCAAGGAGAAAAAAATAGGCCCCTACTGCAGTGATACATTGTATGAATATACTTTCCAGCCGTTTACGGTCACGGTCACCACGAAGGTGCCCGGAGGGCCCGGCTCCACCTGGAAGTCGAGGTGCCATTCATCGTCAAGGTCCAGGTCGGCGTAAGGTATCCGCGCCAGCATCGGCGACAGCGGCCCGTCGTATATCACCACCTTCTCAGCGTCATTACCCGCATTCCTCCCATTCCTCCCACTACTCCCATAATTCCCACCATTCCCATAGTTCACAGTGAGCTGCGAATCGTCTCCCTTGTGCAGCCGCATCACGGAGAACAGGTGGCTGTGCCTCAACGGGTCGCTCACAGTATCCGATTCAGACCCTCGACGCCTTCCTGCACACACTCGCCTCCTCCCTCCCCGACTGACCGGCTCGGCCACACATGGCCGCCTGCTGATGCCCGCGCTCCGCGACACGACAAAGGAGATCGAGCGAAAAGGAAGGAGAAGAGGGAAAAGGGGAAGAAAAAGAGGAAAAGTCTCCGTTTTTTTGCTTTAATGCCGGGCTTTTTGTAACTTCGTCACAATAACAACCAGCTGAATAAGAGAGCACCTGATGATAGCCGGTCAGCACCAGCGCTTCGCGCCGGAACAGTAGGCATAAGCCAGCGCAGCGCTTCGCGCCGGAACGAAACGGCTCCGCGACTCGGCGAGGCTCCTGCCCAAGTATGTGCAGCCCTAAGGGTGCGGGCCGATGGCCGGAGCGTGGTAGCCTGCCTGAGCGCGGAGCCGTTCAGTTCAAAGGCAAAGCCTTTGCCGGCCTGAGCGCGGAGCCGTTCAGTTCAAAGGCAAAGCCTTTGCCGGCCTGAGCGCGGAGCCGTTCTGTTCAAAGGCAAAGCCTTTGCCTGCCGGCCCCCGCACGCACAAGCCGGCCCCTCTCCCCCCTCAGCCTAAACCCGCCTGCCCATGCCACTCCCGCCCAAGCAAGAGCCGCCCGCCTACTACCGGCCTCTGGTACCCAACGGCTGCCGCCGCGCCCCTTGGCACGACTACCGCTCCCGCTGCATCTACATGATAACCATCAACCGGGCGCCCGGTATCCTCCCGTTCTCATCATTCTCCGGCATACCGGGCAGCCACGACTGGAAGCCTCGCACCATCCTTACACCCACAGGCGAAATAATAGCCTCATGCATCTCGGAGCTTAAAGCCGCCTTCCCATTCATCCGGATCCTACGGCGCGTCATCATGCCCGAACACGTCCATTTCGTCCTCTTCGTCACCGAAGCCACCGATACCCACCTCGGCGACATCATCCTTGAACTCAAAGGCGAATGCACCCGCCGTTACCACGGCACTACAAAACAAGCTGGGCGGAACGCAGCCCTACAGTCTGTCTTCGAGGAAGGCTACCACGACCGCATTCTGCTGAAAGAGGGACAGCTGCAGCGGATGCTCGCCTATGTCAGCGACAACCCGCGACGCCGTCTGGAACGCATCAGTCATCCCGACTTCTTCCACCGCACCCTCTTAGCCGGACCCGACGGCACCCGCTACGAAGCCTACGGCAACATCCATCTCCTTGAGGACCCCGACATCGAAGCCGTGAAGGTCAGCCGCAAATACAGCCCCGACGAACTGATCCGCCGCAAGCGCATCTGGATGCGCACCGTCCAGAACGGCGGCGTCCTCGTCTCGCCGTTCATTTCTCCGGCCGAAAAGAAAGTAGAGAACTGGGCCTGCGACGTAGGCGGCCGCATCATCCTCATAACCGACAACGGCTTCGGCACCAACTATACCCCGAAGGGGATGCTCCATACCCTCTGCTCGGAAGGGCGCCTGCTGATCATAGCCCCTGCCGAGCACCGCACTGCCGACTCGCCGCTGGACCGCGCCACTTGCATGAAGATGAACGCCCTGGCCGAAACCGTAGCAGCCTATTCCCTCCACCGGCTGTGATTAGATAATTTTCGGAGGAAATTCGTGTTTATATAAATGGACTAAGACAAAGGAAAGAAGATGGGCGTATGTTATCTGCAGGTAGAGGGGCTGACCAAGAGTTACGGTGACAGGGTGCTGTTCGGCGACATCAGCTTCGGCATAGACCAGGGCGAGAAAGTGGGACTTGTGGCACGCAACGGCACGGGCAAATCCACCTTCCTGGACATACTGACAGGGCGCGAATCGCCCGACTCCGGCTCGGTGATATGGCGCAACGGCATCCGCGTGGGCTATCTGGAGCAGCAGCCTCCCCTCGACTCGGAACTGAACGCCGTGGACTACGCCACGCCCGACTGCCCCGCCGGACTCACATCCGGCGAATGGAACGGCCGCGACATGGCGCGCCAGATGCTGGGCCAGTTCGGCATCGACGACATGACGCTGCCCGTCTGCAAGCTCTCAGGCGGCCAGGCCAAGCGCGTGGCGCTGGCCAAGGTATTGCTTACCGAGCCGGACATGATTATCCTGGACGAGCCCACCAACCACCTTGACATCGAAATTGTGGAATGGCTGGAGGACTACCTGCAGCGCCGCAAGGTGACGCTGCTGATGGTGACGCACGACCGCTGGACCCTGGACCGCGTGTGCAACCGCATCATCGAAATCGAGGGCGGGACCCTGTACAGCTACGACGGCAACTACGACTACTACATACAGAAGCGCACCGAGCGGATGGAGAACCGCGAGGCGGAGTTGGGGCGCGTGCGCAACCTGCTGCGCGGCGAGCTGGAATGGATGCGCCGCCAGCCGCAGGCCCGTGGCTCGAAAGCCAAATACCGCATCGACAACTTCTACGACCTGGAGGCCCGCAGCCATTCGGCCGGCCCGGAGAAGGACGTGCGTCTGGACGTGAAGGCCGGATACATCGGCTCAAAGATATTCGAGGCCAAGAACGTATGCAAGTCCTTCGGCGACAAAGTGATACTGCGGGACTGGAGCTATACCTTCGCCCGCTATGAGAAGGTGGGTGTCGTCGGTCCCAACGGCGTGGGTAAGTCCACGTTCATCAAGATTTTACTGAACCGCCTGCTGCCCGATTCGGGCAGCATCGACACAGGCCAGACCGTGAAATGGGGCTATTACAGCCAGGAGGGAATCACCAGTTTCGACGAGAATGCCAAGGTGATAGACGCCGTGCGCACCATCACCGACCGTGTGCGCATCGACGACAAGACCACGCTGACGGCCCAGCAGTTTCTGACCCGCTTCCTGTTCACGCCCAAGGACCAGCAGAAATTCATCCACAAGCTCAGCGGCGGCGAGCGGCGCCGTCTGTACCTGGCCACCGTGCTGATGCAGGAGCCCAACTTCCTGGTGCTGGACGAGCCGACAAACGACCTGGACATTATGACACTGGCCGTACTGGAGGATTACTTGGCGAACTTCAAGGGATGCGTCATCGTGGTGAGCCACGACCGATACTTTCTGGACCGTGTGGCCCAGCATCTGTTCGTGTTCAAGGGCGACGGCGAGATCAAGGACTTTCCCGGCGACTATTCCACTTATCGTCATTGCGTGGCGCAGGAACGCGCCGCCAAGCGCAGCGAGGCTGCAGCCGCCGACCCCGCAAAGAAGGCGCAGAAGCAGAACCGCCCCCGCACCGAGCAGAAACGCAAGATGTCGTTCAAGGAGCGGCGCGAATACGAGCAGCTGCAGACACGCTTAGAGGAACTTGCCGCCGAACGCGCCGAATTAGAGGCGTCCATGAACTCCGGCACGCTGACACACGAAGAGCTGTCCGCAGCCGGTGTCCGCATCCAGCAGATCATCGACGAAACGGACAGCTCCGAATTCCGCCTCCTCGAGCTGATGGAGCTCGAGGACTAATCTTTTCAATCTCCTTTAATGGAACACTTTACTGGGCCTTGGTGAAATTGAGGCCCAGTTCTATCTTTGTGGTTTGGTCGAGCAGCTGGGGCAGCGCGTCGTAGAGCGCCATGATTGCTGTGGCGTACTGGCTAAGGGAGGTGTTGTGCTGCACTAAGTCGGCTACGATGCCGCGCATGGCGGGATTGGAAAGCAACGGCACGATCACCTGCTTCAGCAGCGGCACCAGCACCTCGCTTCCGAGATACAGCTGCATTCCGTCGCCCTGACGGACGCACGCCATCGGCAATCCCTCGGCCAGCATCGGCGACATATTCTTCACGATACCTTCCAGCAACTGAAGCAGGATGCCTTCTTCGGCACGGCTCGCCTTGCCGAACGGGTTGTCGGGGATATTCGGGTCGCGGTTGGTGTTGTTCAGAAGCACGAGGCTCAGTATATCGGTGGGATTGGCATACAGCCTGACGGCATTGTCGCTCAGAGGCACGTACGTGAACGTGCATCGGGGCGCGGTGATGAACCGCGAGGCCCCGTTGGCCGTCTGCAGATACGTGACGGGCATACAGCCGTCCGCCGCCATCCCCACGGTGCGCAGACCGTTGGCTATGACCTGTGTCAGCGACATCTCGGCCGTGCCGTTATATACAGGTATGAACGGAGTGTTTACAAGAATCCGCAGCACATCCTGAATGCCATACTGAGTACCCGGCAACTGGATGGGCAGCTTCGTCTCCCACACTATATGGAAGGGCTGACTGTCGGCCAGCGGATTCGTAGGAGCGGCCACAGGTTTCCACGCCCCTCCGGCAAATGTCTGGTTCTTAAGACGCACATCCTCGAACTCGCCTTCGAACGTGTTGTTGTCGAAGTCTCCCGCGAGGCGATAGGTGACGAACTCGGTCTCGCCCGTGTAATCGAAATCCCAGTCGTTGCCGTCGCGGGTCACAGGCACCGTGATGTCGAGTTTCGGAGTGCCGGGCAGTACGCCGGGACCGTCAAGTTCCGGCAGGTCCTTGAACGCGGCTTTGAGCGTGCCGAGATTCACCTTGGAATAGAACGACATGCTGACGTCACGGCCCGTAGCCGGAGCCACGTCCACCGATTTGCCGGCCAGTCCGGAGTCGTTATATTCCAGGTCCAGCACATTGAGGCCGGTGTACGTACGGGACTGAATCTGGTCGAGATCCACGTCCTTATTGTTGTCGTCCTTGTCGCAGGCGACAAACAAAACGGGGCTCAGCAAGAGCCCCAGTAATTGTAATTTCTTCATAGCAATCAATTCATACAATGGAGCCTATCAATCCGGTCCATAGCACCGGACCGGTCAGCCCGGGTAGTCCACGCATGCACGGCAATCGATGTGACCGCGTATTATGTCCACGCACGCCACGTGGGCGGGATGGGCGCTGTAAGCGGCGATATCCTCCGGCGAGTCTGCCTCGGCTGTAAGAATAACGTCAAAAGTCTCCGCAGGGTTGACGTTCAGCCCCGTTTCCATCGATTTTAACTCCGGAATAATCTCCGGCAGCTTCATCAGCGCCTCGGCGAACTTGGCCGCCAGCTCCTTCCGCTCCGCGTCCGTACCTTTCAGCCGGAACATAACCGTATGCTTCATGTCAATCAGCAATTATAAATTATATGTCCGATTCAAGATCACTTACCATGGCCTTAATCAGTTCCACATCTACCGTTGAGTAATCAGACTTGTCGTAAATTTCCAACAGGAAAACTTCTCCGGCATCTTCGGCAACAATAACATTATAAGTTATTATCCTTGCACCACCCGATTTACCTCTTCCTTTAGAAGCAATCGCCATTCTTATCTTGCGAATCCCCGGACTCAGCTCATCTCCTTGTAATGGGTTGGACTCCAAGGAATCTATCAATGAACCGAGGTCTGATTTCAAAGATCTATGCCGCTTGCTGAGAGCCTTAGCCGACCTCTCAAATCGAGGAGTAGTATGTATCTTAAAGCTCATTTAGGAAATCTTTTGCCGATTTTGCCTTAAGCTTCCCTTCCCTAATCATTTTTACCTCCCTTAAACCTTCGCATATACGAGTAGTTAGCGTATCTTCTTCCGTCACTGGCATTATCTTAAACATACCTATACGGGACGACAACAATACTGATTCTCCTTTTTTGGCTTTTGTCAATACTGCTGTCTGATTCGCTCTAAATTCTCTGGCACTAATTATTTCCATAATCTATCTTATTTTTACGTACAAAGATAACAAATGGAAACCAATTTGGTACACGCATTAACATTATTTAATAATCAATGCGTAACGAAAGCTTTAGTTTGGTTATTAATTTTGAATTGGGAATTTTGAATGTTGAATGAATGGTCAAAATTCAACATTCAAAATTCAAAATTAATTATAAAGTCGTTCGCGGGCGGCTGCTACCTTCTCGTCCTCCACGTAGTCGTCGTAGTCCATCATCTTGTCGATGATGCCGTTAGGCGTCAGCTCGATGATGCGGTTGCAGACGGTCTGGATGAACTCGTGGTCGTGGCTGGCCATCAGGATGACGCCCTTGAAGTTCTGCAGCGTGTTGTTGAACGCCTGAATCGACTCCAGGTCCAGATGGTTGGTGGGCGAATCAAGCACCAGGGTGTTGGCGTCCGTCAGCATCATGCGCGCTATCATGCAGCGTATCTTCTCGCCTCCGGACAGCACCGACGCCTTCTTCAGCACCTCCTCGCCGCTGAACAGCATCTTGCCGAGGAAGCCTTTCAGATATATCTCCGAGCTGTCGGACGAGTACTGGCACAGCCAGTCCACCAAGTTCAGGTCGGTCTGGAAGAACGCCGAGTTGTCGAGCGGCAGATACGCGCTGGTGATGGTCTGACCCCAGTCATAGGTGCCGGCATCGGCCTGACGCTTGCCGTTGATTATCTCGAACAGGGCGGTCATGGCACGCGGGTCGCGGCTCAGGAAGGCCACCTTGTCGCCCTTCTCTATCTGGAAGTTGACGTCGTCGAACAGCACCTCGCCGTCCACACTGGCCTTCAGGCCCTTAACCTCCAGAATCTTGTTGCCCACCTCGCGGCAGGGCGTGAAGATGATGCCGGGATAGCGGCGCGACGACGGCTGTATCTCCTCCACGTTCAGCTTCTCCAGCATCTTCTTGCGGCTGGTGGTCTGCTTGGACTTGGCCACGTTGGCGCTGAAGCGGCGTATGAATTCCAGCAGCTCCTTGCGCTTCTCCTCGGCCTTCTTGTTGGCGGCCTGCTGCTGACGCAGGGCCAACTGCGACGACTGGTACCAGAAATCGTAGTTGCCGGCAAACAGCGATATCTTGTTATAGTCTATGTCGAGAGTGTGTGTGCTGATGGCGTTGAGGAAGTGACGGTCGTGGCTCACCACGAGCACCGTATTCTCGAAGTTGGCCAGCCAGTTCTCCAGCCATGCCACCGTCTCGAGGTCCAGGTCGTTGGTAGGCTCGTCCAGCAGCAGGTTGTCGGGATTGCCGAACAGCGCCTTGGCCAGGAGCACGCGCACCTTCTCGTTGGCGCTCATGTCCTTCATCAGCATATAGTGGCGGTCCTCCTTGATGCCGAGGCCCGACAGTAGTGCGGCGGCATCGCTCTCGGCGTTCCACCCCTCAAGCTCGGCGAACTTCTCCTCCAGCTCGGCGGCCTTGATGCCGTCCTCGTCGCTGAAATCGGGTTTTGCGTAGAGGGCGTTCTTCTCGGTCATGATCTGGTACAGCACGGTGTGGCCGCGCATCACGGTATCGATTACCGTACACTCGTCAAACTCGAAGTGGTCCTGGCTCAGCACCGACAGGCGCTCGCCCGGGCCGAACGTCACGCTGCCCATGGTGGGCTGGAGCTCGCCCGACAATATCTTCATCAGCGTCGACTTGCCGGCGCCGTTGGCTCCGATTATGCCGTAGCAGTTGCCACGGTTAAAGGTCAGGTTCACGTCCTGGAACAGGACGCGCTTCCCGAACTGCATGCACAGATTGTTGGTCTGTATCATCTTCTCATTCCTCCTTGTGCCGCCTTCATGCGTTTCATCATCTGGGCGGGATTCTTAATATTCGATGCCAAATGCATCATCTTGCGCATCTCCTCGAACTGCTTGAGCAGACGGTTCACCTCCTGGAGCGACGTGCCCGAGCCACGGGCTATGCGCTGGCGGCGCGTGCCCTTGATCACCTCGGGATTCTCGCGCTCGTAGGGTGTCATCGAACCGATGATGGCCTCGATGCCCTTGAATGCGTTGTCGTCTATGTCTATGTCCTTGATGGCCTTGCCCACACCGGGAATCATGGCCGCCAGGTCCTTGATGTTACCCATCTTCTTGATCTGATGGATCTGGCGTATGAAGTCGTTGAAGTCGAACTTGTTCTTACGCAGCTTCTCCTGCAGGCGCTCGGCCTCCTTCTGGTCGTACACCTCCTGCGCGCGCTTGGCCAGCTCCACGATGTCGCCCATGCCAAGGATTCGCGACGCCATACCCTCGGGGTTGAACTCCTGGATGTCCTCCAGTTTCTCGCCCGTACCCACATACTTGATGGGCTTTGCCACCACGGCGCGGATGGAGAGGGCGGCACCGCCACGGGTATCGCCGTCCAGCTTGGTGAGCACCACGCCGTCGAAGTCGATGCGGTCGTTGAAGGCCTTGGCCGTGTTCACGGCGTCCTGACCCGTCATGGAGTCCACCACGAACAGTGTCTCCTGCGGCTGCAGCGCGTTCTTCAGGTTGGAGATCTCGTCCATCATCTCCTCGTCCACGGCCAGACGGCCGGCCGTATCGACAATCACCAGGTCGTACTGGTTCTTGCGGGCGAATTCGATGGCATCCTTAGCTATCTTTACGGGATCCTTGCTCTCCTCGTCGGTGAACACAGGCACGCCGATGGACTCGGCTAATACACGCAGCTGCTCGCGGGCGGCGGGACGGTAGACGTCGGCACCCACCAGCAGCGGATGCTTGGCGCGCGTGCTTTTCAGTTTCTTCGCTAATTTGCCGGCGAACGTGGTCTTACCCGCACCCTGCAGACCGGCCATCAGTATCACGGCCGGCTTGCCCTCGATGTTCAGCGGCGCGGCGTCGCCACCCATCAGGGCCGCAAGCTCGTCGTGAACTATCTTCACCATCAGCTCCTTGGGCTTCAGCGCGTTGATCACGTTCTGGCCCAGGGCTTTCTGCTTCACGGTGTCGGTGAAGGTCTTGGCCACCTTATAGTTGACGTCGGCGTCCAACAGCGCGCGACGCACATCTTTCAGCGTCTCGGCGATGTTGATCTCCGTGATTCTTCCTTCTCCCTTAAGTATCTTGAATGAGCGTTCAAGACGCTCGGACAGTGTATTGAACATTTTCTATCTTAACCTTAACCCCTGTTTAAACTAACCTCTTAACTTTCTTAACTTTTTCAACTTTATAAACTACGCCTTTAGCCTGTTGGTGGCCGTATCCGGGAAAATCACCGTAGGCTTCCAGTCGGCGGCCTCCTCGGGCGTCATGCGGGCGTAAGCCATGATGATGACTATGTCGCCGGGCTGCGCGCGACGTGCGGCGGCGCCGTTCAGGCACACTATGCCGCTGTTCTCCTCGCCGGCGATGGTGTATGTGTCGAAGCGCTCGCCGTTGTTGTTGTTGACGATGAACACACGCTCGCCGGGCAGGATGTTGGCGGCGCGCAGCAACGCGGCGTCAACCGTGATACTCCCGATGTAGTTCAGATCCGCCTCCGTCACCGTGACGCGGTGGATCTTGGATTTCAGCATTTCTATCTGCATGGTTGCATTCAGCTGTTCGGCACTCTGGATTCAGACGCCTGATTCGTTCTTATATGTGATATTGTCGATGAGACGCACGGCGCCGCAATAGACTGTGATGCAACCCACTATCCAGCGGGCCTCGGCCCAGTCGCCGATGGGCTGCATGGTCTCGGCGTCCACGATCTCGAAGTATTCCACACGCATACCGGGCACGGCGTTGAGGCGGTCCACCACGGTGTCGTGCGTGGCCTGCAGCGAATGGTTCAGCATGTAGGCCTTCGACTCCATCAGCGCGGCGTGGATTTCGGGCGCCATCTTGCGCTGCTCGGGCGTCAGCAGGGCGTTGCGGCTGGACAGAGCCAGACCGTCGTCCGCGCGCTTGATGGGACAGGCCACGATCTCGACATCGATTCCCTCGCTCCTGACCATGTTGCGTATCACGGCAATCTGCTGGAAATCCTTCTCGCCGAAATACGCGCGGTCGGGACGCACCAGCCGGAACAGGCGGCTCACCACCTGCGCCACGCCCTGGAAGTGTCCGGGACGGTACTTCCCCTCCATCACCTCGGCGGCGGCGCCAAGGTCAAACTCGTGGTCACGCTCCGTGCCGTCGGGATAAACGGCCTCCACGCTCGGCATGAACACCACCGACACGCCGGCCTCGGCCAGCAGACGGGCGTCCTCCTCCTCCGTGCGCGGATAGGTGGCCAGGTCATTCGCATTATTGAATTGCGTGGGATTCACGAACACGCTCACCACGCTTTCGTCGTTTTCTTTCACACAGCGCTCCACCAGCGACAGGTGTCCCCGGTGCAAGGCTCCCATGGTCGGCACAAATCCTATGCTCCGGCCATTATTCTTGGCACGGGCAACATATTGCTCCAGTTCCCCTGCCTCTTTGATTATCAGCATCGCTTTGCTTGGTTTTTGTGCGCAAAATTACTAAATTCTCGGCAAACTCGAAAATTTTTATTAACTTTGCAGCCATTATATATAATATTAGAGCGATAAGGTACGGCTCCGCGGGGCTCCGCGGGCAAGCGCCGCCTACCTTGCCCATACGAGAGACATAGCAGACACAAGAATGGCAGACAACAGGATCATATATGTATCCCAGGAGATAGCACCCTATCTCCAACACAGTGAAAACGCACGCCTTGACCGCGAATTACCCCAGGAAATGCAGGAGCTCAAATACGAGGTCCGCACTTTCATGCCCGATTTCGGCACCATCAACGAGCGCCGCAACCAGCTGCACGAGGTGATCCGTCTCAGCGGCGTCAACATACCCATCCGCGACAACGACCATCCCCTGATCGTAAAGGTGGCCTCGATGCAGCCCTCGAGAATCCAGGTCTATTTCATCGACAGCGACGATTATTTCCAGAAACAGGACAGCGACGCCGACCCCTTCGGCTCAAACCGCACGGACAACGACGAGCGGATGATATTCTACGCCCACGGCACCATGACCACGGCCAAGAAACTGCAGTGGGATCCCGATGTGGTGCATGTGACCGGATGGATGTCCACCCTGGTGCCCCTGTATCTGAAGCGCCTGTTCAGCGACGGCCCCTCGTTCCACCACACCAAGGTGATATACACCGTAGGCCCCGAGACCGAGATAGCCCCGCTCGACCCCGACTTCTTCGAGAAGCTGAAGGCCGAGGGCGTGCGCAAGACCGACCTCAAGTCGTTCGCCGAAATGGACCTGAACCAGAAGCTGCTGCACAAGATGGCCATCAACTGGTCGGACGGCCTGGTGTTCCGCGGCATCGAGCCGGATCCCGAGCTGGTGGAATTCGCCGAGGCCGCCAAGGTGCCCTGGATTCAGATCGACGGCGAGACCGCACACGGCAAGGAACTCAACGAATTCTACAAGAGCGTGCCGCTCCGCAAGCCTTAAGGGCACGAACTGTAATGGCACGAACTGCATTTTTGAATAATAACCGGGGCCTCAGGCGCCCCATCAACAACACATCCAGTAACATGAGGCTGAAACTGATCGGATTGGCATTGACATGCTGCATGGCGCCGGGATTCATCGCCTGTCAGGACGACACGTCGACAATCGGCGGCTCGCTCGCCCCGGGCGAAGTGACCATCACCGTCGATTCCATCGAGACCGACCTCAGGGGCAAAGCGGAGTGGATCAACGACTTCGACTCCCGCACCACCACCAAGCTGTTAGGCAACCTGACCATACCCGAGTACGGCAATCTGAAGTGCAGCTTCGTCACCCAGATGATGAGCTCCACCAAGATGAACATACCCGACTCCATTCCGGAATCGGACGTGGACTCCATTCGCATGATCATGTCCATACCCCGTGGCGCTCTCACCGGCGACTCGCTCGCCCCGCAGCAGCTGCGCGTGTACCGCCTCGACAAGGCGCTGCCCAAGGACATCAACTCAAAGTTCGACCCCACCGGTTACTACGACCCGTCGGCGCCGTTCGCCACCAAGAGCTACACCGTCAGCAACATATCGAAGAACGACACCATCTTCGCACAGTCGGCTTACGTCAACATCCCCATGCAGCTCCCCCTCGAGTTCGGCCGCGAGCTGTTCCGTAAATACCGCGACAACGACCCCATCTTCGAATGGCCGGCCACGTTCAACCAGTGGTTCCAGGGCATATATGTGGAGCAGAATTTCGGCAACGGATGCGTGGCCAACATAGCCAGAGTGCGTTCCTATCTGTACTGGCACCGCAAGGAACGCGTGACCGTAACGGTAGACTCGGCCAAGGTGGAATACCGCGACGTCACAAGGCGTGACTCCGTCTGCCTGCTGGCATCGGTGCCCGAGGTGCTGTCGTCCAACAACATCAGCTACAGCCCCTCGGCCCAGCTGCAGAAACTGGCCGAGGAGGGCAAGAGCCTCGTCACGTCGCCCGGCGGATACGTCACCACGTTCCGCTTCCCGGTGCGCCAGCTGCTGGACCGTTATCTGGAAGCCGATACCGAGCTGTCGGTGATTTCGTCGCTGGTGCTTAAGATTCCCGCCGTCTCAGTCAAGAACGACTACGGAATGATGCCACCCGCCAATCTGCTGATGACCACCCTGGACCAGCGCGAGGAATTCTTCCGCGAGAACAAGATTCCCGACAACGTCACCTCGTTCTACTGCACGTACGATTCGGAGAACAAGATATATACCTTCAGTTCCATGCGCGAATACCTGCTGAAGAAACTGGATGAATACCGCAAGGATCCGGCCAATTTCTCAGACGACGAGGTGTTCTGTCTGCAGCCTATAGCCGTCACTACAGAGAGCGGCACCAACAACTACTACGGCCAGCAGACCTCCTACGTGACCCGTGTGGCTCCGTATCTGGCTACTCCCACAATGGTGGAACTCGACATGGAGCACGCGCAGATTCTGTTCACGTTCTCGTCGCAAGTGCTGGAATGAGGCGCAAGGCGCATCATTAGTTGAGAAAGTTGAAAAAGTCGAGATAATCGAGATAATCAAGATAATCGAGATAATCGTTTAGACAATTAAGGTCGATGAATTTATTAGGGATATTGGCGTTCAGTCTGCTTTCGTTCATCACGGGCGCGGACAGTGTCGGGGCCCCTGCGGGCGCCGACCTGCTGTTTGTGGGCGACGCCATGCAGCATCAGGCGCAGCTGGACCGCGCGCGCGAACTGGCCGGCGGAAAAGGCTATGACTGGAACGAATGCTACTCGCTGATAGCTCCCGACATCACCGCCGCCGATTACGCCGTGTGCAACCTGGAGGTGCCTCTGGGCGGCGGTCCCGACTATTCGGGCTATCCCTGCTTCTCCGCTCCCGACAATTACGCACAGGCCCTGAAGGACGCCGGATTCGACATGTTCCTGACGGCCAACAACCACTGTCTGGACCGCGGAGACAAAGGAGCCCGAGCCACCATCAAGGCTCTGGACCGTCTCGGAGTGGACCACGTGGGTACTTACGCCGACTCGCTGCAGCGTACGCAGCGCGTACCGTTCGTCAGGGACATCAAGGGAATCAAGGTAGGATTCCTTAATTATACATACGGCACCAACGGAATCGAGCCGCGCGACGGCATCGAGGTGTCGATGATAGACCGCGACCGCATGGCGCGCGAAATCAAGGCTACCCGCGAGGCCGGCGCCGAAATCGTGGTGGTGGCCGTGCACTGGGGCGTGGAATATGTGCTTCTGCCCGGACAGGCGCAGAAGGACCTGGCGCAGTTCCTGGTTGACCAGGGTGTGGACATGGTCATAGGCGGCCACCCGCACGTGATACAGCCTATGGAAGTGGTGCGCAACGAGGCCGAGGACAAGGACGTGCTCGTGGTGTATTCGTTAGGCAACCTGATATCGAACATGAAGACTGCCGACACACGCGGCGGCGCGCTGGTCAAGGCGCGCATAGAGCGCGGCGCCGACGGCAAGGCGCGGTTCGTGAGGGCCGCGTACGACACATTCTTCTCGCAGAAGCCCCACGGGCCGCGCGGCAACTTCAAGGTGGTGCCCTCGCGCATGGCCGACCGCATCCCCGCCGCTCAGAAAGCGCACTGGGAGCTATTCGACCGCAACGCGCGCCGCATATTCAACCAACACAACCGAAACGTGCCGTCTCTATGACGTGACAGTATACGTGACAGTATATAAGGAGTATGGAAACAGTGCGATTCAGTGACGTCAAGGGTCAGGAGGAGGCCAAACGCCGTCTCCGCATGACGGTGGACAGCGGCAAGCTGCCTCACGCACTGATGCTGACCGGGCCGTCCGGGCTGGGCAAGATGCTGCTGGCGCGCGCGTTCATGGCCTACGCCCACTGCGAGAATCCGCACGACGGCGAGCCTTGCGGACATTGCCGCAACTGCCGCCTGCACGCCGAAACAGACCATCCCGACGTTCACTTCTCGTTCCCCATCGTAAAAAGCGCGGCAAAGCATATCCTCACTTCCGACGACCGGCACGACCTGTGGGTCAGGATGCTTACGGAGCACCCGCTGATGACGCCGCGCAACTGGCTGGAACTGATAGACGCCGGCAATTCGCAGCCGGCCATCCACGTGGAGGAGGCCCAGGACATAATACGCTTCGCCGCCTTCCCCTCCTACACCACATCGCTGAAGTTCTTCGTGATATGGCTGCCGGAACGCCTGCGTCCCGAGGCGGCAAACAAGCTCCTGAAGGTGATAGAGGAGCCGTCCAACGGCATCTGCTTCCTGCTGGTGAGCAACAACGACCTGGAGGTGCTTCCCACCATACTGAGCCGCACGCAGCGCATCGAGGTGCGCGCTAACGCCGTAACGTCCGAACCGGCCACCGACCCGGAGGAAACCGCCGAGTTCCGTCAGTTGTTCCAGACACTGATGCGCGACGCCTACCAGCGCAAGATTGGCAACATCAAGCGCCTGTCGGAAAGCGTGGCCACATGGGGACGCGAGAAACTGACCCGTTTCTTCACCTACATGACGGCCATGATACGCGAGAACTTCATTTACAACATGCGCATCCCGAAACTGAACCGGCTGGACAGGCAGGACGAAGCCTTCTCGCGCAATTTCGCCCCTTTCATCCACGCCGGAAACGTGGAGGAAATGATAAGCGAATGCGACCGCGCGCGCAACGAGATAACGCGCAACTGCAACCCCAAGATCGTGATGTTCGACTTCTTCCTCCTCATCGTGGCGCTGATACGCCGCAAGCGAACCCAATGAACCATAGACATTAATAACCCGATATACACAATAGATAAACCTAAAACTAAAAGACCAATGAAACCTACACTATTCATTCTTGCTGCAGGTATGGGATCGCGTTACGGCGGTCTGAAGCAACTTGACGGCCTGGGCCCCAACGGCGAGACCATCATGGACTATTCCGTATACGACGCGCTGCGCGCCGGATTCGGCAAGATCGTGTTCGTGATCCGCAAGGACTTCGAGCAGGAGTTCCGCGACAAGGTATTGAGCAAATATGAGGGCCACGTGCCCGTGGAGGTTGTATTCCAGTCCATCGACAAGCTGCCCGAAGGCCGCAAGCCTAATCCCGAGCGTCAGAAGCCGTGGGGCACCAACCACGCCGTGCTGATGGGCAAGGACGTGATCAAGGAGCCGTTCGGAGTGATCAACGCCGACGACTACTACGGAGCCGAGTCGTTCCAGGTGCTCGGCGATTTCCTGCGCAGCGTGGAGGGCAAGAAGAACGCATACTGCATGGTAGGCTTCAACATCGAGAACACCCTGAGCGAGAACGGCGGCGTGTCGCGCGGCCTGTGCGAGGTGGACGGGAACGGCTTCCTGACCGGCGTCAAGGAGTGCCACGGCATCCAGCGCGTGGACGGCAAGCTGATCCAGGACGAACCCGACGGCTCTAAGTCACCATTCCCCGAGGGCGCAAGCGTGTCGATGAACATGTGGGGTTTCACGCCCGACTATTTCGACTACAGCGAGAAGGCATTCATCACGTTCCTGGACGAGCATGGCGACGAGCTTAAGAGCGAGTTCTACATCCCCAGCGTTGTCAACGACCTGATCAATGACGGCACCATCACGCTGAAGGTGGAGCCCACGCCCAGCAAGTGGTTCGGCGTTACGTTCGCCGCCGACCGTCCCGCTACCGTGGCACAGTTCCAGAAGCTGGTTGACGACGGCCTCTATCCCTCGCCCCTGTTCAAATAATAAAGACAAGACAATGAAAGAGAAAATATTGGTAACCGGCGGTACGGGCTACATCGGCTCGCACACCACCGTCAAGCTGCAGGAAGCCGGCTATGAGGTCGTGATAATCGACAACCTGTCCAACTCCAACATCGAGGTTCTGGACGGCATCGAGGCCATTACCGGCAAACGCCCCGTATTCGTGCAGGGCGACTGCACAGACATCGCCACCCTGCGCCGGCTGTTCACAGAGAATCCCGGCATCAAGGGCATCATCAACTTCGCAGCCAGCAAGGCTGTGGGCGAGTCGGTACACAAACCCATCCTGTACTACCGCAACAACCTGGGCACACTGCTCAACCTGCTGGAGTGCATGCCCGAGTTCGGCGTGAAGGGCATAGTGTTCTCCTCGAGCTGCACCGTCTACGGCGAGCCCGACGTGAACCCCATCGACGAGACCGCTCCCATCAAGCCCGCCACATCGCCTTACGGCAACACAAAGCAGATCTCGGAGGAGATAATCCGCGACGTCATCATCTCGGGCGCTCCCATCAAGTCGATCCTGCTGCGTTACTTCAACCCCATCGGCGCACATCCCAGTGCGAAGATCGGCGAGCTCCCCGTGGGCGTGCCCCAGAACCTGGTGCCCTACATCACTCAGACCGCTGCCGGCATCCGCAAGGAACTGACCGTGTTCGGCGATGACTACAACACCCCCGACGGAAGCTGCATCCGCGACTACATCGACGTCAACGACCTGGCCGCCGCCCACGTAATCGCCATGGAGCGCATGCTGAGCCGCGAGGATACCGACCAGCTCGAGGTGTTCAACCTCGGCACCGGCAACGGCCTGTCCGTGCTGGAACTGGTCAACGCATTCCAGGACGCCACCGGCGTGAAGGTGCCCTACAAGATCGGCGCACGCCGCGAAGGCGACATCGAGAAGATCTGGGCCGACCCCAAGAAGGCCAACGAGGTACTGGGCTGGAAGGCCGAGACTCCCGTCAACGAGACCATGGCCAACGCCTGGAGATGGCAGTGCACCCTTCCTAAATAATCCTGCAATTGTAATCCAACTCCATAAAGACCGAGCGCCGGCCCGACCGACGCTCCGTTATTTTATCTCCATGTTATCTATCAGAACAGATACTGCTTATTCTCCTCCGTGATTTCAATTCGGAATTTACTGTAAATTTGCAGTAATTTCCGAATACATCCAAATTTTACGTTACTCCTTGCCGCAGAGGCGGCGCATGGGGCAGTAGCGGCATTCGGCGTCGTCGGAGGCGGGCGTGAATTCCGGATCGTCGAAGATGTGGCCGATCAGGTCGGCAAGGCGGCTGTCGAACTCCGCGAACGCTTCGCCGTCGCTGTTGCGGCCTGCCCGGTTCGTGCCTAACGAGATGTAACATTCGCCGTCGCCGTGCTCCATGCCGTTGGTGTCGAATATGCACATATCCACACCCCTCTTGCCGGTCATCTTCTCCAGCCGGCGCGCATAGAACAGCAACTGGAACACATGCTTGGCCTCATCGCCCTTACCGCCGCCGAACACCGAGTCCAGTCCCTTGCTCATGTCCAGATATACCTTACCCGTCTTATAATCGACTATCCGGTAAGGGCCACCCTTCAGGGAATCGACGCGGTCCAGGCTCCCCTTGATGTTTACAGTCAGGTCGTCGCGCACCTTCAGCTCGTCCTGGAACGCCACCTCCACTCCGTTTACGGTCAGCGGCGACTTCGCGGCCATGTCGGCGTCGTGCCGTATCACCGCCTCCACCTGCTTCTGCAGTCTGTCGGCCACCATCTGCACCGATTCGCTCAGCGGCGCGTCAAGTTCCGGGCCATCCTTCACGCCGTGATACTTGCGGTTCACGGCCTGTACCATCTTCCTGCGCAGCGTGTCCTTGTCATTGAGCACGCGCATGTAATAGTCCCGGTCGTGCTCCTGCGGATTGGGGATATACGAGGCGTTGTCCCACAGCTTGTGCTGGTCTTTCTTTGCGAAATACAGGTTCATCATCGCGTCATGGAATATGTCGCCCTGCGTGATGGCGTCGATGCCGCCGTCCGATTCGGTTTTGTCGCCTATGTTCTTCACGTATCTGTAATAGAACAGCAACGGGCATCTGATATACGTATTCAGTGCCGAAGCCGACAGGTAACGCCTGTCGCCTTTATGGTCGGCCCTGAACTCGTCAAGCATGGCGCGGATCTCGGGTGTTTTCTCCACAGGAGGCACCGGCGCGGTGTCGACGCGCGCACTGTTGCTGAACTTCATGGTGATGCGCTTCAGTGTCTCGCGGCAATATATCTTCTCGAGCTGCATCAGATAGCGCGACTTGCCGCCGCTGCGCATCCCGTCGCTCTGGCGGGCGTCATATACCAGATGCACCCGGCCCGCACGCGACAGCAGCCTGTAGAACCAGTAATCGTACAGTTTCTCCTGATGATTGGTGGAGGGTAGGCCGTAACCGTAGCGCAGCGTGTCGGGAATGAAGCTGCGCTTGCGTGCGTGACGCGGCATGACCTTATCGTTCATCGACAGGACGATGACCCGGTCGAAATCCAGCGCGCGCGTCTCCAGCAGGCCCATCACCTGCAGTCCCTCCAGCGGCTCCCCCTTGAACGAAATCTTCTCGCCGCTCACCATCTTCTGCAGGATATGGAACAGTGTGCCCGAACGCATCTCGATGCCGTTCATCTCCCCGGCCGCGGCTATCTGGAACAAGGATGTCAAATACACCTGTATCAGCATCCGCTCCACCTTGTTCTTATTGTCGGCCTCTCCCTGCGACAGCCTGAAGTCCACGTTACGCAGCAGCTCCTCCAGCCAGGCCACGCTTTCCTTCAGCCCGGCTGTGGCGCTGAGAGGATACAGCAGCCTGCCCAGTTCCTTGCTGTAGCCGTCCAGCTCCGTCCACGACATGACGCGGCGGTGGCAGCGGTCCATGTCGGTGTTGATGCGTATTATCACCTCCGGCCCGAACAGCAGCTGCATTATTGGCTGCGCCAGCAGCATCCGCAGGTCCGAGGCCAGATAGATGGTGTCGCCGCCCTCCTTCTGCCGGTGGCGCAACGTGCGCTGCAGATGGAACAGGAAGGTGGCTATGTCGGTGTAACGCATGGACCATCCCATCGTGACGTTCACGTCCATGTCGCGGTCGGGCAGCGAGTAGAGCAACGGCAGCAGCATGTTCTCGTCCGGCAGCACCACGGCCACGCGGGCGTCGGCCACGTCGGCGGCCATATTGCCGGCATGAGGGTCTATCCACTCCCCTATCACCTTGGTCTGCATGGAATTGGACGGCACCGACACCTCGGTGATGTCGGGCATGTCGCGGCGCGCCGCCTTCGCGACATATTCCTGCGCCCACCTCGACATGGGGAACGCGCGCATCTGACGCCTGATGATCCGGCCTGCTTCCGAATCCCGGGCGGTCAGTACCGGCCCGGTGAGGTCCCACCAGAAATCCACTACCGGGTCCTTGCGGTTCTCGCCTATCTTACGCAACTCGCGGAACAGCTTTATCTCCGTCATCGACATCCAGTCGAGTCCGACGGTAACCACGTGTTTCCACGGGATGGCGTCAAGACCACGGTCCAGCACCAGTTCCATGGCGCGGCGATAGACCGTACCGGCCAGGCCCATCGGCAGGAGCGCCGTCTCAGGGTCGCCGCCCGGATGCTCCAGCCGTTTGCGCAGTTCGGTGTAGAGCCCCGGCAGCAACTGCCACAGCTCGGTGAACCGGCTCGTGGCGACACTGCCCTGTCCCTTCTCCACATTGGTCCAGAAGCGCTCGCTTTCGTCACCCGTGGGGCGATAACCTAAGAACTGTTCCAGGATGTCCATCTGCTCCGGAGTCAGGGGATTGGTGGAGAGTGTCCTGTAATTCACCACATTGGCGAATATCTTCTGCGCGTCGACGTCACAGATGTCCACCTCGCTGAAATCGGACAGCACCACCTCGCCCCACGGCAGGAACTCGTCGAAATCCACCAGTGTCTTCTCGTCGTCGATAGGATCCGACACCTTGCGCAGCTCACGGTAAGCCATGTACAGCTCCATCAACTGCGTGACGCGCGGCGCCACCTCCAGGCCGGAAATACGGGCCATGAACTCGCCCATGGCCATGACTTCGGGAGCCAGCATGGTCCGGCCTCCGAGCCGCTCCGACAGGCGTTTCAGAAAGAAGGTACAGCTTCGCCGGTTGGGCAACACGAAGCAATATTCCGACAGGTCCACATCCTGCCGGGCGTACGCTTCCGCAACAGCCCCCAAAAATGTAGTGGTATCCATGAGAGGGTTATTTCATTCGTTTCAGCAGATTGTAGCTGGGCAGCACGCCCAACTCACCCGCCTTGCTGAGGTCGTTGAACGCGAGGCGGCGGTTACCGATGCGCAGGTAAGTCAGTCCGCGGTTATAGAGGGCCGCGCCGAAAGCGGGGTCAAGTTCCAGAGCCTTGCCGTAACATTCAATGGCCGACGTGAAGTCGCCCGACGCGTAGTAAAGGTTGCCCTTGTTGACCCACACGAAAGCCAAGCGCGGGTCGATGTCGAGGGCGGCGTCATAGTCGTGCAGCGCGACGGGAGCCTGCCTCGGGTCGAGGGCGGCACGTGCGTATGCCCGGCCCACGTATGCCGTGCTGAGGTCGGGACTTTTGCCCAGGGCCTTGTCGAATGCCTTGATGGCGGCCTCGTAATCCTTGAGTGTGGAACGTGCCACACCGAGACTCAGATAGTCGGCGGCCGTGGCTGTGCCTGAGGAGGCTTTTTGGTCAAGCTCCGAGGCCATGTCGAACAATATCTGGGCGTTGGATTCGCCCACCACAGGACCGGACACGAGATAAAGCTTGCGCTTGGTCCAGCCGCGATTGTTGAAGTCGTCCATCTCGCGGAAATACACCGGACGGCTGTCCAGCGTGGCGGCCGTAGGCACGAATGTCAGCGCGTATGCCGCCTGCGGCTCGATGTTGACGTTGCGGTCCTGCACGCGCCCCTTGATCTTGTCGTCGTAGTTCAGTGTGGTCTGCTCGGTGGCGCTGACGGTCACCAGCCGGTTGAAGCGGTCCATCACCTCGTTCTCGTCCTCGTCCTCGGCGGGTGCGGAATGGCTCTCGGTGTTGGTCAGGCCGTTCTGCACGGCCGGACGGTCAAGGGGATGCGCCACGGAATTATGCACGTATTGCTTCACCAGCTCGTCGGCCTGATGCACCATGGCCATGGCCTTGCGCATGTCGCCCAGATCGCGGTATGCCTCGGCCAGCGCGTAGTACACGTTGTGATAGCGTGGATAGCGCCGTGCTATCTTGTTGAACTGCTCCAGGGCCACGCGCGGTTTCTTGCGCTGCAGGTTCACCAGACCGAGGTTGAACGTGGCGTGGAAGTTGTCGGGATTCAGCTTCAGCACCTCCTCTAAGTCGCGTGCCGAACGGTCCAGGTCCTTGACCTCGTAGCGCAGCAGCGCGCGGTTGAATATGGCCGCCTCGTTGGCCGGATCCAGTTCTATGGCATAGTTATAGTCGGCCATGGCGCCGAAAAAGTCATCGAGATTGTAGCGGACATACGCGCGGTTCAGGTACAGGTCCGGTTCGCGCGGCATCAGCTTGATGGCCTGGTCCATGTCCTTCAGGGCCTCGTCCCATTTCTGCTGCCGTGTGCTTAGCTCGGCATGGAGCAGGAAGGTGTTGGTGCTCTTTGCGCCCTGGTCCATGGCCTTCTGCAGCGACGCCAGGGCCTTGACGGTATCGCCCTGTATGGCATATAGACGCCCCCTGGCGCCCAGTCCCTCCTCGAATCCGGGATACATGCGCAGCAACGTGCCAAGCGTGGTGTCGGCATCGGCATAGCGCTTCAGTTCCGTCTCGGCCACGCCCTTGAAATAGAGCATGTATTTGTCACGCGGATTATATTTCAGACCGGCCTGATAGTCGAGCACCGCCAGGGAATCGTGGCCCATGGACTGGCGTGCGAAGCCACGCAGGCGATAGGTGTCGGTATGGAACTTGTTGCGCTCCATCGACAGGGTGGCGTCCTCCTCGGCTCCCTTGTAATCCTCCAGCTGCAGCTTGGCCAGGGCGCGGAAGAAGTAAGGCTCGGACAGATAGGGCTTGGCCTTGATGGCCTGGTTGAAATACTGGATTGAAAGCATATAGTCGTCCATCGACAGCACGTTCTGTCCGATGGTCAGCACCTGCTCGGCGTTTACCTGCGCCGCCGCCGGCACGGCACACACAGCCATGACCGCCATAATTCCAATATTCCGTATTGCCTTCAATATCCTCATTCCCTAATACTGCTTTTGCTTTGAAAATACAAAGATACGAAAAAAAAACGAATAGCCGCCGGAGTGTCCATATTATAATAATTTTGGCATTACGGTTTTATTATGTAATTTTGCGAATCTGATACATGAAGGCATTGAAACGCGAACAACAGGGATAATTTATAATGGACAACCTGAGAGAACTACAGCTTGTCGAGCTGGACTTGCTTAAGGAGCTGCTGCGCGTGTGCTCCGAACACAACCTGACCGTATGGGTGGACGGAGGCACGATGCTTGGCGCCGTACGTCACAAGGGTTTCATACCCTGGGACGACGACATCGACGTGCTGATGCCGCGCCGTGACTACGACATACTGCTGCGACATGGCCACGAATGGTTCAGTCACCCTTGTTTCCTGCAAAGCGCATACTCCGATCCCGGTTATTTCCGCGGTCACGCCCAGCTGCGCAACGACAACACGGCCGCCATACGTCCCTCGGAAGCCTACCGCAAGTTCAACCAGGGCATTTTCGTCGACATATTCGCGCTTGACGGTTGTCCCGACAATCCGCAGGAACTGGAGGACCTGAGCCGTGACACGTTGCATTCCCTGCGTCTCCTCAAGGCCGTGGACCTCGACGTGCTCTATTCAGGCCGGCTGCTGCAGGTGTTCCGCAAGGCGCGTATGCGGCGCCGGGGCCGCAAATCGGGATTCATCAATATGTACAGCGCCATAGAAGACCGTCTGCGTCAGGTAGACATGGATGCCGTCCGCAACTGGGCCAACATCTCGTTTTCGGGTAGCCGGCTGCTGTTCGACCGTCATCTGTTCGACGACACGGTGTATATGGATTTCGAGGATATCAAGGTGCCGCTGCCGGCCGGCTACGACCGGTACCTGCGCATCCTGTACGGCGACGATTACATGACTCCCAGACAGGATCCCACGGAACACGGCGAACTGGTGGTATCCACCACCCGCTCATGGCGCGAAGTCGCCCCGGAAGTATGCCGGCAGTGGAGAAAAGATACCTTGAAACGACTTGTCAACAAACTCAGAAAGAGATGAACTGTTATCTGGCACGCGACTACAAGGGGACGCTTAGCGCAGGCAACAAGGCCCGCACCGACATCGAAGCCATCATGGCCAGCTTAGGTTACCGCAACCTGGCCCTGAAGCAGTCGGTGTCGCACGGAGGCCTGAAGCACTTTGTGCGCAACCTGGCCGGCGTCATCAAGGAATGCAGCACCATACGCCCCGGCGACATCGTGGTGCTGCAGTATCCGCTGAAAAAGTATTTCTCGCCCGTATGCCACATAGCCCATGCCCGTGGCGCCAAAGTCATAGCCCTGATCCACGACTTAGGCAGTTTCCGGCGCAAGGCACTGACTGAAGAGAAGGAAATCAGGCGCTTGTCGAACGCCGACCTGATAATAGCACATAACGCCACGATGCGCCGGTGGCTGGAACGGCGCGGTTGCACAGCCAAGGTCATAGAACTCGGAATATTCGACTTCCTGAACCATTCCCGTCCCGCCGAGAATCATGAACCGGACGGCAATTACAAAGTGGTCTATGCCGGCAACCTGCAACGGCGCAAAAACAGTTTTCTGTATTCCATCCGGCCGCAGGGCTGGAGCATGGTGCTGTACGGCATCGGATTTGAGGCTTCGGAAGCCACCGACACCGAAAGCTTAGACTATCGCGGCTTCGCCAAGCCCTCCGACCTGATTAAAGATGCCGGAGGCGACTTCGGACTGGTGTGGGACGGCGATTCCACCCGGGAGTGCAGCGGTGCATACGGCGAATACCTGCGCGTCAACAATCCGCACAAGACATCGCTGTATATCCGCTGCGGACTGCCGGTGATAATCTGGAAGGAAGCGGCACTGGCTCCGTTTATAGTGGAACACGGGCTGGGCCTGGCCATCGGCTCGCTGGAGGAACTGGACACCCTCCTTCCCTCCGTCACGCCGGAACAATACAGCCGGATGCGCAAAAACGTGCTTGACATGGCCGAACGCCTGGCCAACGGCAAATTCGCCGGAGCCGCACTGATACGAGCCACAGCCCTACTCTCCCCAAATCCCTCCGCATAACTTTATCACTCATCACTCATCACTATGCCTTACGATTACCTTATAGTGGGGGCCGGCCTGTTCGGCGCCACATTCGCTCACGAGGCCACCGGGCGTGGCCTGAAATGCCTGGTCATCGACCGCCGTCCGCACATCGGAGGGAACGTTTACTGCGAGAACATCGAGGGCATAAACGTACACAAATACGGCGCGCATATCTTCCATACCTCCGACCCGGAGACCTGGAAGTTCGTAAACGACATAGTCCCCTTCAACCGCTTCACCAACTCGCCATTGGCCCTCGCGCCCGACGGCAAGCTGTACAACCTGCCGTTCAACATGAACACCTTCTATCAGCTGTGGGGCGAGCGCGACCCTCGGAAGGTAAGGCTTATTATCAACGCACAGCGCCGGGAGGCCATAGACAGAATGCGCGCCGACGGAGTGACCGAGCCGCGAAACCTGGAGGAGCAGGCACTGACTCTCGTCGGGCAGGATGTGTACAGGCTTCTTATCAAGGAATATACCGAGAAGCAATGGGGGCGCAGATGCACCGAACTCCCGGCATTTATAATCAGACGTCTGCCACTCAGATTCACGTTCGACAACAATTACTTCAACGACGCATTCCAGGGCATTCCCGTGGGAGGCTATAATCCATTGATCGAAGGTCTGCTTAAGGGTTCCGATGTGGTGCTTGACACCGATTTCTTCGCCGACCGCGACAGATGGCAGCGCGTGGCGCGCAGGATGCTGTTCACCGGCAAGATAGATGAATTCTACGGGTTCCGGTTCGGGAAATTGGATTACCGTACGGTCCGGTTCGAAACCGAAGTGCTCGACACGCCCAACTATCAGGGCAACGCGGTGATAAACCATACGTCGGCATCGGTGCCTTATACCCGCGTGATCGAACACAAGCACTTCGAGACGTTCGGCGACAGGGTATACGACAATCCGCGCACCGTGGTGTCGCGCGAGTATTCCACCGAATGGCACGAGGGGATGGAACCGTTCTACCCCGTCAACGACGAAAAGAACCAGGCCCTATACGAGCGATATCGAGCACTCGCCGACCAGGAACCCGACATTCTGTTCGGCGGCAGACTGGCCGAATATAAATATTACGACATGGCACCCCTCATCGCCAACGCGCGTCGACTGTTTAAGGGACAATAAATTCCGCAGCCTGCGGACCCTATAATTCCTGGACCCTCACGTATTTCGATTTTTCAGCCCACAGGCCTGCAAGGCACGGTTCAGAGCAAGATTCAGCCTGTACCCTATAGGCGTCACCGGCCGCTCACCACGCCATTGCGTCATGTCGAGATAACGGAAATACAGGTGCTTCCACGGATGCTGCGATTTATAGTGCCAGGGCTTTTTTGAACCGGTATAGTGTATTATGACCGGCGTCCGCAGTTCAAGTTCAAGTGCGGCCACACCCTCGGGGCTCATACGCGCCGCCCGGCGCCGTCTTAAAAAACCGTCCTGCACGTTCCAGCGCAAGGCCGCGTATTTCTTGTCATCATGAAGCAGGGCGTTCAGCAGATCCTAATCATAGAACTCCAGTTCGCCGACATGTTCCTTCAGATACGTCTTTGCTCGCTGCTCGAATCCATTGGTCCTGAGCCGTTCCAGATTTATCAAAAGGACTCCGGCATTAAAATAGGAATACTTCCGGTCATAATGCAGCCGCACGTAGTTACCGGGCCTTTGACTCCACATATCCTCGACACATCCAAGGGATACGTCCGAGATATCCATATTCCAGAATTCCGAGATGTCGCCGTTGACTATCAGGTCACAGTCAAGATAGATGACTTTCCTGACCTCCGGCGGCAATATCGACGTAAGGAACAGACGGTAATATGTGGCAAGTGAGATATGGCTGGTTTCATCGGTCCTGCAATCTTCCAGAATAGTGGAGGGAGGGAAATGAAACGATATTTTCTTACCATATTTATCCTCTACTATGCCACGTAGCACATCCTCGTCGTTCGGTTCGAGCGGTGAGGATATGATATGGACATGTATAGTGTGCCGTCGGTTATTTTCCAACAGAGAAGTCAGCATAACGGCACAATACTTAACATAATTGCGGTCGATGTTGCATGCCACATGCATTGCGGATGTCGGTTCCATATTATAGTGAATTTAAGAAGCAAAGTTACGGCAAAATCCACATACTTCAAAATACTGTGACAATATGCTTGAAATATGCTGGGAATATGCCATTTACATCTATCGGCCAAATTTGTGACCTTGTGCCGCAAAAAATCCCATGTGACTCATTTTTCATCTTGTCGCACTTTTTTGTGCTTTTTTACATATTATTTTTTGTTTATTTAAAAAAATATGCTTAATTTCACCCCTTGAATAAAGGGCAATTAATTACATGTCTGGCAGCTTGAAACTTAATTGCCGTGCAATAACAACTAACGATCCTAACTCATAACGCTTGATGAAACCGGGAAACCGAAATCATTTAATGCCGCATAACTCACACACTCTTCTCTCCGATGCCGGAAGGTTGAGCCGGGCCGTGTCGCGCATTCGGGAATTTGGAATCCGTCTTCCCCGATTTCTATTTATTTGTTTTATACTTAATTGTTTAACCATTAATATCAACGCTGCCGTCAACACTCCTGTGAAGTCGGACAGCGTGGTGTTCAGCTTCATGTTCCGCCAGGGTGTCTCCAAGGTGGAACCTTCCTACCGCGACAACCGGGCACAGCTCGACTCGTTCATAAACAAGGTGACGGAGATACACCGCAGCGACAGCCGCATCTCCGGCCTCAATATCTCGGCATACGCCTCGCCGGAGGGTTCGTTGAAACTCAACCGTCGTCTTGCACGCGAAAGAGTGCACAATATTGCCGATTACCTTAAGAAAAAGCTGCCCTTCCTCCCGGACTCCGCATTCCGTCTGAATGCGGGCGGCATCAACTGGCAGGGCCTGGAGCGGCTTGTCGGCAACTCTGACATGGAATGCCGCGACGAGGTACTCGTGATTCTGCGTGACACCCCTGAGGAAACGCCGCGCCGCGGCAAGAGCGTAGAGTCGCGTCTCAACGCCCTCAAGAACCTGCATGGCGGCAAACCGTACCAGTACATGTACCGCGAATTCTTCCCGCAGCTCCGCAACGCGGGCATGGGGATTCCGACACACTACGGGCGGCAAAGTTTCCCGAAGATTCCGGACTTTCCCGACCTGCCGGCCGCGCCGCTGGCCAAACTGCCCGTTCCGCAGATGGACTGCGACACCATTATCGCGCCGCTGTACCGCCAATGGCAGCGACATGCATACGTCAAGACCAATCTGCCGGCATGGCTGTGCTTCTGGACCAACATCGCCGGCGAGATTGACATCGCACCGCACTGGTCGGCAAACCTGTCGGTATACTATTCCGGCTTCGACTATTTCAAGCGCACGCTGAAGTTCCGCACCTTCGCGGTGATGCCCGAGTTCCGCTACTGGCTGTCGGGGCGCAACGACGGATTCTTTGCGGGCGCCCATGCCGGCGTAATCTACTACAACATCGCGCTGAAGCGGGCTTATCGTTATCAGGACCACAAGGGACGCACTCCGGCTCTCGGCGGCGGCGCCACCGTGGGCTACCGCTTCGCGCTGCCCAAAAACCCGCGCTGGAAATTCGAGGCCGCGCTGGGCTACGGCATCTACAGACTCGACTACGACATCTTTGAGAACGGCGCGAACGGTCCTCTCGTAGACCGCCGCAAACGCACCTTCTACGGCATCGACAACGTCGCCTTCTCGATATGCTATACTTTTGACGTAAAACGCAAGAACTGATGAGACGCAACAGCTTCATATCCGGCATCACGGTATGGACGGCGGCTTTGCTGACGCTGTCGGCAACCACGTCGTGCGTCCATGAGTTTCCCGAAGACACCCGGCAGCAGACGGTGAAATGCTACGTGCATCTGCGCTACGACACCTCGGACATGCCTCTGTTCGCATCCCTGGAATATGACGAGAACGGCGTGACGCGGCGCACACGCGCCCGCGGCCCGGAGGACCCGCTTGACTTCAGGTATATCCTGAAGGTATATGACGACCAGGACTACCGGTCGCGCGCTTCGGGCACCCGTGGCGAAATCCATGAGGTCAGCCTGACGGTGCCGGCCACGGGCGAGTCGCCCGACCGCACGTTCGAGGTGGAGCTTCCGGCGGGAGACTACAGCATACTCGGCTGGAGCGACTATGTCGAGCCGGGCCGCACCGATGACAAATACTACACCACCGACGACATGCGCGCGGTGACCGTGATCCAGGACAAGCGCGGCAACCATCCGGGCGGCTACGAAGGACGCCAGTGCTTCCGTGGCGACGCGCTGGCCACGGTCACTCTCCCCGACCCTGTGGCTTGGGACGAGGTGGCCGAGGAGAAGTCAATCGACATTTACATCGACATGGAGCGACCCATCGCCAAATTCCGGTTCATCGCCACAGACTCACAGGAATTCCTGACGCGCGGCACTCGCGGTCTTGATGATTATTATGCCATAATCAGCTATCCCACCTACATGCCGTCGACATTCAACGCACGACTCGACAAACCCACCGACAGCCGCACCGGCCAATATTTCAGCACTGACATCAGCGCTATCGACGAACATAAGTCGCAGCTCGGATTCGACTATATGTTTGTCAACCATACCGACGCCTCGGCTCAGGTGGCCGTGGACATTTACGAAAAGAAAACCAACCGCAAGATTTCATCGTCAGGGTCCATCACCATACCTTTGAGACGCGGTCACGTCACCGAGATTTCGGGCAAGTTCTTCACCACCACCAACAACAGCGGCATGGGCATCAACCCCGACTTCGACGGCGAATTCAACATAGAGATCAAATAGCATCAAACCACAACAATAACATCAAATCACAACAATTTTAATAACCTAAAAATGAGAAAGTTACTATTATCCACACTGACACTTTCGGCACTGATGCTTACATCGTGCTCGAACGAAGACGTGATGTCTCCGGCTTCCGACGGCCCAGTGGTGTTCACCGTGTCTCTGCCCGGTGAGTTCACGCGTGCCATCTCCGACGGCACCAAGGCTGTAAAGCTTTCATACGCCGTCTATCTGAAAGGTCAGAGCGATGTGCTCTTCACTTCGCAGACAGCTACCGACCCACAGGCCGACAACTTCTCCGGCCTGAAGACCACCCTCTCGCTTGACCTGGCCAAGGGCAAGACCTATGACATCATCTTCTGGGCCGATGTCCCCGGCAACTCGTATTACACCTTTACTCCCGCCACCAAGAGCGTGACCATGGACTATACCGCACCCGTAGGCAACGACGAGGACCGCGACGCCTTCTTCCAGCACGTGGAACTCGAAGTGAAGGGTGCCTCTACCCAGACCGTGGAGCTGCGCCGTCCCTTCGCCCAGCTGAACTTCGCCACCTCCGACTTCGCCGCCGCCAAGAAAGCGGGCCTGAATTACGGCGGTAGCAAAGTGGTGGTAAAGAACGTTTACAACACTCTCAACCTACTGGACGGCAAGGCTTCCGGCGCGGCTGAAGTCACCTTCAACTATGCCGGCCTGGTTGAGAACGAGACCACAACTCACCCCGGCACAACCGACGCCTCCAAGAAATACAACTGGCTGTCGATGAACTATCTGCTGACCGGTGCCGTCGTTCCCGACGCTACCAACGTGCAGAAGGCCGACAAGGAAGTGGTTGACGTGGCGTTCCAGGTTTACGCCCCCAGCGCAACTGAGGGAGTAGCCGGCGACCTCATCAACACCGTCAACGTCGCCAACGTGCCCGTACAGCGCAACTACCGCACCAACATCTACGGCGCACTCCTCACCAGCACCGTCGACTTCAACATCATAATCGATCCCATCTACTACGAGGATGACTATGATGTAGAGTATACTGTAGTCAACAGCAACGAGGATCTGACAAATGCAATCGCCGCCGGCGAATCCAACATCCGCCTGGATGAGGGTGATTATACTCTCAACTATCCAAGCACGGCTTCCGCAGACCTGAAGATCGTCGGCGCCGGCAAGGACAAGACCACTCTTAGCATCAATAAGAGCTTCTATACCAACGGCAAGAACATAAGCTTTGCAGGTTTGACTTACGAGGTGCCCACAGGATTGACTTACGATGAATCCAATTTCGGATTCATCCAGCGTGCCGGCGATGTCAGCTTCTCCAACTGTAAGATTGTGGGCGGTCTGCGTCTCAATCTGAGCGCCGGCGAGGTTGCCACCATCGACAACTGCGAGTTCGAGGTCAACACTCAAAGCGGTTTCGACGGCTATCCTTTGTTCTACTACGCTGCCACCGGTTCAAAGGTTGTGGTTTCCAACTCCACATTCAAGAGCAAGGGCAAAGGCATCATCATGTACTGCGAAAGCGCTCAGAAATACGACCTGACCGTCAACAACTGCACGTTCGAGGCTTCCGAGACTATCGACAAGTGCGCAATCCAGATGCACACTGAATGGGGCATTTCCGGCACCCTGAACATCAACAATTGCACAGCAACCGGCTTCCAGAATAAGAACAACGGTCTCTGGTATGAGGTGAACAACTCTACCCATAACCAGACCATGAATTTCAACATCTTCGTTAACGGAGAGCAGGTTCAGACAGCTGAATAATCATACCCTTGTTTCTTATCTTTCCACCATCAGGAAGTAAGAGTCAATTTACCCAATATGACGGCCGGGATTTGCGTCCCGGCCGCCAACCAAAACTGAATCTCAAAAATCTATCGTGTATGAAGAAATCACTATTTTCGACACTGGCGCTGACAGCCCTTCTGTTCGGGGCTGCCTCATGCTCCAACCAGGATGTGGCCGCTCCCGAGGCTGACGGTCCGGTAACTTTCTCTATCGCTCTGCCGGGCGAATTCACCCGAGCCGACATCTCCGACGGCACCAAGGCTGTCAAACTGAATTATGCCGTCTATCTGAAGGGCGAGGACAATATTCTGTTCACTTCCCAGGAGGCCACAGACCCTCAGCCGGCAAACTTCTCCGGCCTGAAGACCACCCTCTCGCTTGATCTAGCCAAGGGCAAGACCTACGACATCATCTTCTGGGCCGATGTCCCCAACAACCCCTATTACACCTTCACTCCCGCCACCAAGAGCGTGACGATGGACTATTCCGCACCCGACGGCAACGACGAGAACCGCGACGCCTTCTTCCAGCACGTGGAGCTGGAGGTGAAGGGCGCCTCCACCCAGAACGTCACCCTGCGGCGCCCGTTCGCACAGCTCAACTTCGCCACCTCCGACTATGCGGAAGCCAAGAAGGCGGGTCTTAAATACGGCGGAAGCAAGGTCGTGGTCAAGAACGTACACAACACCCTGAACCTGCTTGACGGCAAGGCTTCCGGCGCGGCCGAAGTCACCTTCGACTATGCCGCCCTGGTCGAGAACGAGACCACAACTCACCCCGGAACCACCGACGCAACGAAGCTGTACACATGGCTGTCGATGAACTATCTGCTCACCGGCTCTGTCGTGCCCGACGCGGCAGACGTCCAGAAGGCCGACAAGGAGCTTGTGGACGTAGCGTTTGAGGTTTACGCCCCCGGTGCGACCGACGACGTGGCCGGAGACCTGATCAATACCGTCAACGTAAGCCAGGTGCCCGTGCAACGCAACTACCGCACCAACATCTACGGCAACCTGCTGACCAGTGCCGTGGACTTCAACATCGTAATCGACCCCATCTACTACGAGCCGGCATGGGACGTTGAATACGGCGCGGCTCAGATGAAGCAGAATGCAGACGGCTCCGTGACATGCGTTACTCCCGCGCTCCCCGCAGGTGTTACCCCGGAGGACCTGACAAACAAAGGTGGCGTTATCGTCAAATCTGACGGCACTACCCAAATCTTCGACACAACTACCGGCTCGGAAATCAACAATCTGATGGCTCAGGCCAAGGAACTCTATTTCGCTCCGAACGTAACCATCACTACCGGGTCTCACCACATGAATGTACCCGCTTCCGGCATCACCATCCATGGTAACGGCGCTACCATCACCGGCGGCGAACAGGATTTCTCAATCAATGCAGACTATCCCGCGAACAGCACTGTAAACGTGGTTATCGAGAATCTGAACGGCGTTAAAGTCTGGGGCCAACCAAAAAACAACGTCACCTTCAATATCATCTTGAAGGGTTGCAGCATGTTAGGCGAAAGTTATCTGTCGGGCGAGAACCTGGTAATGGCACGTGGTGCTGACAGTGATGAGGCTACCGTAAATCTGAATATCAGCAAGTGCTACGTCGAGAATGTTCAGGTAGCGATACACACCACGATGCATGGCACCATCTCGATGAGCAACTGCAAGTTCAAGAACGTGGGCATTCCTATCAATATCGCCAAGAAGCTGCCCACGACATCCGACATCACCATCCGCGACTGCGAGTTTGACGGCTGCGGCATCGACCCGGCTTCGACCAACAGCGCGACCACCTATTCCGCTCCCATCCGCGTCGTTGACAATTCCACTGCCGCCAACTCCATCACTCTGGCTGTTGACAAGTGTACGTTCAAGGATACCAAGAGCGCGATGGACATCTTGCTGATGGATTACCGTGAAGGCAAGCAATGGACTGCTGTCAACTGCACCATCACGAACTGCATCCCCGCAGAACCGACTGTAAAGGCAGAATAAGCTACTACATCATTCCTGACGGCCGGGATTTGCGTCCCGGCCGCCAACCAAAAACTAAAACAACTTTATAGCAATGAAAAGTCAATTAATTTCGGCACTCGCGCTGACCGCCCTGCTGTTCGCAGGGTCCTGCGCGCAGGATGACCTCCGGAACCCGGCTCAGGGTCCCGGCAACGTGAATTTCACTGTCAGTCTCGACTCCGACGCCGCTGCTACCCGTGCTTTCGGCGACGGCCTTTCCGCCAATTATCTGGCTTACGCCGTCTATGACGCCGAAACTGAAGACCTCGTCTTACAGAAGAATTACTGGGCATTCAAAAATACATTGTCCGCTACAGTTTCGCTGGACCTGGCCGACGGCAAATCGTACAAAATCGCATTCTTCGCGTATAATAACAGCGGGAATGTCTATACATTTAATGCTGCCAACAAGGCTGTGACAATCGATTACTCCCTGATGAACAGGAACGATCGCGACTACGACTGTTTCTACAAGCTGGAGGAAATAGAGGTCAACGGAGCCATGTCCAAGGAAATCACGCTTACGCGTCCCATGGCCCAGATCAACTGGGGTACGTCGGACCTTGACCTCGATGTCGTCAAAAAGGCTTATGCAGCAGCCTACGGTGACTATCTGTCGCTTTATACCAATATGGAGGCACAGGCTTACAATACGCTGAATCTTCTGACCGGCGCCGCCGAGGGCGAATTGACAAGCGTATCCTCATCCCGGAATCTTAGTCCTGTCGCCGAAACCTACGGCACTTTCCCGGTTGACGGCCACGATTGGCTGAACATGACTTATGTCCTGGTTCCGCAGGACCAGAATGTGATGGACTGCACTCTGAAGACTTTCACCAAATCGACCGCCTCGGCCACGCCCGTCACCTCCGTGGAGGTTTCCAATGTGCCCGTACAGCGCAACTACCGCACCAACATCTACGGCGCGCTGCTGACGAACAAGGCTGACATCACCGTCACCAAGGAACCCATCTTTGCCGGCTACAATGACCGCGAGCTCTGGGACGGCTCCGTCACGACGATACAGGCCGACGCTGACAATGTCTATACCATCAATATTCCCTCCGAGCTGGCCTATATCGCCAAGATTGTAAACGGTGGTTCCAACCTGGCGGGCTACACCGTCCGGCTGAACCGCGACATCGACCTGAACAACCTCAACTGGACGCCTATCGGCACCACCGGCAAGGAGTTTGCCGGCTCATTCGACGGCAACGGCCACACCATCAAGAACCTCTACATCAACCTGAATGGCAAACCGGCCGCTCCCGCAGGCCTGATCGGCCGCTCATGGAACGCCAACACCGAGATCAAGAACCTCACCGTCAAGGGCGTCAACATTGACGTGACGGGTTGCACCGGCAAACCGGAGGCTGCGGCAACCGTATTCGCCCAGGGGCAGGTCAAATCGATTGACAATGTCCATGTTTATGACGTGACCATCAAGGGCGCGCACTATGCCGGCGGTATAGGCGGCAACTTCTACGGCGACATCACCGGCTGCCACGCCGAGAACGTGGACATCACTCTCGGATTCTATCAGACAGGCAACGGTCTGGATTTGTGCGACAAGGCAGGCGGCATCTTCGGCCTCCACGGTGAAGGAGCAGGATATGACATATCGGGCAACAGCGTCAGGAACGTCACCATCCGCGGCTATCGCGACCTGGGAGGTTGCTTCGGCATGTTGCAGTCGGACAATGTGGCTCTGAACAACACGGCCGAGAATGTGACCATCTACGGCATCACGCCCGACGGCGATCTGCTGGTCGAAGGCGGCTCGACAGCTCAGCCCGGCAACTTCGGCGGCATCGTGGGCCGTTTCAACGGAACTCTGGATGCCAGCAACACCGCAACCGGCGTCACCATCTATAACGCCAACTCCAATATCGACACTCTGGAGGAGTTGCAGACGGCTATAAATCAAGGCGGCTACATCCAGGTCACCGGCGACATCACAATCCCGGGAGACGCCACAATCTCCAAGCCCGCAGTAATTCACATGGCAAGCGGCAAGAAGATTACCGTCAGCAACGGATGCAGCATCTACAACGACTCCGAACTGACCATTGAAGGAGACGGCATCATCGAAGGCGGAAATACATACATAATCAACAACAACCGTAACGGCAGGCTGACCATCAACGGCGGCACAATCTCTCTGGCAGCCGGCGATTCCAATCAGGTTCCCGTCTATACCGAGGGTTATGTGGAAATCAATGGGGGCACCATCAACAACAGCAACGGAAATGCGCTGAGAACGAACTGGGCCAATGTCAAGAATCCAGACATGACACTTGAAATCAACGGCGGAACATTCAAGAGCGGCGCCAACTACGCCTTGAATATTTACGGCGGCGCTGATCCCGGTTGTAAGGCCGTGATCAACGGCGGCACATTCATCGGCGCCACAGGCGGTGGCCGCGCGGACAATGGCGTCGAAGTAACAATCAACGGCGGAACATTCATCGGCCGCGGTTCATGGCACGGTTTCTGCTCCGGCGCTGAGTCGTACGGCTCTGAGAAATGCTTCGTGACCGTCAACGACGGCTACTTCTTCGGCACCACCGGCTACGCGCTTTGCCGTGCCGGACAGTCGACCATGACCGTCAAGGGCGGACACGTCAACAAGACTTCAGGATACACTCCCGCCTCTGGATTCATCAATGTGGAGGCCGCCAAGTCATTGACCATCGATGGCAATACGTACAACTTCACCCACAAGATTGTAAAACAGTAAAGACACACGATAATGAAAAATATAATTGCAGCCATATCGGCAGGACTGTTGCTCTTCGGAGCAACTTCCTGCTCGCAGGAAGACGTGATGAATCCGTCGCAGGGTGACGGCAGCGTCAATATCACGGTGACTCTGCCGGGCGACATGGGCACACGTGCCTTCGCCGACGGCAAGACGGCCCGCGACCTGGACATAGCGGTGTACGACGCGTCGGGCAAGTTTATAAGCCAACCCAATCCGGTGACATTCGCCGAGGGTTCGCTGACCGCCACGGTCTCGCTGAACCTGGCCCGTGGCGTGGCGTACAAGATTGCTTTCTTTGCCCACGACAAGGCTTCGGGCGGCTATGCCTTCGACGCCGAGAACAATACCGTTACCGCCAACTACAGCGCGATGGGAGAAAAGTACAACACGGATGTGTTCGACTGCTTCTTCGCCCTCTATGAGACTGAGAAAGTGACGGGGCCGGTCAAAGCCAATGTGACGCTGAACCGTCCGGTGGCCCAGATCAACTGGGGCACGGCGGACCTGAAGGCAGCGGCGGTAACGGCCGGGGATGCTTACGGCAAGAATGAGGACGGCGAGGCCGCCAGACTCCATACCCGGATTTCCATGTCGGCATACGCCACTTTCGACATGCTGACGGGCGACGTGACAGGTTCGGCTACAAACGTCACATTCCCCTATCTGGCGCGCCCGTCTAAAGACGAGTCTTTCCCCGTGAAGCCGGAGACATACAAATATGTGTCGATGCAATATGTGCTGGTGCCGAAGGATGCCGAGACTGTCGACATGACGTTTGAAGCAGCCAACAGCGCGTCGGCTACGGCGCCGCTCAAGTCGCTGACCCTGTCGAACGTGCCGGTGCAGGCCAACTACCGTACCAACATCTTCGGCAAACTGCTGACCAGCGCCACCGACATCAACGTCAACAAGGACCCGAACTTCGGCGACAACATCAACGTTCCGGCCGACGCTGTGGAATATACCCCGGACACTGACCTGAGCCAAGGCGGCGACATCAAGATTTCCGCGACTCTGACGGACGGCATCACCATCCCCGCAGGTCTAACCCAGCCTCTGAACCTCTATGTCAACGCGGCGGTGCCGACCATCACGATGCCCATGAGCAACAACGCGAAAGCCATCAAGATTGTGGTAGCCAAAAACGTGGCCTATCCGGAGGTCAAGTTCCCGAGGGGTGCCGAGATAGACGGGTTCTCGCTGGTTGGCGACCCGGCTTCGACCGAGCTGGCAAAGGGCTTCATCTTTATGGTCGGCAGCTCAAGCATCGCTGATTGTCCCAAGACCCTTAAGAATTTCACTCTTGACGGGGTGAACTTCGACGGCGCCGGCTTCAAACCGCAATACTCGGTAACGACCGAGAACGTGGTGATCCGCAACTGCTCGTTCCTCAATTGCAAGGATAATGCTATCGGTGTACAGCATGTTGGAGGCGGCTCGGGCCAGACTGCAACGAATTATACCATCGAGAATTGCAAAGTGACTTTCGCAGCGGATGTGCCGGCAAATACGAACGGTCTTTACCTGTTGGATATTCAGGGCACACTGATTGTCAAGAACACGACTATTGAAAATGCTCCATATCATGGCATTACCATTTCAGGCAACCCTTACAACGGCAATGTTGCCCGCGCCTCCAAGATTGAAATCACCGGCAATACCATAACCGGTTCCGGCAGTAAAGACGGTATCAAGATTGATGGTGAAATCGAAGCCGAGTTAATCGTCACGGGCAATCATGTCAAAGTCAGCGAGAACGGCATACGTATCAAGAATTCCCTGGACAGCAACAATCTGACCATCACCGGCAATACCGTTGACTGCAAGTATGCCAAAGACTTCTCGAACGGCGAGCCCTGGGGCATCCTGATCATCAATAAGACCGTTGCCCCGTCGGCTGTCATCACCGGCACCGAGGCTGACAACGCCTTCATCAATTCGAAGGGCCACAACTTCAGCATCGAGGGTGTTACCGCCTCGAAAACAAACTGAGAAAGAATAATTTGCATATATCGGGTAAAATTAGTAATTTTGCACCGCAAAAATCCCGTGTGATGGGAAACGCGCCGCACAGGCCCGTTTTGAGTAACACAACAACAAGAAAATGAAAAAGTATGCATTGAACGCTCAGCCTCGCGTAGAGCTGGGCAAGAAGTCGGTGAAGGCTCTCCGTGCCGAGGGCAAGATTCCCGCAGTAATCAACGGTGGCGCTCTGGTAGAGCTCCCCTACACCGGCACCCTGAAAGAGGGCCAGAAGCTGGTTGAGATCGACGCAAAGCGCGGTCTGATCACAACTGACATCGTAGTGAACGCCGAGGATGTGCGCAAGCTCATCTACACTCCCGACATCTTCGAGGTTGACATCAACCTGAACGGCGAGGAGGTTAAGGCCGTGATCAAGGACCTGCAGTTCCAGCCCGTCAAGGACACTCTGCTCCACATCGATTTCCTCCAGGTATATCCCGACAAGCCCGTAGTGATGGAAGTTCCCGTCAAGATCGAGGGTCACGCCGAGGGTGTGAAGGCCGGTGGTAAGCTCACGCTCTCCATGCGTAAGCTGAAGGTGAAGGCTCTCTACAACGAGATTCCCGAGCGCCTGGTCATCAACGTCGACCATCTGGGTCTGGGCAAGTCCATGGCCGTAGGCGACCTCCACTTCGAGGGCCTCGAGCTGATGAACGCCAAGAACGCCGTTGTTTGCGCCGTTCAGCTCACCCGTGCCGCTCGTGGCGCACAGGCCAAGGCTGAGCAGGCTTAATCAACCCACAGAAACTTTTAAGGCTCCATCCCACACTCTGCGGGATGGAGCCTATATATTGAAGTCATGAATATTTTTAAACGTCTGTTCGGGTCCGGAACATCCCGAAGCTCAGCGAGCGCTCCGGACCGGGACACCGATACCGATATGAAACGTTACCTGATAGCATGCCTGGGCAACATAGGTCCCGAATACGAAGGCACACGCCATAACGCCGGATTCATGGTGGCCGACCGTCTGGCCGACGACGCCGGCGTCAGCTTCCGGTCAGGCCGCTACGGCGACATGGCCACAGTGCGCATCAAGAACTGCGAGCTGTTGGTGCTGAAGCCCTCCACGTTCATGAACCTGTCCGGAGTGGCCGTGCGTTACTGGATGAACCACGAGAAACTGCCGCTGGACCGGCTGTTGGTCGTCGTGGACGATCTCGCCCTGCCGTTCGGCACCCTGCGCCTGCGCAAGTCAGGCTCCGACGCCGGCCACAACGGGCTGAAGAACATAGCCGAACAGCTCGGCACCCAGAACTACGCCCGTCTGCGCTTCGGCGTGGGAAACGACTTCCCCAAGGGAGGCCAGATCGACTTCGTGCTCGGCAAGTTCCCGCCCGAAGAACGCGCGAAGATGCCCGAAGTGCTGAAGCGTGCGGCCGAGTCCGTCTCGACTTTCTGTCTCGCCGGCCCCGACATCGCCATGAACCGCTTCAACCGGTAGTTTTAAACTTTCTAAACTTCCCTAAAATTTAAACTGCAACCGGAGCTGGATTATGTTGACGTGACGCTTGGGGCTGACGCTCGAGTCGCGCACGTCGGTGTAACGCCAGCCCAAGCGGGCCAGCATATACTTGTTGAAATAATAGTTCAGCGTCACCGAATAGTCGTTGCTGATACCGCCGCGTATGTCCTTACAGCTGGCGTTGGTGTAGTCGTACCCGGCCACAAACTCCAGGGTCCTGGGCTTCGGGATGGCTATGCCGGCATCCCACGGCGAATAACTGTACTGACTGTCGCCGAGAATAAGGCAGCGCAGCCATGCGTATGCACCCTGCACCTGATAGGCCGGACGCCCTATGCGGTTGATGTTCATATAGTAATACTGCGACTCCAGGGCCACGCGATCCTTGCAGAGCAGCAATTCGGGGCTGAGCTTCAGCTGATTGCCGGCATCCGAGACATCGGCACCAAGCAGCTTCACCTTTACCACGCGCGTCGGGAAGTTTGCACCCAAATTGAATGCTCCGGACTGTGACTTACCGTCCTCGCCGCGCTTGTGCGTCGGACTCTGGTACCACGCGCTCATGCCGACCTGCACTATCGCGCCGTCACGGGCGATGGGACGCCATACGAATCGGCCCAAGCCACCGATGCTCTGGCGCGTGATGCCGTCGCCGGTCAGGTTGTCGCTGTTGCCGAATATAATACTTGTGCCCATGAAGAATTTGCGCAGGCTCAGATTGTACATGATACCGAGGTTACGCCCCGTAGCGGCCAGGTAGTCGTCGGTGGTCGGAGCCTCGAACGCGCTCTTGAACGAACTGGATGTGGATGACTGCAATCCGAACTGATGCACGAAGTATCCGCCGCGCACCAGCATCTTGTCGTTGATTCTGTACTGGATGAACACATCCTTGATGCTGAGCTTGAATCCGCCGAATCCCACGTCCACCTTGGCGTTCCAGTTGCCGTATGCGGCGCTCAGCCCGATACGCATGTCGGGAAGCTGCACGCCATCGGTAAATCCGTTGCCGTCGGGAGCGTAGACCGCACCGTCGGCCAGGATTCGGGCCATAGGCTTGAAACTGAACTTGGGTTTGCCTTCGGGAGTCCGCGCCTCCTCGTGATGCTTCACCGATGTGCTCACCACATCGGGATCGCTCATAGGCTCCGTGAGCCAGCTCTTGGCAGGTTTCTGCGACTCGGTCACCGTCGGCTCCGCAGTAGCCGCCGGTTCCGGTTCCGGACTTCCGGTCGGCGTATCGGCAGCCGTTGCCGGGAGTATGCACAATGCAACAAACATCGCGCCTGGGAGTATCAGTGTTTTCATAGTATATAGTTTTATAGTGTACTCTAAAATCAAGCCACCCGTTATTTACTATTCCAACACAGTGCCACGCCTCCTGGTTTATCTTTTATTTGTTAATTAACAATACAATAGCTTGCAAATCTTCGATACGTAGCGCGAGGGCCCCGGGTCGCGGAGCCGTTCTGCTTTGTGTTTTCTTCAGCGCGGAGCCGTTCTGCTTTGTGTTTTCTTCAGCGCGGAGCCGTTCTGCTTTGTGTTTTCTTCAGCGCGGAGCCGTTCTGTTTCTGTTTTCTTCAGCGCGGAGCCGTT
>ERZ791865.507-NODE-507-length-56300-cov-12.841053_pt1 | contig 56300 bp, 58 predicted proteins | sample MGYA00509942_ERZ791865 | MGnify/ENA primary metagenome ERZ791865 (study PRJEB30046, sample SAMN00792098) | human gut metagenome | study: EMG produced TPA metagenomics assembly of the A metagenome-wide association study of gut microbiota in type 2...
GGATCTATAAAGACATAATCTTTGATACAAAGCCCATCGCCAGAAAAGTGTATAAAAATAGCGAAAACCGCACGTTTCTTGCGGTTTTCGCTGTATTTGTCGTTATTCGATTGGCTCCATCAGACCCCACCCGGAGCGTTGCTGATACCGTTGACGTCGCTCCCGTGAGGCTGGCTCAGGGAATAATTAAATAGTATGCCAAAATTAAAAGGTTCAGGCAAAATTAAAAGGTTTTGTTATGCGTGGAAGATTTTCACCAGGGCCTTGAATATAGCCTCAACATCATCCTCGGTATTTGCCTTTCCAAGCGAAATACGGATTGTTCCTTTGGCATAACTGTCTTCAAGTCGGATTGCCTGTAGGACATGTGAAACCTCAGTGCTTTTACTGTTACAGGCAGAACCTGTAGAAACACAAATTCCTCTCAAATCCAAACGATGTAAAACGGCTTCTCCATCAGCTCCGGGGAATGACAAGCTCACAAGGCCCGGAAGTATGTCTGCGCCACCGTTTCTGGTATATTGGATGCTTGTACTATCCAGCATATCGACGAGCATAGATTCGAGCTCCCTAACATGCTTTACATTCTCCTCAAGAGCATCGCGGTTGTTTTTCAGCGCCACCGCCATTCCTACGATACCAGCAATGTTCTCTGTCCCTGCGCGTAATCCGAATTCTTGAGCACCACCATCAGAATACGGTAGGATTTCAATCCCATTTCGGATGTAAAGGAACCCCACTCCTTTAGGGCCATTAAACTTATGCGCAGACGCAGACAGCATATCAACGCCAAGGTCATGCACGTTGATTGATATGTGGCCTACCGCCTGAACCGCGTCTGTATGGAAGAGAGAGCCGTTTTCGTGTGCTACGGCACATAATTCCTTGATTGGCTGAACGGTTCCGATTTCATTGTTTGCAAACATCACAGAGGTGAGATAAGTCTGACTGGTGATATATTTTTTCAAAATTTCAGCAGTGATATAACCCTCTCGTGACGGCCACATATAAGCAACGGGATACCCCAGTTGTTCGAGAGTTTTACACGGGTGAAGTACCGCGTGGTGCTCAAATGCGGAAGTGACAGTAGCATTTTTACGCGCATTCAATAAGGCAGAACCTTTTATAGCCCAGTTGTCGCTTTCAGTCCCCCCAGATGTAAAGAAGATTTCTTCTGGTGATGCTCCAATACAAGAGGCTATCGTTTCCCTTGCATCTCTTAACGCTTTTTTTGGCATCCGAGCAAAAGCATACGGCTGCGATGCGTTCCCGTATTCATCAACAAGGAATGGCTTCATTGCCTCAAACGCAGCAGGGTCTAAGCGAGTTGTCGCTGCGTTATCAACGTAAATCAATCTGCTCATAGTCAACACCTTACAGGTAGTTATATTGAATGTCCGGAATATCTTTCTTGCCCGGAACATTAAATTCCTTCGGGTCTATAATGCAAAGCTGCTTTTTGATAACACTACGCATTTCTTTCGCAGGTTCCAGACAATACTTAATAAACTCGTCAGCCGGTATATCCTCCTTGCATGTAGCATTGGGATAAAGCAGCTTCACAAATGCTGTGCAAAGTCTCTTGATTGCAGTTAGGTCGCGTTTGTCAGGCTTTGCAGGAACCGCTAAGCACTCATCTACAATTGTTGTGTATGTCAAATCATCGCGGAGAAGGTGAAGCACTTCGGCAAAGTATTCTGTATTAAGTGCCCACCCATTTGCTACGAGCCCTTGATGCATTCTTGGAATCTCCCAACCGGGGATAAATCCATGAAAGCGGTCAAGCGATGCTGACTCGCTAAAAACGCTGCTGACTTCTTCCATCATGTTCTCGTTGACATTAAAACGGCTGGCATTAATATTGCCGAGCACAATCACTCCGGCATCAGCTACGACCTGCGCATCAAATCCTTGAACTTCACCGAACTCCATATAATCTTTCAGCGCCGTCTGAATCTGGCTGGGCTTGTCAAATGTCATGGATTGAATTTCATCAAATCCGACGAAATCAAAACGGGTCAGCAATCCACCAGTTTTTTTCTGATTATCATAGATAAGGGAGGCTCTCGATACGGTACCGCCAGAAATAAGCCATCCACGCTTGCTGATTTTTTGGTAAACATAGCTTTTTCCTGTACCCTTTGGGGCAAGTTCCATCAAGTTTAATCGCTTTTCTACGAAGGGTAGTAGCCGACGAAGGAAGCACAGTTTCTGCCGCTCAGAATCATATCCATTTGGATTATAATCTGCTGCCGAAATCAGTACATCAATCCACTCTTCAATTGTAAATGCGCTTCTGGCTTCTTTATAAAACTCCAAATCCACCGTATACGGGCAAAACGGGCTGTACTCGATGAGCTTTATGACACCTTTGCCCTGACGCGAAGAGAAGTCCTTGCCCCAAATCAGCTCAACAATGCCCCAGTTTTCACTTTCTTTGAGGAGCGTTTCTTTCCACCGAGCTACAACGTCGTTGGTTACCTCGCCAGATGCGCCTGCTCTCGAGCCGCCGAAATCCGGGAGTTCAAACAGAGTCTTCCCGGTCTTGATATCGACGTTTACACGAATCCTGGCCAAGAAGCGAACGGTCTCTCCGTTTACCATTTCAAACTTAAACTGCTCAAAATCCTCACGGCTCGGAATGTACTGACGAATATATCTCAACACGCTGTCATATTCAATGACTCCGTCGTCATCCGAAAACTTCATCACAAGCCAGTCACGCATATATGATGGCAGGCTCAAGTTGGAAAAGAACTCTGTCCTTTCTGGATTTTTCAGCACTACCATGTCAGCAAAAACATCGCGCACTTTATCTTCCAGCATTATGGTTCCTCCTCCCACTACAGAAACAGTGTACACCCCTGTTCCTTAAACTCTTGAATTTTTATTTCCAGGTCTTCTTTCGTGCATTCCAAGTATTCTGCCAAGCAGTAAATACAATAGAAATCCTCTGTGTCCGTACCCAGCAACTTTTTGCACAAAGCGACCTCATCTTTTTTGAGTGCCTTACCGCACTCGCAACATTCAATTTTCTTTCTCATAGCCCCATTCCACCAAGCAGGTCATTGTTTTTACTGATGCCAGGGGTTTTAACCTTTAGCGTCACGGCAGGGAGAAGACGTCCATTTGCTACCACCGAAAGGACAATATCTTCTTCTGAGACCCCATCCAAGATAATGCGCCAAGTCCCATCTGTGTTCATCGCGCAGGTAGCCTCATTGTTCCCAAGCGATACTTCAAGCGTAGAAATCGGACGGCTGAACGTAAGAGTCGATTCGACATGGCCGTTTTTCTTTGTTACGAAGGAACTCCTTGGTTTGCACGTTACAGGTGGAAGCGGCTGTTTCCTCTTTATTACAATAACCGAAACCAGTCTTTCCTCTACTGTGTTTCCACCGTGAATCTCACCGACAACGTCATGTTCATCCGTGTTGCCGCCCGCAGCATTTCCACTTACGGAAAAATGCTGATAGTTATCCATTACCAGATAGTGCTTCCCATTCGAGGTAGCAGGTACTGTGCTGGGCAAGGATAACACATCGCCAGCATTATCACCAAGCTCACAAAATCTGCCAAAGCTATGAACTGTAGATTTTTTGGGGGCCGTAATTGCAACGACATTTTCCTCATGAAATGCGAGTGCTGCAAATCGGCTGCTTCCGTGGTCACCAGTAATAACCACATATTCGTGGTTTTCTAAGAGTTCCTCGACTTTCTTGGCAGCTTCAGAAAAAACAGACAGCTGATGGACAATGCAGGAGTAGTAACTCTTGTCGTCCGGCATACCCTTATGTGAAAAAGAATCCAACCTGTCCCATTTAATTGTCAGAGGGTCGTGCTCATCCCACTGATGGTTGTATTCCGTTTCCGTAGGCAAGAGCGCAGTGGCCATCTTCACAGACTCTGGAACGATGCCCCTTGCCTTTAGTTCATGCAGAAACAATGGTGTGTATTCTGTTCCGAATCCATCAATCCAGAACGACACACAATCTTTCCCTTGCAGTTTATGCATAAGTTTGTACCGGGAATCAAACCGCTCAAAGGACATTTTGACCGGATACTCACCCGGATACCGGTTGATGAGTTTATTCTTTCGATACCATGCCATGTACTCATCAACGGCTTCGTCGCAGCCGGATTCGTCTTTCATATACGACGCTAAAGCTGGATAGTCATTCTCCAGCAGCTCGGTCGCAATTGCACTCGGCTCTGCACCACTGCGAAGCATTTTGCTGATAACCTTAACAGCGTATGTTTTTTCTTCATGAGTCTGGTAAGTGAGCAACTTTAGCTTTGTTTCATCTAAAGGCAGCTTGTCCATGAGAGCGAAATAGGCGTCATCGAAATCGTGGAATGACAGCGCTCGAACAGCGGCCATCCGCTCTTGAATCCAGCGTTCGCTTCTATTGGAAAGCAGCAATATTTCATCTCGTATTTTTTCAGGAATCTCTGAAGCGTTGGATGCCTTTTTACAAACATAGCTATAATACTCGTCGGTAGGATATACACGATACCAAAGCCAGACGAGATTTTTCTGAAAGTCGTTTAGTGTATTCCACCTCGCTGCAACAGAGACAAAGTCAAACTCCGTAACATTCAGTGCATCAAGGACAACTCTCTCGAACGGAACCTTTTTAGCAGCGAACTGAGATGCATAACTTACAGCGCGACTCCAGAAATCATTGTTCTGCCATTTTTCAACAAGCACATTGCCGTCCACAAGGATATCCGAAAGATATCTGAAGGGACTATCAACGGGCTTAATGTTTACCGTGCCATAGGACGTTTCTACGTTCCCATATTGGAGGGTCACGATTGAGCAGGGTACATTTCTGCTTAGAATGACTTGCCAGTCCCGGAACCATGCGGTCAAGTTATCTGCATCAGGATTAATGGCTTCTTTAAATTTAGGAGAATATACAGATATGCTGTATGTTTCGCCTGATGGTGTAGAATCAAGCGTCCAAACGAAATCTTGCTGACGCTCATCAACTGCGCCAATAATCCGGTCAAAAACATCTCTGCAATTGAACACCGGAATAATCACTCTGGTCTTTGATGCCTCCGGCTGTTGTGATTCCCAAAACGCTCTGAACTGACGATGTTCAGGATTGAGCTCACGCTTAGTACAGATGCGCAGATACTCGCCCACAGAAAGCAGCAATACATGCTGTCCCTCACACTCGGATAATTTTTGCCGAATCTTGTCAAACTGAGGAACTGTATCTGGCGCACGGCAAAAATCAGCCACGTTCATCGTGACGTCGCAGATTCCCTTCAGCTGATGCTCAAGAACAGAGTATTCGTTTAGATTCTCTACGAATATAATCCGCACAGGGAATCTGGAACCAAAGCTATGTTCCTGGCTGAGTTTTTCCTTGATTTCAGCAATCGTCACGATTTAACCTCCTCACTTAATAAACAGCGTATAAAGGTCGGGATTCTCGTCGAGAAGCTGTACGACCCGGTCACGCAGCTGAGCTTCCGGCATAGACTTCACTTTTTTCTTTGCTTCCCCACAGAATTTATCGCGCAGGAAAGCATCGATGGTCTTCCTGATTTCTCCGACCTTGTTGGGCCAAGAATACACATCGGCAGTCAGTTTTGCATTGGTCTTCAGCCGGGAGACCAGAACTGCTCCAGAGGATTCAAATGCGCTCCGGTAGCTCTCGCCAATTTGAGAGATAAAGCAATTCATGATAGAAGCCTTATCCTTCAAAATGCTGATAGTATGTGTTTCAAAATACTGCGTAGCATTATGCAAAGCTGTATTATCGGCAAGTTTTCCGTCCTGAACGGTCTTTAATACCGTGATGTGCGGGAGAGCTTCATCGCCAACCACCCATTGGATGGGTACGGCATAGTTTGCGCACCAGAGTGCGATAGTTTCAAAGCCACCGCTCTGCTCCGTCCATAGCTGCTGAATACGAACTTTGTTTCTATTATAGGCCACCTTGTTGAGCTGAGCATCAATGCGGGAATCGAAGTCCGCAGCCGGAGAGTTGTAGCTTACGGCCTTCAGCGATTTATAGATGCCATCCAGCTCTTCGTCCGTACAATTGTGCCCATGGGATTCCATATAATGCTGAAGAATCGGTTTAGAGGAAGAAACAAAGCCCCAGACTTTTTGAGCATCTGCTTTCAAAAGGCCGGTGTATTTTTCCCGGTCTTCAAGCTCGATTTTCGACCACTGCGTGGTAGAAATCGCCCTCATTGCCTGTAATGCAGGAACCCAAGCGTAGTCCATCTTCTCAATGACAGTACCGGGAACCTTCATGTGGTCAAAGGCGTTGGCAATATCGTCACCAAGGAGCTTGATGCTCTTGCGTTTCACATTCAATGCATCATTCAAGATGGCGACAGCGCGGTACTCAACACAGAGCTCGGCCAGCTTTTCCTCCACCTGTTCTTCTGTCCAAGTAGAAACCTGGCCTTGCATCATTTGATGTATTGCGTCAAAAAGGTCGTGGCTCGTAAGGCCGATGACTTTTTGCAGCTTCTGAAGCTCCGCGCATTTCTGGGAGATGAAGGTGCTAAAAGCATCATAAACCGTATTCTGGTCAAAGTAGAGATTTCCAAGCGCTTTTCGAACGGAGCCATGACCGGTGAACTTTACAGTGATGTTCCCCATGACCTGTTCTTGGTCTCCATTTTCAGCAAGAAAATCGCAGAACAAGTCAATGATTTCATCTGCCGTTTGCTTTGCAGCAGCTCCACCATATTTCTCTTCCGGGACATATTTCAGAACCCAGAACGGTGCACCGGCCTTTTCCGTACACTGCTTGGACATATATTTTCGGGCTTCGGTTTCGTTGACCGCCTCGTTGTCCTGCAGATGGAAAACCTTCTGCACATAGGGCTTAAATTTCTGCCATACCTCGGAGCCAGGAGAAAGATAGTTATTGATGACTTCCTCTTTGCAGAGGCTGGTAATCATAGTTGCGAGGGTCTGCTCGGTCAGGGGCCATGGATTATTGTCGCCCTTATTCCAGCTGAATTCGCTGTTGGCATAGTACCGCAGCAAAAAGCCAAGGATATATCCACACGCCATGCTGTTATAATAGCCAAACGGAGCTTCCTGTAGCTCCAGCCAAAGGGCATCAAGTTTAATCGGTGTGCCCTGAGAGAACCGCTGCAAGATGAAACTTGAAATTTTAGCAATGGCAAGAGCGCCGTCGTTTCCCTTGCACTGGGACAGAGCTTCAAGGCCATCAACGTCCCACACTCCAGCTTGCTTCAATCCGTTGACAATATTACCAACCTGGGTATTGGGGGTAGTTTTCTGAACACCTGCCAGAGCGGTGCTTTGCTGAATTTTCTTAAATGCAGTATTCGTTGAAACGACGAGCTCGGGTGCTGCTGTGAAGATGGAGCCAAAGATAATGTCCCTCTCCAGCTTCGCAGCAAAATAGGAGGTGCCAAATTCGGAAGGGTATACTTTGTCTCCGCAGACAACCATAAGCTGGTCGTCCATTGCAGGCGCAGACCATTCCTCGATAATGCTGCTTGCCTCATCTGAATACCGTTCAGCGTCGCCACTCTTGCCCTCTTCACCGGCAAGCTCGGAGTGCGTCATGGCATTATACCATCTATCCAGGTGTTCATCGGTCAGGGGTGATTTCAGAAGATAGATTGCCATCCGTCCAGTTTCATCCTGTGCAGCAAGAGCTTTGACTTTCTCCTGCATTGCAGCGAACTGACTGGATTCAGAAATCGCAATAACAAGGACGCCGAACTTATACGAGCATTTTTTCAGCTCCGCCTGGACTTCACCAAAGCGAGTGTTCATTGAAGTTGTTCCGGAATCACAGGCGGCAATAAACATTCTGCCATAGGAAGCGCTCGTCTTGTCCCAGATTTTCGCTTCCATGGATTTGGCAAAGTATCCGTTCTTCTTGAATAATTCGTATCGGGTATACTTTTTGACAAGCATCTCTTTGCGGACATCGAACACGTCCGCATTCCCGGAATACGGAATTTGCAAGCGCATGTCACCATTGGTCATACCGTCGAGACGAAGTACACCAATCTGCTCAAGGTCAGAAAGGTACATGTCCACATCGTCTTTGGTAAGTTGACCAGCAAAGCACTTATACAGAGTGCTTCTGGTGGCAGATACCTTGCGTTGTGTTGCCTGACTATAAAGATTGCTAACGGTTCCCGACGACATGACCGCAATCAGCAGCATGGCCGCCTTGAACACGTGCATGTGGTAATCATCCGCGATGAACTCTCGCTTGGTCATAAAGTGCTGATATGCGCTCTTAGCCTCTGTAGAGAAACTGCGGACATCGCTTTCTCTGGTGAAGAAATAGTCCCACAGGAAGTCGGGGGTCAGCCAGCGCCAATCCTCTGGGCCGAAATTGTTTATGTAATAAATGAAACCGACGTTTTGCTCTGATTCTTTTTTGTCCTTCATGAAGCGGAAGATAGTCCGCTCGGCGGCTCCAAAGTTCTGAGCGACAATCGCAAGAAGCGAAAGCGTCATCGGATGCAGCGGGCACAACTGACGCAGGCGTTCTTTTTTGCTGCTCATGTCGAGGTTATCGAAATCGGCGATGTTCTTGCTGATGGATTTCATCAGCTTATCCTTTTCTGCATTCCACTGCTCTTCCATACCGGCGCGGGTAAGAATAGAACTGCCAATCAGCTCGTAGGCCGCGCTCTCACTAACATGGAAATCAAGGGAGTGGTAACGGTGAACAATCTGCTCGTAGACCTCCTCACCAATCTGGCTGACCCAGCTCGGTGCCCGGTGGACAATCAGGAACATGAAGAAGGGCTGCTCTTTGCAGAACTCAGAGAGCGGCTGAAGTACATCGTCAGTTGGATTGTTACGGAGATATGAGGTGAACTCATCCCAAATGAAAATGATACCGGTGTCCTGAAGGTTGTTGCCCTCGATAACATCACCAACCCAATCCTTAAACATCTGGAGAGAGGTAAAGAATCCCCAGCCCTTATCCCGATAAATACGGGCGACGACATTAGCCGCCTTCAGGTTCCCCGCGTTTACTTCATCCCGGAAATCTTCAACAGAACCGTATTCTTCATACAGTGCGTAGGACTGGTTCATGAAGAGTTCGTCCCAGTTGATAGAAGAATCGTTAACCGCTTCCTTCGCAGCAGCGACGAGGGATTTCTTGCCGTAGTAAGCAGAATCACCATACTTTTCTTTCAGCTTATCACGGATAGCATCCTCCATGGTCATCATAAGCTGGATGCCGCTCTTAATGTCGGTCGCCTGACTCTTCCAGATAACAAGGAAGTCGCCTTTCTCCCGGATGGAAAGGAAGCGCTCTCTATATTGAATCAGCATCTGGTTCGACAGGAACTTACGGATTGAATCGACCTTGTCCTCAAACAGGTGCTTCAGGACAATAGCAGCATAGCTTTTGCCGGTACCGTATGCGCCATGAATCCAGAAGGATCGGCGCTTGTCCTCGTCCTCAAATTTCAGGGAATCACAGATTTTCTCGATGGCACCCTTCATGTCCTCGTGGACAATGTACTCCTGCCACATATCTGGATGATTGGATTCGGTCTCAATGCTCACCACAGATTCGTAGTGCGGGCTCAGCTCAATGTATGAATTATACTTAGCCATGATTCCTCCTCCTTACTTTGCGATTAAATCCAGAATATCAAGAGACTTGTATTCAGGGAAAAGTTGGACGTTGTCCAAATCTGCCACGAAGGTAGTGCGGATGTACTTGTCAAACTGGAGGGAAATATCCTGCAGGATGTCCTTGAACCGGTCGGGATTAATCCCAAAGATAGAAACCGGGTCAACGCCCTTCGCTTCTGCATTCCCCCTGGCTGCCTCCATCTGACCAAGCGTAAATGTATAACGACCAGTTGCTTCTGCCCACATATACAAAGCATAAAGGATGGCAACTGCATCCGGAGTATTCCATCCCTGCTTTGAAAACTTGTAGCTGTTTCCACTTGGAATCGGGATGCCCTGCTTCAAAACAGTACCGATGGGACTATGCCGGAAGGTTTCAAGTAGAGCGGTTACCGCGTTGTCACGGGTGGACTTTGAATAATCGTCTCCCAGGAGAAAAATCAAATCGTTCTTTTCATAAATTTCTCCAGCCGGGGCGTTCAACATATACCACTTTGAAATAATGGAATTGTAGGCGAGATTAGTCCAAATAACTGCCCATGTCAAGGGATTTCCTGCTCCGAGCGGCTGGATTTTGTCGAAAAGCGGCGTCGGAACGCCCGATTTCACGCCTTTTCCAGTAGCTGTTAACAGTCCAGCCTCCTTGAGCCAAACCTTGAGCGAATCATATTGGCGCGTGCCCAAAGAACCCATAGTAAAACAGTTTTCTTTGTGCTCAAAGAAGTGTTCAAGCCAAGGGCGACGAAGTCCAAAGTGCTGGTATCTATTCATTCCTTTCAAATCCATACCGTTCTCTCCTCCAGTGACAGAAAGTGATTTTGCTGCCAAGCAACCCTTTCCGTTTGTAAACTCAATACAATTACAGCAGTGAACGCATTTATCCTCACGGATATAAATCTTCCCAGTCTCCGTAATTGTAAACGCATTAACGGGGCACTGAACTTCACAAGCCTTACAGCCAAAACAATATGCCGTTTTGTTTGCGATTCCCCTCAGATGGCTAAGGATGAACCTATCCATTCTCGAATACGGCCAATATGTAACCGTATTGTTCGCGTCACCCGTAATATGAAACTGGAACTCCTGTTTATCTATTAATTGCGTGTATACGTCGTTTTCTTTATACACCACGGGGCCAAGAATACTACAAACCTGAAGCCAGTCTTGCCGCTTTGAGGTAAAACTAAAGGATATCTTATCATCCTCAATTTTCTCAACAACCCGGTTTCCGCCGTTTTGAAGCCCGCGTCCCCCCATACGGGCTTTCCATCCACCTTGCTCTATAAACTTTTTTACTTCGCTATCTGGCTTGGTAGCACGAGCGTAGTTTTCAACATTTGAAAGGAGTTCTCGCATTTCATCTGGATAGCAATCATTTACAATCCCATCCCACCAAGCAGAAGACATGGGGCATACAATACAGCCAACCCGGAACAGCCCTTTCCGATAGGCATCATTAAATAAGATGCCGTAATGAAGCAAGTAAATGAACAGCTCAGATGTTCCCCATTTCAAAATTGGGCTACAATTGATTTGATTGATATTCTTTGCACCGACACTTATTTCGTCTCTATCGGCTCTTGCGGCACTCTCTTCAGCCCTCACACCATCAAAAACTACTACCTTTATATTGTAGTTTCCGGTTATTTCTCGGAGGAGCAAAATCGTCGGCACCGATTTGTGAACAGCGCAGCACCATCTCATTCTCCTTCCCGGAGGGCCAAACTCCTCCCAACTATCTTTGGGATTCAGATGGCTTTTTGCCTCATAAAACTTAAGCGATGACCAATGTTCTTTCGCTCTTTCTACAGACTGGATTGTAGTAGACAGCTCCATTCCTGTGTTGCTAAAAACCACAGAGAATTCGTCGGGAGGAAGCGTACGACTGACAAGGTCGAGCAACACCAAAGAGTCCTTCCCGCCGCTAAAAGCGACTGCAAAAGCCATGCCCTGTTTTTTATACTTGTCATGGGTCTTTCGGATAAAGTCCATCGCCGTCTTTTCGAGGCCGAGCATTAAGCGCTCATTCTCGTGCCAAAGGGCATCGACATCAATGGGTTCCAGCTTGAGACCTTCACTATAGTATTTGATTGTGGGCTTCGTGTAAAAGCCACCACCGGTTGCTTCCGCGACGCAGCTGCCGTTTAAGACATAGCGCCGGATGCCTTCAGCCCACAGCAAGGGAGCGTCTGTGTCCGGATATGTCCAGTGTTCATTGAAGCCGAAATAATCAAGCTCCTCCTTAAAAACAGGACGAATCTCTTTTTCAATTTTGCTATTGACTGACAGGCGGTAAATGCCGTTCTGACCCGTCCACTCATATCCGTACATAGATTGACCTCTATTCTAATATGTAGCGCTTATTTGTTTCCGCGCACATACACCGTTTTATTTTCATTTGACCACGCGAACCGATAATCGTTCAGCGCCTTTGGCAGCGAGTAAATCATCTCGCCATTCTCCAGCATTCCCGCATCGCGCAGTTCTAACCGCAGGTCTTCACCCGGCATGCGCATCGGCAGGGTATGATGCTCCTCCATGAAGAGAGTGACCACATCCGGGAAAGATTGAAGCGGAGAGTCAATCGGGACAAATGCTGCAGCAAGAGTATCGTGCGTCTGGTTCAAATCCGGAGAAATGGATTTGAAGCCGATGGCCGGATACTTATCCAGCACTTCCTGAAGCAAAAGGCGCGTCCAATCCAAACCACGCGGCAATAATGGCAGCGTATTCAGCCACGTTGTGTTGATATCTCTTGGTATCACATACGCCACATTCGCCTTGCGGAAAAGGTCATCCAGGCGGTCGTGCATCTGCATACACCACGCGTCGTCGATTCCCAATGATTCACTCAACAGATACCGCTCGGAATCATACATAAGGAACGTATTTGAAGAACCAATCTGCAAAAGGGTTCTCAGTCCAGCATAGGTAAGCATGGTCTTCTGAAGAAAGTCCTTAGCATCTGAGGCATGCAGCATGCCGCCATTGCTTCTGGCAAGATGTATCATCAGGCCACGCAGCGTCATTGGATAGTCTGGTTCTTTTTCGAAGATGTGGGGCGTGGAGAATTTGTATGCTTCTCCAGCCACAGCCTTCTTCTCAAAAAAGAATCGGGCGATGGCATACACCGAATCAATATTCTCACAGTCGTTGTCATTCAGAAACATGGAAAGCTCCTGAGAGGCAGCACCAAAGAGGAGCTGGTTGTTGCTATAGCCACCGAATTGTGCAAAATGTGTCCGGAGTATCTGGCCCATGGCTTCTTCCGCTTCATCCAGGTCAACGAAACTGTCAACGTGGACATACCGGTTATTCGGCATGGCTATCACGTTCATGCTGGCCTCCAATGCAGCGGCGGTGGATGATACTGCTGCATCCGGCTGGACTGCCTTGATAATTTCTTTTGCAGTTGCTCCAAGGAGACCTGCAGACTGAAGAAATGCCTCAGACTTCTCTATGGGGACGCCACTACCCGATGTGGAGGAGGTTTCGTTTTTCTTCTCGTCTTTTCTCTCGTTTTTCCTCTTCACAGAAGATGACTTGGCATCTTCTGTCTTTGCCCCGGTCGATGAGTACTTAGGCGCACCGTACAGGACTATCTGCTCCTTTGTATATCCACATCGCAAACAAAGGGCCTGTATCATCTCCATGAGCCTTGGAATGCTATAATTCACGCACACCCAGTTTCCATTTGAGAGCTGTGCGCAATGAAGCCCATCAAGCCGTTCCTCCAACAGGTAGGGACGGTCTTTTTTTGCGGCAATCAGGGATTCTTTATGTAGCCAATCCATAGCTGGGTTGTTTTGGGCAAGCTCCCGCTCCGTAATGCCGACAAGAATCCGAGCCCAGTTTTTCGCTTCGATAGGCTCTCCGCCGATGGAACAATGGACTGGTACTGTATAGGCAAAATTCTGAGAGTTCTCAAAGTCGTACTTTATCCAACCGGATTGAATGTCATCTGTTGCAGGCGCATCCTCTGGCTCCTCTTGATGCGCTGCCTTCTCACGAAGGTAAACGATATAAGCAGCAAGAAGCTGTACAGCTGTATTACGAAGGCGCTTGTTTGCAAATGTCTTCTTCGTGCGACGCAGCGCAAATTCCGCATCGTCGGTAGACGTGATACTCGTTAAAGTTTGCGGCAGTGCTTTCGATTTAATAAGAAGGACATTTATCTGCGCATAGGATTTCTGAATATCACGGAGCACAGAAGGCGCAACGGCATTCGGAAGCCACTGGAAAAAATCTTGTTCAGCCGTATTGCTTTTCTCTGCCATGGCCTTTTTCCTCCGCTTTTCCGTTACTTTCTTTTCGCTGTTTTTCGATACTGCGCTCTTCTCCGTGTTAAGAATCTCTTCGTACCGATTTCTGTTATTTTTGTAGAGTGAAACCGCTTCTGCAAACATAGCTGTACCAGGAACCGACTTTGACTCCTTGCCCTCATAGAGGCCAGCCAAGCTGCGAATGCGATTGACCAGTCCGCCTGCGCTACGATAGCTGTCGCTAATTGTTAAACCGTTATTTTTTGCCAGAGTGCGAAGGCGCACTGATGCTATCTCAGCAGCTTTGGTAACAGACTCGCCGTTTTCAATCATGCTGTTGAGATATACATCTAATAAAATAACTGCCTCCTGCAAATCAAACGGTCGCTTAATCACAGGAGCCCCGGCATTTATACGCGCCCCCATAGCTTTCTCTCCTCGCAACAATTAGTTTAGACACTGTCTCAATTATCAGATGCGTGTTTTTCCGCTGGTTGTTCTGAGAAAAAGCCATAAACTGGTCTGGTTGCATTCTCTGGTATCATATAGGTTGTTCCGTGCGTTACCACTCCTGGAATTCGATTCATCTTGCAGTGATTTTGCACTTGCCTTTGTGTGATGCCCCATTTTTCAGCAGCTTCTTTTGTAGTCATATAGCCATTCATAGAATCAACCTCCTGTAGCATCAGAGCGCACAATAAGCTATGATATTTTACCATACGCCCGGCGAAATGTCAATGCGCGATGACGAAATCTCGGGTTCGCTTTGACGAAATTTCATAATAGTCTTGTCTTCTTTCCGGGATTGAAGCCTTCCCCAGTAACGCGGCAATCAAAAAATGTCGAGCATGCCTGCCGCTCACGGCCTTCCTGCTTAACACAGCCAGCAGATGTTTTTTGTAAACTTTTTTCTTGTTTTTGAAAAACATTATGTTTTGCTCTTGACGTCCAGAAGTTTTAGAGTATAATGAAAACATCAGATGTTTTTGAAAAACAAGGAGGTCGTTTAATGGCAACACTGGGTTGTATACAGGCCAAGATGGGTAGGACAACCTACTACATCTGCAAGATGGCCGCAGGGGAACTCATCGATAGGGTGGGCATCGCCAAGGAGCTCCCCGAATGGCCTGACATGACGGCAGAAGAGAAGATGCAGCGTGAATGTGACATCAAACGTATCGTAGAAGAAATTGTGCCGTATGTCACCGAAGACCCTGACCGGTTCTTCTCAAGCCTCATCGTGGATATCTACTCCGGCTATGATGATATCAGCTTCGAACCGCTCTCCAAGGTTGTGGGAGATATTCCGAACGCTTATGCTGTACCGATGGCGGACATGGGCTTCATCACTCTCCCCGGCAAAGAAAGGCTCATAGCACTGGATGGTCAACACCGCCTTCTGAGCTTGAAAATCGCTATCAAAGGTGTCGCTGGCGTTCCAGGGGGTACAAAAATGTTCGCTGCGATGAACAAGCTCCAGCCCCACCCTGAGCTTGCGAACGAAGAGCTCTGCATCATCCTCGTAGAGCATACCGACACAGCCAAAATCCGGAAAATCTTCAACAAGATTAACAAGTACGCCAAGCAGACCAGCCGCAGCGACAACATCATCACAAGCGACGATGATACCTTTGCTGTCATCGCCCGCCGTCTGTTCAAAGAGGGCGGCCCGCTGGCCCCGATAAACGGCATTGATCTGGTCAACTGGAAGAGCAACACCCTCTCTCAGCGCAGCAAAAACCTGACCACGCTGAGTGCTCTGTATACCATCGCCGAGACAATCCTGAAGGATAAGAGATTCTCTTCCAAAATTTTACCTGATACCACAGCTCTGGATGAAGCATATCAGACCATCGCATCCTTCTGGAGCATAACCCTTGACGGCGTACAAGCGTACCAGCAGTACCTTGAGTTGACACGGAATAACAAGCCGGTATCCAGCCTGCGTGAGGAGAACCTTCTGCTCAAGCCGGTTACCCAGATGGCTCTTGCACACGTCGCGCTCATGGCACAGCGCAAGGGTATCAGCTGGGCGTCCGTAGTGGGCAGGCTCAACCAAGTTGACTGGTCTTTCAACAACGATTTGTGGTTCAACATTCTCGTAATCGGCAGTGCCAACAAGAAAATGATTACCGGAAAGGAATCTATCCGCAGTGCCGGTATGGTGATTGCTTACATGGTCATGGGCAACCAGATGACCCGAAGCGAAGTGGATGACGTCCGTCAGATTATCCGTAATGCGAGGAACGATGATAACGCTCCTCTTCCGCAAATGATTCTCTGATTGTCGGAGGTGCTGATGACGAATATAACGGCTGCTTCGAAACCTGTCGAGTATAAGTGCCCGTATGAAGGCCCCCGATGTAAGCTGGGCAAACACTGCCATGTCCTTGAAACCGCAGATAAGTTACCCTGCAAAATCACCGCACTCGTCAAATGTCCCATCCACAACAATAAGAAGATTCCTGTTGAGATAGGCGCATAACCGAACTGAATAGGAGTTGCTCACAGGAAAGCCGCTTAGACGCGCTATGCTGTAGGACTCAATCAAATCAGATTGATTCTCTACGGCGTAGTGTATCTAAGCGGCTTTTTCCATTGAAGGGAGGTGATACCCGGCACCAACTACAGAGACATTCGTAACAGCAAAGGCCGCCTGCTGTGTAAAGCGAATGACCAAAACGGCATGGTTGAAACTCAAGGCCCGCACAAGTCGAGCTATAAATTCAACGTTCCGATTGGCGGCTCGTTCACCGTTACCCGTGAAAACATTGTTTCGCGAGTGACCCGTACCAAGACCACATTCATTGTGGTAGACACCATCGCTGCCTGACGCAGCAACAACTGAAAACCGAATCCGCAGAGCTGCATCGACGGCCATGGATTTAGTTCTTCCCTCACGGAAGGACTATATCCACGGCCGTCTTTTCTGTTCTACGGACGAAATCGGCTCCTGCGGATACCACATCCAAAGGAGTCGATTTTATGAAAAACAAAGCGAAAGAAAACCAGCCCTTCATCTACGACCGTAACACCAAGACCAAGATTCCCGTCAGTAAGGAAGTCCGCGATGCCTACTACGGTGAGGCGGCCCGCATCCGCATGAAGGCGCAGGCCCACGGACGCTGCGTCTGCCCTCAGAAAGATGTCTGGACTTGCGACGGCGACTGTCTCGTCTGTGAGTACCAGCGTTCCGGCGACCAGGCTTCTCTGGACGTCCCCATCGGGGAAGACGGCGAGGACACTTTGCTGGACGTGGTTCCCGACGAGCCCCCATCCATTGAGAGCGTCGTAGCAGACCGCGACCTGCTCGACCGCCTCTTCGCTCGTCTGCGTGAGCTCGACCCGGAGGCCGACACCATTATTAAGATGTGGAAGGCAGACTGGAAGGTCTCTGACCGCGCCATTGCCGAGGCTCTCGGTCGTCCCCAGCGCACCTTCGCCGACCAGATGCGGAAGTACCGCACCGAGCTTCGGCGCATCCGGGGCTTCTAATCCCCGGCACCTCAGCCCTCTGACCATTGGTTCTCCGGCGGCCGGAGGGCCTTTTTTATTTTTTGAAAAAACCTCCGCTCAAAACGGTTCCCCACCTTCAGTGGAAGATGGAAGGCAACAAACGACACCGGCCTTCAGGGAGGTGAGAACCGTGTACGACAACCACTGCAGGAACAGCGGTATCGCAGCCGAGGAGATTCAGGTGCTCAACGCTATCTCCCGCGTCTCCGCACGGCTGGCGAAAAAGCTCGCTGCCCTCGACAACCAGAGGCAAATCAAGGAAGGAGGAAATCACGATGTCAAAGCTGGCGGATATGGCTTCGGCCATCCAAGAATTGCACGATGCAGCTGCTGCTATCGATGACGTGGCCAACTGGCTGACGCGACAGTTCAGCAGCGCAGCGCCCACGGAGCCGGAGACGGAGCCGAAACCTAAGCCCGCGCCCACGCTGGAGCAGGTACGGGCGGTGCTGGCGGAGAAATCCCGTGCCGGTCACACGGCGGCTATCCGGGAGCTCCTCCAGAAGTACGGAGCAGCAAAGCTCTCACTGGTAGACCCGCAGCACTATGGGGCCCTGCTCAGGGATGCGGAGGGACTTGTCGATGCCACCTAAAGGACATGCGCTCCTCTCGGCATCATCCTCTGACCGCTGGCTCCACTGCCCGCCCTCCGCGAGGCTGTGCGAGACCTATGAGGACAAGGGCTCCGATTATGCCGCCGAGGGCACAGACGCCCACACGCTGTGTGAGTACAAGCTCCGGAAGGCGCTGGGCATGGAGGCTACCGACCCGACCGAAAACCTCACCTGGTTCAATCAGGAGATGGACGACTGCGCCACCGGCTATGCCGCCTACATCCTTGAGCTGGTGGAGGCCGCCAAGGAGAACTGCCCCGACCCGGTGGTGCTCATCGAGCAGCGCGTGGACTTCTCCCGCTGGGTCGAGGAAGGCTTTGGAACCTCAGACGCAATTCTCATCGCGGACGGCACCATGCACGTGATTGACTACAAGCATGGGCTGGGTGTGCTCGTCTCCGCTGAGGACAATCCCCAGATGAAGTGCTACGCTCTCGGTGCGCTGGAGCTGTTTGACGGCATCTATGACATCGACACCGTGAGCATGACCATCTACCAGCCCAGACGCCAGAACATCAGCACGTTCGAGGTCAGCAAGGACGACCTGTACCGCTGGGCGGATGAAGTCCTCAAGCCTACGGCAGAGCTGGCCTTTGCCGGAGACGGCAACTTCCTCTGTGGCGAATGGTGCGGCTTCTGCAAGGCCAAGAACGAATGCCGTGCTCGCGCCGATGCCAATCTGGAGCTGGCCCGCTACGATTTCAAGCTGCCTCCGCTCCTCACCGATGAGGACATCGAGGACATCCTGTCCCGCGTGGACGCGCTGGTATCGTGGGCCTCCGACATCAAGGAGTATGCGCTCCAGCAGGCAATCAGTGGAAAGGAATGGAACGGCTGGAAGCTGGTCGAAGGCCGCTCCAACCGCAGGTACACCAATGAAGCTGCCGTCATCCAGACGGTCAGCAACGCGGGCTTCGACCCGTATGAGCGGAAGCTGCTGGGCATCACCGCGATGCAGAAGCTGCTCGGTAAATCCCGCTTCGACGAACTTCTGACGGCTTACATAGAAAAGCCGCAGGGCAAACCCACTCTCGTACCGGAAAGCGACAAGCATCCGGCTATGAACACAGCAAAAAATGATTTTATGGAGAAAAATATCGATGAATAAGAACACCAAGTTTACCAATCCCATGAAGGTCATTACCGGCCCCAACACCCGCTGGTCTTACGCCAACGTCTGGGAGCCCAAGAGCATCAACGGAGGCACCCCGAAGTTCTCGGTCAGTCTCATCATCCCGAAGTCCGACACCAAGACCGTCGCCAAGATTCAGGCAGCCATCGAAGCGGCCTACCGTGAGGGCGAGGCCAAGCTCAAGGGCAACGGCAAGACCGTCCCTGCGCTGACCGCCATCAAGACTCCGCTGCGCGACGGCGACACCGAGCGCCCGGATGACCCTGCCTATGCCGGTGCCTACTTCGTCAACGCCAACGCCACCAGCGCCCCCGGCATCGTGGACGCTGACCGCAATCCCATCCTGACCCGTTCCGAGGTCTACTCCGGCGTGTACGGTCGCGCCAGCATCACGTTCTATGCCTTCAACAGCTCCGGCAATCGCGGCATCGCCTGCGGGCTCAACAACCTGCAGAAGATTCGTGATGGTGAGCCTCTTGGCGGCAAGGCCAGCGCCGAGTCCGACTTCGCCACCGACGAAGATGACGATTTCCTTGACTGATGGAGGTGACGACGATGAACGCTACAACGATTCTCTGCATCTTTCTGCTCTCCCTCTATCTGCTTCTGGCAGTGTTCTGGATTGTCCGGTCTATCATCGACACCATCGACGACCGTAAGCGTGAGAAGCGCAATGCGGCATGGGAAGCTGAGCGCCAGCAGCTTGAAAAAGAGCGTGCCCTGCGCGAGGTGGAATATCACGAGGCTCGTATGAGGGCGCTCGACAAATCGTAATCCTCATTCAGCGGGTGGTGGGAGCAATCCCTCCACCCATATTCCACTGCTCCGAAAGGATGTGTCTATGAAAACACTCAGTATCGATATCGAGACCTACAGCGATATCGCGCTCCAGAAGACAGGAGTTTATCGCTACTGTGAGTCTCCCAATTTTGAAATCCTCCTGTTCGGCTACAGCATCGACTCCGGGCCGGTGCAGGTGGTCGACCTTACCGCCGGGGAGCATATCCCCAAGGAGGTGCTTGCCGCGCTGGAAGATGATTCCGTCATCAAGTGGGCCTTTAATGCTGCCTTTGAGCGGATATGTCTCTCCCGGTATCTCGGCTATCCCACCGGTGTTTATCTCGACCCGGAAAGCTGGCACTGCTCTATGGTCTGGGCAGCTACGATGGGCCTGCCACTTTCCTTGGAAGGCGTCGGTGCCGTTCTTGGTCTGGAGAAACAGAAGCGCACCGAGGGCAAGGAGCTCATCAAATATTTCTGCCAGCCCTGCCTCCCTACCAAGGCGAATGGACAGCGCATCCGAAACCGCCCCTTCCATGCGCCCGACAAGTGGGAGCTATTCAAGTGCTACAATGCCCGTGATGTAGAGGCCGAGATGGGTATCCAGCAGAAGCTCTCCAAGTTCCCGGTGCCGCCACAGGTCTGGGAGGAGTACGACATCGACCAAGAAATCAATGACCGAGGCGTCCGAATCGATATGGAGCTCGTGGAGCAGGCCATCGACATGGATGCCCGTTCCCGGCAGGAGCTGACCGACGCCATGAAACGCATGACGGCATTGGAAAATCCAAATTCTGTCCAGCAGATGAAGCAGTGGCTCTCCGACAATGGCGTGGAGACTGACAGTCTCGGCAAGAAGGTCGTGGCGGAGCTCCTGAAAACGGCACCGCCAGAATTGGCGGAGGTGCTCACGCTCCGGCAGCAACTGGCCAAGTCCTCCGTCCGGAAATACCAGGCGATGGAGAAAACCGTCTGCAGCGACAGTCGCGCCCGTGGGATGTTCATGTTCTATGGGGCAAATCGAACCGGGCGCTTCTCCGGCAGGAACATCCAATTGCAAAACCTGCCTCAGAACCATCTGCCCGACTTGGCAGAGGCCCGTGCTCTGGTGCGCTCCGGTGATTTTGATGCGGTGAAGCTGCTGTATGAGGATGTGCCGGACACGCTCTCCCAGCTCATCCGCACCGCTTTTATCCCCAGAGACGGCGCTCAGTTTCTCGTGGCCGACTTCAGTGCGATTGAGGCCCGCGTCATCGCGTGGTTCGCCGGTGAGACATGGCGGCAGGATGTCTTTGCCAAGGGCGGAGACATCTACTGCGCCAGCGCGTCCCAGATGTTCAAGGTGCCCGTGGAGAAGCATGGCATCAACGGCCATCTGCGTCAGAAGGGTAAGATTGCGGAACTTGCCCTCGGCTATGGCGGCTCGGTCGGTGCGCTCAAGGCGATGGGCGCTCTGGAGATGGGGCTGACCGAGGAAGAGCTCCCGCAGCTGGTGGATGCGTGGCGGCAGGCCAATCCGAACATCGTGAAATTCTGGTGGGCCGTGGACAAGGCCGTGATGGAGGCCGTCCGGTATAAGCACACCACCACCGACTATAGTCTGACCTTCTCCTGCCGGAGCGGGATGCTGTTCATCACCCTGCCCTCCGGAAGGAAGCTGGCCTATGTGAAGCCCAAGGTGGGCACAAACAAGTTCGGCGGCGAATGTATCACTTATGAGGGCATCGGCTCTACGAAGAAATGGGAACGGTTGGATTCCTACGGCCCCAAGTTCGTGGAGAACATCGTGCAGGCAACTGCCCGCGACATTCTCTGCTATGCCATGAGGACGCTCCGTTGCTGCTCCATCGTGATGCATATCCACGACGAGCTGGTCATCGAGGCCGACCCGCGCATGTCCTTGGATGCAGTCTGTGAACAGATGGGCCGGACACCGCCGTGGGCGAAGGGGCTGCTGCTCCGGGCAGACGGCTATGCGACTCCGTTCTATAAAAAAGATTGATAATCGTCCGCTCAATTCAGGCGTTCACCTTCAGTGGAAAGCAGAGGTGGACGCCTTTTCTATGTCCGCCCGGAAAGGAGGAATCGCAACATGAATGTCGATATGCGCAACAGCGAAGGCTACCTTGACCTGACGGCATACGAGGCCATCAAGAAAGTCGAACAGGAACAGCGCTCCGGTCGTGCGTTCCGGCCCATCGTCTACATCTGCTCTCCCTACGCTGGGGACATCGCAGGAAACGTAGATGCCGCCAGACGCTACAGCCGGTTTGCCGTGGACAAGGGCTATATCCCCATCGCGCCACATTTGTTCTTTCCGCAGTTTCTGGACGATGCCGACCCGGACGAGCGGGAGCTTGGGCTTTTCTTTGGAAACGCCATCATGAGCAAGTGCTCTGAGGTGTGGGTATTCGGCAGCAGAATTTCTGCCGGTATGCAGGCAGAAATCAGACGGGCCAAGTGGAAGAATTACCGCTTGCGCTACTTCACCGAAGATTGTCAGGAGGTTTGAGACCATGTACGAAATCAGAGAAAACAGCCGCATCCTGAAGGACGGCACCGAGCTCACCACCTATACCCGCGACGTGGTCAGCGCCAATATCCTCGAAGTCGAGGCGGGCACCACCGGCTATCAGGGCGGTGACAGCGGCCACGGCGGGCGCACCTACTTCCGCATCGAGGACGCGGCCAGCACGGATATGGAAGTCCGAAGCTATGTCAACAAATACGGCAGCCCCGGCTTTGAGGTCATCCTCGGCGGCGACTGTGAGCTGGAGACCACGATTCGGGCGCTGAAGTTCATCACGAAGGTTCTGGAGGAAGAAGCAGCGGAGGTGTATGACTGATGTTCACGATTTATAGCGCCGACGTCACCGGCAATCCCGGCAACTGCTCCTACCTGCACAAGCAGGTGGTGTTGGATGAAGCCTCTTTGAAGGCCGCCGTCTGCCACGACTATGTCTGCGCTGAGTACCGGAACAGCTACCGCAACGGCGACAACTTCATCGGGAGCGACTGTCTCCCGGTGGATTGCGACAACGACCACTCGGAGAACCCGGAGGACTGGATTACCCCGGAGGACGTACCCCAGCACTTTCCCGGCGTCACCTTTGCCGTTCACTTCAGCCGCTTCCATATGCGGGAGAAGAACGGGAAGGCTGCGCGGCCCAAATTCCATGTGCTCTTTCCCATCGACTATGTGACCGACCCGGCGCTCTACAGCGATATGAAGAAGCTGGTCAACTCCATCTTCCCGTACTTTGACACCAATGCGCTGGATGCCGCCCGATTCTTCTTCGGCACCACCGCAGCAGAGGTCGCGCTCTATCCAGGCCGGATGAACCTGACCGAATTTCTGGAGGAGGACGATTTTGACTCCGAGCTGCCGGACGGCGGTTTCGGTCAGAGCACCGTCATCCCGGAGGGCAGCCGGAACGCCACCATGTCCCGCTTTGCCGGTCGCGTCATCAAGAAATACGGTGACACAGACGAGGCGTATCAGGCGTTTCTGGACGAGGCCGCCAAGTGTGTCCCTCCGCTGGAGAACGGTGAACTGAACACCATCTGGCACAGCGCCCAGCGCTTCTTCTCCCGCATCCGGGAACAGGCAGGTTACGTCCCGCCGGAAGCATATAACGACCCCAGTAGCTATAAGCCGGAGGACTTTTCGGACGTCGGGCAGGCTGAGGTCATGGCCCGTTACTTCTCCGGGGAGCTCCGCTATTCTCCGGCGACTCACTTCATCCGTTACAGTGACCACTACTGGCAGGAATCGGAACCGGGTGCGCAGGCAGTCGCCCACGAGCTTACCCGTCGTCAGATGAAGGAGGCCAACCGCGACCTGCTCTCCGCGCTGATGAAGATGAAGATCAACGGTGCCCAGACCATTCTGGACGGCACCTCCAAGGCCAAAGCCGAACAGCTCATGAGCGACGAGCAGCTGGCGGCGTTTCAGGAGTATCTGGCGGCGAAGGCATACCAGGCGTTCGTCATCAAGCGACGGGACTCCAAATACATCACCTCGGCCCTGAAGGAGTCCCACCCCATGTTGGAGATTTCGCCCAGAGACCTGGACGCGGACTGCTTTGCCCTCAACACCCCGGAGGCCACCTACGACCTGCGCAAGGGCATGGCCGGAGCGCGGGAGCACTCGCCGGAGGATTTCATCACAAAAATCACCTCGGTCACGCCCGGTCAGAAGGGCCAGATAATTTGGCTGGACTGCCTCGACCTCATCTTCCAGCACAATCAGGAACTCATCGACTATGTACAGATGATTTGCGGGCTGGCTGCCATAGGCAAGGTGTATGTGGAAGCCCTCATCATCGCCTACGGAGATGGCCGGAATGGTAAGAGCACCTTCTGGAATGCGGTGTCCCGTGTGCTGGGCCTCTACAGCGGCAACATCTCCGCCGACACCCTGACCGTGGGCTGCCGCAGGAACATCAAGCCGGAGATGGCCGAGGTCAAGGGCAAGAGGCTCCTCATCGCTGCCGAGATGCAGGAAGGTGCCCGCCTGAATGACTCCACCGTCAAACAGCTCTGCTCCACGGACGATGTGTTCGCGGAAAAGAAGTACAAAGACCCCTTCTCCTTCAAGCCCTGTCACACGCTGGTGCTGTACACCAACCACCTGCCTCGCGTCAGCGCATCCGATGACGGTATCTGGCGCAGGCTCATCGTTATCCCGTTCAACGCCAAGATTACCGGCAAGAGCGACATCAAGAACTACGGCGAGTATCTCTACGACAATGCCGGAGAGAGCATTCTGACGTGGGTCATCGAAGGTGCCAAAAAAGTCATCGACCTCGATTACCAGATTCCTGTCCCGGCCTGCGTGAAGGCGGCCATCGACGAATATCGGAGCCAGAACGACTGGTTCGGTCATTTCATGGAGGACAAGTGCGAGACCGGCGACGGATTCCGGGAGAGCTCCTCCTCGCTGTATCAGGCGTATCGGAACTACTGCATCGATACCAACGAGTATGTGCGCAGCACGGCAGACTTCTACTTTGCGATGGAGAGCGCCGGATATGAGCGCGTGACCCTGAACCGGAAACGGTATTTCAAGGGAGTGCGGCTGCGGACAGACACGGACGATGCAGGAGACGATTTTCTGACCTGATAGCCACTATGACAAGGTGTATCAATGTGTTTTACAGAGTTTTTCTAAGAGCTATAAAAATCTTCCTAAGAAAAAGTTTTGTATTGGCATTGATACACCTTGCACGACCAGAAAAAAGGAGCGCTTATGCGAGAAAAAGAAATCGAGAAAAAATTATCCCTGATGGTAAAAAAGGCCGGTGGCATCGCCGTGAAGTTCGTGTCTCCGAGTTTCGACGGGATGCCCGACCGCCTTGTCTTATTACCTGATGGCGTTATCGCCTTTGTAGAACTGAAGGCACCCGGAAAGGCTCCGCGCCCGCTCCAGTTGGCACGGCACCGCTTGCTGCGGTCGCTGGGCTTCCGAGTGTATGTCATCGACCACACTGAGCAGATTGGAGGGATGCTGGATGAACTTCAAGCCTCATGACTATCAGAGCTACGCCATCGATTACATCGAGCAGCATCCGGTGGCCGCTGTCCTGTTGGATATGGGACTTGGCAAAACGGTCATCTCCCTGACAGCCATCGCCGACTTGCTGTTCGACAGCTTTGTGGCCCACCGCGTTCTGGTGGTCGCACCGCTACGGGTGGCCTGCGACACCTGGCCTGCGGAAATCGAGAAATGGGCGCATCTGAAAGAGCTGACCTATACCGTGGCCGTAGGCAGCGCCAGAGAGCGGCGGGCCGCCCTGATGGTCAGCGCCGACATCACCATCATCAACCGAGAGAACCTGAGCTGGCTCATCGAGAGCAGCGGTTTTTCCTTTGACTACGATACCGTGGTCATTGACGAGCTGTCCTCTTTCAAGAATCACCAGTCCAAGCGATTTAAAGCTCTGCTGCGCGTCCGACCCAAGGTCAAGCGCATCATCGGACTGACCGGCACCCCGTCCTCCAACGGCCTCATGGATTTGTGGGCCGAGTTCCGGCTGTTGGATATGGGTCAGCGCCTCGGACGCTTCATCACACAGTATCGGAACACCTTCTTCCTCCCTGACAAACGCAACGGACAAATCATCTACTCCTACAAGCCCATGCCGGGAGCGGAGGACGCCATCTACAGCAGGATTTCGGACATCACGATTTCCATGAAATCCACCGACCACCTGAAGATGCCGGAGCTCGTATCCACCCGATATGAGGTCTACCTCTCTGACGCAGAGGCCGACCGGTACGAGGAGCTCAAACAAGCTCTCATCCTGCAGCTCCCGGATGGCGAGGTGACTGCTGCCAACGCAGCGGCCCTGACCGGGAAACTGGCCCAGCTCGCCAACGGCGCTATCTATGCCGATACCGGCGATACGATAGAGTTCCATGACCGGAAGCTGGACGCGCTGGAGGACATCATCGAATCCGCCAATGGCAAGCCCATACTGGTGGCCTACTGGTTCCGTCACGACCTGCAGCGCATCAAAAAGCGCTTCGATGTCCGTGAGCTGAAATCCAGCAAGGACATCGCCGACTGGAACAGCGGCAAAATCCCGGTAGCGGTCATCCATCCTGCCTCTGCCGGTCACGGCATCAACCTGCAGGCCGGTGGCTCCACCCTTATCTGGTTCGGCCTGACGTGGTCGCTGGAGCTCTACCAGCAGACGAACGCACGACTGTGGCGGCAGGGCCAGAGCTCCGGCACCGTGGTGATACAGCACATCATCACGAAGGGCACTATCGACGAACGTATCCTGAAGGCGCTGGAGGTCAAGGACAAGACACAGGCCGCACTCATCGATGCGGTCAAGGTGACGCTGGAGGTGTGATGCCTTTGGATGATTCATATATCCGGCTGGCCCACGCCATCGTCGTGCAAGCTGCGAAGGATTCCGATACCGAGCTCGACTGGTTCCGACAGAATCCGCCTCTGTGCGAAGAGGACAGGCAGCACCAGACCTATCTCAATCACAAATCCGAGCTCCAGAGCCTTGAGCGGTTCTTCCGTTCCGGATGGTTTGAACTACTCTCCGGTCTGGACGGCGAGGCACTCATGGAAAAAATACGGGAAGGAGGAATCGCCAGATGACTGCAAAGCAATATCTCTCCCAAGCCTACCGGCTGAACGAGCGCATCAATTCTGACCTGTCCGAGCTGGACAGGCTGCGCGACCTGGCTACCAGCCTGAGCAGTGTGAACTACGACGGTATCCGGGTCTCCAGTACCAGGAGTACAGAAGCGCCCTTTGAGAAGACCATCTGCAAAATCATCGACGCGGAGAAGAAGATAAATGCGGAGATAGACCGGCTGGTGGATTTGAAGGCCGAAATCAGCGGGGCCATCTCTCAGCTGGCCAATGTGGATGAACAGCTCCTTCTCCGCTTCCGGTACATCAACAATTACGGCTGGGAGAAGATTGCTGTGCTGATGAGCGTGTCCATGCGAACGGTTCACCGCATCCACGCCTCGGCCCTGCGAGATTTTCAGCCGCCAGCGTAAAGTTGGCACACTTTGGCACAGAATGGCACATTGATAAGTGGTATTATGGTAGTGTGAAAAATAGGGGCAAGTCTTCGTGGGAGAAATCCTGCGGAGGCTTGTTTTGCAAAAGGAAGAGCCGCTGTATGCGACCCTTCCTTTTTACAGTTACTTATCCTCAGATGAGGCTGTTTCTTCGTTCAACAGCTTTTGGTCATATCCCGGAATCTGCTGCACCTGCGCTTTCTTAATCAGATAGTTCGCAGCAGTTTCGATGTCTCTGTATTCCAGCTTCACAATGAGCTTGTTGTTGAAATACAGGTACAGGTATTGGTCATCACCTTTGATGCTGACCTTCTTAATGTTGAACTCAAACCGTGTATCCATGAAATACACCTCCTTCATAATAGGGCTTGTAAATTTCGCGGATTTTTGCCCTTCATTATAGGAGATGTAAATTTTGCGAACGGAGGTGGAGGTTACATGCCCAAGAGACCGAAACGGCCCTGTTCCTACCCCGGCTGCCCCAACCTGACGGACAAACGGTTCTGCCCAGAACACGAGAAGCTGGAGGCCCAGCGTTATGAACGGTACGACCGCGACCCTGACACCAAGCGTCGATACGGACGGGCTTGGAAACGCATCCGGGATTCCTATGCTGCGGAGCATCCGCTGTGTGAGGTCTGCCTTGCGAAAGGTGTGTACACGCCAACCGAGGAGATTCACCACAAGCTCCCGCTCTCTCAGGGAGGGACGCACGACCGCAGTAATCTGATGGCCCTTTGCAAAGAGTGCCATGCGAGGATTCATGCCGAACGCGGCGACCGCTGGCATAACCGGGAGACCCGGTAGGGGCTGTCAAAATCTCTACGGCCCATCTGCCGTGGAACGGGCGTGGGCTCTCGCGCACAAAAACGCGATTTCAAACGGGGAATAAGCCCCGACGACTGGAGGTGAATCGAAATGGCGAAGGACGGAACCAACCGTGGCGGTGCCCGCATCGGAGCCGGAGCCAAGAAAAAGCCCTTAGCGGACAAGATTGCAGAGGGCAATCCCGGCAAACGGACACTGACGGTCATCAACTTCGATGACCGCGCTGCCGACCTTGAGGGTCAGGCGATGCCGAAACCGTCCAAGATGCTCTCCGCCGTCCAGAAGGACGGTAAGGCACTGGTGGCCGAGGACATCTACAAGGAGACCTGGGAGTGGCTGGCCGAACGCGGCTGCGCTTCTCTGGTATCTCCACAGCTCTTGGAACGCTATGCCATGAGTGTGGCCCGATGGATTCAGTGCGAGGAGGCCGTGACGGAGTTCGGCTTTCTGGCCAAGCACCCCACCACCGGCAGCGCGATACAGTCGCCCTATGTGGCGATGAGCCAGAATTTCATGAGCCAGACCAACCGGCTCTGGATGGAGATATACCAAATCGTAAAAGAAAACTGTGCGACCGAGTACAACGGCGTCACTCCGATGGATGACACGATGGAACGCCTGCTCCGGGCACGGAAAGGAAGCTGACCATGTATGAAAAAGTAAATCCGGCACATCCGGATAAAATCGCAGACCGCATCGCCGGTGCTTTGGTCGACCTCGCCTATGCGCAGGAGCCTGACCCGCGCATCGCCGTGGAAGTCCTCCTCGGCCATCACATGTGCCACATCATCGTAGAGACCTCCACGCATCTGTCCGCTGAGACTGTCGAAAGCATCGCCCACCGTATTGCTGGGAACCTCGCCCTGAATTATACCGAGGTCGCACAGGACGCACATCTCTCCGACAACCAGCGTGACGGTTTCCGCTGCGGCGACAACGGCATCTTCAAAGGAATGTGTATCACACCTGAGCAGAAGGAGCTCTCCCGCATCGCCCGCTCCATCTACGATAGGTACCCCACGGATGGAAAGTACATCCTGGACGGCGACCGGCTCATCCTCTGTCAGAGCAATGCTCCCGCAGATGAGTTGAAGGCCCTGTTCCCGCAGGCCGAGGTCAATCCCCTGGGCGACTGGACGGGTGGCCCGGACGTGGACTCCGGTGCGACCAACCGGAAGCTGGGCTCTGATATGGCGGACGGCGTCACGGGCGGTGGCCTGCACGGAAAAGACCTGTCGAAAGCGGATGTGTCCGTGAATGTCTACGCCTTCCTCAAGGCGCAGGAGACCGGCAAGGCTGTAGAGCTCTGCTGCGCCATCGGCGACGACACCGTGGACGGCAGGCCCTATGCAGAAATCGTCGAAATCTGTCGAGAATATATCCGCTCTGTAGGCGGCTTTGAAAAGTTCGCAGAATGGGGGCTCGTATGAAGACAACGACTGATATGCAGCTGGTGCCGGTCAGCAAGCTGGTGCCATATGTCAACAACGCCCGGACGCACTCCCCGGAGCAGGTCATGAAGCTCCGCTCCTCGCTGCGGGAGTTCGGCTTTATCAATCCTATCATCATCGACCGTGACTATGGCATCATCGCCGGTCACGGTCGTATTCTCGCTGCCAAAGAGGAAGGCATCACCGAGGTGCCCTGCGTCTTCGTGGATTACCTGACCGAGGCCCAGAAGAAAGCCTACATCCTCGCGGACAACCGCATGGCAATGGATGCTGGCTGGGACGAAGAGCTCCTGCGCGTGGAAATCGAAGCGCTGCAGGGTGAGGCTTTCGATGTCTCCCTCACCGGCTTCGATGAAATGGAGCTGGCCGACCTGTTCAAGGATGGAAGCGATTCTGGCGCAGAGGATGATGACTACGACCTGAGCGCCGCATTGGAAAAGGCCGCCTTTGTGGAACGCGGCGACATCTGGACGGTCGGTAGGCACCGGCTCATGTGCGGTGATGCCACCAGCGCCGAGGACGTGGCCGCGCTCATGGATGATAGGAAAGCAAATCTCATCCTGACCGACCCACCCTATGGAGTATCCTTCAAGAGCTCCAGCGGCCTGACCATCCAAAACGACTCCATGAAGAATGAGGAGTTCTACAACTTCCTGCTCTCGGCGTTCGAGAACATGGCTGACCATCTCGAAAAAGGCGGTGCCGCCTACGTCTTCCATGCGGATACCGAGGGCCTCAATTTCCGCAGGGCTTTCATCGACGCGGGCTTCCATCTCGCCGGGTGCTGTATCTGGGTGAAGGACTCGCTGGTGCTGGGCCGCTCGGATTACCAATGGCAGCATGAGCCGGTGCTCTACGGTTTCATGCAGAACGGAAAGCACCCGTGGTACTCCGACCGGAAGCAGACGACCATCTGGAACTTTGCCAAGCCCAAACGGAACGCGAACCACCCGACCAGCAAGCCGCTCGACCTGCTGGGCTATCCCATCGGGAACTCCACGCAGGAGAATGCCATCGTCATCGACACCTTCGGCGGCAGCGGCTCCACGCTCATGGCCTGTGAGCAGATAAACCGCACCTGCTGCACGATGGAGCTCGACGAGAAATACGCATCCGTCATTCTCCGCAGATATGTGGATGATACCGGAGACACGGATGGCGTCTATGTCCTCCGCAATGGAGAAAAGCTACCGTATTCGGCACTGGTGAAGGACGTCGAGCCTGCCTCCTGATTGTCACTATCACACACATTCCGGGGCACATCTTTGTCGGATTTATGCCTCAGAATCAACTTGCTATTCTGTGCCTGTAGAGCGAATATGTGACTACCCCGAAAGGGGAAAACATGCACAGGAGGATTTCACCATGGAAATCAAGTACAACGTGACCGGCGACCAGCGCAAAGAGCTGGTCAAGAGCATTTCCGGCATCACCGGAGTCAAGGCGGTCTACAAGTTCATGCCGACCTGCAATTACGAAATCGACTATTTTACCGTCACCAAGGATGGCACTCTGCTCTTTGATGACCGCGCCGACAGCGAGGAGGTCGAGCGGGTGTTGGAAGGCATTGCGGCTGCAGGCTTCGAGTGCGAGGCCCCGGAGGGAAAAGCCGAGGAACCGGAGAACGCGGCACAGGACGGAAGCGTGGGCCTCACTGTCGAGGTTCCGCTCGACAAGGTTCAGGTCGGGAACCTGACCAAGCTGCTGGATGCCAAGGGCAGCCTCATCAAGAAGGCGCTGGGCATCGACGACCTGCGCTTCGAGCTTCTGGAAGACCGCATTGCCTTTCCGTGGTTCTCCGAACCACAGCCGGAGGAGACCACCGCCTACACTCACTTCATCGCTGCGCTCTGCCAGATGTCCAGGGATGCCAAGCGCATCACCGCCAAGGAGAAGCCGGTGGGCAACGAGAAGTACGCCTTCCGCTGCTTCCTGCTCCGGCTGGGCTTCATCGGCAACGCGTACAAGGCCGACCGGAAAATCCTGCTCCGGAACCTCTCCGGTTCCAGTGCCTTCAAGTCCGGGAAGGTTGGTGTTGCGGGATGATTAGCGCCTATTCAGATGGATATTTTGGCATGATGCGCGATATCGGCATTGGATACCAGATTGCTAAAGACCAGCGCATAAAAGAGAGAGAAGCATTGCTCCATCAAGGAAACAATGAGGCAGCTCTTATCGCATGGGAGGAACGAGAGCAACATTTTCCATTCCCATTTTCACGCGGTCAAATTACAGCATACAACGCCTGGAAGGAAAGCAAAGCGAATGGCCTGGAGGTTGTCGAATCCAGAGATTTGCCTTGGGAGAAAGATTTTCATGATTATATTGAAACCTTTCGTGAAGCAAGAATCGAATCTATCATTGTCACAGACTCGGCTTTCAATAAGGGCAAATATGCTCACCTATTTGAAAACGAAGGATGTCGGATAATCGGGCAAAAGGTATTCATCCGTCACGAAAAGCGCTCGACAGGAATTGAAAACATCAATACTGTGGGAATCCTCATCACAATTTTCAACGAAAATGAAAGGGCGGTGGATTCCGATGACTGAGACCATCCGGGAACAGATTCTCGCCATCAGGGACACCGGCCTGACCAACATGTTCGATGTTCGGACGGTACAGCGGCTGGCCTTTGACCGGGACTTCTACGAACTGGTCTGCTACCTGGAGGAGCACCGCAAGGAGTACGTTCGCTTCATCATGTTCGGCGATGAATAAGCCCTTGCCGCCAAGAGAGCCGGATGGCTCTTTTGGTCGTATATTACACAAGAATCCTCCGCGATATTTGTTCAGTATATGCCCGATAATTGACTTGCTATTATGTGCTTTTAGAGCGAATATACAGTCACCGAAAGGAAAAACAACAAAGAAAAACGGAGGCAAACACCATGAAAAACGCTTACGAACTGAGAGCACACTTCGGAACCATCGGCGACTGGAACACCAGCATCAGCCGCGAGGAATTCGAGCAGCTTTTCCACAAGACCGCCGAGAAGGTTACCTTCACCTTTGGCGGCTGGGATGGCAAGAGCTACGACGGCGAGAGCCACCCCTCCGCCAACTGGCTGGTCGATGTCCGCAAGGCGAACTGAGGAGGGCTGGACAATGTGGAGCGAAGGAACTATCGGAATCCCGGATGCGAAGGACAAGGACAGATACACGGTCTGCCATTACTGGGTCAAGCACTACGACGAGCCCAGCGAGACCTACGGCATCAACGGAGGCAAAATCAGCAAGCTCATGATTAAGGTGAACGGCATCATCACCGCCAACTACGACAGAGGCTGGGATGTCGAACCGCAGGACGAGCCCACGCGAATGGCCTACAGCATCCTCCTTTACCAGTACAACTGAATCGGGGATTCCCCGAAGAGCGGAGCCGAAAGGCTCTGTCTCTCATATAGAACGATACGACGGCTTGCCGGAAGGCAGGTCATTTTTTATGCCCATCGGAGGTGATGATTTGCGAAAGCTGAAGAAATACAAGCCCACGAAGTTCAAGGCCAAGGACTCCGTCTACGATAAGGACGCAGCGGATTATGCGGTGAACTTCATCGAGTGCCTATGCCACACCAAAGGCACCTGGGCGAGAAAGCCCTTCGAGCTGATCGACTGGCAGGAACAGATCATCCGAGACATTTTCGGAACACTGAAGCCCAACGGCTATCGCCAGTTTAATACCGCATATATCGAAATCCCCAAGAAACAGGGCAAGTCTGAACTGGCTGCCGCCGTTGCTCTTTTGCTGACCTGCGGTGACGGTGAGGAACGTGCCGAGGTTTACGGCTGCGCTGCTGACCGTCAGCAGGCATCCATCGTGTTCAATGTGGCGGCCGACATGGTGCGGATGTGTCCGGCACTTTCCAAGCGGGTCAAGATACTGGATTCCCAGAAGCGGCTCATCTATCAGCCGACGGGCAGTATCTACCAGGTGCTCTCTGCCGATGTGGGCAACAAGCACGGCTTTAACACTCACGGCGTGGTATTTGACGAGCTGCACACCCAGCCCAACCGCAAGCTCTTTGATGTCATGACGAAAGGCTCCGGCGACGCCCGTATGCAGCCGCTGTATTTCCTCATCACCACGGCCGGCAACGATACGAAGTCCATCTGCTACGAGATCCACCAGAAGGCCAAGGACATCATCGAGGGACGCAAAATCGACCACACCTTCTATCCCGTTATCTACGGTGCGGAAGAATCAGATGATTGGACGGACCCGAAGGTCTGGAAGAAGGCCAATCCCTCCCTCGGCATTACAGTTGGTATCGACAAGGTCAAAGACGCCTGCGAGTCCGCCAAGCAGAACCCAGGCGAAGAGAACTCCTTCCGACAACTTCGTCTCAACCAATGGGTCAAACAAGCGGTTCGCTGGATGCCCATGGATAAATGGGACAAATGCGCCTTTGCCACATCCGAGGATGACCTTGAGGGGCGCGTCTGCTACGGTGGCTTGGACTTGTCCTCCACCACAGATATTACGGCATTCGTTCTGGTGTTTCCTCCGGAAGATGAGGATGACAAATACGTCATCCTGCCGTATTTCTGGATACCGGAGGAAAACCTCGAACTGCGTGTCCGGCGTGACCATGTGCCATACGATGTGTGGGAACGGCAAGGGTACCTCCAAACCACAGAAGGCAATGTCGTTCACTACGGCTACATCGAGAAGTTCATCGAAAGCCTGGGTGAGCGTTTCAACATCCGTGAAATCGCCTTCGATCGCTGGGGTGCTGTGCAGATGGTGCAGAACCTTGAGGGCATGGGCTTTACGGTCGTTCCATTCGGGCAGGGCTTCAAGGATATGTCCCCGCCCACCAAGGAACTGATGAAACTGGTGTTGGAACAGCGCATCGCCCACGGCGGGCATCCGGTCCTGCGCTGGATGATGGACAATATCTTCATCCGTTCTGACCCTGCTGGAAACATCAAGCCGGACAAGGAAAAATCCACAGAGAAAATCGACGGTGCCGTGGCGACGATTATGGCATTGGATAGAGCCATCCGTTGCGGTAACGACACCGCCGAGTCTGTTTATGATAGTCGTGGATTGCTGTTTGTTTAGGCAGAGATTAAGAATAATTGCTGTACTACGGGAATAACAGCGCATATTGCCTGAACGAAAGTTGCACCCGTCGCAACTCTGCGCTCAATTTTTTCAAAAGCTCTCTTCCGCTCGTTTACAGATAAGGCGTTCATAAATTCATAGCCAAGGGTTGTGATTTCCAGAAAGCCTGGGCCGGATTGAGTAGTATTTTGTCTAATGAAACCTGCGTCAATAAACGACTTAATCTGAGATGCGAAAACCTCGCCTTTTATGTACGGGTACATTCCCGAAAAAACGGAATTTTGGTTTTGTGCAGCATCAAGTAATTCCTCCCAAAATTTAGGAATCCTCTTGATTCGCCCATCCGCTGAATATGGGACAGGGGTATCCTCTGGGATATCATAAACGCCTGTTTTTTCGTCTTTAGTGGTTGACCCCAAATACCCCTTCTCATACCACGACTTAATTTTTCTACTGCTGATGGAGTGCTTATCAGCAAATTCCTTTGCAGTTAATCCCATTGTCTATCGCCCCTTTCTTTATGATTTTATTATAGCAAAAATGGTGTCCAATAAACTGGACAGAAGGAGAATTTATGTCAGTATTTTCAGGACTTTTCAAATCGAGAGATAAGCCCCAGAACCGCACGGCAGGAAGCGCCTATACCTTTTTCATGGGCGGTACGACATCCGGCAAAACGGTAACGGAACGCTCCGCCATGCAGATGACTGCCGTGTACTCCTGTGTCCGCATCCTGTCGGAGGCTGTCGCAGGACTGCCGCTTCATCTATACAAATACACTGATAACGGTGGAAAGGCAATGGCTCTCGAACATCCGCTGTATCGGCTGCTTCACGATGAGCCAAACCCGGAGATGAGTTCTTTCGTCTTCCGGGAAACGCTCATGACCCATCTGCTTCTGTGGGGTAACGCCTATGCACAGATAATCCGAAACGGCAAAAATGAAATCGTTGCTCTTTATCCCTTAATGCCGAACAAGATGTCGGTGGACAGAGATGAGGAGGGTCGGCTGTACTACACCTATTACCGTGGTTCGGATGAAGCCATTAAGAACAAGGAGTTCGCTGTAACGCTGCTCCCATCGGATGTGCTGCACATTCCCGGCCTGGGTTTTGACGGTCTGGTCGGCTACAGTCCCATCGCTATGGCGAAGAACGCTATCGGCATGGCGATTGCCTGCGAAGAGTACGGAGCAAAATTCTTTGCCAACGGTGCTGCGCCGGGCGGTGTGCTGGAACACCCCGGCACGATCAAAGACCCTCAGCGTGTGCGGGAAAGCTGGCAGTCCACCTTCGGTGGCAGCGGAAACGCAAATAAAATCGCAGTGCTTGAGGAAGGTATGAAATATACGCCAATAGGGATATCTCCCGAACAGGCACAATTCCTCGAAACACGCAAGTTCCAAATCAATGAAATTGCTCGAATTTTCCGAGTACCGCCACACATGGTCGGTGATCTGGAAAAGTCGAGCTTTTCCAATATTGAGCAGCAGTCCTTGGAGTTTGTGAAATACACCCTTGACCCATGGGTCATCCGCTGGGAGCAGTCCATTCAGAGGGCACTCCTGTCCCAAGGCGAAAAAGCGGCGTATTTCGTGAAATTCAATCTGGAAGGTCTGCTCCGCGGCGATTACCAGAGCCGCATGAACGGGTACGCCATTGGCCGTCAGAACGGCTGGATGTCCGCAAACGACATCCGTGAACTGGAAAACCTCGACCGTATCCCGGCAGAGGATGGCGGCGATCTGTACCTCATTAACGGCAATATGCTCCCGCTGAAGAATGCGGGTGCTTTTGCAGATACACCTACCGATGACGGAAAGGAGGAAAAAACCGATGAAGAAATTTTGGAATTGGAAGAGCCGAACGGTGACGAACTCGGAGACGCAGGAACAGACACAGGAAAGAACCCTGTTCCTGAACGGGACCATCGCCGAAGAAAGCTGGTTTGACGATGACGTCACCCCGCAGCTTTTCAAGGACGAGTTGATGGCGGGCTCCGGCGACATCACTGTCTGGATCAACAGCCCCGGCGGCGACTGCGTGGCGGCAGCGCAAATCTACAATATGCTCATGGACTACAAGGGCAACGTGACCGTGAAGATTGACGGCATTGCCGCATCCGCAGCGTCCGTCATCGCTATGGCTGGTACAAAAGTACTGGTATCTCCCGTGTCCATGCTCATGATCCACAACCCCATGACGGCGGCATTCGGCAATTCGGAGGAAATGCAGAAAGCCATCGAGATGCTCTCAAGCGTGAAGGATTCCATCATCAACGCTTACGAGATCAAGACAGGGCTGTCCCGCGCCAAGCTCAGCCACCTCATGGATGCCGAAACCTGGATGGACGCAAACAAGGCGGTGGAGCTTGGCTTTGCAGACGAAATCATGCAAAGAGGCACGGAGTCCGAAGATGCGCCTGTGCCCACCGTTTCCATGCTGTATTCCAAGGCGAATGTGGTGAATTCTCTCATGGAGAAGATTGCCGCAAAGTGCGCCATCACTCCGAAACCCACCCGTACACAAAAAGCCGATGACCTTATGGATCGGCTCAATCTCATTAAAAACTGGAGGTAATTTATATGACAATCAATGAACTGCGCGAAAAGCGCAACCAGGCTTGGAACGCCGCAAAGGCATTTGTGGAGACCAAGCGTGACAAGGACGGTCTGCTTTCCGATGAGGATGCTGCGACCTATGCCCAGATGGAAAAGAAGGTACAGGACTATGGTGCCGAAATCGAGCGCATGGAGGCTATGGCTGCGATGGAAGTACAGCTTTCCAAGCCTACTTCTGCACCCATCACCGAAAAGCCCCTGAACGGGAAGAACGCCGAGGATAAGAAGCCTAAGAACTTCCGTGCCACCGATGCCTACCGCAGCGGTATGCTCAACGCTCTGCGCACCAACTTCCGTCAGATCAGCAATGTGCTGCAGGAGGGCATCGATGCCAATGGCGGCTACCTGGTGCCGGATGAGTATGACAGCCGTCTCATTCAGGTGCTGAACGAGGAAAACGTTATGCGTTCTCTCGGCACCGCCATCACCACCAGCGGCGAGCACAAAATCAACATCGCAGCCACCAAGCCTGCGGCTGCGTGGATCGAGGAGGGCGGCGCACTGACTTTCGGTGACGCTACCTTCGACCAGATCATTCTGGATGCCCACAAGCTCCATGTTGCTGTAAAGGTGACCGAGGAGCTGCTCTACGATAACGCATTCAATCTGGAAAACTACATTCTGGAGCAGTTCGGTAAGGCTCTGGCCAATGCCGAGGAGGATGCGTTCATTAACGGCAACGGCACCGGTCAGCCCCTGGGTATCCTCGCCGAAACCGGTGGCGCACAGGTCGGTGTGACTACGAAGTCCTCCGGCAAGGTGACTGCCGACGAGATCATCGACCTGGTGTACTCCCTCAAGCGTCCCTATCGCAAGAACGCTGTGTTCCTTGCCAACGATGCCTGCGTTGCAGAGCTCCGCAAGCTGAAGGACAGCACGGGCCAGTATCTGTGGCAGCCCTCTCTGCAGGCAGGTGAGCCTGACCGTGTATTGGGCTACAAGGTCTACACCTCTGCGTATTTCCCGCTTCCCGCTCCCGGCAAGGCCGCAGTCGCATTCGGTGATTTCAGCTACTACAACATCGGTGACCGTGGCTCCCGTTCCATTGCGGAGCTGAAGGAACTGTTTGCCGGAAACGGCATGGTGGGCTTTGTTGCCAAGGAGCGTGTGGACGGCAAGCTGATTCTGCCCGAAGCGGTGCAGATTCTCAAGCTGAAAACCGAATAAGGAAGGAGGCGGCGGTGATGGACGAACTGCTCACCAAGGTGAAAGCCAATCTCATTCTGGAACACACGGCGGATGATGCATTGCTGAAAAGCTACATCTCCGCCGCTGTTTCTTACGCCGAAAGCTACCAGCATATCCCGGAGGGGTTCTACAAAGAGAACCCCATGCCACCCACTACGGAGCAGGCCGTCATCATGCTGTCCTCCCACTTCTATGAATCGAGAGATGGCTCGACAGGCGGTTTCTTTGCGGATAACACCGGAGCGGCACAGCAGGTGTGGAACACGGTCAATCTGCTGCTCCGTTTGGATAGGCGGTGGCAGGTATGAGTTTCGGAAAAATGAACGGCTTTGCCGACATAGTGGAAACCCGCCAAGTCAAGGACAGCGAAGGCTTTACTCATTCTGAGGATGAAGTCCTCGCTTCCGCCCGTGTCTACCGGGAGGGTCGGCACGGCTCCCAGCGTTGGGCAAACCTCGCCGCATTCAGCGAAGCCACCGACCTGTTCCGCTTTCGTTGCATTCCCGGTCTGACGGTCACTGCCGACCATTTTCTTATTACGGAGGACGGACGGTACGACATCGTTTCCGTGGAGAATGTAAAAGGCCGTGGAATGTATATCGAGATTTTAGCAAAAAGGAGTGAATCGACCATTGGCAAAGTGTGAAATGAAACTGCCGGAGGAATTCCTCCTGAAAATCTCCCGCTTGGGCAGCGATTTTGACAGCGTTGCGGACTCCGTTTTGCAAGCCGGTGGCGAGGTGGTTCTCGCCAAGGTGCGTAGCAACCTCTCCTCCGTTGTGGGTAAGGGTACGAAATATGACTCCCGTTCCACCGGCGAATTAGAAGGTGCGCTGGGCCTTTCACCCTCCAAGCTGAACCGGGACGGCAATCACGATGTCAAGGTCGGCTTTGCCGAGCCACGCTCGGACGGCGGCAGCAACGCTAAACTCGCCAACATTCTGGAATACGGCAAGCACGGTCAGCCTGCAAAACCGTTTCTGAAACCTGCAAAAACCGCATCCAAACAGGAATGCGTCGATGCCATGACCGTGGCACTGGAAGAGGAGGTTGAAAAGCTGTGAGTCTGCTATCCGATTTGCAAACCATCGCCGAGCACTGCGGTCTTCCTGTGGAAACGGGCGTGTTCTCCGGCAAAGCTCCGGACACCTATCTGGTGCTCACCCCGATGTCCGACGGGTTCGAGCTTCACGCTGACAACGCTCCCGGCTGCGAAACTCAGGAGGTTCGGCTGTCGCTCTTCACTAAGGGCAGCTACACCAAGCTGAAAAATGCACTCGTCCGTGCCTTACTGGGCGCGGATATGTATATAACCGACCGCCGGTACATCGGTTTTGAAACCGACACCGGCTATCATCACTACGCCATTGATGTGGCACAAATCTATGAATTGGAGGTTTAAGACATGGCAACCATCGGTCTTGACAAACTCTATTACGCCAAAATCACCGAGGACGCAAGCGGCGAGGAAACCTACGCTTCTCCGGTGCAGCTGGCAAAGGCCATGACCGCAGAGCTTTCCGTGGAACTGGCGGAAGCAACTCTCTACGCCGACGACGGTGCGGCAGAGATCGTAAAGGAATTCAAAAGCGGCACGCTGTCACTCGGCGTGGATGACATCGGTGCGACCGCCGCATCCGACCTGACAGGCGCGACCATCGACAAAAACGGCGTGGTCGTCTCCGCAAGCGAGGACGGAGGCGAACCCGTAGCGGTGGGCTTCCGTGCAAAGAAGTCCAACGGCAAGTATAAATACTTCTGGCTCTATCGCGTGAAGTTCGGCATCCCGGCCACCAATCTCGCCACCAAGGGCGACAGCATTACCTTCTCCACGCCCACCATCGAGGGCACCATTCTGCGCCGCAACAAGCCGGACGCCAAGGGTGCGCATCCCTGGAAAGCAGAGGTCACTGAGGGCGATACCACCGTGACGGCGGCCACCATTTCCAACTGGTATAAGACGGTATACGAGCCGACCTATGCGGCATCACCCGAGAAATCCACTTAACGGAGGTAACGCACAATGGATAACGAAAGAACCGCAACCATTACCATCGGTGATGAGGAATGCACCCTGCTGCTTACCACCAAGGCAACCAGAGAGATCGCCGGTCGCTACGGCGGTCTGGAAAACCTCGGCGAGAAGCTGATGAAGTCAGAGAACTTTGAAATGGCTATCGGCGAGATCGTATGGCTGATTACGCTTCTGGCAAATCAGAGCATCCTCATCCACAATCTCAAAAACAAGGATGCGCCCAAGGAGCTGCTCACGGAAGATGTGGTGGAGCTTCTGACCACGCCCCTCGACCTCGCCGGTTACAAAACCGCCATTACAGAGGCGCTCTATAAGGGCACCAAGCGGAATGTGGAAAGCGAGAAAGACGCAAAAAACGCACAAGTCGGGTAACGGTCTCCGATGCGGAGCTGTTTACCCGGCTTCTTTATTACGGCCTTGCCCACCTTCATCTCAGCCAGGATGAAGTGTGGCTGATGCCGTTTGGTCTGCTGCTGGACTTATGGGAGTGCCACAAGCAGTATAACGGGCAGGCTGTTCCTGCTCACGAACACTACATTGACGATATTATCCCCGACGGGATTTGAGTTTAAAGAGAATTTACAAAAATAATCGCGAATTGTATTGCTATCGTCCGCACATTCGTGTATAATAGAAGCGAAGATGAATACCATAAGATCGAAAGGAGTTTTTGATATGGCGAAATCAGCGAATCTGTATGCACGAATCGAGCCGGATCTCAAGGAGAAGGCTGAAAGCATTTTGACTGCGCTCGGCATTCCTGCTTCCAATGCCATTACCATGTTCTATAAGCAGATCATTCTTCAGAACGGATTGCCGTTTGAAGTGAAATTGCCGGAGCATCCTTTGGATGTCAGCCGCATGACGGCGTCGCAGTTGGATGCAGAACTGGAGAAAGGCTATGCGGATGCGAAGGCCGGACGCACGATTCCTGTGGAGCAGGCGTTTGCGAATGTCCGTAAGGAATTCGGTGTATGAAATATTCCATTGTTCTGACCAAAACTGCCCAGGCCGACCTCTCTGCAATTTTCAAATACATTGCGGTGGATCTGCAGTCTGTGCAGAATGCAAATGCTCAACTCTCCCGTATCGAAAAGGCAATCGCCTCTCTCGACAAAATGCCGGAGCGTTATCGTGTGTATGACAGGAAGAACTGGCGTGAGCGCAATCTGCGTATCATGCCTGTGGACAACTACCTTGTTTTCTATGTCCCCACACACGACGACACCACGGTTACAGTCATGCGCATCATGTATGGCGGCAGAGATATTGACAGGCAACTTGAGATGCTGGAAACGGAATAAGTAAATCAAATTTAAGGAGTGACCTTTCGGGGGCACTCCTTTTTCATACCATCAAGCACGCTTTCATCGAGAACTTAGGACGGATTTGTCCCAACTTCTCGGTGAAAGGGTGCTTTTTTCATGCCATCCACAAGGAGGTGACGGCACATGGCAGACAGTTTCGGACTGAAGATCGGTCTTGAGGGAGAAAAAGAATTCAAAAAGGCGCTGGCAGATATCAACCAGTCCTTCAAGGTGCTCGGCTCCGAAATGAAGCTCGCCACCTCTCAGTTCGATAAGAACGACAAGTCCGTAGAGGCTCTCGCCGCACGGAATAAGGTGCTGCGAAAAGAGATCGACGAGCAGACAACAAAAATCGATACCCTTCGCAAGGCTCTGCAGAATGCCGCCACCTCCTTTGGAGAGAACGACCGACGCACCCAGAACTGGCAGATCCAACTCAACAATGCCGAAGCCGCCCTCAACGACATGAACCGGGAGCTGGACGAAAACGAGAAAGCCATCAAGGAGGGCGGCAAGGCTGCGGAGGAATCCGGCAGTAAGTTTGAAGGCTTCGGCAAGGTTCTCAAAACCGTAGGTGTGGCACTCGGTGCTGTGGCTGTTGCCGCAGGAGCCGCTGCCGTGAAGCTGGGCAAAGAGGTCATCGCTGCCTATGCGGACTACGAGCAGCTGGTCGGCGGCGTGGACACTCTGTTCAAGGATTCTTCGCAGGAGATCCAGCGGTACGCCGCTAACGCATACAAAACGGCCGGTCTTTCCGCCAACGAGTACATGGAGACGGTCACGGGCTTTTCCGCAAGCCTCATCCAGTCTCTCGGCGGTGACACCGAAAAAGCCGCAAAATATGCGGACATGGCCATTACGGATATGTCCGATAACGCCAATAAGATGGGCACGGATATGTCCTCCATTCAGAATGCCTACCAGGGTTTTGCCAAGCAGAACTACACGATGCTCGACAACCTCAAGTTGGGCTACGGCGGCACAAAGCAGGAAATGGAGCGTCTGCTTGCCGATGCGGAGAAGATATCCGGCGTCAAGTATGACATCTCCTCCTACGCCGATGTGGTAGAAGCCATCCATGTCATGCAGGAAAGCATGGACATTGCAGGCACCACCGCCAAAGAAGCGGAAGCCACCATCTCCGGTTCCATGAATGCGCTGAAATCCGCCGTGTCGAACCTCATCGTAGGCTTCGGCGATGCGGACGCTGACATGGAGCTGCTGTGCAACAACATGGTGGATGCTTTCAAGACCGTGGTGGCGAACATCACCCCGGTTATTGAGAACATCGTGGCGGCTCTGCCCACGGCGCTGGACGCTCTGCTGACGGCTGTGGGTGAACTGCTGCCCACACTGCTGGAAGCGGTCACCGAGTTGTTCTCACAGGTGCTGGAAACGCTGTTGTCCCTGCTTCCGCAGCTTATCCCAGCAGCGGTGTCCGCGCTTATGACCATCGTGAACACGCTGATTGAGAATCTGCCCCTGCTCATTGATGCAGCAGTCCAGTTGGTGTCTACGCTGGTGACCGGCATTGCGGATGCGCTGCCCACACTCATCCCGGCAGCGGTACAGGCTATCGCCACCATCGTACAGGGTTTGGTAGACAGTTTGCCCATGATTCTGGACGCGGCGCTTCAGCTGATTACAGGCTTGGCGCAGGGACTTCTGGATGCACTGCCTGTGCTGATTGCGGCGCTTCCCGAAATCATCAACGGAATCATTACATTTCTACTGGATTCCATTCCGCAGATCATTGAAACCGGCATTCAGCTGTTGACCTCGCTGGTGACTGCATTGCCGGAGATCATCATGGCAATCGTAGAAGCGATACCAAAAATCATTGACGGCATTATCACCGCTGTGCTGAACGCCATCCCTCAGATCATCCAGGCAGGCATCGACCTGCTGATTTCGCTGATTCAGGCATTGCCGCAGATCATCACCACCATTGTACAGGCAATTCCGCAGATTATCTCCGGTATCGTCAATGCACTGGTCGGGAACATCGACAAAATCATCATGGCAGGCGTTCAGTTATTCGTTGCCCTGATTGAAAACCTACCCACCATCATCGTGGAAATCGTCAAAGCCGTGCCGCAGATCATTGCGGGCATCGTGAAAGCCTTCGGCTCTCTGATGTATAAGATCGTGGAGATTGGCGGCAACATCGTCAAGGGACTGTGGAGCGGCATTCAGCAGCTTGCCTCATGGCTGTGGGACAAGGTGTCCGGGTGGATCTCCTCCATCTGGGACGGCATCTGCGATTTCTTCGGCATCCATTCGCCCTCGAAGGAGATGGCATGGGTCGGTGAAATGCTGGTCAAGGGCTTGTCCGGCTCCATTGAGGATAACGGTGATGAAGCGGTCAAAGCCGCCGAAGGCATGGCTGATGACATCAACGGCGTCATGGGCGACCTTGCTCACGATATGCAGACGGCACTGCCCACGGACTTTGATGTCAGCGGTAGCTTCCGTTCGGCTGTGGACGGTGTGGTCGGCAAAGCGGCATCCGCTTTCACCATCGCACTGAACATTGCCACTTTCAATAACTACAGCAGCGAGGATATCCGTCAGCTTACCAACGAAGTCATGGAAACGGCGAATCAGTTCGCCCAGCGGAAAGGAGTGGTATTCGCATGAGCTATTTTACCTACAACGGCCGCAGTTCCGCTGAGTTCGGTCTGCATATCGAGAAGAAGGATGTGTTTTCCGCACCGGAGTACGATGCGGAGTTCATTTCCATTCCCGGCAGGAGCGGAGATATCATCAATCCCAACCGCCGCTTTGCCAACATCAAGGTGAGCTACACGGTGTTCCTCGCACGGAAGAACGTAGCCGCCCTTGCATCCGACCTGCGGGACATTAAGGGGTGGCTGTATTCCGAGCCGGACAGATACCACGAGATCACCGATTCCTACGATGCGGAGTATTTCCGTTACGGTGTCATCTCCGGCAATCTGGATATTGAAGAGCAGCTGAACAAGGTCGGCAGTTTCACCGTGACCTTCAACTGCAAGCCCTACAAATACAGCTTTGCGGGACAGGAAACGGTGTCGGCTGACGCCTCCGAACTGACGATTACCAATCCGACGGCGTTTGAGAGCCGACCGTATATGAAAATCTATGGTAGCGGTACAGTGGTGCTGATGATACAGACTCAAGGTCGAGGCATGATGATTTCCGATTTGGATGAGTACATTGAAATCGACAGTGAATTGATGAACTGCTTCAAAGGCACCGTCCTCAAAAATGACACCGTCAAAGGTGCGGAATTCCCGGTTTTCAAGCCGGGTGTTTGCACCATCAACTGTACCGGCGATGTGTCAAGGATTGAGGTCATTCCAAGGTGGTGCTGCCTATGATCCCTGTACTTTACCCCGCAAACGCTACAGATTTCAGTTCATTCGGTCTTGGTGTGCTGACGGACACCATTTCCTGCGAAGTCACAGAGGAGCGAAACGGTGTGTTCGAGTGCCTGCTCAAATACCCGGTGAGCGGTCAGCACTACGGGCTAATCACCAAAGAGTGCATCATCAAGGCAAAACCCAACGACACTGCCGCTGACCAAGCGTTCCGCATTTACCGTATCACGAAGCCCTTAAACGGCATCGTCACCATCTACGGGCAGCACATTTCCTATGACCTTGCCAATGTTCCTGTTATGCCATTTACCACCGAAAGCCGTTCGCCGCAGCTGATCCTCTCGCAGCTTCTGTCGGGAGATACACGCTTTACCGGCTGGACGGACTACTCGGATGCGAAAGCATTCTCGGTCACGCAGCCGAAAAGCGTCCGAGCCTGTCTTGGCGGCACGGAAGGTTCTATGCTCTCCCAGTGGCACGGCGAATTTGAGTGGGACAATTTCACGGTGAAGTTCCATTCCCACCGTGGGCAGAAAACCGGTGTGGTCATTGAATATGGCAAGAACCTCACTGCCCTGGAGCAGGACGAGGATAACAGCGGCGTGTATACCTCACTGCTCCCGTATGCCGTGTACACCCCGGAAGGCTCGGACACCGAAATCGTGGTCACGTTGTCGGAGATCACACTCCCCATTGTGACCTCGGAGATCGTCCGGGCAAAAACGCTTATTCTGGACTTTTCCGACCAGTTTGACGGAGTTGTGACCGAGAAATCCCTCAGAGCCAAAGCTAACAGCTATATCAAGGCAAATCCGCTGGGTTCGACCATCCCCACGGTCAAGGTTTCCTTTGAGCCGCTATGGAAACAGCCGGAATTCTCGGCACTTCTGGAGCGGGTCAACCTCTGCGATATCGTCACCATCCGGCACTCGGCTCTCGGTGTCAGCGTGTCCGCTATGGTCATTGAAACCGTGTATGACACCCTTGCCGAGCGGTACAAGAGCATTTCTCTCGGTCAGAGCAAGTCCAGCATGATCACCGCCATCTCCGATGTGCAGTCAACGGTCGACAAGGTGGAATCCACGGTGGGACGCTTTCCGAAGCTGCTCCAAACCGCCATCGGCAAAGCCACCGGCCTTATCACCGGACAGAGCGGCGGCTATGTGGTCATACACACTGCGGAGGAAAACGGACAGCCCTACGAGCTGCTGATTCTGGATGCTCCATCCATTGACGAAGCGGTCAATGTCTGGCGGTGGAATGTGGGAGGCCTGGGCTTTTCCCATAACGGCTACAACGGTCCCTACGAAACCGCCATCACGGCAGACGGCCAGATCGTTGCGGACTTCATCACCTCCGGCTCTCTGGTAGCAAACATCATCAAGGCAGGCGTTATCCAGTCTCAGGACGGCTCGTCCTGGTGGGATTTGGAAAGCGGCGAAGTCGTGCTTCGAGCCTATGTTTCAACCGATGAATTTGCGGAGAAAAGTGCATATTTTCAGCAGAATGTGTATGGGCTGAACAGCTATGTGGCAAACCTCACCGAAACGGTAGAAACCGTATCCAATGACCAGGGTGTTCTGGAGGAGCGAGTGCTGAGTTCCGAAAGCAGGATTTCTCAGCTTCAGCAGACGGTGGACGGGCTTTCTGTTACCATGCAAGAGCAGTACATCGGCGGTATCAACTATGTGCAGAATTCTTCCGGGCTGAACGGCATCACCGACGACTGGGGGTATTCCGGCACGGTGCGGACGGATGCATCTACGGATACGCAGAACAACACAATCTCCGACTCCTGCTTTGTGTTGGGGGCTTACTCCTCGTTGTCGCAGTACATCCGAGGGGTAGTTCCCGGCACTTATACGATCTCAGTCCGAGCGAAGAAAACCTCGACCATGTCGGGGTATTTTTATATCACCTACAACGGGAACAAGACGAAATACCTGTTCAGCCGTAGCGATGCCTTCGGCTGGACAGACTTCACTGTGACCCTCACCGATGTGACCGACCCTACACTACGCATTTACTGCTACTGCCGGGATGCATCCATTTACCTTGCTGACATCATGATCACCGAGGGTGCGATTCCCCGAAAGTGGACGCCTGCGCCCAACGAGATCTACACGCAGGAGGTCAAAATCGACAAGCGCGGCATTGAGGTTTCCAACAGCGCATCCTCTCAGCGGACGGTCATTACGAACGCGGAATTTGCAGGCTACTACAACGATGAGGTGATTTTCACCTTGAACAAAGACGAAACCCAGACCAAGAAAACCACGGTGGACGGTGAGCTAACCGTAGGCAAGACAAAGTTCGTTCCCATGCCAACAGCATCTGAGGGGCTGAACATCGTCATTCTGGACTAAAGGAGGCAAGGCTATGGCAATGACAGGCGGCACCGCCTATCTGGTGAAATCCGAAAGAACGAATTACGGCTCCAACAGCTGGACGACAGACCTGTACATCTATGTGAAAGTCATTTCCCAGAATGTAGTCGCAAACACCTCCACCATTGCGCTGGGTATGTATGTCTATTCGAAATACTCCATCGCATGGTCGGACTTCGGCACAAACGGCACTTCCTACATCGGCACAGCAACCTCCGGTGCGAACTGCTTCACCTTTACGAACGGTCAGAGCGGCAGCGGCACAAAGTGGCTGGTGGAGGACAAGCAGGTCACGGTATCCCACAACAGCAACGGTACGCTGACCCTTCCGATTTACTGGCACTGGGGCGTTAACAGCCCTTGGGGGCAGTACACCGGCCCCTCCGGCAGCTACAATGTGACGCTGACCACCATTGACCGTGCTGCGCCCACCGTGACCTTTTCCGTTTCGTCTATCACCGCAAACGGTTTCAAAATCTCTGCGAACTCAACGGCGATAGCGGATATCTGGCAGTACAGTACAAACGGCGGTTCAGGCTGGACGCAGTTTTCGACCACGGCAGGAACAAGCGCATCAGTAACGCTGTCCTCGCTCTCTCCGAACACAAGCTACACGGTGAAAGTGCGGGCACGGAGGCAGTATAACCAAGTCTATGGTACATCCGGCAGCTCTACGGTGAAAACACTGGGCGGCGCGGTTGTGAACAGCGTCAACACGGTGACCGCAGACAATGCCAGAGTGACCATCACCCTCAACGTCACCGTGTATGAACCTTCTTATATCAATTCTCTGGCGATCAAAAGCGGAAATACGACCATCCTGACCGTTACCGGGCTTGCATGGACGAAGGGTACGGCAAACCGCTCGGTCACCCTGTCATCGGCACAGAGAACCACGCTGCTCAATTGGATGGCTTCAATGAAGTCATTCACCGGCACCTTTGCGGTTTCCTCCTTCAGCGGCTCTACACAGATTGGCAGCACTTCAAGCAAAACCGCCACGGTACTGACCACGGCAACCAATTCTGCTCCGACCATAAGCGGATTCACTTATGCCGACAGCTACACGACCACAAAGAACCTCACGGGCAACGATCAGCTGTTCGTACAGGACTACTCAACCCTCAAGGTCACCCCCGGAACGGCGACTGCGAAGAACGGAGCGTCCATTTCCAACTATACCGCTTCCTGCAACGGTTTATCCGCATCCAATTCGACCGGTGCTGCAATTACGGTCGGAAAGATCACCAAGTCCGGCAGTGTGACGGTCACGCTCACGGTCACGGACTCCCGCGGTTACACCGCTGAAACTTCACAGACAGTGACGGTCATTCCGTACACCAAGCCGAAGATATCCTCGGTGACGCTCCGACGAACCAACGACATTGAAGCGGAAATGCAGCTCAAATTCAGCGGCTCTATTTCTGCTGTGACCGTAGACGGGACGCAGAAAAACAGCGTGGTTCATGTGCGGTATCGGTACAAGAAAACCAGTGAGAGCAGTTACGGCAGCTACGCCAGTATCGTCTCCGGCACAACCCAAAGTGGCACATCATTCAGTTACGCCAATCTGGAACTTTGCAATTTGGATGCCAACAGTTCCTACGACTTCCACTTACAGATCCAAGACAAGCTCTATTCTTTGAGTAGTCTGGATCTGTATTTTACTGTTCCGCAAGGGACTCCGCTCATTGCGCTTCGTAAAAAGAAAGTCGGCATCAACACACCGAACCCGCAGGCCACGCTGGATGTGGACGGCAATATTCACATGAATGGCGTCAATGTCCACGGCAAAATGGGTAGAGTGGATGGCTCGACCACCGACCTCAACAATGTGAAGACTCCCGGCTACTATTTTGCGTATTCTGCTTCCACGGCAAAGCACTTTCCGACCACCACAATCGGTATGCTGGAGGTCTTTCTGCCAGAAAGCTACTTCATTCAGCAGCGGTACACCGTCTATGACGGCTCAAGGATGTACATCCGAGGAAACTACGGCGGCACGTGGTCCTCGTGGCACACGGTGTCGCTGACCACGGTAACATAAAGAATATTTTTTGGAATCAAGGCGCTCTGCGGAGTGCCTTTTTTCATACACAAATTCAACTTTCAAAGGAGGACAAACAACATGAAAGAATTCTGGACGACAATTCAGGTGGTGTTCGCCGGGATCGGCGGCTGGCTGGGCTGGTTCCTGGGAGGATGTGACGGCTTGCTTTATGCGCTTCTGGCTTTCGTAGTCATCGACTACATCACCGGCATCATGTGCGCTGTGGTGGATAAGAAGCTGTCCAGCGAAGTCGGCTTCAAGGGCATTTTCAAGAAGATCCTGATTTTTGCCCTGGTTGGCATCGGACACATCATTGACGCACAGGTCATCGGCAGCGGCAGCGTTCTGCGCACAGCGGTAATTTTCTTCTACATCTCCAACGAGGGCGTCTCGCTGATTGAAAATGCGGGGCATCTGGGACTGCCCATTCCGGAGAAACTGAAATCCGTGCTGGAGCAGCTTCATGACCGTGCGGAAAAGGAGGATGAATAATATGGCTTACACCAACAGCCCTCTGGTGTCCTACACCAAACTCAGTCCCAACCACTCCGGACAGCGCACCCACAGCATTGACCGCATCACGCCCCATTGCGTGGTGGGTCAGTGCTCGGTGGAAACGCTGGGCAACATCTTTCTGCCTACATCTCGGCAGGCAAGCAGCAACTACGGCATCGGTGTGGACGGCAGGGTCGGAATGTATGTGGAAGAGAAGAACCGCTCTTGGTGTTCCTCTTCTGGTGCCAACGACCAGAGAGCCGTCACCATCGAATGTGCCAGCGACAACACCGAGCCTTACGCTTTCAAGGATGTGGTGTACCAGCGGCTCATCGAGCTTTGCACCGACATCTGTAGGCGCAACGGCAAGACAAAGCTGATTTGGCTTGGGGACAAAACCGCAACGCTGAACTACAGTCCGAAGAGCAATGAGATGGTTCTGACCGTCCATCGGTGGTTTGCCAACAAAAGCTGCCCCGGTAACTGGATGTATGCCCGTATGGGCGACCTTGCCTCGAAGGTCACAGCAGCTCTCGGTGGTACGCCCTCTGAGCAGAAGCAGCTCTACCGTGTCCGCAAGACGTGGTCGGATTCCAAGTCCCAGAAAGGCGCGTATAGAGTCCTCGCAAATGCCAAAGCCTGCGCCGACAAGAATCCGGGCTACTCCGTGTTCGATTCTGACGGGAAGGCGGTCTACACTTCTGGGAATGGTGCTGCTGTCGTGAACGGCGACGACACTTTCAAGGTGCGGGTCTCCGTGCCTGACCTGAACATCCGCTGCGGCCCCGGCACCAACTATGCAGCCACCGGTCGGTTTACCGGAGCCGGGGTCTTCACCATCACTGCTGTGCAGTCCGGGCAGGGCTCCGACGCTGGCTGGGGCAAGCTCAAGTCCGGCGCTGGCTGGATTGCGTTGGACTACGCCAAGCGGCTATAATCGCATGACCTCATTCTGGGCCTATGGGAGAAATCCTGTAGGCCCATTTTTCTATTTTTGATACAAAAAGTTCGCTCAAAACGGCCTCCCACCTTCAGTGGGAACTGAAGGATAAGCCTTCGGATTGGAGGTCGCTATGACAAATGAACAGAAAAATCAAATCGCGGAGCTCCGCCAGTCCGGGTATGGATATGCCAATATCGCTGGTGCGCTCGGCCTGACGAAGAATCAGGTCTCTGCCTACTGCCGCAGGAACGGGCTCACCGGCACCAAGGCCGCTGTGGGCGCGACCGATGTTCCTGACTCGAACTGCTGCCGAAACTGCGGAAAGACGCTGGTGCAGATTGCTGGCAGGAAGCCGGTCAAGTTCTGCTCGTCAGCCTGCCGCGTCAGCTGGTGGAATGCTCACCCGGACGCTGTGGGGAAAAAGGCGTTCTATGATTACACCTGCGCCTGCTGCGGGAAGACCTTCCGGGCCTATGGAAATTCCCATCGTAAATACTGCTGCCACACCTGCTATATCCAGGCGCGGTTCAAAGGCGGTGACGCCCATGACTGATGAGCAGTTCGACCGGGAGAAGCGGTATCAGGCCAGCATGAACATGTTCCGAACGATGCTAAAGAACGGTCTCATCACCGAGGAACAATACGCCATAATTGATACAAAGATGCTGGAAAAATACCGGCCATTATTGGGTACGTTATTCTCAGATTCTACTTGCAATCCTGGCCTTTCAGAGCGATGTATAGTACCGGAAAGGAGCTGATTTCATGCGAAAAGTAAGCAAAATCGAGCCAATTTCTCCATCGCTCCCGACCCGCAAGAAGGTCGCCGGTTATGCCAGAGTCTCGGTGGAGAGTGAACGGCTCAACCACTCCCTGTCAGCACAGGTCAGCTATTATAGCAATCTGATTCAGAGCAATCCCGAATGGGAGTACGCAGGCGTCTATGCGGACAATGCGGTGACCGGCACCAAGGCGTCCGGCCGAGAGGAGTTCCAGCGGATGCTCAACGACTGCGAGGCCGGGAAGATAGACATCATCCTCACCAAGAGCATCTCCCGCTTTGCCAGAAACACTGTTGACCTGCTGGAGACCGTCCGGCACCTGAAGGAACTGGGCATCGAGGTTCGGTTCGAGAAGGAACGCATCAATTCCCTCAGCGGTGACGGCGAGGTCATGCTGACCCTGCTGGCTTCCTTCGCACAGGAGGAAGTCCGGAGCCTCTCGGAGAACGTGAAATGGGGCACCCGAAAGCGTTTCGAGAAGGGTATCCCCAACGGACGCTTCTCGATTTACGGCTACCGCTGGGAGGACGACCATCTGGTCGTCGAGCCGGAGGAGGCCAAAATCGTCCGGCTCATCTACGATAATTTCCTGAAGGGCCTCTCCGCTGAGGCAACGGAAAAACAGTTGGAGGAGATGGGTGTAAAGTCTTACACAGGGACGCATTTCCCCAACAGTTCCATCCGAGCCATCCTCAAGAACATCACCTACACCGGGAACCTGCTCTTCCAGAAAGAGTACACGCTCGACCCCATCAGCAAGAAGACCCGCAAGAATCACGGAGAGCTGCCGCAGTATTGGGTGGAGGACACCCACGAGGCCATCATCCCGATGGAGACGTACCAGGCGGTGCAGGCCGAGATTGCAAGACGGCGGGAGCTCGGTGCGCTGGCCAACTGGAGCATCAACACCAGCTGCTTCACCTCGAAAATCAAGTGTGGCCTTTGCGGTGCCAGCTTTGTCCGCAACACGCGGAAGAACAGGGCGAAGATAAGCCAGCTGGGTGAACGCTACACCTTCTACGGCTGCGGCAGCAACAAGAAGGGCGGACACTGCAAATGCGGCACCATCCGGGAGACTGTTCTGAAAGAGGAATGTGCCAAGGTGCTCGGCCTGCCGGAATTTGATGAGGATGTCTTTTCAGAGCGGGTGGCCAAGATTACGATTCCGGTCACCGGTACGATGCTCTTCGAGTTCACCGATGGGACGTCCCTTGAGCATCACTGGTACCGGAACGCCAGAAAGGAAAGTTGGACTCCGGAGCTCCGTCAGGCGGCAAGCGAGTACCGGCGCGACCGGGACACTGGATGGAAATGCTACCACACCTTCACACATTTTATCAAATGCGGACGCTGCGGAGCGAATTATCGCTGCCAGACCCACAGGCGCGTGGACGGCACGGTGGTTCGCTCTTGGTATTGTTCGGCACCGACTTCGGTCGGCTGCTCCAAGGTCGGAATCCGGGAGGACATCCTCAGAGAACTCATCGCGGATGTACTGGGCCTGCCGGAGTTCGACGAGGAGCTTTTCAATCAGCAGCTGGCCTACGCGACGGTGCCTGCAGATAACGAGATTGTCTTCCACTTCCGGGATGGGCATGAGATTTCCAGAACCTTCGTTCAGAAACGCCAGATGCCGCGCCAGACCGAAGAGCGGAAAAAGCACATGAGCGAGGTCATGAAAGAGAAATGGAGGGAACGCCATGCCAAGAACGACTAAGAAGATAACCACCATCCCGGCCACGCTGACTCGCTTTACAGCCACGCCCATCACAGAACAGAAAAAGCGCCGGGTCGCCGGTTACGCTCGTGTCTCCACTGACCACGATGACCAGTTCACCAGCTATGAGGCCCAAATCGATTACTATACGAATTACATCAAGAGCCGGGACGATTGGGAGTTCGTCGATGTCTATACGGACGCAGGCATCACCGGCACCAGTACCAAGCACCGCGAGGGCTTCAAGCGGATGGTCACCGATGCGCTGGCCGGAAAGATAGACCTCATCGTGACCAAAAGCGTCAGCCGGTTTGCCCGGAACACCGTGGACAGCCTGACCACCATCCGCCAGCTCAAGGAAAGCGGCATCGAGTGCTATTTCGAGAAGGAGAACATCTGGACGTTCGACGGCAAGGGCGAGTTGCTCCTGACCATCATGTCCTCGCTGGCGCAGGAGGAGAGCCGGAGCATTTCTGAGAACTGCACCTGGGGCCAGCGGAAGCGCTTTGCAGACGGCAAGGTCACAGTGCCCTTCAATCGGTTCCTCGGCTACGACCGTGGGCCGGACGGCAATCTGGTGGTCAATGCGGAGCAAGCCGCTATCGTCCGGCGCATCTACGCCATGTTCCTTCAGGGGATGACCTATAACGGCATCGCCCAGCAGCTCACGGCAGATGGCATCTTGTCACCGGGCGACAAGTCCAAATGGAACACCTCGGCGGTCAAGAGCATCCTCTCCAACGAAAAGTACAAGGGCTGCGCCCTCCTGCAAAAGACCTACACCGTCGATTACCTGACTAAGAAAAAGAAGGTCAACGAGGGCGAAATCCCGCAATACTATGTGGAGAACAATCACGAGGCCATCATCGACCCGGACACCTTCGAGATGGTGCAGCGGGAGATGGAGAAGCGCGGCAGAGGCCGGAAGTACCACAGCGGCGTCCACGCTTTCTCCAGCAAAATCCGGTGCGGCCAGTGCGGGAGCTGGTACGGCTCCAAGGTCTGGCACTCCAACAGCAAGTACCGGAAGGTCGTCTGGCAGTGCAATCATAAGTTCGACGGCGACCAGCACTGCAGCACTCCGCACCTGACCGATGACCTCATCCAGCAGGCATTCCTGTCGGCGGCAAACAAGCTGCTGGCCACCAAGGATGCGGTCATCGCGGATGGCCGGGAGATGATGGCCTTGCTGTTCGACACCACCGACTTGGAAAAGGAGCAGGAAGAACTCCGGCAGGAAACGCAGCTGGTCTCCGAATTGGTACAGCGGTGCATTTACGAAAACGCTCACATCGCTCTCGACCAGACAGAGTACCAGAAACGCTACGACGGTCTGACCGAGCGGTTCGAGAAGGCCAAGGCCCGACTGGACGCGGTCACGGAAGAAATCCACCAGAAGCAGACCCAGCGCGGCAGCATCGAGGATTTCCTGAAAGCCTTTGCAGCGATGCCGGACGAGCTCACGGAGTTCACGCTGGAAAGCTGGCACGGGCTGGTAGACTACGGCACCGTCTACGCTGCCGACGATATCCGCTTCACCTTCAAAAACGGGCAGGAAGTCAAAGCCTGACCCCAGAACATAAAACGGCTCCCTGCCGCTGGAAGATTTCTCCGGTAGCAGGGAGCTTTGTGTTATTCATCGTCAGAATGGGTGTCACGAGGGAAAAGCGTCTCAATCAGGCGGATAAGCACATCCTTAATCGAGTGAATGATTTCGATTTTCACTTCGTCGCTAAGAACCGCAGGGGCTTGATTCTCGTTCATTGTCCGTCCTCCTTATCTTCAGAGATATACATGTCAGCGGTGATTTCATCAACCCGTTTTGCAAACTCCAGCAGGGCGGGAGCAATCTTCAAAACTTTTCCATCCGGTTTGCTCTCCATCGGTTCTTTGCCTTCAACTGGCCGTTCCTCTTGCGATGCATCGGGAGCGCCAAGTTCATCAGCACAGAGCCAGTCTATCGACGCGCCAAGCAGCTTGGCGAGGTCAATCATGTTCTGCATTTCTGGCTTTTTGATGTCCCTCTCCCAGTCCGATACGGCCTGCCGCGAAACTTTAAGACGGTCGGCGAGGTCTTCCTGGGTCATGCCGTTCTCTCTTCGTTTGATGGCGATGTTGTTTCCAAGGCTCATGTCTATCACCTCCTGACGCAGCTATTGTATATCTCCGTGGCGGATTTGCCCACCAACCACAGCTTGCTTTTGCGCAACTTGAAGTTGCATTTTTCGCTGCTATAAATTATGGCTTTCAGCCTGAAACCGACCCAGCGCCTCAAGCACGTGCTTGCCGATGGCCTCTGGGTCATAGTTGTTTGCCTCGCAGATGAAGCGCAGCCCATCCGGGGTAAGGATTCGCCCCTCGTCCCGCTCCTTGCAGAGCTGCCTGTAGTCGTCGTATTGCTTTTTGGAAATCGTGGGCATTCTTGCACCTCCATTATACGGTGGGTGTCAATATAAAAACAGCGCCGGTTCCTGAAAACCGACACCCCTAACCGACCGACACCCCTTTGACCCCTGCGACACCCCTTTGGTCAGGCCGCTGTGCTTTGTATTAAATTTTGAGTCTTAATTTC
>ERZ791865.512-NODE-512-length-55712-cov-4.626264_pt1 | contig 55712 bp, 52 predicted proteins | sample MGYA00509942_ERZ791865 | MGnify/ENA primary metagenome ERZ791865 (study PRJEB30046, sample SAMN00792098) | human gut metagenome | study: EMG produced TPA metagenomics assembly of the A metagenome-wide association study of gut microbiota in type 2...
CGCCGAAGTCGTACAGGCCCAGCATCGAACCGCCGAGGTTTCCGTCCTGCAACTCTTTCCCGCTAAACAAAAAATGTTGCTACAACATAATAAAAGGGGAGTCCGTTTCTGGCAGCCCCTTTTTTTAGGACTAATAAGTAAATAGTCTTAAACAGTTGATAGTAAACATATTAGTTGAATTTGACAAACGGTTTTTTTGATTCCGTTCCAACCAAAAGTAGTTGAACCCCCTATTCGATGTAGGAAACTATGTCAGATTGAAGGTCGGGCAATAGCTACCAAATGGACAGCTAAATTCAACTAATTATGTTTACTATTAATTTTCAAGCAAGACCGAATCCGCGCGATTCGAAGATGGCAAAAATCGACATGATCCTCTATTGCTCAGGATTTAATCGAGTATCAAAAGTCTTACCCATTTCCGGACCACTCAAGGATTGGGACGAAAAAACCCAAAGTTTCAAACCTCGTAGTACGGAGTACGCGGACAAGAATAAAATCTTGTTCGAGACCAAGAATAAATATCTGGAGGTCGCGGAACAATGGGAAAAGGACGGTATTGCATGGTCACCTATACAATGGTCACATTGTTTCGAGAAAACCGGGAAAAAGCAAAAGGAAGAGACCAAGGTGATGACCATATCCAAAGCCATGGATCTGATTATGGAGGATATGAATAACCGTAAGAGGCTAAAAAACGGGAAATTTATCTCCAGTTCTTCTACTGCACGCAACTACCACTTTCTGAAAAATTCATTGGAGAACTTCACCAAAGAAAAGTACGGGAGAAGTTTTGCAACCTTTTTCTTCTCGGATATAACAGAAAAATTCGTGGAAGATTACGTTGTATACCTTCAGGAGCGCGGCATTAAGAATGGTAACAAAGGAAGTGTCCCGGAAAAATTGGGACGTTTCTACGGAGTATTCTATTATGCCGACAAAATGAAAATAGCCGGCATTGATTTTAGTGTTTTCGAGTCCAGAAGGGAGTTAATGAAAAAGAATAAAAAAATCACTCCCAAAACTCTTCCGATATCGGTCATCAAGAAAATCGAAAATATTGACCGCACTCTTTTTTCTCGAATTGAGAACTTCTATATTGATCTTTTTTTATTCAGTTACTACACGGGAGGAATGGCCAATATAGATGTTGCCTATCTTACATGGGATTGCATCAAGGACAACGTGATTCAATACGAGCGTATCAAGTTTCCTAAAGAGGCAAAGGTTCCATTTATCGATAAGGCAAAAGCCATTGCCGATAAATATAAGGATAAATGCTATGGGAATTATGTGCTTCCGGTATTTACCTACAAGCATAATACGGAGGCCAAACAACGCGGCCGACTGAAGCGGTTATACGATAAGATGAGTCTAACATTGCAAAAAGTGAAAAAGGTTATTCGCTATGATGGGAAGATTACGTGGTATGCTGCTCGCGGAACCTTTATTACTCGTATGCTTGATAGCGGCTATCATCCGACCGAAGTGGCGCAATTTGCGGGAAACAGCCCGCAGACAATCTATACTAACTATTGGAAAAATACGAATCTTCAAGATACTCTCAAAAATATGAATCGAATAGTCTAACTGAGAATCTTTCATTGACCAACTGGGGCAAATTTGTCGCTTTATTTCAGGTTGCGGGAGCTTGTAGCCCCGCAACTTTTTTTTACATATTCTGCTCATATATATGCAAATTCGCAAACCCTTTCAGGAGCTTTTGTTATTGCGTCATCCGTATTTCATTATCGTTTAGTGATCTGTAAACGTGTTTCAGGGCATGCCATGTAAATTTGCCGTGCAATTTTAGAATCTCAAAATCGTTTATAATGCAGACGCGCCCCAATATTTAGGTTTTATTACGAGCCGGAGGCGCTATCCCTCCGGCTTGTATCTTCCTGATAGCTTTTAACCCGAACTATAGATGTATGGACTACGAACGCATGATTGCGTCCGCCAGCTATACTTATGTCCAAATCAGACATACGAATAACAAAATCAGACGTATTCCATGAACTTTTGGGTATAACTTAGTTCCGGAAACTGATTTTATTAATTAAAAGTATTTATGACAAAAACCACCATTCAACCACGGCTTAATATCCGCCGTGATACCACAAACGACCGCTACACGCTGGTACTTCAGATCGTTCGTGCCCGTAAGCGCAGTGTGATCTTCACGCCTTATAAACTGCTCCCTGCGGAGTTCGATCCGGTAAAAGGAGTTGCCGTCCCCACATCCCGTATCCGGGAGCATCGTACTTTCATTCGGGAAGTAAATGACTTCTTATGTAGCCAAATCCAAGAAGTGAAGACCGTTATTGACGTGCTGGAACGCAGGGGAAAACCTTATACAGCGACCGATGTCGCCCGTAGTTTTCGTAAGCGATACGACAATCGCTGCGTTAATACTTATTTCAATATGCTGATTGGTGAAATGGAAAAGGGGCAAAAACTCGGCACTGCCAGTACTTACCGTACGACCTTGATGGCTTTCGAGAGGTTCGCCGCCGGCCGCCGCTACAATTTCAATGAACTGAGCGGAGTGACGATACTCCATTTTCAGAAATTTCTGCTCAATGAAGGATTGAAAAATAATACCATCACCTTTTACTTGACCAAATTGCGGTCTGTGTACAACAAAGCCGTGCGCGAAGGCTTTGCTCCCAAAGGTACCGATCCGTTCGAAGGTATCTCCCTGCGTATCGAGAAGACTCGAAAACTTGCCGTCAGTGATTCTGTACTACGGAAAGTTGTCGCATCCAAATTTCCCGGAAAAAACGAGCTTGCTGTTTCCCGGGATTTGTTCCTGTTCAGCTTCTATACGCGCGGAATGTCGTTTGTTGACATGGCTTATTTGCAACAGAAAGACATTCAAGACGATGTTATTCGTTATCGCCGCCGCAAAACCGGCCAGTTGTTTACGATCCGAATCGTTCCCGAACTGCAAGCGCTAATTGACCGTTATCGGAATTTCTGCACACCTTGGGTCTTGCCGATTATGATGTATATCGCTGCTGACGGTGAGTCTTTGCCCTATCGATTTGACGGCACTACGTCTGAAGAACGGTATGAGTTCGAATGCACTCTGCACCGGCGCTATATATACGCACGTTCGAATTATCTGCGCATGCTGCGCCGGTTGTCTACACGTCTTGGCCTGGAACAGAACCTGACATTCAATATGGCCCGCCATACATGGGCCAGCCGTGCCCGACGTAAAGGCATTCCGATGGCGGTAATCAGTGAGGGCCTGGGGCACACCTCCGAAAAGACGACTCGTATCTACCTCGATGAATTGGAAGCCAAACGCCTTGACGATGCTAATCGGATTGTAACAGCTCTTTAAAATAATGCTGTGATAATTGCCGCAGTGATGGGAAAAATCTAACTTTGTAATAATTTCCAGATCTTTATGCGCAAATCCGGCAAGGATTTCGAGACTCTTGCCATTTGTCTGAAGTCTTGGAATAATTGATTTGGCAAAGACAGCAAAATTAAGAATCTTGATTGTACTACACTGACCGATTTTCGTCTGTTATGTATAAGCCGAATCATCGGATAGTTGCAAGGTTCAGGATGCTTATTTGTACCCTCTTGAAACAGAGTAAAAACGGCTGAAAAAATAAGATTATTATCCTAAAAGAATTTCAATCCTCTATAGATACGGAAAATTGAACAAATCAGCCGATAATTTTTTGCAAAATTAACACATCGTTTTTATCCCGCCATACAATCTGTTAGTATAAAAAGTGTCAATTTTAGCATTAAAAGCGTCAATTACCTTTCGTATAGCTATCTGTCTGACATTTATCGGATAACCGGGCGACCAATTCACTCATGGGACAGCCGAAATGTTTTCGGCAAAATTGATAAAGACAGGCCGGATTATCCATCCTGAGCTGCGTGGCGATCTCTTTCGCGTCCCTCTTTCCACTCTGAATCATTTCACACAAATCATTCTCTTTTTGCTTCATCATCCACTGATGTATCGTCATGCCGAACGCATCGCGGAATTTGCGAATGAAACAACTCTTGCTCATCTTGGCATGACGTGCAAAGTCTTCCACACCTTCCATATTCCGGTAATTGCTGATCACGAATGCACGCAGATCGTCCGCCGGTCGCAAGATCGGCTGAAAGAAGCCGGCCAGTTCTTCATTACTATAAGTATAGGCCATATTCATAAGCAAGTCGTACTGCTTTAAAAGATGATGGCAAGGGCTATCGAACAGGCAAAGATCGTCCAGCAGCTTTTTGATCCTCGGGTGCATTGGCAATACGGGCATTGCCCGCTGGCAGGAGCATCCAAGTGAAATAATCGTGGCCAGAGTGTCCCGGTGATTGAATATCACGCGGTTGGAGAAATCCAGCCATATTATTTCGGATGCGGCAAGTACTGTAATATTGGGGCTCTCCTTGCTGGTAAAAAACATACATTGATCACCGTTCAGGTAATGATTTTCGTTTTTATGAGTCCTAACGTGCAGTGTCCCCTTTACGAGAAACAAGATATGATTCGCATTACGGGTCATTCCGGAAAGTGATTGACCGGCGGCCAGCGTCGCATGGTTCCACCGGGCAGGATAAATTTTATTGTTATAATGGCAGGCGGGGCATTTCACTGGACAGGCGTGTGAACATGGCTTCATTGCGGGTTGTTTGGGTACGGGCTGCTTCATCATTATATATTTATATTTTACACAAATCATTGTTTATCACCAACTTGTAGAATTAACTTAATCACGACGTGCTACAACAGTTGTGGTTAAGCACCTACCGCCTCATCAAATGTGATATATCACACTGTTTAACAACAAGATAATAGAGCTGCTTGCTTGTTTGCCATTCTTTTAGGATAAGAATGGCGCGACAGAGTGTTACCGGAAGTTATCCGGCGGCATTTGGCACAAACTCGGATCAGAAGATTACCGACTGAAACGAATGAAGATATTCTCTTATATATTAATTGTGCCGGTCGTATTGCTGAGTATTTCCAAGGGCTATGCACAGAAGGTGGCGGTCAAGACAAATGCACTTTATGGCGCCGTTGCCGCTGCACCCAACCTGGGACTCGAATTCGGACTTTCGCCGCGCACGACACTCGATCTGAGCGGCGGGTACAACTGGTTTGTCCCCGACGCTTCTAACTCCGGACATAAACTGGTGCATTGGCTGGCGACGGCTGAATACCGCTATTGGTTATGCGAGCGGTTCAACGGTCATTTTTTCGGGCTGCATGCCCTCGGCACACAATATAATATCGCGGGCCACAATCTACCGATGCTGTTCGGCCGCGGTTCCGGATTGTACCGCTATGAGGGTTGGGGCGTAGGATGCGGCCTTTCCTATGGTTATCAGTTTTTCCTCGGCAACCGTTGGAGCCTCGAAGCAACGGTCGGTGCGGGATATGTCCGCATGCGTTACGACAAATTCAAGTGCGCTGTATGCGGGGCCAAAGTCGGCACTGAAAGCCGTAATTACTTCGGTCCTACAAAGGCAGGCATCACCCTCATATTCATCATCAAATAAGCTGACGGATGGCCTTTGGAAAGAAATATATCGTATTGTGCCTGCTGCTGGCGCTGCTCCCCCTGTATATGGCCGCCCGACAGCCGGACGCGGCTTATCAAGGCAAAATAAAAGTCGTTCCGGTCGTCTTCGAGCAATGCGCCGATTCTGTTTACATTACCCTTCGTTATGATCTTATAGGTGTAAAAGTCCCTTCCCGCCTTTCAATCGAGGTAACTCCCGTTCTGACGGGTGTGAACCGGGAAGAAGAACTGCCCTCCCTGTCGGTGAAAGGCCGCAACAACTACCATATTTCGAAACGGAAAGCGGCCCTGATGAATCGTGCCGAACGTGCGCGTCACAACTCCGAACCCCAGTACGCGATCCTGAAAGGATACGGGAACCGGCCGGGACAACCCTTCGAATACAAGACCGTAATTCCGTTCCGGGAGTGGATGGACAATGCGCACCTGACCGTCCGCGAGGAGCTGGCAGGCTGCGGGCGGTGCGCCCGTTTATTATCCGTGAGCCACATTGCCGATATCGCGCGTGAACAGCTTCCGCTACCCGAGGTGTATCGAATTACCCCGCAGGTATGCTATATCAGGCCGCAGGTGGAAGCTGAAAAGCGCCGTCAGGTTACCGAGGAGGCGTTTATCGACTTTGCGGTGGGAAAAACCGAGATCAGGCCCGACTACATGAACAACGCCGCCGAGTTGGCGAAGATAACGGAGATGCTCGACAAGTTGAGCGATACCTTGGTTACGGTCCGCGGTATATCCTTGATCGGATATGCTTCTCCGGAAGGATCACTGGATCTGAACCGCCGCCTGTCTGAAGGCCGCGCCCAAGCATTGGCCGACTATCTCTTCCCGCGTTTCCCTTATGCGCGGTCGCTATACCGGATCGAGTTCGGTGGAGAAAACTGGGACGGTCTGCGGGAAGCCGTCGAAGGGTCGGATATGCCGGACAAGCGGGAATTGTTATACATCCTCGATTCCATCCCTGCCGCGATCAATTACACCACCAACACCAGCCGCAAAAAGTCTCTGATGGCCTACAAGATGGGCGATCCTTACCGGTATATGCTCCGGGAATTCTTCCCGCACCTGCGTAAAGCAGTTTGCCGGGTGGATTACCGGGTTCCTGGTTTCAACCTCGAACAGGCCCGGACAATTTTCGAAAAGCGTCCCGGGGATCTGAGCCTCGAAGAGATGTACCGTCTGGCAATGACTTATGAAGCGGGTTCCGCGGAATTTGTCCGATTGTTCGACACGGCTGTCCGGCTGTTCCCCGACGATCCGACCGCGAACCTGAATGCGGCTTCGGCGGCGCTTTCGCGGGGCGATACGGTTATCGCCGAATATTACCTGCGCAAGGCCCGGCCCGATACGCCCGAATACGACAACGCCATGGGAGTGTTGCTCCTGATGAAAGAGGATTACGACGGTGCGGAAACTTACCTCCGGCGTGCGGCCCGGGCGGGTGTCGAAGAGGCGGAACAGAACCTTGCCGAATTGAAGCGGAAGCGCGAAAACCTGAGAGCGCTGAAGATCAGCGAATAAACCATTAATAGATACAAATCGAATAAAGATGAAAACAAGAATTCTAATTTTCACAGCATTGGCAACGGTCCTTATGGCAGGTTGCAGCAAGGAGAACGGGGAGAACCCGAATCCTCCGGAGGATATGACGGGAAAGGCATTCCTGTCTCTCTCATTAACGAGCAATACCCCCGCACAAGTGAGGGCGGCCACGAATGAGGAAAAGCCGGGGTCTGAGGACGAAAGCAAAGCCACGACGGTGACCGTGCTGCTGTTCGACGAGATGAACACATGCCTGGGAACGGCGACTGCCAGCGGCCTTACCATCGGCAGCGGGGCAACTGCCGCCACGGCAAGCAATGCTTTGCCGGTTCCCGCGGCCACGAAAAAGATTTTTGCCGTGATCAACACCTATACCACCGGCTGGGACTTTTCCACCGCCAGCGGTAAGTCTTGGACGGAGATCAACACATTGTTGAACAATGCCGTTATCGAAAATGTGGCCACTGCTCAGAACTTTATGATGGCGAGCGCCGGGGATTTGACCAAAGGTGCTATGACCGACGTATCCCCCGTGAAACCCACAGATAATAGCACAGCGGCTATCGATGCTGCCAAAGCCTCGGCCAAAGCATCTCCAGTGGAGTTGAAGATCGACCGTCTGGCAGCAAAGGTTACCGTTTCGGTCAACGGATCTGGAGTAACCACCCCGACCGACGCCCACTTTGAATTCCAGGGCTGGAACCTGAACATCACCAACAAAAGCGTGAGGCTCTATACCGACCTCGTAAGCTATGCTAACTCCACTACCGGCGCTGCAAATGGCGTTTACCGCAAAGACTATAACTACACGGTCGCCGAACAACCTGCGAATGCCGACGCAATGAAAGCCGCTTTCAACTATCTGACCAACGGTGCGGCAGCCGACGCATCCGGTCTGTCAGCCGTGGACAAAGCCGCCGGGACGGACTTGTACTGCCTTGAGAATACGATGGCGGCCGACGCGCAGAAACTCGGTTATACCACTAAAGCGGTCGTCAAGGCGAAATATGCACCCGCCGGCTTCTCGCTCGGCGACAGCTACTTCTTCTGGAACGGGACGTTCTTTACCCTGGACGGCCTCAAAGCGGCATATCTCACGCATGCCAACGGTACCGGTCTGAAGGTCGATCTGCCTGAATTTCTGCATAAAGCCAAGATTATGAGTGACGCGGTATTCGGCGGAACTCAAGATGAGAAAAACGCTGCCGTAGCTGGCCTTACCTCCGCCAGTTTTTCCGCCACATCGGGTATCGTGGGCCGTTACTGCGCAGTGCGCTACTACCACCAGTCGGTATGCTACTACGATGTGCTTATCCGCCACGACCAGAACGTTACGGACAAAATGGCCCTGGGCAGATACGGCGTAGTACGCAACAACTGGTACGGACTCCAGATCAACAGCGTCAGCAACCCCGGTACGCCGTGGATTCCCGACCCGACCGATCCCGACGATCCGACCAAGCCGGACACCCCGGACGATGAGAATGAATTGTACCTCTCCGTGAAGATCACGGTAAACCCATGGACATACTGGGCACAGGGTGTGGAATTGAACTGACGGATTAACGGTAAAGGCAACGGGCGGTCACAACCCGTTGCTTTTGCCTGAGACCGTTTCGCAGACAGCTGCAGTACAGTCACGAAATAAGCATGAAACTATCGAAACATACGCAGAAATACCTGATAACCCTCGCCGTTCTTTTGACGGCGGGGTTATCTGCCTGTGATGTGCTGCATGACGATTTGAGCGGGTGCGACCTCTATCTGAAATTCCGCTACGATTACAACCTCGACAACGAGGATCGGTTTGCCGAGCAGGTGGAAGAGGTAAAGATATTCGTATTCGATGAGTCCGGAGCCTTCCTCGGGCAATTCGGCGAGAGCGGCGGGGCGTTGAAGCAGGACGGCTACCGGATGCGCATCCCTTATGAATTGAAAGGATGCCGTGCGGTGGTATGGGCCGGAAAGACCGACCGCTTCTATTCCCTTCCCGTGCCGGCCGTCGGCGATCCCATGGAGAGGTTGACCTTGGAATACGGGCCGGAAAACGATGTGAGCGACAAACGCCTCGATCCGCTCTGGCACGCAGGGCCCGTAACAATGGAATTTCCGGAGGATGGAGGGACCGTGCAGACCGTAAGCCTGGTGCGCAATACGAACGATGTGGCCGTCGGCCTGACACGCGGAGACGCACCGGTCGGCGTATCGGATTTCGTGATCGAGATCACGGGCGCCAACGGGGCTTACGATTACAAGAATGCCTTTGCCGGGAACCCTCGCAGGATAACTTACCGTCCCTGCCCGGAAACGACTACGGGCGAAACGGCCCGCCTGCATACCATGCGGTTCGTCAAAGGTTCCGACGTGTCCCTTGCCGTCCGGTCAGTTTCTTCAGGCCGGGCCATCGATATAGGCGGGAATACGGAGATCGACCTAATCGAGTACCTGCTCAAAAGCAAACCCGACGGTATGAACGACCAGGAATATCTCGACAGACAATATGAGTGGGATGTGGATATCCGTTTGGGCGACAAGTCCGACAACGGATACCTCGCATTGAGTATCACGATCAACGGATGGACTTACTGGTTCCATCCCATAGATATGTAATTGCGGACTGAATGAAAGTTGTGAAACACATAGTTGCCTTATGGTCGGTCATCGTGGCGGTGCTGCTGGTTTCCTGTGCCAAGGAAACGGCAGAAACCCTGCCCGGGCCGTATACCGGGGAGCGCTTGCAGATGAAGGTCCGGCTCGGGGATGTGTCGGCTGCGGCCGACGATGCGACGGTAACCACCGTGCGGGCCATTGTTTTCAACGACAAGGGAAACCTGGTTTACAACGATGTGCAGGAAGCCGTGTTGTCCGGGGACGTTTATACGGCCAGCATACAGGCAGCTCCCGGGATCAACGACTTCTATCTTGTTTGCAATGAGACGGAAGAACTCGGCACGAAACTGGCTGCCGTGACCCGGGAAGCGGAGGTCGAGGCGGAGACATTCTCCGCCGCCGGCGTGCATCCGCCGCTGCCGATGTTCGGCACGGTCACGCGGGCGTTCGTCTCGGCGAACAGCGACGGGTCGGATGCCCGGATCACGGTGGACAACGTGACATCCGATCAGTTGTCGGTCAAAGTGAACCGCATGGTCGCGCGGCTGAGTTTCACGGCCATTAAGAACATCCCCGCCGGAGAGACGGATTTCGCGGTTACGGCATTGCGCATCCGGGTTTGCCGTATGCCTGCCACTACGAGCGTCGGCGAAAACAAGCCTTACACCTTGGACGTATGGGCCGAAGATATGACCGTCGCCGGAGAGGGAACGCTCGACAACAACGGAGCCTATACGAAGACCCCGACTGGAGCGGGAACCCAATATACCATACCCGACGGGGTGGATAAGGTCGTTGTTCCCGATATTTATATTCCCGAGCACCTGTTGGAAGTGCCTGCGGATGCGTCGCAGGCCACTTACCTGAAGATCGACGCCCAATGCCGCCTCAAGGACGGAACGGCGCAGACAGTCAGTTCGATATACCTGCTGAACCTGGGCGAAGCCCCGCCCCAGAACCACAATCTGAGACGCAATAACCATTACCAGATATATGCTACCATCACGGGCCTGGGAGCCATGGGCCTCTATGCGGAGATCGTGGCGATGGAGCAGCACGACATTACCGTGAACTGGAAACCCATCGAGGGCATGGTGATCGTGAGCGACAAGGCCGGGGATTACGATTTCGCAGCCGATACGACGCGTAACGTGAATGTCTGGAACGACTATACCGTTTATTCCGGCATCCTGAAAACATACCACGCCGAAACCGGTTATAAAGACGTCGTTTTCAAATACGGAAGCGTGATCGCCGTGGCGAACGATCGGCACGGTTCCGACGGACAGGCTTTTGTCGCTCCTTCAGATGCCTCGACACTGAACGATATCCTTTGGTTTCCGGCCTCTTACGGCAATCCTTATGGAAAAATAACAGACTGGGGCGGAATCCCGTACATATCGACCGGAGACATTCCTGTCGACAACTCCCGCGTCACGGATGGGTTGGGCGATCCCTGCAAGCTGGTAGGACTTTCCGAGACCCAGATCCGTGACGAAGGTATCGTCGACAACAGACAATGGCACATGGCTACGCCGGAAGAGTACGCGATCCTGATGGCCGCCGCCGACAATGAAACATCCGCCGGATATAACGACCTCGGCTACCGTTCGTTCCACACGCTCCTGCAACCCTATGCCCCGTACCGTGACGAGAGCGGGCAGCTCGCGGCCGTCGGCGGCAGTGCGGGCTGGTATTGGACGACGACCGGGCTTTCGGCCTTCGGGTTCTCCGGTTCGACTGCCGCCGCCGTAAGCGCCCAGAATCCGCAGCGCGGATATACCGTTCGCTGTGTGCGTAACGACATCCCCGAAAGTTACATGATGATCGAGAGATCGCCTACGTTCACCTATCAGGGCAATACGACGACGGGGTTGCCGATCCGGGTGGCCTCGAATGTTCCTTTCGGCCGGGGCACGCTGATAACTGCGGGGCCGGTCGGAACAGCGACCGATTTCGACGATTTCTCGTTCGAGCCGGGCGATACCCATGTGCATACCGTCACGGGGGCTTACAGCCAGGATGTACCCGTGTATGTTAAACGCAAGGAGAGCCAGACACAACGCACGTTCAAGGTCATGGTGGAGGGCATGGGGTTCGACGGCCGTACCGTAAGCCAGATCGTGACGGTCAAACAGAACGGATATAGCTTCAATGGAACGATAGCCGATATTTCCGATGAAAAAATACCCAAGGCCGGAAAAACCTATTACCTCACCGTTACGCTCACACCTAATGACATAGCCGTACCGGCCGGAAGGTTGGTGGTCGAAGCGAAATACCTTGACAATCCGGTCGGCCAGACCGCAGAAATCACGACCTCGCCGGATAAGTACGTTTACGAGAATATGGAGATCACGATTGCCCCGAATAACACTCCGGACGTCATCGGCATTTCATTCAAAGTTTATTATTTGACGGAGTCAGGAGCAAAGAGTTCGATAAGTTATGAGAAGATCATCTTACAAGACAACAAATAGCGGGATGAGAAGTATATGAAAGCAGGCCGATATAACTCTCTTTTAGCGCTTTTCTGCACGCTGATTCTGTCCGGAAGCTGTGTGCGGGACAAGTACGACCAGCCTGCTCCGGGCGGCAAGCCCGGCAAGGTCGTTATGGTTAATCTGAAAGTCAGCCTGCCGCCTGCCGTATCGCCCGCCGCGGCCTCTGCCGCAGCATCTTCGGTTCCGCAGGCGAGATCGTTTGCTGGAGCGCAGGACGACCGGGGGTTCGCGGTTTACCTCGAACCCAACGAGCCGCAGTCGGAGACACGGGCTTCGGACGGAACCACGGAGCTGTACAACCTGTGGCTGTTCCAGTTCGATGCCGGCGGCGGGATCAACGGCCTCCCGCACAAAATAACCGACAAGATCACGGCGGTCAACGATATGGTTACGATCGATGTGCCGCTCACAGTCGCGGAAAATCAGACGCTCTACCTCTTGGCATTGGGCCCTGTGATCGATGCCGATCTTTCCCCGGTAAGGAGCCTGTCAGAACTCGAAAGTCTGAGTTTCGGCTATTTAACGAACAAAGGGGGCCAAACCGTCTCGCTGGTCACCTCGGACAATCAGATCCCGTTTGCGGGGAAAGTGTCGGGCGCCACGGTTCTCGATATCGACGGCGGCGACCGCGGGTTGGTCGAATACAACAAACCCGACGGCTTTTCGGGCGGTATCGAGATCCGCCGGTTAATGGCCCGGGTGACACTGCGGTACAATTTCGATGTTCCGGATTACCGATTGCAGGGATTGAAACTGCTCAATGTCAACAACGCTATCCGGTTGTCCAACCCGGATACCAACCCGGATACCGACACCTACGCCGAGATCGAAGGAACGATGTCCGAGAATCCCGATCCGGACGGCTTCTACACCGTAACGTGGTACATCGCCCAGAACCGGCAGGGAACAGCGGACAATGTATTGTCAGAGAACGACCGGTACTACAAGACTGAAGATGGCGTTACGTCGGGCAATGCCCCCGCGTTGGGAACGAACATCGAAGCATGGGCATACTCTGAAAAAAACACGGACGAATACGCCATCTACCAGATGTACGTGGGCAAAAACAATACGAACAATTTCGACGTCGATGCGAACCACATTTACAATATGCGCACCACGATCAATGCGGACGTATCCTCGGCTAAAACCGACGGACGCATCCGCTCGTATACGGCAGCCATGAAGGTTTATCTCACGTCTATTGGCCGGACGACCTATTCGTCGAGCGATAAAGTCGTTTCTGATGGTCGCCAGGGATCGTACCAATTCGACGCCCATTTCGACTCGCGGCCGATCCTGGTTACGTTGCTGGGCCGCAGGCTCGATATTGGCATTTACGCCGATAAGGCATGTACCATTCCGGTTTCTCCGGATAACACATGGATGCGGATCTCTTCTTCGCCCACCTATACCGAAGCGATCAACAATGTCGCCGACCCGCTCAGCACTACGGTAACCGCCACCGTGATCCTGCCCACTCAACTGAAATTTTACCTCTATACCGATGAGTACCTGTACGATACGGACGGCAATATTCCCGACCCGAATGCCTATCGAACGCTCTACGTCCAATTCCGGACGACGACCGAAGGCGTTTCCGGGGGTGCCGTCAAGAAATTCTCTGCGGTTTACGAGTTGCAGCAGATGCCGGCCTTCTATGTCGGCAGGTTCGGGGGCACGAAGGAAGGAGGCCAATATACCAAAGGACTCGTTTACGACCGGCTTGCGGAATACGAAAAAAGCTACACGGCGGAGAACAAAGCCGCAGGGACTACGAAGAATTTCGGCTATTATAATATCGACTTTTACACCTATTACACCGACACAAGAAATGCCGATTACGGAAAACCGGCGACAAGATACCTTGCGGAAAATCCGGACAACCTGAATATAGGAACTAAAATCGACAATTTCGTGCAGCCCCGGAAAGATGCTTTCGGCAATGTTATGTTGTACCAATATTCCTATTATGACTCGTATGCCGCCCGCTTCTGTTACGACCGCAACCGCGACGAAAACGGCAACGGGGTGATCGATCCGGAGGAGTTGAAATGGTACCTGCCTGCGTTCAACCAGGGTTTGGGCTATTTTGCGGCTGCTCAATCCGGTATACTATACGGTGGGGTGTGGACGACGACAGAATATAATCAGAATATGATGAATAACATTTGGAGCGCAGGATATAGCGGAACGGGCACTAAAACCAATAGTCTTTCGGTGCGGTGTGTAAGGGATATAGATATGCCGGCGACGGCACGCTGACCTCAAGGCCGCCGAGAACCAGACAGCGAAAAGAAGGATAAATGATGAACAGTATAAAGATCACACTCGTAAGTATATTGCTGGCGCTGCTGTTCCCGGTGCCGGGCCGGGCCCAGCGTGTGGAAATCTACACCGATCCGGTAACAGGCGAGAAATATGCGGCGATAAATGCGGAGGAGCTGCCCCGCAATGTCGTGGTGCGGAAGGACAACATGGATTATTATGTGGATGCGAACCTGTATAAATATACTCTTACGGGCGAGAACAGCGATCCCGTTCTGGACGAATTGGGCAATCAGGTCGTCGTGAAGCGCCCCCAAAGGTATGCATCAGATACGAATTATCCCACCTCGAAGCGTTTTATCATTTCGCCGACGGACGTTTATAACGACGGGACGACGACGGACGGAACCATTCCGGGGACGGACATTCAGAACAGTCCGACCATGAACTGGGCCACAGCGAACGGATGGCTGGCAACGGCCAATACCACCAAACCGACCGAGACGAGTTCCGCGACGGCCATGGGGTGTCCGCAATACAGGGGTAAGAACGGAACGGACGAGCCGGGGACATGGCGCACTCCGACATATCGTGAAGGCGTCCTTATGCTGATCTTCCGCGAGCAGATCGAGGCAACATCTGCGGAAACGGGATTCGTGCCGTTTTACCAGCAAGTTTACTATTGGCTGGGGACAGAGTCCGGCACCGCCGGAACCGGTGCGTGGTTAATACGAATAAGAGTACCTTACGAGTCATCTATAAATTTTGATAAGGCCAAAAAAGATTATAACACCCGCCTGCGCTGCATCCGGGATGTGGACTGATCGATAAACGGAAATAAAAAACAGTTTTATGGGTACCGCTGTAAAATATCCGGACAAGACCCGGGAAAAAGCCGGCTATACGGAGATCAGGAACATATCGGACAGCTTGTTGGACGGCCTGCAGAGCAGTGTAATATTTTTTGATGCCGGAGGCGTCGTGTTCCGGACAAACGAGATGGCTCGTACAGACCTGCATCTGAAAGGAGATATAGTGGACTGCAAGCTCACAGAACTGATATCGGTCACATTTCATAATAAAAATGTTCTGCCGGATATTGTCGCAGCGTTCACAGATCCTGCAGCCGGGAAAATGTCCGTTCCCAAAGATGCCATTCTCAGCACCAACGACGGTACTACCGTATTTTTTATCACGGGGACCTTCTCGCGTCTGGACGACGGTAATTTCATGTTCTCATTTCGCAATGTGGCGGATGAAATGACCAATGATTCCCAGATAAAAATGGCTCTCGGCACAAGCGGGATCTTTCCGTGGTTCTACGACTTCGGGCTCGGAGCCATGGTGATCGACCCGCGGTATTACGAGTACACGGGTATTCCGACCAAGGATTATACCATGACCATGGACGAGTATTCCTCACGGCTCCATCCCGACGACCGGAAAGGTGTTTTCGATGCCCTGGCGATGCAGCTCAACGGGGAGCATTACCCCTATATGATTTCGTTCCGGCTGCGCCGCGGTGACGGCAGTTATGAATGGTTCGAAGGCCAGTCTACCTACCTGGGCGAAGTGAACGGCAAACCCTACCGGATCGTGGGTATCTGTATGAGTGCAAAGGCGCACAAGGATATCGAGCAGGCATTGACTGACGCCAAGAATAAGGCGGAGCAGAGCGATAAGCTCAAAAGCGCGTTTATCGCCAATATGAGCCACGAAATACGCACGCCCCTGAACGCCATCGTAGGATTCTCGAACCTGCTTGCCGGCGGAGAGGCCGAGCCGGACAGTGCCGAAGCGCGGGAATACGCGGCGCTGATCAGCAGGAACTGCGACCACCTGCTCACACTGGTATCGGATATCCTCGACCTCTCCCGCATCGAATCGGAATCGATCGAATACAACTTTGCAGAATATGCCCTGGGGCAGTTATTACGGGATATCTACCTCCGGAAAGCTGATTCCATACCCCAAGGAGTCGATTTCAACCTGTTGCTTCCACCGGATGACATCAAGATCACCACCGACACCATCCGTCTGCGGCAGGTGGTGGAGCACCTTGTGAGCAATTCGGTCAAATTTACATCCCGTGGGCATATCGATTTGGGTTATTCGTTTTCGAGCGACGGGGAAAGCGTAAGGATATTTGTGACCGATACCGGATGCGGCATCCCGGGCGATCAGACCGACCGGATTTTCGAGCGCTTCTACAAGGTCGATAATTTCACACAGGGCGCCGGATTGGGGCTGTCGATCTGCCGGACCATCATCGAGCATCTGGGAGGAACGGTCAGCGTTTCGTCCCGGCTTGGAGCGGGAGCCCGTTTTACGCTGAAGTTACCTATCAACAGGATGAAAACAAATAATATATGAGCGTTGCGACACACTCTAAAATAGCCGATCTTCGGGACGTCATCTGGGAAGCGATACCCGATATGCTGATCCTCTGCGACAGTGAGGGGGCCGTACTGGACATTATCCATCCCAAGCCGGAGATCGTCTCGGCAAAAGATGCCCGGGAGCTGATCGGCTGCCGCCTGACGGAAAAGGGCCTGAAAAATGTGGTTGACATCGACTATGAACAAATTCAGACCATGATACGCACCAAACGATCGTCCCGGTTCGTATTCTGCCGTTCGGGCAACGATGACGGTAAACCGTATCATTACGAAGCGTCCCTGCTTTATCTGAAAACGGATCATATCCTGATCCAGCTGCGGACTATTGACGAAGAATTCGTTACCCGAATCGAATCACAGCACCTGCACCGCTTTTTTACTGATGTGCTGGACAATATCGCCATTCCCATCGCGGTTAAAAGTATGGATACCGGACGCTACGTTTATTGGAGTAAAAAGGCGGAGATATTCGGGCACACAGCGGCCGAAATGGTCGGAGGCACGGAAGAGCTTTTTATGACCGAAGCGATGGCCCGGAAAGTGCAGGCGCTCGACCGCAGGTTGTTCGAAGGCCATGAAAAACAGTATCGGGGCATTGAAAAACACATGACCGTCGACGGGAACGAACATACGTTCATGGTTACGCGCACCCAGTTTACGTTCGGGGGTGAAAACCTGATTATGAACAGCGTCCTCGACATTTCCGAACTGACCGAGACCCAAGCGTCGCTGTTGCAGACCAAGTATGAACTTGCCTCCAAAAACATGGTTCTTTCTTCGGTTCTGACTATTGCTAAGATAGTCCCTTGGAAAGGAGACCTGGCGACGGGGAAGTTCTCCTGCAAATACGATGTTTACCATTCGGAAGAGGCTGCCGGGCCTGATGAGAACGGAGAATTCACCCTTTCCTTCGACGAGTTTTTCGCCCGGATAGATCCCGATTACAGGACACATGCCATCGATCAGTTCAGCGACCTTGTCGAAGGGCGCATATCGGAGTTCCACGAAGTGTATCCGATACACTGGTACAATGACCGGGAATACGAATGGGTGGAGACCCTAAGCAGTATTTTCAAATCCGGGAGTGATGTGAAACCGCTGCAAGTAATCGGGTCGGCCCATGTGGTTACGGCTCAGAAGCGCCTGGAAGAGTCCCTGCGTGAAGCCAAGGAAGAGGCCGAGCGCAGCAACAAGTTGAAAAGCGCTTTTCTGGCCAACATGAGCCACGAGATACGCACTCCGTTGAATGCTATCGTAGGTTTCTCCGAATTGCTGGCGGAGTCGGAAGAGGAATCCGAAAAACAGGAGTACCTCAGCATTATCCAGAACAGCAATGCCCTGCTGGTACAACTCGTCGGAGATATTCTCGACCTATCCAAGATCGAAGCCGGGACGCTGGAATTCACCTTTGCGGACCATGACCTGAACGGACTGATGAACGAACTGGAGCAGACAGCCCGCCTGAAAGTGGATGGTCCCGGCATAGAAGTAGCCTGCACACACCAAGAGCCCGGCTGTACGATTCATACCGACCGCGGGCGTCTTTTGCAGGTACTCCATAATTTCATCAACAATGCGGCGAAGTTCACCCGGAAGGGACATATTCATTTCGGATACCGGAAGCATCACGACGGACGCTGGTACTTTTATGTGGAGGATACGGGATGCGGTATCGCTCCCGGCATGACGAACTGGGTATTCGACCGTTTCACCAAACTCGACCCTAAAGCCCAAGGCACGGGACTGGGCCTTGCCATCAGCAAGAGCATCATCGAACGGCTGGGCGGTGAAATCGGCGTATTGTCCGCCGAAGGACAGGGCTCCACATTCTGGTTCCTGCTGCCTTCGAGAAGCATTACCACTTTGGATTCCAGGGCGAACTCCTCCGAAAAAACGCTTAAAGTTCCTTGTATGGAAACTGGAGAGGTAATCCTGCTGATTGCTGAAGACGATCCGGCGAACTATAAACTTTTGGAGGCGATGCTCAAAAAACAATACACGCTGTTGCACGCCTGGAATGGTCGTGAGGCTATTGAGATATTCAAGAGACATCATCCTCGTATGATCTTGATGGATATAAAAATGCCGGAGATGGACGGCTATGAGGCGACAGCTGCTATCCGGAAATTATCGCCCGACATACCGATCGTGGCCGTAACGGCTTTTGCTTATCCGGAAGATATGCGCCGCATCCTTTCCTGCGGTTTTGACGGCTGTCTACCCAAGCCGGTTAATGCGGATAACCTGAAGCAGAAAATCTCGGAACTGTGCCCCGGGAAAATGGGTTGACATCCGTGATAGTCCCGGTAGCTTATGTGGCGTACTATTATGGGTATGTTGACTGGAAGGGCCGGCAGATGCAACAGTGCGGGTAGCCCGTGCTGTTTGTGTCACGGAATACAGCGAATAGAAAGTAGAGCTGCTATTATTGCATTCGAATGACTAAAAATAAGGGAAGAAGAAAAAGATTTAGTATCTTTGTCTCAATTACATAACCCTATAATTCGATAAAATAATGGAAAAATTAGTAACTGAAATTCTGGCTAAAATGGAAGCCTTCAAAACGGACGCTCTTCTTCAGGTAGAAAAAAGCAACAAAGCCGCCGGCACGCGCGCCAGAAAAGTGTCGCTGGAGATTGAAAAGCTGATGAAACAGTTCCGCAAGGATTCTGTTGAAGCATCGAAATAACCCAGTTACAATCCGATCAAAGCCGCTCCGAACATCGGAGCGGCTTTTGTGTTTATCGACAACCGCTGATTTTCCGCTTTTAATCGACCCGAGAGTAAATGACACCCAAAATATTCGTGCCTACAAAAATATTTTCCTATTTTTACAGCGTCATAATACGATGACACAGACATATTGAAGCGTTTAGCTTTGTTTTGCACTTCGAATCTGGTAAATTCTCACCCGCGGAACAAACAATGGACGCCTACGCATATAGCGTGGGCATTACTTGTTTGCGGGATGGCTTACCAGAGCCTCGAAGTGCGGCAGGCTTTGTCCCACGCTCTTTTTATTGGGGGACATGATACTTTCGGCAGGGACAGCCGATCTTTGCAGGTATGAAAGAAAAGACATTATTTGAATTGCTGCAATCCATTCCCGAATCATGCCAGGAAGCAACCATACAGGGAATCCGTATGGAGATGATAGATATCTCTATCAAAGAAGATCTGCTGGCTCTCGATTCGGAAGGTATGACCTTTCACGAGTGTATCCTGAAGAACGGCACATTCGTTTTCTCTACGGACGGTAACCATCGATTGCAAACACTGTTCAAAGTTTTTCGCCAGGTACAAAAAGACGTCCACTGACGCCAGGCTGCGCCTTCAAGCGGCTGCTCGATGCGGTGTCCGTCAAAATAGGACACGGAATAACGCATTTATATAGTAAAAAGTCATTATCTTTGAAGAAGTAAAATGACATTTACTACATACTGAATAGCATTTAGCTTAAAATTCGTGCAGTCCAAAACGGCCAAAACTTTGACGCACACAGGATATAAGTTAAATGCCCACGATTTGCGTGGGCATTACTTATTGTGTGCATGGGGACTGGCCGTTCCTGGACTGCGATAAGCCTAATGTCCCACGCATTTTTATAATACGGGGACAGAACCAACCGCAGGAACTATGAACAAGAATGTATTGATTAGTCGGTTAAAGGCAATACCCCCGCATTGCTCAGCTGCCACAATAGATGGCGTAACGATGATCGTAATCGACCCGCAGACAAAAGAAAAATTGTTGGCCGCAGATCCGCAGGACAACACATACCACGAATGCAACCTGAAAAATGGAACTTTTGTCTTCCAAACAGACAAGGATCATCACCTGACAGAACTCTATAAGGTAATGGCCCGATCCGATGCCTATCGGCAGGATTGACTTTCTTCACAAGACGGATTACAATCGGCAGTACCGGTGAACGGACATTTGCCCAGCTTCACACAATGGCGCATGCAGGTTGACAGAGGAACATAAATTCCTCCGAGTTGTCTGGAGGGATACTCCAATAACCGCAAAGCCAATTCACGGCGTTGCACAGCATAAAAATTCCCGGATTCGCCCCGAACCATGCCTCTCACAAGATAATCGATCCATATCGCCAACCGTTCACTGATGGTCAGAACCGGGAATATCGGGGTTTCGAAGACACACATCCATTCAATCATATAAGCCGACAGAAAAGGAGGCAACGAATATTTCAGCAGAACGGTACCCGGGGGACAGGCTGAAGTTACGATCGCCCGCTTATCTACTACCGTAAAATATCCGGTCCCCAAGGAATATTCCCGGGTCCGGGACTGGTATTCGACTTTGCCCTGCAGACAAAAAACCATCGTCAGATCACTTTCATCGACCGAGCATACATCCTGCCCTCTGCGCCTGTAGGTGAGAAACGAGAACCGACCGGCCGCCACGCCGGCAGTATCGGTCAAAAGGGTCATATAATCCATATACGGTTCGAGAAAGTATAAGTTGCTACAGCAACATCAGACCAAAAGCCGCCGGCACGCTCGTTTGTAAAGTTTTGATTCTATTCATGTCATTCTATGAGAATCTCCCACAACTAACTATCCTTTTCTTTCTTCGAAGTCTCTTTATCGCCCGTCAGGCCGACAGCACCCTTGAAGCGCACCTGTTTCCCCGGTGGGTAGTAGGTCTTTTTCTTGGTCTGGGGATCGATGCCCCAGTATCCGCTGCGCTCAATAACCGAAAAAGTGCCGAAGTGATTGATCTGAACCTTCTGGCCATTTTCAAATGCTTGTCTCATACGATCCAGCACAGCATCAAAGCATTTTTGCACATTGGCCTGGGTGCATCCGCAGGCAATGGCGGCATCGACGATCATATCTCTTTTGTTCATGCTTATTGTTGTTTTTTGATGATTACTTGGTTTATCGTATTACAGCACGGCATTCCGGTTATATGCACTCCATGCCAATTTTATATAATATTCGTTCAGATCCGGATAGGAAGCCACGGGAATATACCCCGACAGCCCCGAACACTCGGCAATAGCAAGGTCGAAGAACACCGGTGTATGCGCCTCATAAACCACGGTGCGGGCGAGTTGTTGCCGCCATTGATCTGCTCCGGCCGTACTTATGGCACCCATAGTCTCCAGCCGCCCCACGATGCTGCCCAAATCGAACAGGAATGGCCGACGATAACGGTCGAGCCGCTGTATCCCCGAGAGATTGAATTCCGCGAAGACGGACGGATCGTGCGCCAAAGCCGAGCGCCACAACCGCGCATGGACGTCGCAAAGAGCCTCCAACTCCGAAGTCCGAACCAGCGACACCGCCGCTGAATGATACCGGCTGTCCGGATGAGCGGCGTAATGTTCGTAATAGGTGCGGCATACGGCCTTGAGGTCGGGTTTCGCGGCCAGCAATTCCCCGATGATGTCCGCATACGGAAAGCCATCGGAGATTACCTCCGTAGGCGCCGCAATGATATAATCCGCCTTGGCACGCAGCGCGTACTCCACTTCGACCGACGCCATGAAACAAGCATCGAAGAGGATGTAATCGAAGCGTCCGTCGGGAAGGGCCGCCACCAGCTCTTCTGTCTCCAGATAGCCTGTCGGACCCGGATTATCATCCTGCCCGAAGTATTTGGTCGCGGGCCACTCTTCCCCGGTACGGCTGCGCGAACGGGTGAAATAGGCCGTGGCCGTCGAGGGAACCCACGCCATGCCGTGCGACGACAACACAAGGCCATAGCGGGCGGCCGGATAATCCCGGCATACGCGCTCGATCACAGAGCGCATCACGTCCGGAGAAGCAGAATCGTGCTGGGCCGGCCACGTATACACCTCTTTCGCACCGGCCGCCGTCACCTCCAGCAGCCGGGGATTCCCCTCCGGCGTATCGAGGTAGACGACAAGATGCGTATCGGAAGACCCGGCGCCCGGCGCGGCCATCCCTTGGACGAGGGCATCGAGGTTTCCCCGGGCATCGTCCGCCAGGTTGTTGTCGGCACACAGGTAGACAAGAAGTGTCCTGTCGACAGGTGTGGGCCGGGGCGTTTCGGCTTTTTCGCAGGCGCAAAGCATCAGACAAAGCAGCGTCGCCGGCAACAGGTAGGATAGATATGTTGGAAAAAACTTCATGCAATCGTTATTTATATTTATTCTGCGACCATTTTGCGGTAATTGCGCCTCTCGCGACGGCGTCGACGTCCACTCGGCCCCAACAAGTCGCAAAGCGCAAAGGGCGAAGTTATAAGGAAGGCGATGCAGGTCAAAGCGATTCCAATCACGGCTACACAAGACCGCAGGAAGTAGCCGGCGATCCGGCTCAGGACATGGCCCCAATGATGCTCTTTATGTTCATGTATCTCAATATTATGTATCATGCCTGTCGATTTTCATGTAGTCGTTTAATCATAATCGGACCCTGACTCCGGACGGCGAACAAAAGAGCCCGGCATTCCGGTTTTGCCCGGATCAATGGTCGGTGGAATACCCGTCCACCTTATCGATGCGGGGTATCCGATGGTGTCCGACGTGGCCGGACGAACGATAGTAATCTTTCCGGGGGCTGGTAAGCCGATGCAGGCGCCACTTCTTGAAGGCGCAGTATGTCAGTGCAATCACCGTCACCACGGCGATTATGCCCAACATCAGCAGGAGAAAATCTACAGGGATCAGAAACTCGTTTTCCATAAATTCAACTATTTGGGTAGTGTCTTTGTATTTGTTACCGGGCAGCCTCCGCAGCAAGCCACTCTTCGGCGACCTCGACAGGTACGTCTTTGAGGATAACCCGCTTACTGCTGTCGAGCAGGTATATCGTAGGAATAGCTTTGAGGTCATAGAGCCTGTCGTCCATCAGCTTATGCCCCGGGTCGCAGCCTACGATCCAGGCTTCGGGTATCTGAGGAAGCCTCTCACGCCACAGATCCAGATCCTCGTCGGGATAAACGGCCAGCACCCGCAGCCCGTCCGTCTTGTCCATCCAGTCCCCGAAAACGACGGATGAACGAATGTATTCCTTGATCTCGCGGCACGCCGGACAGTCGGGGTTATAAAAATAAAGCAGCGTAAAGTGGGCTTTCAGGGCCGAAAGCCGGTGCGAACGCCCGTCCGGAGTGGTATAAGTGAAGTCTGTCGCCACATCGCCGGGACGGTTCTTCAGCGCCATGTCGAGCTGGCTCTGCGGACGGATCTTGATCAGCGAATCCACCTGCGGGGAGGCTACGATGTATTCCAGCACCGGGATATACAGCTCCTCGCAGCGCAGCGGGGAATTGGGCTCATAGAGCGTCTCTTCGAACCAATCCGTAAAACGCTCGAAAGTCGCAGGGTTCCCGGCCATAGCCCGGTCGAGCATGCCCCGGATCGATGCGGCCGCCTGTGGCTGCGGCACAGTGTGAAGAATTTGCAGGTAAATGCCGAATGCCGGGCCCATGCACTCCATATCCGCAAGCTGCGCGGTATCCGCAAAGTCGAATGAGTCCCAGTAATGTTCGGCCATCCATACGTGTTTCCCGGAGTCCGCAAGCGTCGCAGGCGGCTGAGGCGGCAGGTACGGACCTGCATGGACGGTAGCTTCTCCGCTGGCTGTCGTCGCAGTTGCCGCTGAGCGGCCCCGTCCGCGGCAGGCCACGACCATCACCACCACGATGGTCGCAAACAGAACCCCCAGAACGGTCACCAGCATTATTTCATATTTCAATCTTGTCATCTGTTTTGTGTTTATTGTTCAATCGTTTTATTCGAGGGAATGCTTCCCGCCGGGCATTGCAAATGCGACATCCGCTGTCGCCGAGTTGCCCAGAGGAAAGTCTCCGACATCCATAGGGTCTAAAAGGTAAAGTCCCGCAGTATCAGAAATCCCTGACGCAACGTACGTAGACAGATCCTATTGCAGAACGTTGGCGCATGGTGGGAGAATTGGACTCAAAGCCTACAGACCACAATGCGGTTCCTACCGTAGAGGAATTGGTATTTGACCAGAACTCAGAATCTCTAAAGGATAATCCAGTCAGCTCTCCCCGCATGTACATTACCCAGATCAACATCAATTCACGCTGGGTAGGCAGTCGCCAATCCCCGGCCGAAGTCCCGGTCTGGGTATAGCCGGCACAACCCGATTGGGCACTGCTCCAGTCCATCAGCCCTGAAAGGTCGGCAGAGGCGACCTCGAACCGGGCGGACACGGCGTTCGCGGCATCCTGCTCATTATGTGCGGGCATTGTGGAGGCTTTCCAGTTGGCATGGATGCAGGCGGATTTTACCCCGCCTGCGGCGTCCCGCGAGACGATCACGCTCGCTTTCCCCGACGTGGAACCGGCCGAAGTGGTATATGGGTACTGAATCCCGGACTGGGCGTAGCTATCCGCCGCACTCCCCGCAGTGAGCAGCAACGCCGCAAGCCATAACATTCGTTTGTTACTCATAGTATTCTTTGTTTTAATTCATTTTCAAAACCATTTACCGGGCGTATTAAAAATCTCTGATACACCTCACGTAGTGGACTGAGGTCTTACTTTTAGTATCCACTATGCCGTTAAAATACAGATACCATGCGAGGCTCACCAAGGAGCCAGTGCCCCCTTTACTTGACCAATAGGGAATGTTCTCGGAAAAACTTCCCAATCCGCCTTTATACACATATATCAGTATCAATTCGTCCACGGTGGGAAGCCGCCAACCAGAAGGGCAGGAACTTATGGCCGTATCCCAATCCATCTTGCCTGCATCGCTCGTAGCGACGGCGAACATGGAGGTGCCGTTGTCGGTATAATCCAGGTAGTTCTCGGGCGTTCGCGTGATCCGGGTATCGGATATGTCCTGCCCCGTGATCGTCGTAGTCACCGTATAGTGGATATTACGCTTGAGGTTGTAATCCTTGGTATTATTCGCCCCGAGGAAGATTTGGTAAGTTGTCGTATGGATAGCCCAAGAAGAGGTCGTATAGGTGCCCGACACCTCGATATAGGTGCAGTAGCTTCCCTGTCCCGAGGGAGCCTGGGCGGCGGTCTTGTGCTGCTGGTCGGCGGCCAAACCCGTACCCCGCATATTCTCGGGCAGGTACCACCACAGGGTCTTGGCCGTCGAGCCCAGCGCCTCGTTGAACGTCAGGCTGGCGTAGTTGTCAAACCAGCCGACCGAAGTGGCCGGAAAAGGCGTCGCGGCGGGATTGCTGCGATAGAAAGAGACCACCTTGGGCACCTTTTTCACCTTGACGCTCTTGAGCGTGAAACTATCGCCGGCGGGCAAACTGGATTTGAGGTTGAAGGTGAGCTTCGCTACGGCGCGGGTCAGCGAGATGTTGCCGATACCGGTCGTCTTATCGGGCGTGCCGCTCCACACTCCCGACATCGGGATGCCGTTGGCCGAGGCAAGGCTTCCCTCGTTCGCTACGGCCAGCTTCAACGCTTCGACCTTGGCGACAGTATTGACATTGGAGGAGGTACAGAGGCTCTTGTTATGAGTATTGGCCAGAAAATAGACCTTGCCTGCCAACGGAATAAGCGACACGGTAATTTTGCACGCGCCGCCCGTGGCGGTAACCGCCGTGACGTACTGCGGGTTCTGCAACTGCGCTGTGCCCGCGCTGTTGAGTTGTATTACCCAGACATCCTTGACGATGTTCTCGTCGGCCCCGCTGACGCTCTTGACATCGATCTGCGGCATAAAATCGGGCGCGAGGGATATCTGCGCCGTAACCGTGCCGCCCGGATCTGGATTAACACGGCCGGGCTCAGCGAAAGGCTCCTTGGAACATCCCCACAGCAGCGCGACGGTAAGCAAGGCCGCAGCGGCTATGCGGACGCTCACCGGACTCCACACCCGCGGGAATAACCGGAACCGTGGGCCGCAGGCTCGTTGCCCGAACAGCCCGGCTGCGGATTTATTTTGAACATCGGTTCTCATATCGCAGGTTCTATATTTTTCATTCTGTTCTTCATTTTTTTCATTCTCCCGGTTTTCTGGTTACATATCCGGTAGTGTTTCCGGAAAAGACCACGGTGACAAATCCCGCGAAACTATCTCATACGGATAGCCTCTATCCCATCTCAACCTCTTGATTACTGTCCGTCCAGCCGTTGACCAAGATTTCAGGTTCGACGGTAACGTCGCCGTTCGGGAATTTCAGCATGAGCCGCGTGACGCTTCCGACCGGGTAAGCCTGCGCCGAGACTATAGTGGTTACAGTACCTTTCGTTGCCGTTTTTACCGTAATATGCAGTTGGTAGCCTTCATCCTGTGGCTCGATCATCATCGCCTGTCCGAACTGCAGGGCATTGTTGCGCCCTACGACAGGGAGTACACCAGAGGCCCCGGTAACCGTAAAAGTTTTATCAGCATCCCCCGTAAAGGTTACCTGCCCCGTACTTTCAGCCGAAGAGACGGTAAACGTACAAGTGTTGCGCTGAGCTGTCACAGCGATAGATTCCACCTTGCCCCAAACAGTCTGCGCTTTCGTGTCCTGGGCGTATAGAAAGAACTGCAACTGGGCCGTCTTGTGATTGAAAGTGAAGGCAGGCATGGGCACCGTTGTGCTTCCCTCCTGCGATACGGCGGAAGTCATAATGTCTTGCGTACCATCGAAAGTCCAGCTTACCACGCCACCAGTAAAAGAGTTAGCCTGTGGGTACCAGCCGACCATTTTGGTTTTTTTGCCGTTGGGCAGGTAATATTGTACGGGGGAGAAAGTCAATGCTACAGCTCCTGTTCCAGCTGCGCGCGAGGCTTTGAGCGCCGTCGTACCATAGGCCCCGTATGCACCCGAGGGAGCATCAGCGCGGGCAAAATACATGTCCAATATCGTAGAACCGTCTGCCGGGGCTTTTGTTCCGGGAAAGATTCCGGCAGATTCTATTCCGGAACCGGATTGCACCTTTCCAGCAGACTGAACCCCGACCGAGGGCGTAACACCATAGGAAACATTCACCATGGGAGTGATCTCGATCCGGTCGGTCGGATTGGGCGCGCAATCTATCGAAGTATCCATCTCGTTCCGACCCCGCAACGTCGTGTTGACCGTATAGGTGTGGTTGCGCAACAGGTTATAATCCGTCTTGTTGTTTTCACCCAGAAAGAGGCGGTACGTGGTGATGAACGTCTGTTCACCCGCCGGCTCGCTCGCATCGAAATACCGTCCGTATACCTCGATGCAGGTGCAATAATCCGCCTGACCGGCCGGAGCTGTCTCCGCGGTCTTGCGGAACTGGTCGGATGCCGTCCCTACGCCTCTTGCATTTTCGGGTAAATACCACATATATTCTTGATTATTAGGCAAATACCCCCCCCCCGCAAATTGCAGGTTTTCAGGAAGTTCCATCGGGTAATCGAAAGTTTCGGCCGAGGTGAGTGCGGGATAGGGATAATCGCTCAACGTCGCCTCGGCCCGGTAATAGCTCATCGTCGAAGGCACATGTTTCACCTGAATATTCAGCACCTCGAAACTGTCGCCGGCCGGGAGGCTGGCCCCGAGGTTGAACGTAACCCGGGCAACGGCCCGCGACATCCACACCTTGCCCGGAACGGCTGCTACAGGCGTCCCGCTCCATGTACCACACATGGGGACACCGTTTGCCGTCAGGTCGGTTTCGTCCGTAATCTTCCGGGCAACAGCCGCCACGTCCGCTTCGGTCGAGGTTAGTTCCAGACCTGCATAAGCATTCGCGTCATGGGTATTGGCCACGAAGACCATCTTGCAGGGCGTTTCCTGCACATTGAATTCCACCCGGTAATCATCGTCATCGACCGGGATCAGCTCCTTATAATAGAGCGGTTCCTGAAGCAGCTCGGACCCGTCCGGGGCTATTTGTATAACCCAGAGGTCCTTGATCGTGGTAACATCCTCCGACCCGTCGGCCCTGACTTCGACGGACTGCTCGAAATCGCGCGTCAGGTCGAATGTGACCGTGATCGTTTTGTCCGTTGTTTCCGGAGTACCCCCAGGAATATCGGCCGCAGGGTCTTTCGAGCAGGATGCCGCAAACAGTCCCACAAGCAGTAACACGGGAACCCTGCGGCGATTATAATTTAGATTCGTTTTCATAACTCGTTATTATCAACTGCTTTCTTTCTTGTTTTCTTTAGGTGTATAGCGGTAATCCGGCGTAGAGCCGTTGAACGACACGGTCGAAAACAGGCACTTCGTAGAGAAAACCGGCACGGGACGGGACACGTTGACATGAAACACGACCCTCTTGATAGTTTTGGTTTTCTTTGACATATCCTGCAACTAATTAATATGCTATTCACCCATTTCGTTGTCCTGCGTTCCCCCGTCGACCCAATCGGTGACCGTAAGCGTGGCTCCCGGCGTGGAGAGCGTGAGGGTGAACTTGTATCGCCCGCCCGGATCGAGCGCCATGCCAGACACCTTGCCCGCTACGGTTCGGGTCGACGTAACGCTGTTGATCGTATTTTGCAGATTGTACGAAAGGCTGAGGTTGGCGGCTACTTTGGGAAGCACATAGATCGTGGCCGAAGCCGTTATCACATCACTCTGCACAAAAGCCCCCTTTGCAACATTAAGCGTTGAAGATTCAGACGGTACGGGCGTAGGCACAAGAGGCGCCCCGGGCGTAGCCGACAACGGAGACGAGGTCAAATAAGAGAGCGTCACCCCTCCGTCCGCGACCTCCAGCGCAGTGATATTCGTAGAGGCGGCGTCGCGTGTTACGACCAGTTCGATTATAGCGCATTGCCGCTGCAGCGTGGCGAGAGTAACGCTTTTTGTCGGCAGTACCGACTCGTCGATCGTAAATCCGGCGCCATCGTTGTCCGTGGTCGAGGCGGCATAGTCGATGCCGTGCGGCACGTTAAGAGTCGCATGGTTGCTGCCGAGCGGCAGTGCGGGGGTCATCGCACAGAACATATAGTTTCCTTTCAACAGCCTCATGGCCGCACCAGCATCATCGGCAACATAACTTCCCGAGGCATCCACGGTACAAGGCGAAAGTACACCCGCCGCATTGGCGACATAGGTCTGCTCCCCGGCATAGGCCGCCGTGGAAACCCCGCTGTCCGTCATCCGGTATGCAACGATGCGCACCGTCGTATTTGCGGCCAATGCCGCCTTGCTTTCCGGTCCCTTGGGGGTCGAAGCAGCCTCGGGCCTGCCTTCGATGGAGGGCATCGAAAAACGGACGGTAAACCGCGGCCCCGGATCGGGCGCCGGCCCGGGTTGCGGCTCCTTGTTGCATCCGGCCAGAGTAACGGCGGCCAATATGGTCCCAAAGGCTAACCGTGATATAAAATGGCTCTGTCTCATATTATTTTTCATCGTTTATTCGTCTTTCGCAGCAAGCGGCGCACACCGCTTGCTGCCTTGCGGCCGGGCAGGGACATTCAACCCCGCCCGGTCTGAAGCTGTACGTTCCCGTCGCCTCTGTAGGGATTACAGCTCTACATCCTTCTCCACAATAGGTTTCCACTCACTGATGTCCACGGCCGGCGATATGTTGACAGCCTGTAACTTGAGGTAAATATTATAGGTTCCGGCCTGTTCGTAGGTGCGGCCCGCAAGCGTCACGGTCACAAGACCGTACTTTTCACTATCCACTTCCAAAGTCAGGACGTAATGATCTGCCTGCGGTGCGATCAACACGGTGTTACCTGTTTGAGCGACCGTGCTTTTGTCCGCCGTAACGGTCGGTGTCACGTTCGCGGCGAGCGCAGAGAAAGCCGCCGAACCCGAAAAGGCAACGGTTCCGAGATCGTCCCCCGAAGCGGGAGTATAGGTACACACGTCGGGTTGGTTCATCACACGGATGCCGGTTATGTCGCCCCAAATGGCCGCTGTGGCCGCTGTCTCGGCGTAGACGTAGAACCGGAGTTGTGCCGTGCGGTGGGTGAATACGAGTGCCGGCATGCCGACAGCCGGATTGCCTTCCTGCGCCGGGGCGGTCATAATGTCCTGCGAGCCGTCCATCTTCCAGCTAACCGCCGTGCCGTCCCAATAGCCTTTCACGCCGCCTGAACCTCCGCCCCCGGGATACCATCCCGTGAGTTTCGTCTTCAGACCGCCCAGAAGATAGCAGGGTTTGGGCTCGGGAAAGACCAAAGCTGTCGGGATGTTGCCGGCGGCTGAAGCCCGTGTGGCATACAGTTGCCCGGAGGCATAAGCACCCCAGATGCCCGAAGAGGTTTCGTCGGCCCGCGCGAACCAGAGCGTCAACTCGGGAGTGTTCTCGTCATCTCCGGCTACGGGGCCGCCGTCCGCCGGGGCTTTAAGGCCAGGCTGTGCCGGTACCTTTTCGGGCCCGAACATCCCCTGCAGTTCGATAGGCACTTTTTGGGCCGATACGGCCTCCGGGGCTTCCTTGGAGCAGGAGGCCGCTCCTGCGGCAGTCAGCAATACGGCGCATATCAGTAATTTGTCTTTCAGGATCTTTATCATAACAATTATCTTTTGCATATCATCGTCTATTCTCTTATACAGCGTACCGGATAGCCATAAGCCCTCGTGGAGAGGTAAATCGACTGAACCCCGACGGAATTAAAATCCAAAATACTCGCATAGTTGGAATTGGCAGTAGTAAAAGTTGAAGAAGACCAGTATTTGCCGTTTTTTCCCGGTGCAGTCAGCTTGCCGTCTTGATAATTCCGAAAACCTGCAGCCGGGTAAAACGAAGTAGGAGAAGTGGCTAAGTTGCCCGGCGAGGAGTAAAACATCCACCCCAAATTAAATATTCCGGTAGTATTGCGGTCCGATGCCTGGCCCGTACCATATCCGCTTTTAGAAAACGAGGTCCATGTATCCGGAGGCGGCCCCCGCCAGCCCGGAGGGCAGGGATCGTACATCGTCTTAGTGCCTCGTGCGGGATTGAGTTTTACTGCACTGGTTGTCGGATTACCCCAAAGGTTATCCTGTTCGGTTGTTTGGACCGAGGCATACATCCAGTCAGCCAACGAGGTTCCCACATTGATAAAATGTGTGGGATGCGCCGTAACGTAATCGAGGCTGGCACGATAGTTCACCGTTCCACCGGCGGCAGCGCTCTCCCGCACCACTTTCCACTCGTGTCCGGCAGCATTTGTGGTCTTGGCGGTGTAATCCCCGAAAGCCGTGGACTCGCTGCCCGAGGATTCCTTTTGGTTCGCACCGATGAACGGGTCTTTGCGACCCCATTGGTAGAGAAGCCCATAAGTAATGAACCCGCCATTTTCGTAAGACGGAACGATATCGAGGGCTCCCAGGTTGCATTTCATCATATCGCCACTGCGTGATGATACCGTATTATAGCTTTTATTATTCGTAATAACGCTGGTCTTGAAGGTGCTGTAATCCGTTTCGGGATCATAGGTCGTACTCCAGATATGCCAGCTCCAGATAACTTCGCCCTCTTTCATGGCGGCGATCACGGCGTTGCCTCCGATGGTGGCGGCAGCCCTGAAAGCGATATACTTCCCGTCTGCGGAGAGCTCCACACTGCCCGGTTCGATCACCGAACCCGCATCGCCCGTTTCCCAAAGAACCATGGCAGCGTCTGGCGTTAGCGTAGAGGGAGAGAGCGTATAGCCGTTTGCCCCGCTTGCGTAGGGACAGCTACTGCCATTCCCCATCTTCGTGCAGTTGAACTTATACCTTCCCTTGGGCTTGGAAACTATATAACAATTCGCCGTCCCCTTCGGGGCGCTCAGGTCTTCGACATACGGCTGGCTGTCGATACGCATATCGGCCGTATTCCGGCCCCGCAGCGTTACATTCACCGTATAAAGCCTGTTGCGGAGCAAATTGTAGTCGTCGGTATTATTACCGCCCAGATAGAGCCGGTAAGAGGTGGTATAGTCACCATGCTCCTCATCGCTGGCGCCATTGATCCAGGTGTAGACCCCGCTGATCTCGACATAGGTGCAGAAATCCTGCTGGCCGCTCGGAGCCGTTTCCCCGGTCTTGTTCTTCGGATCGGACGCCGAACCGATGCCTCGTGCGTTTTCCGGAAGATTCCAGACAAACGTTTGCTTGGCGGATGCACTTCCGCCCGTGAAAGAGACATCGGTAAAGGTCTGGGCCGGGTAATCGAACATACGGGCCGCCGGCAGGGAGGGATAGGGATAGTCCCCGAGCTTCTCCTCCGGGCGGTAAAGACCGAGTACCGAGGGAACCTGTTTGACCTGTACGCTATTTAGAACGAAAGCGTCACCGACCGGGAGGTTGGCATCCAGGTTCAGTCTTACCTTGGCTATGGCCCGCGATATACTGACCTTGCCCGTAATGCCCTCCGAAGCATTCGGCGTTCCTGACCATACGCCCGACATAACGACATAGCCAGTCTTATTCATTGTCAGGTCGGACTCCGAGCCGATGGCTATGGTCGCAGCCATCACGTCGGCTTCGGTGGATTCCAGCGTAAGTTTCGAAAAAGGTGTCAGATTGATTGCATTGGCTACGAAGACGATCTTACACGCCTCGTCCGGCATCGAAAACTTCACCAGATAATCATCGCCGACCTGACTGATGCCGATCATGGAAAACACCGGCAACTGCAATAGCCTCGACCCGTCCGGAGCCATCTGGATAACCGTAAAGTCACGGATTTTCGGGCTGTCTTCGGAGCCGTCGGCCGTCTTGACAGTAATCTGTTGCTCGAACTCGCACGTCAGGTTGAATGTAGCCATTATTGTTTTGCCCGTCACGCCGCCATTGGGGAGGACTGGCTCCGGCTCCTTGGTACAAGAAACGAGTGCCAAGGCAGTCAATACTCCGGCAAAAATAAAAATGGCATGAAATGGTTCCCTCATTGTTGTGTGTCGTGTGTCGTTTATCGTTGCGGCCATTCCTATCGATGGCTCTTAGTGACCGGGAGGGCGGTCAAGCCCGCCCGGCCTGGGTATAGAAGTTTCAGGGGGGGGGTTAAATGACCGGTTGTTCGATATCGACAGGTGTACCCCAGCCTTGTACGGTCGCTACGCCCGAGATGTCCGCTTTCTTGAATACCAGGTTGATGCTGTATGCCTTGCCCTGCGTATCGGCTCCTCCATCCGTAGGGACTTTGACATCTACCGTAGAGGTTACCGCGGAGCCGGAAGCGGTCTTGGTCACGATCTCCAGCGTGAGGTCGCCGCTGTTCGCCGCCGTAAAGGGCGCCATCATCGTCGTTGCATAGGCGACCTGGGAGGTGGTCAGAGCCTTCGATGCGGGCGCAGCATCCGCATCGGTGTAGAAAGACCAACCGGAAGCCGATCCCGAAAACGCGGAGCCGGTGGCCGCAGTCCCGTCAGCTAGGGTTACGGCCGCCTGATTGGAGAACGTGGCTACACTTTTGACTTTGGTGAGTTTCACGGACTGCACTTCGCCCCATGCTGCAACAGCCGACTCGTCTTCGCCTTTGATGGTCACGTCGATCCGCGTCAGCAGGTGCTTGAAAGCGAAAGTGCCGAACGCAGCTTTGCCGCCCGAACCGCCGTCTTTGGCGACCTCGCTCTGGGCCGATGCCATGATGTCCTCCTTACCCGTGAACGTGACGGTAGCGGTGGTTCCCAACCCCGACCACGTGGCGTCGCTGGGATAGAGGGCCGTGAGGAAAACAGAAGATTTGTCCGCCGGCAGCGACGTGGAACCGGTTGCCCCGGCATCGAATGCCACGGCATCGCTTTGTGTATCCCCGGCCTTGAAGGTCATGGTGCCCGAAACGTAGGTCGAGGCGTAATTGCCCGTAGTCAGGGAACCGTAAACGGCGGCTTTCAGGCCATCTGCGTTTTCAGCCGTATAGGCAGCCTTGGAGCCGGGCATGGCGTTCGTTTCGATCGTCAGCGACTTCGCCGTAGCCCGAATGGCGTCGGGAGTACCCGGAACGGGAACCGGATCGGTGCCGGCATCCTTGGAGCAGGAGGCCAGCAGTGCTGCAGCCGCGAGGGCTGCCATCATAAATTGATTTTTCATGCTTTTCTAATAATAAGATTATGTTTTATGTTCGGGGAAATATCAGTCCACATCGGCGTCGGCACTGCCGCCGTCCACCCAATCCGTCACGCTGCCGACGGCCTGGATGTCCTTGGCGCGGAAGATCAGCGTAACCACGAATTTCTTACCCTTGGTATCGCCCGTGAATGTAGTTCCGGTGGTATTTTTCAGGTCGATCGAGATCCCGGCTTTGGTCGTGGAGGTTCCGCCGGAGGGCAAGGTCGTCACGGAGGCGGTGAAATCGCCCGTACCGGTGGCCGAGATCGGTGCGACCATCGTATAGCCGACCTTTTCGGCCGACTCCTTGATCTTCTCCGTGGTCGAATGATCTACGGCCGTGGGGATCGTGATGGATGCGCCTGTAATGGCGTTATGGGTGGTAGCGTCGTAAATCTTCCAACCGGTAGCCGAGCCGGAGATCACGCTTTCGCCCGAAGCGAGGGTCACGGTGGCCGTGTTCCCGAACGTTCCGGTGAACTTGATCTCCTGAAGCGTCCCCCACGCCGTAGCGGCTCCGGCATCCTCGGCTACGACCTGGATTTCGAGCAGGGTGAGCTGGTGCGAAAAGGCCAGGGTTTGGTAAGTGCCGGCATCGGCCTGGGTCTTGGTCGTGGTGACCTGCGGGGCGGACATCACATCCTCGACCCCCGTAAACGTGTAGGCGGCCGTTGTGCCGTTCACCGTCCAGTTCTGACCGGCAAACTGCCCGTCGATGGGATACAGGCCGGCAAGGAAAAGATCGCTGCTTCCGGCAGGATAGGCTTTCGTGCCGGAGAACCCGTCGGCATCGTATCCGACGGAAGAACTTTGGTCGGAAAACGTCATCGTGCCCTTGCAGTAGGTCGTGGTGTAATCCCCCGTGGTCTGGGAACCCAGAACGAGGGCTTTGAGTGTGTTAGCGTTCCCGATAGTCCCCTCGAAAGGGGCCTTGGAGCTGACGGTAAGCGCCTTGCCGCACACGGCGATAGGCGTTCCGTCCGGCTGCGGCGCGGGTGTCGGTGTGGTTCCATCATTCTTGGAGCATCCCGAAGCCATAGCTGCTACGGCCAACAGGGAAAGGAGAAATCGTGTCATTTGCGTTTGGAGTATTATTGGTTATTTGCATTCGTTATTGAATATTGCCTTCGCCCGTGCCGCTGTCCACCCAATCGGTAACCTTGGCCTGCGCCTGCAGTTCGGCTCCGCTGAAATGAAGCGTGATGGTGTATGCCTTGCCCGGCACAAAATCCGTATCGTCGTCGATGGTGGCCGTGACATTATTGTAAGTCGCATCCGAGGTGGTAACCGTCAGAACGATGCGGTTGCCCGTAAAGGGTTTCATCATCACCGGATCGCCTGCGGCCGTGGCCGTAACGGTGATCGCCTGCCCGGCCGCGATACCCGGAACCGTGAGGTTCGCCGCACCGGCATAGGTCACGGCATCCGAGGTGAGGTCTATGCCCGCGGGCAGCTGGGCGTCGTGTATGGAAATACCCGTAATCGTGGTTGCGGTGCCGAATGCGGCGTCGGCATCGACCTTGAACTTGAGCTGCGTGAGCGGGTGGTTGAACGTAAGCGTCTTCACGCCGCTGTCCGTAGCGGAGCCGCTGATCTCCCCGGCCAGCAGCACATCGGTCGTACCGTCTGCCGTGCCGCCGAAAGTAACCTTGCCGTTCGCGCCGAGCGTCCCGGCGGGATACCAGGCTTTCATGTAGGTCTTCACGCCGCTCTGCTGGCTGTAGGTCTGCGACTGCGCCAGCGTGATGACCGCTGCCGATGCGCCGGCCGTGATCTGCGCCGTGGTGCTCCAGGCCGCAGCCGATGCATAATTCGCCGCCGAGGCGCTCTCCCATCCGGCAACGGCCGCCGTAAAGGAGGTGCCCGAGACGACGGGCGCCTTGGGCGCCGGAAGCGTATGGAGCCCTGCACTGAGCTGCACGGCGACCGGGCCGTCCGGCATCGGAGGCGTAACCGTCCCCTCGTTGTTCTTGGAACATCCCGCCAGGGCGACTGCCGCCAGCAGGAACATGATCTGCGTTCTTCTTGTCATTGCGTATGGATTTTAGATGTTTGCATTTCACTTAATTCTATTCGGTTTAACGATTCAATGGTCAGTCCACATCCTTGATGCAACGGGTTCTGCCGGTGCTACTATAAGAATAACCGGACAAACGCCCTGTAATAGTGCCCAAAACCCTCATAGTATTACCGTTTCCCGAAGTTGACGACCAATACCTTTCAATCTCTGAGGAAGATTGCATATAATACAGCTCAGTATAACCCGCGGGCCAGCCCGTCAGGAGCTCTTCGCCGCCCACCGTATTGCCTTTGCTGGAGATGTTTTCATTTTTAGTGGAGGCGCAGCCGCCCATGACCCAGATCAACGACAACTCCCGAATGGTAGGCGGACGCCAGCCGGCGGGACATGATCCGGCTCCTGTAGTTTGTGTCGTATAGACGGAGTTATCGTCATTGTACACCGCGAACTTGGGAGAAATGCGGTTGCATGCAACATCGTAGCCGTAAATGTACGTCGGGCTGGAAGTGAGATACGATTTCCAGGACGCGGCCAGCAGAGCATCTTCCACAATGCCCCCGTCTTCATCGCGGCTGACGATAAGGGGATATTTCGTGCCATCGATCGTAACCGAAGAGAGATACGGATATTTTTTAGCGCCGGAATCAGTATTTTTCACACAACGCAAATGTTTTGGAGAGCTCTGAGCTATAGGTGCGATCTCCTTGTCGTTAATCGATAAAAACCAGCCGGTTAAATTGGCATTGGAATAAGCGGTCGATGACCAGTAACCATAGTTGTCCGACAGAAGCCCATGATCGGGGATACCCGGCAATACGGCCAGCAACAGCATCAGCTCTTTCTGGGTCGGCATCCGCCAACCCTCGGGACAAAGGCTGCCGTCCGTTCCCGTGCCGGAGCCGGTCATCCACTGATCGTATGTTCTTATAGTACCGCTACCGGACAGATCGACACACACATCTTCATCGGAAAGCAGGAAGCGGGAATTATCCGGATCGTCCGTATAAGCGAGAGTCGTCGCTTTCACGATCACCCGCATATCGCTGACGTTCTGTCCACGCAGGGTGACGTTTACGGTATAGGCATGGTTGCGAAGCAGGTTATAGTCCGTCGTATTGTTGCCGCCCAGGAATATCCGGTATGTAGCCTTTGTCGTCTGCCCCTCAGCCGTAGTATACCGTCCGAACAGCTCGATGTAGGTACACATATCGCTCTGACCGGCGGGAGCCGTCTCCGTAGTCTTGTGGAGCTGATCCGGGGCCGTTCCTATGCCTCTGCAATTTTCAGGTAAATACCACATAAATGTCTGGGTATTCCCCGCTCCATCGAATTTCACACCTGTCACGGTCTGAGCCGCATAGTCTACCATCAAATTCTTGGCAAGCGACGGGAAGGGATAGTCGGGAGTGGCCGAATCGTCGCGGTAGAACCAAATCCGGTTCGGAACCTGCCGTACTTGAACGCGCTGGAGTTCGTAGCTGTCTCCCGCAGGAAGTTCGGCTCCCACCGTAAACGTGACCCGGGCACAAGCCCGGCTCATGCCGACGCGGCCCGAAAAATTCCCGCCGCTCGGGGTCCCCGACCAGGTGCCGCTCATCGGAAGTCCCAAACCATTAAAAAGGGCCGCTTCAGAAGGAGTACTTTTAATCGGCGCGGCCACATCGGCCTCGGAAGATGCCAGCGTCAGGGAAGAATAGAGCGACGAGCTGTTGCTGTTGGCTACGAACGCGATTTTGGAAGGGGCGCTCAACAACTCGACCTCTATTTTGAAATCCGATCCCTGCGCCTTGACCGATCCGTTCGGGATATAGACCGGGGCCTGCAGCAACTTCGATCCATCGGGCGCCATCTGGATAATCCACAAATCTTTAATGGTTGAAACGTTCTCCGTCCCGGTGGCTTTGACCTCGATGGTCTGCTCGAAGTCGCGCGTAAGGTCGAACATGGCCTTAACGGTTTCGGCCGGGGTCTGTCCAACGGATTGACCCGCATCCGGCTCCTTGGTACAGCCCACCAGCACAAGCCCTGTAAAAACAGCCTGCAGGAAAAGGATATGTTTGCTTTTTATCATTATTGCAAGTTCATCATAAGGGTTATGGGTCAGTCGATATCTTTAATGCAGCGTACTCTGTTTACTGTAACGTATGTTGCATATAGTTGCACCTGATTCAGTTCGAAAATGTATCCGTTACCCGTAGCGTTGTAAGCCGCTGCTAAAGGCACATAAGTCTCTCGGTCTGCAAGTGGCGTAAATCCCGAAGGCCACGATGACAGAAGGAATTCCTCGCCTCCGATGCTGTTGCCTCCTCCGGCCTTATTCTCACTGCGGTTGGACGGTCCGGCGCCAAAGGCCCAGATAAGCATGAATTCGCGGGTAGTCGGTTTGCGCCAACCTGCCGGACAAGCACTGCCCCCGGTTACGTCCTTGAGGGCAACGGCGAATCCGCATGAGACGAGGCAGGTTCCCTGTTTGTAATTCGGGGTGAAACTTCCGGATAAAAGATCTTTTTTCTGCTGGGCGGAATAGAGTGCCGCTTCGGCGACCCCGCCCTGCTCGTCGCGGCAGACGATAACCGGATAAACGACTCCGTCCAATGTGGTCGTGCTCAGGTAAGGATATTTCCGGGCCGTAGCATCCGTATTGCGGACGCAACGCAGTCGATACTGAAAGGAATAACTCGATTTCCCATAGCCCATCATGGAATAATCGTAGAAACTGAAACAGGAACGAAGGTCCGCAGAATAGGACGAAGGAGTAGACATCCAATACCGATCGGTTTTGGTTTTGGCGAATTCGGGATCGGCGGAGAAGGCGTCCTGTACGGCCACCGCCAGCAAAAGCTCTTTCTGGGTCGGCATCCGCCACCCTTCGGGACAAAGACTGCCGTCCGTGCCGGTTCCACTACCGGACATCCAGTAATCAAACGGGTAGTAATAGCCGCCATCCCAATATACATCTTCATCTGCGAGCAAAAACCGCGACTCATCGCGGACATCGGTATAACCGAGCGCCTGTTCCCGGATCGATACCCGCATATCGTTGACGTTCTGCCCCCGCAGGGTGACGTTGACGGTATAGGCATGGTTGCGAAGCAAGTTGTAATCCCTCGTATTGTCGGCCCCCAGAAACACCCGGTATGTGGTTTTGTCCGTCTGGAGATTGTTGGTATAGAGGCCGTATATTTCAACGTAGGTACACATCAGTCCCTGGCCGGCCGGAGCCGTCTCCGCGGTCTTGTGGAACTGGTCCGATGCCGTTCCTATGCCTCTGCAATTTTCAGGTAAATACCACATAAACGATTGATTATTAGGTGAATACCCCCCCCCACGAATTTCACATCTGTCACGGTCTGAGCTACATAGTCTATCATCGAATTCTTGGTAAGCGCGGGGAACGGATAGTCGGGAATGGTCGAGTCGTCCCGGTAGTACCAAATCTGTCTCGGAACCTGCCGTAGCTGTATGCTTTTCAATTCGAAACGATCCCCTTCGGGAAGATCGGCCCCTAACGTAAGGGAGACACGGGCACATCCTCTGGTCATGGACACTTTGCCGGAGACATTCCCGCCGGTAGGAGTCCCCGACCACACACCGCTCATAGGAGCGCCGTAGGGAGAGTAAATGGAGCCTTCATTCGACAAGTTCTTTACTTTCGAGGCTACGTCGGCTTCGGTCGAGGCCAGAGACAAGGAAGAATAGAGCGACGAGCTGCCCGTATTGGCGACAAATACTATTTTGCCGGGTAGGTTCTGCAATTCTGCCTGGATGCGAAAATCCGATCCCTGCGCCTTGACCGATCCGTTCGGAATATAGACCGGGGCTTGCAACAATGCCGAGCCGTCGGGCGCCATCTGAATGATCCAAAGGTCTTTAATGGTTGAAACGTTCTCCGTCCCGGTGACTTTGACCTCGACAGACTGCTCGAAGTCGCGCATAAGCTCGAACGTGGCCATAACGGTCTTCCCCGGAACCTCCGGGGCGGGTTGCCGGGCGTCTGGTTCCTTGGTACAGCCCGTCAACACGGCTGCGACAAGCAGTATCACGATCAGGGTATGCGATCTCATCATGGCCATCTGTTCATTTCATTTTTAATTGTCCGGGAACGGGTGTCCGCCACCGGTGCCGCCGTCGTCCCACGGGGTAACGGTAGCCTGCAAATTCCCGTTGTCGATCAGCACAAGTTCGATCTTGACCGGAATTTCGACAGGGACTTTTCCACCGTTCTTGTCGATCACCTCTTTTACGGTATCCGTAATGTCGATCGTCATATCATGTCCCTGCCCGTTGGCGTCCGACAAAGTGACATCGAGCGTATTGCTGCCCGGGGTGTCCTGATGGGCCGTGCGGATGTCGAAAACATGGACGGCCGCCGTGAACTCCGTACCCTGTATCCGGGTCGTAGTCGAGAACGCGACGGCGCAGTCGGCAGGACGGCATTCGCCCGTTGCCAGGACGACAGAAGGCGTGACGCCGTTCAGGTAGCCTCCGATATGTTCCATCTGCATATTCTCCAGCTCGAAATGCAATTTCACCTGCCGCGTAAGGCAGTGAGGGCGCACCGTCGAAACGAGGGTTTCGCCTTGGCGCACATCGAGCGTGACGCCCGCTTCGCACTCCCCGATGCCGTAGACGCCCTCCGGTTCCTGGATACATGCGCTGCCTGCCCGGGACGATTTCACGGACTCCTCCGACAGTGCAAAGACGAAAGCGGAGGTATAGTTCTCCATCCCGCAGAACCCGACGCGCACGGCATCGGTGTTGTGGACGATCAATCGATACTTGCCTGCGGGCAGTGAACCTTCGTAGCCGTCGGTGATGCCTTCGAAACTGCGGTAAAGGGTGCCGTCCTCCTCCCGGTAAAAGAGATAGCGGGCTTGCTGCGGGCGTTGCGCCCCGTTCCAGTCCAGCGCGATCTCGACCCTCCCGTCACCTACGTCCGGAATGCCGGTGCGGTATTCCAGATCACGTTTGACACAGCCGGAAAGCAGAACGAGGGACAACACCGCAAGCAGCGCCCCCGTTCCGCGAACCCGTACCGGGCCGGATATATGTTCTACATTAACCATTGTCATAGATCCTTGTTTTTATTTCTTGTCCGCCGTGACCGTCATACCCGTAACCAGCAGGCGGTCGCCGCTGACAGTGATGACGTAACGATACGTCGTACCTCCTTTCCAGCGGCAGTCTTCCGAAGCGAAAGGCAGCAGCACGGACATCGGCCGGCCATCCACCGTAAGCGAGAGCGTAAGCCCGTGCGCCGCGACCAGCGGCAGCAGTCGCAGCGAAGCCGTGACACGACCCGAGGGTTCGGGCGCATAGTCGTTGATCCGGGCGGCGCCCGTAAGCGTCATGGCATTGACACTCGCACGTTCATTGAGCATGCCCCGCGCCTGCGAAAGCGTATCGCACCCGCTCTGGTAACCGGACAGCGTGAGCGACGTGAGGTCCCCCGGCGCATTCACCGAAAAGACCTCTCCGCGGTTCACCACGAACTCCAGCGTCACGAGCGGACGTTCCACCTGCACGATCTGGGGCTGTACCGGACGCGGCGCGGCAGCCCGCTTTTTCGTCCCCCTTGTTTCTGAGCCGCCCTTACCGTCGGCCTGGGCTGTCTGTTTGTTGTCCCCTTGCTTCGGCGTATCGGTTTTTTGTACCGTAGCAGAAACTCCTCCGGGCATCCAAGGTGCGGCGCTCCGGCTGTCGGATACAGACTGGCAATTCCCGGTGGTAATAAGACCTGCACTCAGCAGCAGGGAGAGGAGAAAAAAGTGCTTTTTCATAGTATCGATCGAATTCAAAGTTTCTATTTATAATTTATATAGGTGTCGTTATGCCGTTTCCCGGCGCCGAAGCGGTACATGATATTCAGCCGCAGACCCGGGGAGAATTTGCCGAGAGTCTGCTGGCGGTTGAAGTAGTGATGCTTGATGCCGGCGTTGTCGTATTCGATGTCGTACCAGTCGCAGTCGGCACGCCGGTAACCGCCCTTAACGCCAACCTCCAGATACCAGTGCCGCGAAAGGGTCTGCACGTAGCCGAGACTGGCGCCGATGTTGAAGAAAGTCCCGGTACGCTGGTAACCTCCGGAATGGACGTCCTGCTGGTTGTCGAACTCGCCGTACTGACCGTAGAGGCCGACATAGAAGCCCCGGAACAACCCGTCCCCGCGAAACCAGAAACGCGGCTCCAGGGAAAAGGCGCTCACGGCCCAGAATTTATCCCCGGAGAAATAGTCCCAGTCGGAATAGACATAGCCGCCCTCCATCGACCAGCGGCGGGCGAAATAGAATTCGGCCGCGAGGTTGGGCATGTAGGTCGAGATGTCGAAATCGGGCGTGACGCCTCCCCAAAGCACCAGGTTGGTCTTTAAGGCCAGGATGGGTTGCAGGTGCCTTCGCTGGCGGGACGTAGGCCGGACTTCCTGTATTGAGGGCGTTGCGACGGCAACTTCCGGCAGAGGTTCGGGCACCGGAGCGTCCTCCGCAGGGTCATACTCCCGGTAAGCGGCCAGCGAAGCCCGGGCCCGGGCCGACGGGCTGAGTTCGTAGTAGAAAGCCATACCCGAGTTGGTCATGCGGACACTCTCGGTACTTTGCAACAGCTCGGGCATCATCATTTCGCCGAGTACCTGCCAGGTCTCGCCGCCGTCGAGGGCGGTAATGGCCTCGGCACGTTCAGCCCCCGGAGGCGTCGAAGCGATAATGTTCAGTATCAGCTCCCTGTTCGGCAAATCGGAATGTTCGACTTCCCAGGCGAGCTGCTCCCAGTTCTCCTTGGCCGCCGGGGCAATACCGTACAGCAATTCCGGGAAAAATACCTGGTTGATATAGCGGTATGCCCGGCCGCCGTTGAAATCCCTGATCGATTGTTCACGCAGGGACGGGTCGGCAATATTGTCTATGATGTTCACCACCTCTCCTTTATCGGGCATTTCGCTGACCCAGATCATGGCCCGCAGGCGTTTCCAGTTCTCGGCCGAGAGCGTGCTGACGGTGTCGGCATTGGCGCCGGGAGAGGTTTCGGGATCGACCGACATGCTATCCACGAGCAGCCGGGGAAAGAAATGTTCCCGGATATAGCGGTACGGGATGCCCTCGTTGAGCGTCCGCAGCCGCTGTTCGCGGCCATAGACCGTAGGAGTGGAATCGATAATGCGGAGTACCGCTTCCCGGTCGGGGGTGTCCGCATCGGCAGCCACGAGCGACCGCAGTACCGTCCAGTTATCGGCGCTGAGCATGCTGGGCGTGCTCAACAGCCCGCGAAGCATCTGGTTCTGTAATTGAGTATAAATCTCTTCTCCGCAGAGGACACGTAAGCGCTCTTCACGCCGCTGCGTATCGTGTTCCTGATCGAAAGCGTCCAGCAGGGCCCGCTTCATCTCATCGGATAAAGCTGCTCCGGCAATGATCTCCCGCAGGCGTGTCCAGTTGGCGCGGCTCAACCCCGTAAGCTGATGAGGCTGCCCCGTCGTGCCTCCGTCTCCGGCCCGCAGCGCCGGGAAAAAGTGCTCGTACATGTAAAGCCACGGTTTGCTGTCCGCATAATATTGCATGGCACGTTTGCGGGAATCGCGGTCGGAATGGCTGTCCAGCAGGCGCAGCATTTCATTGCGATACGGCATGTCCGACGCTTCGATCATAGCCCGCAGCCCCGACCAGTTCTCGCCGTTGTTGACCACCTCGATCTTTTCGCGTGCAATGCCCGTGCGGACAACCAGATAGTCGGCCAGAGCCTCTGCCCGCTGTCCGGCCAAAACGAGATTGACCTCCTCGCGGCCGTCCGGCGAGGCGGTCCCGTAAACGCTCAAACGGGAAATTACATAGTTGGGATCGGCCATGACCGCTTTCAGCGAACGCACGAAGGCGTCCAAGGTCGCACCGTTGTCCCGAAAGGAAGGATCGACAAGGCTCTTTCCAATGGGAAAATAGACCTGGGCCTGCATCTGACGACCCGAAACCGGCTCAGCACGCAATGTGCTGCCTGTCAGCAAGAGCAGCAGGGTAAGTATGGGTAACGCTCGTTTCATTCACCTCGTATCTTTAAGTAAATGTATTCTGCCCTGTTACTTATCATGCCCCGGGTTATAAGGGTATGTACGCAACCAAACAGAGCAAACAACTTTTATGGATACGGGCAAATTCCGATGATAATTTCGGTTTTTGAAAAAGCTATTATTTGCAATTCTTATTACAAAAGAATAGCATATTTCTTTTTATAAATACAATAAGCTGATTATATGATAAATATGCGCGATTATTCTAAATATAAAGTTTAACCGTCATAATAATATACCGTCCCGGTTAAGTATTTTTTATAATTATATGAATATGAGTTAAATAAAACATTAAAACCTATTTTTTTGATGAAACATACTCACGATAAAGACTGTCCGTTGCCAGCTGATGAGACTTGCGACCGGGCGCAATGTATGATGCGTTGCCGTTGGTGCAATCCTATTAAAAAATCGACCTTTGCGCGGTTCCACGATGCGTTTCTGGAGCAAGGAGGAGCATTGGAGATGGCAGGCAATATGAATCATATAGTCTTCCTGCTCGATGGAATTTTACGCATACGGATGAACGGGGCGGACAATACGCTTTCAGCCGGGCACCTTATTTTCTTTTCCCGGTCGGAAGATCTGCAAATCACGGCAGAGGAACCCTCGCTGGTCGTGTGGCTGGACTTCAATAACCGGGTGGTTTTCGACGGCCAGGACTGTCTGGCTGCCCTGGCCGCTTTACCGCGACGATCTATCCCGGAGTCCACTATACTGGAGATACGTCCAGCCATCCATTACCTGCTGACACTCCTGCGGATGATGATCCACGACAACGAGGACAGCAGATGCTATCACGCTTTGAAGGAATACGAACTGTTCATGTATTTGTGGCAGGAGTACAGTCCTGAAGAACGCATCGCTCTGTTCCATGAGGTTGCCCACCCGCGCGATGACCTGCGGGCCTTTATGCTGAACAACTACAATCCGACTTTATGTGAAAAGGATTATGCCAAACTGATATGTGTCAGCAGAAGCACTTTTAGCCGCCGTTTTTTCAATACTTTCGGCATGCCATTCTATAAATGGATGGTGAAACAAAAAGAGGACGATTTGCGGGATGCGCTGGCTACCGGAATCATGGATACAAAAGAATTGGCGCAGCGGTTGGGATTTATAAATGTACTTTCGTTCTATCGCTTTTGCCGAAACCATTTCGGCTGTTCATTTCAATCTCTGGCCGATAATTTAGCGATTAACCCTCAATCTGTTGGCCATTCAAAACCTAAATGAAGCATTTGGTTATAAGATTGAGTATTTTTAGAACATTGAATTAATTCAACTGAGTTGAAGAAGTATTACTTTTGCAGGGTGGATACTTGTGAAATCCGGCCTATAACCACGGGAAAATAAAAGCGTGATTCTTTTGTAATAAGGATGTCGATTTTAGGTGTCATATTCGCACCGCTTTTTGTCATTCTCCCTTGACGCAAAGGTAATTGATTTAGTGTAAGATTGTTCTTTTGTCTTTTGCTTTTCGCATGAACGACACTCAACTGTGTGACCAGTTGGTTGGCTTGGTCAATTTTTTCCGGATTGAGTTCGGACAAATAAATGTGCGTCGTTTTTTCCGATGTGTGTCCCAGGCTCCTGCTGATAACAGCTACCGGAATATCCAAATCTCGTGCTAACGAAGCCCATGTGTGCCGGGCAACATTGAACGAGAGATTACGCTCCAGCCCCAAGTCCCGGGAAATTCGACTAAGATACCGCCAGTAATTCGAACGGGCATATTTGTATCTCAAATATAATTGCACTTCGAATTCCTTGCGAGCTTGCAGAGTGTCAGCCTCACAAACCATAGGCCGATAACTGCCATCGGGAAGAGCATCCATCATCACAGGCAGTACCCATGGACCACAGAAATCCAGATAGTGATCGATAATGGCCTGTAACTGCGGAACGATACGAACGGTGAAAAGTTGTCCGGTCTTCTGGCGACGATAGCGGACGACTCCGTCATAGATGTCGCTCCTGCGGAGATAAGCCATGTCGACGAACGACATGCCCCGGGCGTAAAAACTGAACAGAAAAAGGTTACGGGTAGCGGAAAGACTGCTCTTGTCGCTGTAATCCAACTCCACGAGTTTGCGAAGCGTGGCGGCCGAAATGGCCAGTTTGCGGGTCTCCTCGATGCGGAAAGAAACCCCTTCGAAAGGCGTAGCACCTTTGGGAGCATAACCGTTCCGGCGGGCTTTGTTGTAAACCGCCCTGAAGATACGCAAGTAGAAGGTGACGGTATTACGCTGCAACGGCACCGAGAGAAGGTAATGTTCGAACTCCATCATCAGTCCCTCGTCGATCTGTTCGAAACGGATGCGCCGGACTCCGGCAAAACGCTCGAAAACATTCAGCGTAGTGCGGTAGGTGGTGGCGGTGCCGTGCTTGCCTTCCGCCTCCTTGGCGGCGATCTGAGCGCGAAAAAAAGTGCTTACATAGCGATTGTTGTACCGTTCTCGAAACGCATGGACAATGTCACGGGCGGTGTACTGCCGCCGCATACGCTCCATCTCGGCGACGACCCGTTCGACCTCCCGGACCTGGCAAGAAATATAATCGTTGACCTCCCGGATAAAAGCCTTGTGTGCCTTGGTGCGACTGGTGGCTACGGCCACGCCTCTCTTAGCGTCAAACTCCTCGGGAAGCAACTGATAGGGAGTAAATATTACTCCACGCCGGCGCAGGTGTATGACCTGCAGCACCAATGTATACCGCTGGCCGGCAGTGTCCTTACGGAGATTCAGCAGTGGTTTGATACTCGTTTTCATGGTTTTAGAATTTGATCCGATATATTTACAGTATATAAAGGAACAAATTTAAAACCGATGTAACCGGTTTTAAAATAACCGGTTGATATTCTTTTCAGGCCATTCTGTATTATATATGGCCGTAGACAACGACAATGGACGGTTAATGATAGCGCCGGCTTACGGGTTCAATGTGTACATCGACATGTTCGTTCTCGATTATATGAAGCATAGCTTGGTATATCGGCATACTTTCGATGCCGGCCATTTTGAGAGCCTCCAGCATAATGGTGTTCTCCAACATGCGCTGGTAGTCGTGCTGATGTAAGGTAATATATTGTTCTGATTGGGATTTAAGACGTGCCATAACATACGGGATAAATACGGCTGCTTCATGGAAGAGCCGATATGATCTATGAATCGAAATGGGAAAGTTACTTCTCTCCGTAATCTGCAGGGATCTCGCCCCAACGGCGGGTATCCCAGTGGCGAATCTCGACAGTAGCGAGCGGGACGGCCATCAAGCGAAGAAAGACCTCGGCACGCAGCACATCAGGACTCCGTCGGCGCGTAGCAGCGCGGCCGGCACGGTACCAGCTGATGGCGGTCGTACTGTCAGTATAGATGACCGCCGGGATGTAATTATGCTCCAGAATATACCGGGCTGCGTTGACCACACCCAGGAACTCCCCGACATTGGCCGTACGGTTGCCGGCCTGCTGCGAAAAAAGAATGTCTCCTGTGGCGAGGTCTACACCCCGATAGCGGGTGCGGCCCTGTTTGGTCGAATGGGCTCCGTCAGTAGCAATACCAGCTACGGGATAGTCCTGCAGTGTGTCGATCACCGTATCGGAAGTATGTAACCGTCTGCTTCAAGGCAACGGATAGCAAGCTCGGCCTGCGTACGAAAGTCCTTAATGACCTGCTCTTTGTTCTCGATATCATGGCGATCTTCCAAGACCTGAAGAACCCCTTTCAGGGTGCGGCTTGTGGATGAATTACCATTCAAGGGGTCAAAATGGATGATCTTATTCCCGAAGGAAACGCTAACCTTGTAAGTGAATTTGGGAATGATGGTCGTTTCAATGCGCGCCGGCCAAAACTTCGGGGATGCCGATACGACTACAAATCCCTTCTTGCCGCCGTGCATGGCCTTCATCAAAACCGAGTAGAGTACCTTTTCCCGGACGATACCTGTGGCCTTGAGCTCTTTGGAAAGCACGCATATCTGCTTCCCTCGGGCGAAATCCTCCCGGACTCCTTTCAGTTCTTTGGTTTTCCCATGGCGGAAAACAAAACTGATGAGCTCTCCTGTTTCCTTTGATACTGTAAACTTTAACCGCGACGTTTCGAGTCCTAACGCCCTCAGTTCCTCTTTCGTAAGTACGATCTTATTCAGATCCAGCTTCTCAAGCTCCAACTTACCACTCTTCGACTCGTCAATAAATCCCATACTCTCTTCTATTCCATAGGTCCAATCTGATTAATGATCAATTTACAATCTATGTTCTTGTCACTATACCCGCAAGGGAGGGCAAAAGTATACCTTCTTTCGCCAGAAACCAAATATTTGGAGACCTAATTTTCAGAGGGTTCGGGGCCGGATATACAGCAAAACGAGCTGAAATTAGTGTACGCTTTCGGCTGCCGTGTAATGGGTGAAACGTTCATCCGTTAAGGAGATTTCGCGCATGCCCGGACACTTCCAGTATCTATAGACATGACGGTCGTTTTCCATACAGAAATAAATATCGTGGTGCTTGATCCACTGAAGGCCCTGCTCGGTGCGGGGATCGATCCATGTCTCCCCGTCGGGGAGATTCGGATTGGGCCGGGAATACATGGCCTTTTTACCAGGCCCCGTTACAAAGATACAGTCGATATGAACTGCCGCCGTGACATCGTACTCCCGGGCAAAAGCTGCAAAATCGTAGATATCTGTTTCGAGTAGACTTCCCCCGAAATGCAGCGGGGCGTCGTGCTGCAAACATCGGAAAGCACTATCGAGGGACGGACGAGAGAGGATCTCTTCAAAGCGCTCCTCGGTAACAGGATAAGCCGTGGCGTAATGGACGCGGAAGCCATTGCCCGCAGAGTCGACTACATTGAGCAGGCGCACGATCTCCTGCGACTTATTGATGCTGTGGTCGATGGGAGCGGGATCATCTGTAAAACAAGCCATCACCAATGCAATGACAGCAATAAGGACGACAAGGCAGGTCTTCCAGCCGACTGCGGCGAAGACCATAAAGAAGTCCATGAATTTTTCTGATAATCGGTTCATTACAGTTTGATTTTATAGTTGCCGTCCGAGTCGTACTCTTGGAATACATGGACCGCATGGCCGGCTTCGACAAGGAGATTGACGTATTCTTCCTGCCGGTGGGCCGGGAAGCGGACTGCGAGCCGGGGCCGTACCAGTTCCCCGGGCGAGTTCTCCAGCGAAAGACCCAGCGCCGAAGCAACGACCGTGGCATCGTCGAGATAAGCGACCAAATCGTTACCTACACGGAAAAGCAACAGGGTTTTGGAGCCATGCCGGCGCTTTAGTCCGGCATAGATCTCCTTAATGTCTTTAGAATTCATAGTTCTTATCAATAAGTCCCAACATATATCAACCACATATAAAAAAGAAGGGACAACTTATTCTATATCGGAAGATTACACAGAAAAATGTAATTAAGCAATTTAAAACCAGACAAATATATATTATTTATCGAAATATGCAACTGCTATTTATGGCCTTTTTGTCTGCGGGGACGATATTCATTCTGATAGATCTCGTACTGGTACATGACAAGGGAGGCGAGCTGTTCGAGAGTTTCGACAGGCTGCTGGGGACCAGCCCCTTCAATTCTATTGGCCACCGCAAAATAAATCGGGATATTCGAATCGAATGAGGGTGCGATACCACCCACGAGGGTGTCTCCAATATAGATTTTGTAGAGTCCCCAGTTAAGCTCGCACTTATCCGGTCGCGGAACCCGCAGGGACGGGTGCGTGGGCAGGATGCGGGCAAGATGCTTGAAGAGCGGTATCACAACCTGGCGGATATAGTGCGGCTTTTCAGCCTGCTCGCGTTCAGGATTGTTGTCAGGATGGACGAGAGCCCAGTTGTAATCGTCGGCCCGGACATTATACCGGTCGACAAGGTTGCGGAGCCACGGCCCGAACGGTTCGGGAGCGATGCGATCCCAGTTGTGGATCTGATAAGCGCCATGGTCATCGAGCGGAAGTTCGTCGGCGCTGACCACGGCCGGAACAGTGAGCGGTCCCTGCCAATGCAGATGTAGTTCGAGTGTCGCAGCATCCTGCCCCGGGAAAGTGTCGTAAGCGAAAAGACCGGGAGGGATGTCGGACGGCACGGTAGGTCGGTCAAGAACGGTCAGGACATGACCGTCGATTTCCAGCACGGGATATTCCGTGCCGGCAGTTTTCTTGGTTTTACTCATGGTTGTAATTGATTAGTTGATAATGAAATGAAAAGGGCCGCACTTTCGGCGGCCCGCAAATGTGTGGTCGGGAGCGAGACATCAGGCGGCTGCGGTGTCGAGCGGCCCTTCCACCTGGTCGAGCGCGTCGAGAGCTTCCTCCAGGGCCGCGATGGCCTCGTCCATCTTCTGGCCAGGGGCTCCGTCTTGCAGGTATTCGGGCATATTATCATGGGCTTCCTGTTCATCGTCGCGCACCTCCTCGATGCGCTGGCGCAGGTCGTCGATATCGCCCTTGATGTCGGTAATAGTTGCCCGACGGTCTTTATTCATATTTTTTTCGGGTTTATTGGTTTGCGGTATAAATGCAAAGGGCCGGTCACCACAGCGGGAACCGGCTCTTTCGCGGGTCGTATCAGGCAGGATCGCCAGATGGTCTGACGGTCCAAACTCCGGAGAGCATCTCCGACAGACGAGAGCCTTTGATCGTACGGAATCGTCCGTCAGGGAGGGCAAAGCTGTACTCGAAACGAACGACCGTGCCGCTATCGCCCATGCAAACGGGCATGATGTGGTAACAACGCATCATCTTGCCGGTACGGCGCGAGGCGATCGTGTCGCCTTTGTTAAGGACTGGGGTCATAGGATGATTATTTTTCTGCGGGCACAGTCGCCGGTTGCCTATCGGGAGCGGTCGCATGGAACCACTCCCCGAAGGTCGAATAGCCGTCGAAATTGTAGTCCTCGATGACGGCCATACCGTCGGTCATCGGAATCTGCCGCAGCGTGAGGAACGTGCCGGTATGATCCACCCTGACGGACGGCTCGACGGTGCAGAAGTCATTACCGTCGTCGCCGCCCCCACGGATGTCGTAGGCATGGACACCCGGGGGCAGCGTGCTGCGATCGATACGGTTCTCGGTAAACAGTCCGGCGATTCCTTCCATGCCGGGTACGTCCAGCTCGAAATTCTGAAATTCGGTGATTTGTTCTAATGAAACAGGTCGCATAAGTTTGATTTTTAATGTTATATCCTCTTTTATAAACACGTAGGATTTATAGAGTGGAAACAAAGGTTCGCAGGTCGTCCTGATAGATGACGCGTTCGTGGGACTCGGTTTCCTTTAACTGGGCGTAGAGATTCCGGTCGAAAACAGAATCGATGGCTTGCTGGCAAAGGCTTTGGAGTTTTCGCGGTTCGACGGCATCAAGCTCAACCTGCCCTATTCCGGTCCATTTTGCCGTACGACTGTCAGTAAGTTTGGCCGGGGCAGCTGGAAGCCGCCAAGCGCGGACCTGATCTTCCATCAGCGCGATTCGACGCACCTCGATACTGGGGCATCCCAAACGGGAAATATTCTCCTCGATCGAACGCGGAATATCCTCCCCAGATGGGTCGTAGTCCCCGAAATAAAGAATGACAGGGAGTTTTCCCCGTGACTCGGCCTCGATGAAGCGTTTGGCCAGTTCATTGAGAAAGGTAAGCGAGGGGTACCCTTTACAGGCGCCCAAAGCGACTCTATTGTCACTGCAAACGCTTTCAAACACACCTTGGAGCGCTTTTTTCTCGATCAGCACTTCAGGATAGATGGGCTGGTTCTCCCATTTGTTCTTATTGTAATACTCCATCCAAGCGACAATGGCCTCTTTGGCTTTGTCGATACTTTCCACAACGTCCGTTTCCTCGTACCGGGTTTCGCCTACCATGGCCCGGTCCCGGTCGGAAAAAGCATCGAAATCGACAAGACCCTCCCAGCGGGCAGCGATCATGGCACTGACCACCCGTTTGTAATGCTGCAGAGAATTGGTCATACCGCGTGTGACGAGCTGATAGTACAGTCCACGCAATGTGAGCATACCGGGAGGATATTCGTCCAATACGTCGGTGGCGTTTTGAGTAATCCATGTTTTTGTAAATGCGTCTTTTGCCATATACTTGTTGGGTTTTAAGCGTTTTAATTTTACTGTGTTGATCTTTATTTGCCGGATGAGTCCGTATTGTCAATAATAGAAAGTTCTTGAATGTAGGGATGATGGGTAATGGGCCAGCGGCATATCCGCCACGCCCGCCAAATCTGCTGGGAGATCGTGTTCATGTGGTAGATCTCTCCGGCAAGGTCGTTTAAACACATATTGATGAGAGTCATCTTACAACATATCTCCGAAATGTCACTGCCGAAGAATTCTTGTCCCCGGTTCACTTGTGCAGACGAGAGGATGAGTTCTCCGCTGCCACAGCAGGGATCGAGCATCCGATTTTTTTCACCCACGGGGTTGACGATCTCGGCCATGAGCTTGGCCAGATGAGCGGGAGTGAAGAACTGGCCGTTATGCCCGTGAGAGATACATTGCTGGAAATACTCCCCGAAAGCGTCCTCCAGCGGATGCCGTTCCATCCACAGAACCGTCGAGGCAAAGGCTTGGCTGAACATCGTCAACTCCTCTGAAGTGTATTTTTTGATGGTAGCATGGTAAACGTCCTCTTTCTGCTGCATCGAGAGGCAGCAAACCACAATGGTCAGAAAATCGTGGAAAACCCCGGCGCGGTCATGGCTTTGAGAGATAATTTCGAGATACTCCGAATAGGGTTTTAACTCGGTGGAATCTTCTTTTTTTTAGGTGTCATAACAAATGATTTTTAAGTGATTGATAATGTGTATTTGAAAGTTGTTTTTCTGTCCTTTCGATGCGTGTCAGGCCCATGTAAGGAGGATACCCCCGATCTCTTGTACGCGGGCGGTGATCTGCCGGATACGCTGCGAAGCGTCATGGCTGTCGAGTGTTTTGCGGGTACGGTTGTGCCCGACGATCAAGGCTCGGAGCGTCTCGTCCTCTGTGGGGAGTACCAAAGTGAACTCGGAGTTGTGTACCAGCTGCCCGGTATAGGGGGTGAAGCGGTAATCGGGATTATCCCGTTCTCTGTCCCACAGGTTGATCCTGCCCAGAAAGCAAGCGCCCTTTTCGCGGCGGAAAGCCTCGATGCGGGCACGGGAGATGTCGTTGATGGAAAGGTCGAATTCCGAAGTACCGCCGTTAGAGCGGTGCCGGCGGAAGTAATCCAGATCGAGTCGGTCGAGCTGTTCTAAGCTCAAATCTTCGTAGTTGTCCATGGTGTCGATTTGTTTAAATGGTTTTCTGATTACATAGCCCCGCAGTTCTCGCCGTAGGCCCCGGCGGGGAGCAGCCACGGCTCATCCTCGGGAAGAATAATGGGCCGGTCGTAATCATAGTTTGTGGCGAGGGCCATTAATTCGTCGGTGATGTGCGGATAAGGCGTGCCCGAGGCGATAAAGTCGCCCAGGTCGCAGCTCCGCTTGATGGTACAGCCGAACTGACCCTCCAGGCTGATGATCTCCCGGGTGAGCGCCGGGCTGATGCGGGCGGCGCTGGCGAACTGGTTGCGGTTGCCGAAGATGCAGAACTTGCAGGAGCAGCGGCCCCAGCCCATATAGTAGCAGGGATGGGCGCGGACGCGGTAACGCTCGATAATGGCCCAGACTTCGGACTCCTTCCAGTCGCGGATGGGCCGGTGGCGGTCGACATGGCGCGGTATACGACCGTTACGCAGGTCGGCACGGTCGGGCTCCCAGATGGCATACTTGGCGCGCTGGGGCGATTCCTCACCGCGCTCGCCGCTAAGCACCAGTGTGCGGATGCCCTGAAAGCGGGACTGGTGGACGATGGCCGCAGAGCAGACGTCGATCTTGAGGTAGGAGCTGCACCAGCGGGTACGCAGGTCGGCAGCGGCCTGCGGAAAACGGCGCCGCGTGCCGGGCTTGCCGCGTCTGCCCCCGGAACGGCCGAGGGTGCCGTCCGGAAGCTCGTAACAGGCAGGGGCGGTAAGGGCGCTTTCCCGCATCATTTCGCGGTAGAAGCCGCCCTCCTTCCACTGAAAGTAGATCTTTACCCCGAACGCCTGGGCAAAACGGCGACAGTAGTCGGGCGTTACTTCCCAATCGAAGAAGGTGCGCTCGCGGCCGTCGATGTCCTGATGCCACAGCTCGATGCGTTCGCGGGGGATGCCCTGGTCGAACAGGTACAAAAAAGTGGCGGTAGAATCCTTACCGCCACTGAAGCTGACAATATACTTGTCGTAACTGTGTATGTCGTAATCCATGATTTTCGATAGTATTGTCTGAAATAATGGGAGTTATGAATACGGTGCGCCATCGGGAGCCGCGTCGTTGAGCAGTTCCCTGATCTGCCCCAGGTCGGATTTGATGGAGTCCGGGTCCATGCGGCCGCCGAACATGGCGAAGATGTGGATATCCGAAAGCAGATCGAGGCGCTGGGAGAGGTACTCCAAACCGTAAGTAACAAAAAGCGGGAACAGAGGATGTTCCCGCGCGAGCCGCATCAATTCGGCCTCGAAGTCTTCAGGGGGTGTCATGGTCGGACATTTTGAGTTTCCGTTTCGGGATTGAGTTTGCGATCCATGTCGTGAACGCATTTACGGATTGTTGAAGAGGGGATCATGCGGCCAAAAAGAGCATGCACGAATTCGTCGTCACTCTTGTCGATTACCTGGCGCAGCACGTCGATGGCTATGGTAAAATACAGAGCCGTCAGGGGGCCTTCCCCGAGCAAATCAATGATCCGCTCGTCTTGATTGCGATTATCAGTTGCCATATCAGAGGGTATTAGGTGAAATAAAAAGCGGCGGGAGTTTCCCGCCGCCAGATGAATGAGAAGCCG
>ERZ791865.513-NODE-513-length-55480-cov-6.624592_pt1 | contig 55480 bp, 58 predicted proteins | sample MGYA00509942_ERZ791865 | MGnify/ENA primary metagenome ERZ791865 (study PRJEB30046, sample SAMN00792098) | human gut metagenome | study: EMG produced TPA metagenomics assembly of the A metagenome-wide association study of gut microbiota in type 2...
ATTAAAATAATTGTATGGGTTAATTCCAGCTTTACAGAGACTCAAATTCCAGTTTTATTGATATATTCCCGTAAACGGCTCAAACACTAAAAAGGCTGTGGACTTGTTCCCTTAAACGGGAAAATAGCAAAGACATTCTGCATATCCAGACGAGCCATGTGGAGACGGTAGTTCAGTTGGTTAGAAAAAAGCCGGATACATATATCGACATTACCGTTGATATGGACGAGCTGGATTTAACATCATCCGAAGCAAAGGCAACTTATGATGAAATAAAAGATTACATATTCGATACACATCGTGTAAAAGTATCTTCGCTTTATGTTGCTCAGGTAAAGCAAAAGCACGGTATTATCGAAAGAGATTGTTACAACAATTCCAAAAAAGATAACCCAAAGCAGCCTCAATGCCCGCCGGAAAAAGTAAAGTTGATTGAGGAAGCATTACGACATTTTAAGATGATACCTTAATCACATAGCAGAAAGGCATCAATCGAGCCTGTGGTGTTAATGTCAAAAAAAGATAAATAGGAGTCAGAAAGTGGCGTATTTCCGGACTTTTTCGGAAGTTAGGACAAAAAGCCTGACTGCTGAAAAAGCCCGGTTATTTTATATGGAAATATATCTACTGCGAAAAGGTGTGTCAGGTTGTGACCTCGGATTAGATAACGCAAATTGAGTTAGTGGATTAGATGTCAGGGATTTTGAAGTGATTTTTGAAAGAGGAAAAAAGTTGACAATAAATCCGGCAACTCGATACTAAGGATGTTTCTGGACAGCGGAATAGATGTTAAGGAAGGAGTGGATTTATGTATGATATGAGGTTTGCAGAATACGAATACTATATGAAGAATCGTCCTCATGTAGTTATTCTTGGAGCTGGTGCAAGTTGCGCTGCGATTCCCAACGGTGATAAAAATGGCAAAAGAATATCTGCTATGAGTGGATTTATTGATAAACTTGGATTAACCAATATTATCTCAAAAGTAAAAATTAACACAGCATCGGATAATCTCGAAGATATTTACATGGAATTAGATGAGCGAAGTAAGACAGAGCCAGATTGCAATAATGTAAAAGAAGAGTTAGAAAAAGTTATCTGGGACTATATGAGTGACTTTGTTTTACCTGATGAACCTACTGTTTATGACTATTTGGTCATGAGTCTTACAAGCAAAGATTTAATTGCTACATTTAATTGGGACCCCTTTTTAGTTCAAGCAATTGGCCGAGCACAAAAATATACCCAAAATATTCCTCAGGTTGCATTTCTTCACGGCAATGTTGCTGTCGGATATTGCCCAAAGGACAATATCATGGGAAATGTAGGTAGAATGTGTAAATGTGGTACTTTATTAAGGCCAATGAAGCTTCTCTTTCCAATAAAGAAAAAAGACTACTCAAGTGATATTGCAATTGAAAAATCTTGGAAGCAATTAAAAAATGCTCTGGAACGGGCCTATATGGTTACTATTTTCGGCTATAGTGCTCCTATTAGTGACGCTGAGGCGGTAGCGATGATGAAAGAGGCATGGGGAAATGTAGACGATAGAAAAATGGAAGAGATTGAGCTGATTGATATTAGAAAAGAGGATGACGTGATAAATTCATGGAGCCAGTTTATTCATACACATCATTATTCGTATCATACCAGTTTTTTTGATTCGACGTTGGCTCGATGCCCAAGAAGAAGTTGCGAAGCAACATTTGATAGGCTGATGAATTGCATTTGGATAGATGGAAGTAAAGGGTTTAAGGAAGGTATGAGCTTTGCGGATATAGATAAGAAAACGTACGAACTTATTAAAGAGGAAGAAGTGAAAAAAGGGAGAAAGGTTGCTTTATCCAATCCCTATCATTAATTCGCAAAATTTTCAAGGCCTGTAATGAGAATAAATTTTAGAGGAGAATTTGCCTATGGACGATAATGTAATACATATTCCACAAGAAGATATAGAGATTATTGATGCTTCTGAGTACAGCGAAGATTTAACAGAATACTTTAATGATATGCCAGAGGTGGCTCGACCACTCGTGAAAGGTGCGAAAGAGGCATTTTCAAAGATAGAACAGATGCTTTATTCTGCTCCAGCATTTATTAATCTTGTGAAGGCAAGTGTTCCAGAACAAACATTTCAGGCTATTCTTACCGATGACCAGAAGGCAAAGATTGCAAGTGGTGCATTAAAACTGATGACAAAGAAAGATGGTTCATTGATGGCCAATCTTGTAAATCCTGAAACCAACAAGATTGTATCAACGATATCTCTTCAAAATGTTAATCTTTCACCAGCACTATCACAGGCAATGACAAGCTATGCATCTCAGATGCAAATGGCACAAATCGCTGAGCAAATTCAAGTGGTTCAATTGGCAATCGAAGAAGTGCGTCAGGGACAAGAATATGATAGGTTGGCAATGGCATATAGTTGTCAGCAAAAACTGCTTCAGGCTAAAACTCCGTCTGAAAGGCCGGAGATAATAACATACAACAAAATATTATGATAGCTGTGCTGTGGAGCCGCTGATTGGTGAGTCTTCCTAATGCCGCATGAACAGAGTTTTCGGACTCTGTTTTATCGGCATGGGATTCAAGCTCACCGTCATGCGGCTCTATTTTTGTCTCGTCCATCCGCTGCTCCGCGCCAGCGGAAAGGACAAGACAATGAAAAGAATCCCAAAAACCCCTATCGAGTTCGACTATGACCTCTGGACTACGGAGGACGGCAAGTGCATGGTGCGCGTAAAGCTGACTGGCGAAGTAACGGAGGTTGACCGCGAGGTCATGAAAAGCCTCCGCGCTGAGGAAAAGAAACTCAGACGCTCTTATGGAACTGTCGGTACATCCGATGACGAGAACGGCGAAGAAAAATCTTCTGATACTGTTCTGTCACTGGATGCTCTGCCGGAAGACGATGTGAAATCTTCTGCTTGGTTGGCTGATCCTGCCAACAACATTGAAATGGCTCTGACGGAAATGTGCATCGAAGACTTCCGAAAGTCCCTTAGCTCCATTCAGCTTGAGATATTTGATGTTGTCATGCTCGGTGGAGTAGGGGTTCGTGAGTATGCAAGGCAGAAAGGGATTAACCACAAAACGGTTGTTGAGGCTATTGCATCCATGAGGAAAAAACTCAAAAATATTTTTTGAGCAGACCCCCCCAATCAGCAAAAAAAAGTCCGTTGTAAAGTGAAGGGGCAAACAACAGCCTCCTTCGCGGTTCCTTGACAACTGAATAGTCAGTGCTGCGGATCTTTCCTCTTTTCTCGAAGCGACTTGTCTTCTGCCGCCATGACCTCCAACCGGAGCGAGCGATCAACAGAGAGGCTAAACAGCCGTGTGGTGCGGCTGCTTGCGATGATGGAGAAGTTGGGTACGGTAAAGGCATCATCAATAATGCAAAAACGAAGATCCTGCTCAATCTGGAGGAAGAGGAAGCACGCCGGGTTCAGTCCATCCTGCATCTGTCTGAGGCAGAGGTCATGGAGATCACCCACTTTGAACGGGGCAACGGCCTGATCAGCACCAATAACAACAATGTGACGGTGGAGATCAAGTGCAGCCAGATGGAAAAAGACCTTATCACCACAGACCGGCGCGAATTGCAGGAATTGTTGTCGCAGAGTGATGGCGTGGATATCGCTTGATCCTAATACGCACAGAGTACGACTTTAATACGCATAAACGATTGCAATATCTATGAGCTTTCCAATGCTTTTTTGCGGCAGGATGATATCGTTCTACTTGAAAAAAAGGATTATCTTGCCAATCCGAAACGCAATGGATACCGCAGTCTTCATTTGATCATTCAGATCCCCATCTACTTACATAGTGAAAAGAAAATGATGAAGGTCGAGGTGCAGTTTCGCACGATCTCGATGGATTGGTGGGCAAGTCTGGAGCATAAGATCCGCTATAAAAAGGACGTGGAAGTCCCCCTGCATATTGCAAAAGAACTGCGCGAATGCGCAGAAGAAGCCGCCTTGTTGGATTATCGAATGGAGAATATTCAAAAAAATCTCGGTACTTACCTAAAGCCAGACACACAGACACCAGAACAACGATGACCTGTTGAACAAGCCAATTAGGCGATTCCATAAAACGATCATCAGACCTCCCAATGAAAACGGTATAGCCACCTACACGTTTTTGCGAAAAAACGCATGGCTAAAGAAATCAAATACTATAGCAAATCAAATGTCCCGCCCTTGATCATTTCAAGGACGGGACCCTATTTTATGTTCCGTTCATTTGTGCGAGTCTTTGGTTAGGACGTAAATCCTCATACAGCATAGGCTTTTTGTGTGAGGCTAACAAAAGCTTTCAAGGTGTCGTCTCGATCTTGTTCGTTATAAAAGAGCCCGAAGGTCAGTTCTGGAACCCCCGACAGTCGATACAAGGCCAGATCATCACAGTTATGGGCATAGATTTCTGGAACCAGGGCAAGACCATATCCAGCACGCGCCAGGGTAATCGCACCGGCAACGGAATCGGAGAAATGAATGTTGCTTCGGTTTCGATTCCTGATCAGTTCCATTTGCAGGCTCAAAACTTCCGATGACAAGAAAACCGGGTCATGAATGATTATGGCTTGCTGTGAAAGCTGTTCGGCAGAAAGACTCTGTTCCGGCTCTTTATAGAGTCCCGGTTTTCCGAGACAGACAATGCTTGTTTTGCAAAGCGGAGCAAAAACCATATGTTCTCGCTTGGGAATAATATCCTGAAAACTGAATGCCACACGTACGGAATCGTTGTCCAACATGTGAAATAGCCTTTCATGGGTTGCAACAAACAGTTTTGGATGCAGGTTCGGATGGTGGTTTGCCAGTTCTGCCAGAATTGGCACCATATCCGAAAAAAGAGTGTGGCTGCCAGTTCCGATGGACAATAGTTCAAAGGAGTGGCCCTTCGGATCTCCAAAACGCATCTTCGCCTGTTGCTCTGTTTCTATCATTTTCTGCGCATAAGAAATAAACGCCTGCCCATCCAATGTCAATTCAACCAGCCGGGTGGATCGCCTGAACAACTTTGTGTTCAGTTCGTTTTCCAGTGTCTGTATCTGATGGGTGATGGCAGGTTGAGACACACTCATTTGCTCTGCGGCACGTGCAAAGCTCAGCGAATTGGCTACGGCCAGAAAGCATTGAATCTGAAATGTGTTCATAGCCCTCCTCCTTCAAAAGAAATGACTGCGCTATCAAATATAACATAGAAACCAGTTCACAACAAGACGATTTCAATTATTTAATAAATTATTTTTATTATAAATAATAAACTTGATACAATAATTTAGCACTCACCCATTGCGAGTGCTAAAAATGGTGGTATAATAGGAACATCAAAACAGATCGCCTATAGCGACCGGAAGGAGTCTTATCTATGTTAACACCGTACACCCTCGCAAGAAGCATGTTTGAAGAACTCGCCGATTCCGCTTTTGGAAATCACAACAGTTCCGGGCTTATGCGAACCGATATCCGCGAGACAGAAACCCGATACGAGGTTGCCATTGATCTTGCCGGTATCAAAAAAGAGAACCTGACCATTGAACTGAAGAACGGCAACCTTGTCATCAGCGCCATCGTCGAACAGGATCCCGTTCCCGAAGGAGAAAAATTCAGATACCTTCGCCGTGAGCGCTTCGTCGGTACCATGCAGAGAAGCTTCTATGTCGGCGAAAAGGTTCGCCAGGAGGACATCCATGCAAAGTATGAAAACGGCACCCTGTATCTGATCATCCAGAAGGAAATTCCCGTACCTCAGATCGAATCTCGAAACCTGATCGCAATCGAAGATTAACATGAATCCGTTAAAACCAAGATAGGAGGCAATCACACATGACTATTAACCCTTTGGCTGACCGCGTTGTTGTCCAGTACGCCAAGCCGGAAGAGAAAACGCAGGGAGGGATCATCCTTACCGCTTCAACACAGGAAAAACCCCAGGTCGCGACTGTGACCGCTGTTGGCCCCGGCAAGAATGGCGAACCCGTTTCTGTCAAGGTTGGCGATCAGGTTCTGGTAGGCAAGTATGCCGGAACTGAGATCAAAGTTGGCGATGAAGAGTACACCATCGTCAACGCAGGCGATATTCTGGCAATCATTGAGTAATAACAGAGACGTAAGGAGATATCACGATGTCTAAAATGATTATTCGGGGCGATGAAGCCCGCAAGTCCTTGGAAAACGGCGTCAACGCGCTTGCTGATACCGTAAAAGTCACGCTCGGTCCTAAGGGCCGCAATGTTGTTCTGGACAAGAAGTATGGCGCACCGCTGATCACCAACGACGGCGTGACCATCGCAAAGGAGATCGAACTGGAGGATCCCTTTGAGAACATGGGTGCTCAACTGGTAAAGGAAGTTTCCACCAAGACCAACGATGTGGCCGGCGACGGCACCACCACTGCAACTCTGCTGGCACAGTCCATGATCCGCGAAGGCCTGAAAAATCTGGCCGCTGGAGCCAATCCCATGGTCATGAAAAAGGGCATGGCAAAGGCTATGGATGCCGCTGTTGCCGAAATCAAGAATCAGTCCAAGGCTGTTAGCGGTTCCAGCGACATTGCCCGAGTTGGTGCGGTTTCTTCCGGTGATGATACCATCGGAGGTCTGATCGCTGACGCAATGGAGAAGGTCACTGCCGATGGCGTCATCACCATCGAGGAGTCCAAGACCTCTGAAACCTACAGTGAGGTCGTGGAAGGTATGCAGTTTGACCACGGATATATTTCCCCTTACATGGTCACCAATACCGAAAAGATGGAAGCAATCATTGATGACGCCTACCTGCTGATCACGGATAAGAAGATCTCAGTGATCACGGATATTCTCCCTCTGCTGGAAACCACCATGAAATCCGGCAAGAAGCTGGTCATCATCGCTGAAGATGTGGAAGGCGAAGCGCTGAGCACCTTGATTGTCAACCGACTGCGCGGCACGCTGAACGTGGTCTGCGTGAAGGCTCCCGGCTTCGGTGACCGCCGCAAGGAAATGCTGCAGGATATCGCTGTCCTGACCGGCGGCACTGTGATTTCCGAGGAGGTCGGTCTGGAACTGAAGAATGCCGATTTCAGTATGTTGGGACATGCTCGTCAGGTGAAGGTTACCAAGGAAACTACTACGATCGTGGACGGTGCCGGTGACGCACAGGAGATCAAGGACCGTATCAGCCAGATCCGGGCTCAGATTGCCAACACCACCAGCGATTACGATAAAGAAAAGCTGCAGGAGCGTCTGGCAAAGCTGGCCGGCGGCGTCGCTGTGATCCGCGTCGGTGCAGCCACCGAGACCGAGATGAAGGAAAAGAAGCTGCGGATCGAAGATGCTCTGAATGCGACCCGTGCCGCTGTTGAAGAGGGCATCGTAGCCGGTGGCGGCACCATCTTTGTCAATGTGATCCCTGCCGTGGAAGCACTGCTGGAAACCGCCGAGGGCGATGAAAAGACTGGCATCCAGATCGTTGCCAAGGCTTTGGAGGCTCCCATTCGTCAGATTGCGGCCAATGCCGGTATGGATGGTTCCGTGGTTCTGGAGAAGGTAAGAACCTCCGGGAAAACCGGCTACGGCTTCGACGCATATAAGGAAGAGTATTGCGATATGGTCGCCTGCGGCATTATCGACCCCGCAAAGGTTACTCGTTCCGCGCTGGAGAACGCTGTTTCCGTTTCTGCTATGGCTTTGACGACTGAAGCGCTGGTAGCAGACAAGCCGGAGCCGCCCACTCCCGCACCCGTTAATCCCGAAATGAATGGCATGTACTAATCCCAAGCCCTCTTGTCTCCCGTCTGTAGTGATTATGATACCATTCTCTTGCCATAGAGTATCGTCTTCTACTGCCATTCTGGGAACAGCCGGAGCAGCTCCTTGCTGCTCCGGCTATTTTGATAAACAGAGGTGATCTCGTGAGGATTGAATATAACAAAGATACTCCGCATTTTAGTTCGGAGGAGCTTCGGGAAATCTACCGGAACACAGAAGAAAAAACATCGAAGGCACTCCGCCAAACGGCCCATCGCTTGTACCCGGGAAGAGACTCCGTTACCTACGAAAATCTTTTTATCCGAGAAGGTTATGCCAGAGCTTACATGCATAAAGGAGAGTACCGCAAGCCCAAATGGACGATCACAGCATGGCCGCTGATGTTAGGCGTTATGGATGACGACACAATATATGATAGCTGAACTCATCCATTGTGATTTACCATCATAACTGCAAGATAGACCTGTGAGATTACACTGAGAATCGGTATCTACCATTAGGACTTTGTATCCTTTGTCCGAAAGCATCCATGCTACGTGATAAGCTGTAGTTGTTTTGCTAACTCCACCTTTGTGGTTGAAAAAAGAAATTATTTTTGCCATTGTCTATCCTCCTAATGCTAAAGTGAATATTATAACCCCTTCACAATCTCCATAAACCGCTCCAGGGAATACGCTCCCGGATAGTCCGGCTGCTTGGTCTCAAACACCATGTAATACTTGTACTGTTTTCCGGCCAGCTTCGCCCACTGGTCGCCGATTTTGGCTTTTTCCTTAGATTCATCGTTGTCCAGGTGGTCGCCCTTGGTCTCTACCATCAAAATCTTCCCACTGTGGAGCATCACGATGATGTCGGGATAGGCGTGAACGGGCCCGTTAATCTGGAAGCCCAGTCTGGAAATATTCCGGTGCCACCACTTGACGTTGCCCAGCTCCGACAGTGCCCACACCACCTTGAACTCGTACTCGTTCATAATGAAGGCGTTCAGCCCTAATGTCAGTTGGGTAAACAGCGTGCCGAAGCAATAGATGCCCATGTAGTCTGCCGCGAAAGAGATGGTATCGGCGCTGGCGCCAAACAGCAGCAGGATCGGCCGGCCAAGGGCCAGCATGATACCGGTCAGAAGCGCGGAGAGCAAAAGCAGCATCCAGGTGCAGCTGCCCATGACCTTTTCCGCCTGCTCGGTTTCCCCTTTTCCAAGCAAAATAGATGCCTTGGGCGCGCCGCCCATGCTGACCAGCGCCGCAAAAGCGGAGATGGCCAGGATCACCGGTGTGGTCACGCCAACCCCGGCCAGTGCCTGCTTGCCTACCGCCGGGATATGGCCGATAAACATCTTATCCACCAAATTATACAGGACATTGATAAGCTGCGCGGCCACCGCTGGGATCGCCAGCCTGAAAAACGCCTTTGGCACCGGCATGGATGCCAGCAGGTCGGCGTCTTTATGCCGCATCACCAGAGGCCCATCACATGCTGCATCAGCAGGCTGACGGCGGTGATGCCCAGCCAGCAGCAGGCACCCAGCAGCAGGGGCTTGCCGCCGTTTTTCACCAGCTTGATGAGATTGCTGTTCAGCCCGATGGCCGCCATAGCCATGACGATGAAGAACTTGCTCAGCTCCTTCAGCGGCTTAAATACCGCCGCAGGCACGCCAAAGGTGGTGCAGAGGGTGGTGACCACCGATGCGCAGATGAACCACAGAATGAACATGGGGAAGGCATTTTTCAGGCGGAAGCCGCCCTTGGCATTTCCGGCCTTCTTCGCCTGCATCAGCGACAGCACCAGGGTGATGGGGATGATGGCCAGGGTGCGGGTGAGCTTGACGGTCACGGCTTTATCCAGGGTCTGGCTGCCCAGACCCCACATGCTGTCCCAGGTGGAGGCTGCCGCCGTAACGGAGGAGGTGTCGTTCACCGCCGTACCGGCAAAGATGCCGAAGGCCTCGCCGGAGGTAGTATCAAAGCCGATGGCCTGGCCCAGCAGGGGAAACAGCAGCGCCGCCAGCACATTGAAAAAGAAGATGACCGAGATGGCCTGGGCGACTTTTTCATCATCCGCGTGGATCACCGGCGCCGTGGCGGCAATGGCGCTGCCGCCGCAGATGGAGGAGCCTACACCGATGAGGGTGCTGATATCCCCGTCAATATGCAGCAGCTTATGCATCGCGTAGGCCACCAGCAGCGACGTGGTGATGGTGCAGACGATGATGGGCAGGGACTGCTTTCCGGTTTGCAGCACCACATTCAGATTCAGCCCGAAGCCCAGCAGCACCACGGCGGCCTGCAGGATCTTCTTGGAGGTAAAGCCGACGCCCGGCTTACAGACGGCCCCCGGCGTCCACAGCAGGGCAATGACCATGCCCAGGAGGATGGAGAAAACCGGCCCGCCGATGACCGGCACCAGCTTGCCCAGCAGCCATGACGGAATGGCAATGGCAAGACACACGGCAATTCCCGGCAGGTTTTTCTTGATGGTTTGCATGATAAATGGCTCCTTTTCTCAGCGATGGTCGCATTTTTGGCACTGGATCATGGGCGCATCGCCCTCGTCCTTATAAAACGCACCTGCCCATTGGCAGATGCTCTGCAGGATCGGCACCACGGAGGCACCTTTTTCCGTCAGGGTGTACTCCACCCGGGGCGGGATCTCGTCATAGGAGCGGCGCTCCACAATGCCGCTGGACAGGAGGCCCTTCAGGGTGGAGGCCAGCACCGCGTCGGTGATGTTGCCCATCTCCCGGCGCAGCTCGCTGTAGCGCAGGGTCCCCAACGCCGCCAGCACGCAGATAATGCGGGAGTTCCACTTTCCGCCGAACAGCTCCATGCCGTATTCCAGCGGGCAGCGGATGTCCTTTTCCAGCTTTCTTTGATACATGGTCTTCTACCTCGCTTTTGGTTTTCTCCATTATAGCGGGATATACCGGCAGAAGCAAGTTGCTATGAAATTTATGAGCGGGTGCATTTGCGCGCCCGCTCATCTGTTTTACAGCTCTTTCTTGTTGTCCGCGCCGGGAGTGGTAACGATGACCTTCTCCGGGGTAATGACAAGCGCGCCCTTGGCGGTGGCGGCGCCGCCGAACATCTGCTCCACCATGGCCTTAAAAGTCGTGACCACTTCACCTTCGGTAACATACCGGGCCGTACCCTTCACCTGGTAGCCCTCCAGATTCTGGGCATCGTAGACGGAAATGGCGATCTTGCCGTTATTCGCCGCAATGTTTTTCAGGGTCGTATCCAGGAATACATCGCCCACCACCAGCTTGCCGTCAGGAGTCACATCCTTGAAGGCAACGGGCACCACATTGGGCTCACCCTGGGCGCAGGTAGCCAAATCCCACATGCTGCTTTTGAGCAGCTTCACAACATTTTCATTCAGCATGATATGGTCCTCCTTATATCCTGAGCTTTATCGCTCATTCGCTGCGCTCATTATAGAGCAGATACAGGGGCGGCGGAAGATATGGGTCAGTTTATGAGTGACTATTAAATTTATGAGCGGCCACCGGCAGCTATATCTGCCTCTATCAGAGAAACAGTTGTGCGCCCAAAACGGAGCAATGCAGAAAATAATTGACTTCTGCGCCGCAAAATGATATGGTTAAAGATACTCTACTGTGTTATATTGCCGGTTTTCGGCCGGATGATAGAAAGTGAGACCTGTTTGTCTTATGTCACAATCTTCTGTCGGCTCCTTAGTGGGCCGCATTACCGATACAACTGAATCCTTTTGGAACAGCCGTTACTACTTCCCTGTGACCCTGGCTGTCACGGCGGTGTCCATGTTCACGGGGAACGTGGTGCCGTCCACGGTGGGGCTGGCCCTTCTGTGCGGGTGGATGCTGATGTTCTGCCGGGATATTTTGGCGGCGGCGACGCCGTTTCTGATGATCTTCCTGCTGTCTACGCTGAAGTATGATTCCCTGGCGGTTTTCCTGCCATGCGCGCCCCTGGCGGTGCTGCCTATCGGCGGGCTGCTGGTGCACTTTTTCCGGTGGCGGGCGCCCATCACGGTGGGCCGCAGCGGGCCGGGGCTGGCAGCGGTGTCTATTGCCACGCTGCTGGGCGGCCTGGGCGCTATCCCCGCCAAGGAGTACTTCTCCCCCCTGTCGCTGTACTACAACCTGGGCCTGGGCCTGGGACTGCTGATAACCTATGTGCTGCTGCGCTCCGACCTGGCCGCGCCCAGGCTGTACGACCTGCTGCAGCGGCTGATGCAGATGCTGTACACCCTGGGACTGGCCATGGTGCTGGCCATCGGGTGCTTTTACATGGACCACTGGGCGGAGTTTGCCGAAAAATGGGAGATCCCGCCGATCCTGTTCCGGAATTTTGCGGCCACCATTTTGGTGGCCACTCTGCCGGCGGCCTTCTACATGGCGCGCCGGAGTCGGCTGCATCTGGCCAGCGTACTGCTGTGGGCCCTGGCGCTCTTTTTCACCGGCAGCCGCACGGCGCTGCTGTTCGGCTCGGTGATGATGCTGCTGGGCATGCTGTACCTGGTGCGGTGGAAAAAGCTGCCTCTGTGGTCATTCTTTGCCGTGCTGGTGACCGCCGCCGTGGCGGTGCTGCTGTTCGGCCAGCAGATCTATGAGCTTTTCTTTGGGTGCAGGGGAGAGATGGATTTCTTCATCGATCCCAATGAGTCCCGGTGGGCCCTGCTGGCCCGGGGGCAGCAGGACTTTCTGCAGCACCCGGTGTTCGGCATCGGCCTGGGCAATCAGAAAAACCAGGACATCTTTACCGGCGTGCCGGGGAGCATGGTGTTTTACCACAACTCCCTGCTGCAGGTTTTGGGCAGCATGGGCCTGGTGGGGCTGGCGGCCTACGGCCTGCTGCTGTGGGAGCGGGTGCGCCTGCTGCTGCGCGGCGGCGAGGCGGCCCACTTGGCGGGGCTGTTCTATCTGGGCATGCAGATGGCTTCCCTGACCAACCCGGGGCTGTTCTGCCCCCTGCCCAGCGCGATGCTGACGGTGCTGGTCTTTGCCGTGCTGGAGCGGTACATGGATGACCCCGCTTATCTGCCGGCCGGGACAATACGCTGAATCGCTCAGGAAGCATCCCGCCCGGGGTGCTTTCCTGTTTTTTACGATCAAAGGAGTGGGAACCAAATGAAGAAAATCAGCCCCCGGGTCAAGGGGATCATCTGTATACTGTTCGCCGCCTTCGGCTTTTCCATGATGTCGGTATTCGTCCGGCTGGCCGGGGATGTGCCCACGGCAGAAAAGGCCTTCTTCCGCAACATTGTGGCCCTGGCCGTGGTGGGCGTGCTGCTGGCAGTGAAGCGGGTGCCGCTGAAACCGGAAAAGGGCAGCTGGCCGTTCATCGCCGGGCGGGCGGTGTTCGGCACCATCGGGCTGCTGCTGAACTTTTACGCAGTGGACCGCCTGGTGCTGGCAGACGCCAACATGCTCAACAAGCTCTCGCCCTTCTTTGCCATCATCTTCTCCATCTTTCTGCTGCGGGAAAAGCCCACCGCTGTGCAGATCGGCGGCGTGCTGACGGCTCTGCTGGGCAGCGTGCTCATCATCAAGCCCGGCTTTGATGGGGCCCCCTTTGTGCCGTCCCTGGCGGGGTTCATCAGCGGCGCGGCGGCGGGCCTGGCCTACACCTTTGTGCGCAAGCTGGGCAGCCGGGGCGAAAACAGCCTGCGGATCGTGTTTTACTTCTCCCTGTTTTCATCGCTGCTGACCCTGCCGTTCTTCCTGCTCAGTCCCGTGCAGCTGACGGGGCACCAGGTGCTGATGCTGCTGCTGTGCGGATGCAGCGCCTGCGTGGGGCAGTTTGGCATCACCCAGGCCTATCTCCTGGCCCCGGCCAAGGAGATCAGCGTATACGACTACTCCCAGATCCTCTTTGCCGCCGGGCTCGGCTACCTGTTCTTCCGGCAGATCCCGGACGGCCGGAGCGTGGTAGGCTATGTGCTCATCTGCGGCGCAGGGGTGGGGATGTTCTTCTACAACAAGCGCAGAGACGCCGAACCGGGCAGAAAATAGCGTCAATCCTGCCGCAATTTGCCGAAGCGGCGGGAAAAATGCGGTACGGCTGTTGCCATTCCCATAAATTTCCTGTATACTGGTTACAATCATAAAAAGGGGGAACAGCCTATGCGTCCCGACGGTACCCGCGTGAAAAACCTGCCGCCCCTGGTGGCGGCCATTCCCTACATCATGCCCAAGCGGTATGACGCCTGGAACACCATTACGGAAAACATTGACGAGGAGGTCATCAAGGAGTTCATCCGCGACCAGCGGCGCCAGGGGGTGCGGCTCAACCACATGAGCGTGATCATCTCCGCCTACTACAAGGCCTCCCTGGAGAATCCCAAGCTGAACTACTTTGTGATGAACCGCAAAATTTACAAGCGCAACCACTTCTGCGTGTCCTTCGTCATCATGAAAAAGCTGGCGGACGGCTCCCCCAGCGAGACCACACTGAAGGTCTATCTGGAGCCGGAGGACACGGTGTTCACCGTGAATGAGAAGATCAAAAGCGCCATCGCCGCCAACGAGAAAACGGAGCAGAGCAACAGCACCGACCATTTCGCACGGTTCATGTTCTCCGTGCCGGGGCTGCCCCGGTTCGTCATCGGACTGGCCTATTTCCTGGACAGGCACGGGCTGCTGCCCCGGAAGATCATCGAGCTCTCCCCCTTCCACACCAGCCTGTTTATCACCAACCTGGCCTCCATCAAGACCAGCTTCATCCACCACCACTGCTACGAATTCGGCACCACCAGCGTGTTTGTGTGCATGGGCAAGCCCGTGCCCAACTACATGGCCGGGGACCTGAGCCGGAAGATGATGCCCCTGGGCATCGTTATGGACGAGCGCATCTGCACCGGCTATGAATACGCCGCCTTCTGCCACGATTTTCGGCGCATTCTCCGCAAGCCCCAGGTGCTGACGGCGCCCTTCAACGCCCCAGCGCAGGCAGCGGCGACGGCGCAGGAATAAGGGCTGGCCGCCCGGAGCACTTAAAATCCATCACAAAAATAACAAATAGGAGTTCTCGTAATTGCGAGAACTCCTATTGCTGTTTTGGGCTGCTACTCTGCTGTCTCCTCAGTTTTCTATTCGAAAATGCTCTGTCAAAGAGCTTGGCCTGCCCGTAGCCAACAGCTATGCCGGCCCAATACAGCAGAGCATCCAACGAGTCAAAATAGCCCCGGCGCAGGAGCCACTGCAATAGCTCTAACGCCAGGGAGATCCCAGCCCCCCATAGAAGGGCCTTTTTCGCCGGCATTCTTTTGGAAAAATACCAGCCCAGAGGCCAAAACAGGGCGAAATTCAGCACGCTCTGAAAAAGCATTTCCGGTTCCTTCAGGTCCGCAATAGATGCCAGCGGGTTCCAAACAAACACGCTCTCCGCAGTCCGGCGGCAAAACAGGCAAAAGGCAACGATCACAAAATAGCAGACCGTGAGCTCTGCCTTCAGCCATTTGGGGACCCCGCGCAGCAGAAGCCAACAGAACAGGCAAATGCACGCGCTGATGGATGCTATCAGCAAGACGATGCAGATAAAGGGATAGGATAGGTTTTCACTGTAGAAGAAATCCGTTGCCAGCTCCATGAGCGCATAGTAATACACGCCATATCCCAGGACAAGTCCTGCCACAACGGAAATGGCGACATCTATTTTTTTCATAAAATCCTCCTGGTTCAGCCGGAGAGGCGGGCGGGCTCCGTCCAGGTGCCGTAACGGGCGGCCACGGCACCCTGCCGGTCAATGGCCACGCCGGCGCAGTACACATCCCCCGGGAGCCACTGGGCGCGCAGCAGGAACGGGCCCGTTACGGAAACGGTCTCCGTGCGGTCGCGGGCGGTGCCGTTGGCGCCGCGCTGGGTATAGGTCAGCTCGCAGCGGTCCAGGACGCCGCTGCGGTTATCGCAGGCAACGATGATGAGGCTCTTTTGGAGCCTGTCGCCGCCGTCGCCGGTCTGATAGATCTCAAATACGGTGCCCTTGGCACTGAGGGACGCCGCGCCCCTGGGGCGGAGGTAGCTGCGGCCCAGCCTTTTCTGCTGGGCAAGAAACGTCATGGATACCTCGCCGGTGGCGGTATTTTCCCAAATGGTATACAGATAGCCCTCCTCCTGCTGGGTGACGCGCAGGCGCACATCCTCCTGCCGGACGCCGGCGTACCGGGCGATGCCCTCCTCCGGGGCGCCGTGATACCAGCCGTGGAGCTGCAGAATATAGGCATACGCCAAGGCGGCCAGCAGGCAGGCGCACAGGGAGGCGGCCAGGATGAGCAGGGTCTTCAATCGGGCGTTCATAGGGGGTCCTCCTTAGTTTTCTCTTTCGGATCAGGGGGCAAACGCGGGGCTACGAGCGCTTATACCGCCGGATGCTTTTATAAAGCCACGCGCCGCTGCAAGCGATCAGAAGCAGCGCGGCCACCTGCTCCGCTATGGACGGGTCATCGGCGTGGGGCAGGTAGATCCCCCGGACGCGGAGGATCAAGAAGGCGGTATTCACCAGCAGGGCAAAGGCCGACACCAGCACGGCGCTCTTTTTCCCCGCAAAGCGGGCGAAATACAGGGATGTGACCGCGTTGGTAAACACGCCGATCCCCACGCAGGAGACGGTGATGCTCCACAGGCTGCCCCAAAGGATCAGGACGGCCAGGAATACATAGGCCGCGACGCAGAAGGACGCCGTGACGATCTCTTTCTTACTCAGCTGCATGGCGGCACCTCCCTTTGGGCGCGCAGAATGTGGGGGCGGTTTCCTTTCTCTTTCATACGGAGCGCTCCTTTCTGAAAAAACAGGGGTCAGTGCCGGAAGCTGTTTTCGTAAATATCAATAAAGCGTGTGACAAATTCCGCCTGCTCCCGGGCCTCGGCCGTGCCGCCGGTGGGCGCCCAGCCGTTCATGGCGTAGGGATAATAGGTATAGGGGGTGAGGGGCAGCATATGCAGCTCCTTTTGGATGAGCCAAATGCCCTGGCCATAGTGCGCGCGCAGGGCCTGGAGGGCCTTGGTGGGGTTTTTGAACACGGCCCAGCCGTTTTCATCCGCGGCGATGGCAAAGGCGTCGCCCTTCTCCAGGAACTGCGCCGTGTCCACCTGGCCCCGGCAGTTGCTGCTGCCGACCACATACGCCTGGGTGGCGGGATACTTCACGGGACGCCAGGTGGCAAAAATCGCTGTCAGCAGCACCACGATGGCGGCCACAAGGGCCCATTTCCAATGTTTTTTCAGCGTTTTCATGGTAAATTCTCCTTTCTGCATCGTGTGTTTGGGTGCACGGCGAGGCGTGGGCCCTACCGGAGCAAAGGCTCAGGGAGTGGTTTCGTTATTTTTGCGCTTCTTTTTGAAATGGGCGCGGAGCAGCTTACCATACTCGATGGCAGCCAGGAGGAGGAAAATGCCGATAAAAAAGTATTCCATAAAAAACCAGGCATAAAAATGATTCAGAATGCGGGCGCATTGCAGGGCCGTGTAAATACCCGCGGCACAGAGGAGCAGCTTGTCGGCTAATCTCATAGGGATCTCCTTTCATGTAACAATAGGTGTGTCCTCAAGGGAGCAACGCCGGGCATTGCTCCCTTGAGGGGGTAAAAATCAGTGGGCAGCGGGTATTTCGCGTTATTCCTGCAGATTTTTGGATTTGCCATGGCCCATCTTTTTTATGAAGCTGCTCAAGTCCATAAGGATGCGTCTTGGCCATGGGGATAAGCCCCACTGAATCAAACTGTTTGCTCCCTTGGGCCCGGTTACTCCTTGATCGCCTCTAGAAGCAGCAGGAAAAGTCCCAGCGCTGTCATAACTACTCCAAATATAGTAAATAATTCTCCGATACCCAGCAATGCGCTTCCTGCTATTACGAGGCCTAAATAAAATGCGGGTTTTGCTTTCACGAAATCGCCTCCTTCTAATTTACATGCCCACCAATATTATGCGAGAGTGACAGTTGCCGAACTTGAGCAGAAATCCCGCCCAAGGGTAGTCGAAAAATCAATGCCAGGATTTGTCGCAACAAGAGAAAGAGATATATTGGGAACTACATATGTGTGCGCATAATTACTATTAATTGTTGTTCTTCTGCCGCTGCCATATTCATCTTCTTCAATGGTATAAAGGGGTATACACATTTCTCCTTTTAGGTAGGTTTGGTAATCATTGTGCAAATCAAATATAACGCCAAGGCCTCCCTGAACAGGCTTTGTAGGGCTATATTGAGAATAATATCTAATCCAATCCTTGCTTGTATCCGTTTTATAGTACAGTTTAAAATAAAAGCCACTCTGCCCATCATATTCTAAAATATCATCATTCCAGTTCACGGTAATGCCGTCATCCGCTAATCTCCAAAACGGGGCCTTATTAAGCCACTCAAAATTTACATACACAGCAAGGCGCAGGAACTTGTTGCTTCTGTCAAACACCTTTGTAACCAAGGTTCTCAACTTCATATCCTTCGTAGGAATATTTCCCAAAGGAGAAACCTCTTGCTCCTGCTGAAGCATACTTTTTGTTTCCACCTCATACGAAGAAACCGTTATGTAATTTTTTGTGGCATCCTCATAGAGATTTGAAATAGTGTCACTTGTTGCCGAGTCTAAAAAGTCAGCGGGAATATTGCAAGTGTTCAAGAGATACGACTTTTTCTCTTCAACAGACGCACCCGGGTCTGCAAACACGGTCGTACACAGGGACAGGCACATGGCAAGCGCCAGCACCAAAGAGATCATGCGTTTTTTCATGGTGTCCATCCTTTCTTTTTATGTCGTTGGTGTTTGTGGTTCTTGGAGGCTGCTTACGGGCAGGTTTTGGTGATGGGAGGAAGCTTTGTGGTCTCACCGTTGACTGTGCAGAAAACCTTCAGCGTGTAGGTCTGTCCTTTCCGCACGGTGTGGGTCTTGGACATATCCAGTGTGTTTTTGTCTCTTCCTGTCCAAATCGCTTCCGGAGCGTTTCCACACCACAGTTCCATGGTGGCGCCGATGGATGCACCCACCTTTGTGTGAACGAACTCACAGGTCGCCGTCGTACCCGTAAAATATAGCCTGGGTCCGGACTTGGCCGCGCGGGTCTGCACCGCGTTGGCCGGAACCACCAGCGCCACGGCCATGAGACAGGCCATAAGCGCCGCCGCAAATCTTCTTTTCATCCTTTCTACCTCCTTTCTCTCCGTTATTTTTTGCGGGTCTGTATATATAACGGAGAAAGAGGTCGATTTGGGACACTTACCATGAAATTTTTAGTTTTTTGTCGTTTTATCCAAAACAATATGCTCAGCTATGTTGAAAATGCTGTCTCTATCTATGTTGCCTGCAATTCCAAACACGATATTGGACTCTTCATCCAGGATGACCAGCACATTGCCGCCCCGATCATCGGGCATTTGGTAGAAGTCCGCGGGGCAGCCGTTGACCTCCGTATGGATGATGGTGCAGCCCTCCTCGGGAGTCACCACTGGAATCGAACTGTCATCCATGTAGCTATAATCAATTGAAAAGCCTTGTTCCGTTTCATCGTTGTAATAAAATGCAAAATATGACAATCCATTGTAATGGAACTTCTCTTGCTTCATCCCCTCCGGGATCCATGTCGGCCGGTACAGGGGTAGGTGGGCTTGCGTCTGCTCCTTATAAAAGCGATAAATTATGCTGTTTTCCTGCTTTTCACGCACCCACTGCATGATGCCGGCTCTCGCCTGGGGACTGACGGCCATGATCGCACCAAGGGTCAGGGAGACGGTGAGCAGGACGGCGGCGGCATAACGCCCAGCGGTGCGCCTGGCCTTTTTCCAGCTGTATCTGCGGCGCAGCCTCCTCATTTTCTCAAGGAACAGCTCCGAAAACGCATGTTGGCAGGACGACGGGGCGGGGAGGGACGAGAGCAGAGACTCCGCCGTCAGCGTCGCCGCGGCCTGCAGCGCCGCGTCATCAAAATACGGTTGCTTTCCCATGGGGTTCATCCTCCTGTTCCAGTTTTTTGCGCAGAGCCGCCTTGGCCCGGGTGAGCAGCTTCTGCACCGCGCCGGGCTTTCTGCCCAGCATGGGGGCCATCTCCCGGACGGTATAGCCGTGGTAATACCGCAGGAGCAGCACCTGCCGATAGGCCGCCGGCAGCCGGGACATGGCATCCGCCAGGCCGCCATCCCCCGGGAGGGGCAGCTCCACGCCATAGGTGCGCTCCTCAAACGCCTCCGGACTGAGCCGGGAACGGCTGCGGAGTATGTCGATGGCTTTGCGCTCTGTTATGATAACGACGTAGGAACGGGTTTTTGGACACCTGACTTCAGAAATTTTTTTCAAATTTTCTATTATGGACACAAATGCCTGGTGGACCGCGTCCTCCGCGTCCGCCTCGCCGGGCAAAATGCGCCGGGCTACATAGAACATCAGCCCCCGGTAGAGGGTGTAGAGCTGCTCGAATTTATCCTTGTCCGAGGGGGACGGGAGCAGCTGTAGATAGAGCATCACGAAATATCACCGCCTGTGTGGCTCAGTATACCATAAGCGGCAGGGGGGTGGAAACAGTTTTCCGGCATCTGTAACCGATTTGTATATTTTTTGCGCGTCGAAGTGGGAATTTTGTCATTTTTGCATAATTTATGCAGCAAAAAACCGCCCCGGTGGGGGCGGTATGGGGCAGGGATATTACGGATTGCCACACCAGTGACGTCGGTCACTGGCTCGCAATGACAGGGGTTTGCGGGGAGTGCGGAGCGCGGCGGCACACATGGGTGCCGCCCTACAGGGTGTTCTGTAGGGCGGGGGTGCGCAAACGGGCGGGGTAGAACCCCGCCCCTACGGGGAGCACAGGGACTTGTGCAAGCCCGGCTCGGGCCGATGTGGGCATCGGCCCCTACGGGGAGAACGAAAATGTGGCCTGGCGGGTCAGGGGGTTTGTCTGCGCCAATACTTCAGACGGGGCAGCTTTTCGTTCATATAGGCGCGCATCTGGTCCGGGGTGCAGGCATCCCCGGTAAAGTGCTCCACGCAGAAATCCACCAGGTCCTCCATGCGGGTATAGGTGAATTTGCCGTCTGCGTAGCACCACTTGCAGTAATCCTCGTTGAATGTGCCGTCCTTTTCCCGGCTGGTGGTGCCATCCTCCAGCGGCATCCCGCAGCACTGGCAGACCAGCGTCTGCGGCGCGCCCAGGAGCGTATTGATGGACACGTCAAACAGGGTGGACAGCAGCTTCAGGGTGTCTATCCCCGGGACGGTGTCGCCGGTCTCCCAACGGGACACGGCCTGGCGGGTGACATGGACCTTCTCGGCCAGCTCCTCCTGGGAAAGCCCCGCTTTGCTGCGGAGGGTATGGATGATCTCTTGGGTCGTCATAATTTCAGCCCCTTTCTTTTTGACCATTTTACCACACGGTGCGCCCCGGGGCAAGCAACCCGCCGTTGCGGGGCGGGAAACAGGCGACGGTGCGGCAGGCTGCACCGAGCCGGCCGGCGCGGCAAATACTAACCACTGGTTAATGGAAATGCGGAATGTTCCGCCGTACAATGACTGCAATGCAGAGCTTTTTCATCGCCGATGAAAGGGCGGTGCGGCAGGAATCCGAAAGCAAGGGGGATGTTTTTATGAAATACGGAAAAATTTTGGCGGCGCTCGTGCTGGCTCTGGCCATGTGCCTGGGACTGACCGCCTGCGGCGGCGGCAATAGCGACAGTGACAAAAACGACAACACCGATCCCATCCAGACGGCTCCGCCCGTCATTGAGGGCGCCGTCTATAACAGCGCCGCCGGCGCCTCCGCCTATGGCGAATACTACGGCGTTTGGGAAGGCGCCAGCGGCGCCAAATGCGACACCCTGGAGGTCAGCGCCGCTGACGGCGGCATGTACTTCACCTTCTACAAGGCCGGCGAGATCACAGCCAGCGGCAGCGCCCAGGTCATCGAGGAATACGGCAAGCTGTACTTCTTCAACGAGCACGACGGATGCGCTTATCTGGCCCAAGGCAGCACCACCGAGCTGGCCATCGAGTCTTTGGGTACCTACGTCATCAGCAGCTCCGGCACCGACGGTGCAGACGAAGCCTTCGCCGACATCGCCGATGTGTGGTACCTGGACGGCGAAAAAGACGGCCTCAGCTGCATCGTTATCCTCTCCGACGGCCAGTGGGGTCTGGGTGAGCGCAGTGAGGCCGGGGAGGACTTTTCCACTGTGGACCGCGGCCAGCTGGAGCAGGATCCCAATGACGCGGACCAGTATTATGCCCACTCCAGCGACTTTGAAGGCGTCACCTATGACATGCACACCCCCGCCGAGAAGGACACCTTCTGGTGGGGCGGGGAAAACGACACCTACCTGCGCCAGGCAAACAGCCAGTAAGCGAGGGGCGGCATGAAGATGGGGAAACGCCTTATGGCGCTGCTGCTGGGACTATTGGTAAGCCTGAGCGCCGCCGCCTGCACCCGGCAGTCCCAGGAGGAGGTACCCGGCGAGGATTGGCGCACCCGGGGGACCGTCCAGGGCAGCGGCATCATCACCCGCAGCGGCGAGGACACCCCGGTGCTGGTATGCGTTCACCAGGACGGGGCCAGCTTTTACTATGACACCCGGGAGCAGACCCCCTGCGGCGGTGTAGACTATCCCGGCCCCTTTCCGGGCGATGCGCAGGAAGCGTTCCGGTATGTCGATTTCGCCGACCGGAACGGGGACGGCTGCAGCGATGTGTCCATGCTCTTTGAGGGCGACATACTGATGGTATGGTACTGGGACGGCGCCCAAGGCGCGTTTGTGTTCCGACCGGAGGAGTCCCAGGTCCCGGAAGATCCGCAGCCATAACGCCGCGGCCGAAAACAGATAAAACGCCCCTCTGCCTGCGCACTGCGCGCAGGCAGAGGGGTGTTTTTACCGCATAGTCCGGCCAAAGGCCGTCACAGGATCACCAGCTTGTGGCCGCATTTCTTCTGCAGGACCGCAGCCACGTCCTGGCTGAGCGTATCCAGGGGTGCCCCGTTAAGAGAGTGGATCTCCAGCCTGCACAGCTGCTTTCCCAGGCAGAGGCCGGTTATCAGGTCCATAAATGCCTCCGCTATGCGCACCATGGGCACGGGCGCAGGTGCCTGAGCGGGCAGGATGGGCTGAAAATAGGCCAGGTCCGCAAGCTGCTGCTCTGTCAGATAGTCGCTCCAGGTGATCTTGCCGCTTTGGCAAAGTGCCTTCAACACCTGGGACATCCAGCCACCGGGGAGAGAGGGAATGGTGCAGACCTCCAGGTGCAGCACCCGGCCCTCCGCATCCTTGGTTTTCTGCAGATGGAACTGCTTGCTCAGCTCCTGCAGCTCCGGGGAGGGCTCGGCCCCCACATCCCGCACCAGGCGGCTGTAAAACGTCTGATAGTACTGCGCGGCGTCCCGCCAGGCGCTCCGCCGGATCAGGATCTCCAGGCGGATCCGGGCAATATCCTCGTTATAGGGGTCGATCTCCTCGCAGGCGGACATGAACTGCAGGCAGTCGTCATCCAGCGCATTTTCATAGGTCAGCCGGATCAGCCGGTGGTAGACCACCAGCTTTCGGTTTTCCAAGTAGTACCGGCGCTGGATGATATACTCCAGGAAATTCTCGCAGTTATGCAGGCTGCAATTTTCAAAGAAGTCGCCCCGGAACAGGGACAGCAGGCGTTTCAGCTCCGCGATGGAGTGGATGGCCTCCAGGTCGGCCTGCTCGATCTCGGCGATGTCGCACTGGAAGCGGAAGTCGGGATTTACCTCCACCAGGTCCTTGGACACCAGCAGCAGGGACTCGCCGTCCGCCTGCACAAGGGTTTTCTTGATCTGCCAGAGGTTGAAGCGCAGGTTGTATTTGGCGGCATCATCGCTGCTCTCGCTCCAAAGAAAGCTGATGATGTCGCTGCGGCGCATCTGCCGGGTCTCCTTCATCAGGACCAGGGCGATGATGGCGGCCGCCTTGCCGCTGAGCTGGTCACTGACGTCCACACCGTCCAGCAGGAAACGGGGGCCACCCATAAATGTAATATACAACATACTCATGTATTCCGGTCAAACACGACCCGCCCGTCTTTGATGGTCATATCCACTCGAACATCCTTCAGCTGCCGGGGATCCATCTGCGTTATATCCCGGTCCAGGATCACGATGTCGGCATCCTTCCCCTCCCGGAGGCTCCCCTTTTTCTTTTCCAGGAACAGGGCGTAGGCCCCGCGGCTGGTGTACATCTCCAGCGCCTCCTGCAGCGTCACGCTGTTGGCGGCAACGGGATGATTGACCGCGTAGTGGATGCTCTGAAAGGGATCGGGACTGGTGATGGGTGGGTCCGAGCCGCCGCAGACGGTGATGCCGCTGTCGATGATCTGGCGGAAGCGGTTGGTGGTGCCGTAGTGGGTGCCCAGGCGCTGCTGATACATGCCACCGGGATAGCCCCACAGCCCTTCATAGGCAGGCTGCATGCACAAAATGACGCCCAGGCGGGCGGCCCGCTGCATCTGCGCGGGGGTGATGAGCTCCGCATGCTCGATGCGGTGGCGCATGGCACGCACGTCATAATGATCCGCGGCGGCCTCCAGGGCCTGGAGCACTGCTTCGATGGCGGCGTCGCCGATGGCGTCAAAGCCGATCTGCAGGCCGTGCCGGCAGCACTCCATGGCAAACTGCGTCAGCGCGTCCTGGGTCATGTAGATCCACCCCTTGCGGTGGGGGGCATCGGCATATTCAAAGGACAGAGCCGCCGTCCGGCCGCCCATGGTGCCGTCGATATACAGGGCGCCGCCGATGCGCTTGAGGCCGTGGTTCAGGGCGCGCTTATACTCCGTGGTCTGATAAAACAGCTCTATGGTCAGAGGGTAGCGGTCCTTATAGCGCACCAAAAATTCACTGGTGCGCAGGGGGCTCTGCTCCGCCTGGGCGCCCCGGCACTCCATGGCGGCCACGGTGGTCAGGCCATAGGAAAAGGCCATGTCCACCACCCGGGCGGCGGCGGTGTCGAAATCATCGTAGGAATAGGCGTCCAGCACGTTGCTCTCCAGCCGGTTTTCCGCCTGGTTGGTGAAAACCCCCGTGGGGATACCGCTGTCATCCGTCTGGATGCCCGGGAGAGTGAAGGGGATCTTATAGTACAGGATGCCCACGGTATTGAGGATGATGGTGTGATAGTCCAGGGCGAAGATCAGCACCGGCTTATCGGCACAGTAGCGGTCCAGGACCTTGCGGTCCGGAAGGGTCTTTTCCTCCAGGCGGCTGCTGTCCAGCCGATAAGCGGTGATGACGCTGCGGCTGGCTGCCTCCCGCCGGATGGTCTGCCCGATCTCGTCATAATTGCGCACATGGGACAGGTCCACATACCCGCACTCCAGGCCGATACGCACCACCTGAAAGTGATTGTCAATAAACCCCGGCAATACCGTCCGGCCCTTGGCGTCAATGGTCTGCACGGTGCCGGAGATATACTCCGGGTCGCACTTTCCCACGCCCAGGCGGGCGATCTTGCCGCCCTGGGTCAAAAGCCAATCGGCCCGCAGGTCTCCGTCCATACAGAGGATCTTTCCGTTTTTGATGAGAAGATCTCGTTGATCCATGGCATTCGCTCCCATCTTGCAGTGTTCTTTATAGACCGAAGTATAGCAGACCCGGCCCGGAAAAGATAGTCCCTATTCCGCCGAGGCGATGAAGGCGGCCATGGGCGCCAGGAAATCCGCATCCGTCAGCTCCGCCGCCAGGTCATAGCACAGGGAGAGGCCGTTGTCGCTGTTGGTGACGGCCACCAGGCCGTCCCCCGTCTGCTGATCCCACAGGGCCAGGGACTTGAAGCCGTCGTTATCGCCCCAGTGCCACCGGACGGAGGGCTCCATTCGTATGAGTCCCACACCCAGGCCCCAGGCAACGCTGTCATCCGCTACATTCTGCGGGGCGTTCATCTGCCCATAGGTCTCCTCCGTCAGGCCGCCCCGGGTGCGGAGCAGGCCGGAGATAAACCGGGCGTAATCCGCCGCGTTGGAGTACAGGGACCAGGCGGCGTTGGGCTCCGGGGCGTTGCCGGTGAGGTCCACGCAGTCCCGCACGCGGCAGGGGCTGCCCTGGGCGTCAAAGCCCGGGGAGATGGCCCTGCCCACCTCCGGTGTCCACAGCACCGCGGAGCGGCGCATTTGGTAGGGCGTGAAAATATGGGCAGCGAACAAGTCCGGGAGAGACCGGCCTGTGAGCTGTTCCGCCAGGTGCTGCAGCAGGTAATAGCCCTGGCCGGAATAGCTGTAGGCCGTGCCCGGGGCGAAAAGCATGGGCATAGGGCGGCTGTGCCAGTCCGGCAGGCCGGAGCCGTGGCTGAGGATGTGCCGGGGGGTGATCTTTGCAAAATCCGGGTCATAGGACCAGGGCTCGCCCCCCAGGCGGCCGGACACCGGCTCATCCAGGGCCAGCAGGCCCTCATCTATCAATTGCAGAGCCAGCACGGCAAACAGGGGCTTTGTCAGGGACGCGCACTCAAATAGGGTATCCGCCGCCACCGGGGCGGCACCAACCGTGCCGCCGACGGCGGAAAAGGTTATCTCGCCCCCCTGCAGCAGGGCCACGCTGCACCCGGGCACGCCCCGGCGGGCCATCCGGCGGGAAAGTCCCTCCGGATCCCCGCAGAAGCGTTTTGCTTTTTCCTTTATAATTTGCATAGGATCCCCCTCACATTTTTTTCACAGGATAGCCCGCATAGGACACGGCGGCTTCGGCCAGGATCTGCGTCGGGTCCGCCACGGGATAGGGCAGGTCGCACTGGGCGAACACAATGGGCAGCTCCGTGCAGCCCAGGACGAATCGCGCCGCCCCCTGGGCCATCATGGCGTCCAGGGTGCGGCGCAGGGCCGGCACATCGATGGCGCCTAAGTTCCCGGCCTTGACCCCGTCGTAAATGGCGGACATGACCCGGCGCTGACCGGGTGCATCGGGCTTGATGACCCGGATGCCCCGGCCGGAGAGCAGGTTTTCATAGATGCCGGTCCGGATGGTGCCGTCCGTCGCCAAAAGGCCCACGGCCCGGACACCCTCCCGCTCCAGGCGATCCGCCGTCAGGCGCAGCATATGCAGCACCGGCAGGCGGGTCCGGAGGCAGAGGTCGTCGTAAAACCAGTGGGCCGTGTTGCAGGGCATGACCAGGACGTCCGCCCCGGCAGCCGCCAGGGCGTGGGCCGAGCGCACCAGCTGGGGCACAGGATCCTCACCGCCGCCAAGAATGGCCGCCGTGCGGTCGGGAATATCCGTGTTGCAGTCCACAATGACGTGGGGAAAGTCCTGGTCCCGGGCGGCATCGGTGGCGCGGATGATCTTTTCAAACAGGTCCGCCGTGGCCAGGGGGCCCATGCCGCCGATAATACCGATGATCTTTTTCACTGCCGGTCCCCTTCTTACTTTTCGGATTTTTTCTCGGGCATGTAGAGGTCGGCCAGGCTCTTATAGTGGTTGCCGGCCCGACCCGTTACGGCATTGGCGTGGAGCATGGAGCTGATGATGGCCTCGTCCACGCTTTCGATGGCGGCCCGGAACACCTCGTCAATATCCTCCTCGTACACCAGACGGATGGATTCCAGCCGGTCACTGCTGTAATGGGCCAGCTTGTTGCCGGTGGTGAAGGCCAGGGCAATTTCGCCGCTGCCGTTGCCGGAGATGCCGCCGGTGCGGGCGATGCCGGACTGGGCGCGCTTTGCCACCCGCTCCAGCTGCCGGGCGGACAGGGGGACATCGGTGGCGATGACGACGATGATGCTGCCCTTATCCTTCTGCTCGGCCTCCTGCCAGAACAGCCGCTCGCCTACGGGATCCCCCGCGACCCGGAGATCCCGGAGGGTGCCGAAATTGGTCATGACCAGGGCGCCGACGGTATAGGTCTCGCCATAGAGCCGGCACAGCCGGGAGGCAGAGCCGATGCCGCCCTTGAGGGAATAGCACACCATACCCGCGCCGGCGCCCACATCGCCCTCGGCAAAGGTCTCCGCCGCCGCGTCCAGGGCCGCCCGGGCGTGCTCCTTGGTGACGTGCAGACCCCGGATGTCGCTGAGCCGGGCGTCATTGCACTCCATGACCAGGGAATTGACGGTGCCGGCATCCAGGCCGATGTCGTCGTTCCGCTCCAGCATGTACTCCACCAGGGCCGTGGAGACCGTGCCCACGGACAGGGTATTGGTCAGCAGGATGGGAGTTTCCAGGGTGCCCAGCTCCTGCACCTGGACCAGGCCGATGCTCTTGCCGAAGCCGTTTATTACATGGGCCCCGGCCAGGCACTTCTCGTGAAACACATCGCCCGGATGAGGGATGATGGCGGTGACGCCGGTGTGTATCTCGCCGTCGTGGAGCGTTACATGGCCCACGCGCACCCCCGGCACATCTGTGATCAGGTTGCGCGGACCGCGCTCCATGTAGCCAAACTTCAGCCCGTATTTGCTCTCTACGCCCATAATTGTATTCCTCCATGTTCGCCCGGGGCCGCTGTGCTCCGGGCGGTATTTGTGTGAAAAAGGGGGCCGCCCGCTCAGGCTCGCGTAAGCGGACGCGCTGAAACGAGCGGCCTATATGTGTGATGTTTCGCGCTTTAGCGCTGATAGACGACCTGGCCGCCGACGATGGTCATAACGGGCAGGATGTCCTTGATCTCCATGGGATCCACGGTGAAGATGTCACGGTCCAGCAGGACCATATCCGCATAGTAGCCGGGCTTCAGGCGGCCCTTGACGTCCTCCTGGAACTCCGCATAGGCGCTCTCCAGCGTGTAGGCGTCGATGGCCGTTTCCACGTCCACGCACTCGCCGGGATAGAAGCCGCCTGCGGGACGGCCCTGTCTATCCTTGCGGGTAACGGCCATGTAGATATTGGGGAAGGGGTTGCAGTCCTCCACAGGGCAGTCGGTGCCGTAGGACAGATGCACGCCCATGCGCAGAAGGGTGCCGAAGGCGTAGGAGGTGGAAGCCAGCTCCTTGCCGCACAGCTTTTCCACGATATTCATATCGTAATCCAGGAAAATGGGCTGGGCAAACACCAGAATATCGTCCTTGGCGATGCGCTCCAGCAGGGCACGGTCGGTAATCTGGCAGTGAACAACTGCGTGGCGGAGCTTGTTCTTGCCATCCACGAAGGCCCGCTCATAGCACTCCACAGTGCGGCGCACGGCCTCGTCACCGATGCAGTGGGTAATCACCTGCAGATTATGCTTCTTTGCCAGCTGGCAGTAGCGGTCCATATCCTCCACGCTGATCCACTCCAGGCCGTGGTTTTCCGGATCATCCACATAGCCCTGGGACATGAGACCCGTGCGGGCGCCCAGGCTGCCGTCCTTGAACAGCTTCAGGGGGCCCAGGGTGAGCCAGGAGCCCTTCTTATACTCGCCCACGGCGTACTCGCCATGGGTCAGGTACTCCTCGAAATCCTTCAGGTTGTTGAAGCAGACCTGATGGCGATAGCGAACCTTGCCCTCGCCGTTATCATACATCTCGTGCAGCAGGCGGAAGGCAGCGGGGGTATCCAGGAAGGTGGTGCCCACATCGTTGCTCTGAACGCTGGTGAGACCGTGGGAGACCGCATACTCCATGGCATCCTTCATGAACTCATGGCGCTCCTCCAGGGTGAACTCCGGGATAAGACGCTTGGCGATGTTGCAGCCGTTGCCGGTGAAGATGCCGTTGGGCACACCGTTTTCATCGGTGAGGCAGTCCTCGCCCTTGCACTTGTCTATTTCGCCGGTGCTTTGCAGGATCTCCAGGAGCTTGCTGTTGACGGAAACGATGTGTCCGCAGACGCGCTCCAGCACGATGGGATAGTCGGTGCTGATCTTGTCCAGGTCGTGCCGGTCAGGCAGGCGGCCGCCGTCGGTGAAATAGTCCTGGTTCCAGCCGAGGGCATGGAGACCGTTTTTCACACGCTGGGGGTGCTCCTGGGCAAACTTGCGGCACACCTCGATCATCTCCCCGATGGACTTTACATCGGCGATATGGGCCTGATTCAGCGTCTCGCTGAACTGGGCAAAATGCATATGAGAATCATTGAGACCGGGGATCATGGTCCGGCCGCCGCAGTCCACCCGGACGGTGTCGGCAGGGGCTTCGGAGAGCAGGGCATCGCTGCTGCCTATGCGGCGGATGATGCCGTCCTCAACCAAAACTGCCTGCTCATAATGACCCTTTTCCACATAGACCTTGGCATTATAATACAGCTCAGCCATCATTAGCCTCCTTATTCTCCGCCGCTTCCTTCTTCAGCTTACGGTCAAAGATCCAGTAAACAACGGCGCCGATAGCGGGCACGATGAAGCCGAGGGCGCCCAGGAAAGGATTCTCAATGGCGGAGTTGACGAACAGGGCCACGAACACAATGGCAGTGAAGATGATGGACACGGGATAGAGCCACACCTTGTAGGGACGCTCGATGTTGGGGAACTTCTTGCGCAGGATGGGCACAGCCAGAACGATCATGACATTGAAGAGCAGATTGCACAGCACCACCATATCGGTCAGCTCGCTCAGGTTACGCAGCAGCACCAGAGCGCTGGAGATGACAGCCTGGACAAGGATGGGCACATAGGGGATCTTCTGCTTATTCAGCTTGGTGAAGCTCTTGAAGAAGTGGCCCTCCTTGGCCATGGCGTAGTACATTCTGGGCTGGGCCAGGATGAGGCCGTTCAGGCTGCCGAACATGGCCAGAACCATGCCCACGGTAACCACCACGGCACCTGCGCTGCCCAGCAGCTTCTTAGCAACCGCCGTACCCAGATACAGGTCGCCGGCGTCGATCATGGAGGCAATCTCCTCGTGGGGCAGAACCTTCATGATGGCAAAGTTGAAGAGGGCGTAAAGAATCGTAACGCCGCCGATACCGATGATAAGGGCCAGGGGCAGATTCTTGCGGGGGTTCTTCATTTCCTCGGCCACGGTGTTCAGGTTGGTCCAGCCCTCATAGGCCCAGAGGGAGGCCACAACGGCCAGGGCGATCATGCTGAAAACGCTGGTGTTGTTCTCGGCGGCATAGACGCTGGCAGAGCCAAAGGACAGGTCGGGGGTAACATGGCCGACAAACAGGGCTGCCAGCAGAATGATGGCAATGGGCACCATCTTGGCGATCATGGAGACATTCTGCACCACGGAGGCCAGCTTAACGCCCACCATGTTATAGGCGGTGATACCGAAGATGAGTACAACGGCAGCAATCTTGCAGCCGAAGTCGCTGAGGTGGAAAATGGGCTGGAACACGCCCATCAGAGCCAGGGCCAGAGCAGCCACGGAGCCGGGGCCGCCGATGAGCCAATCCACAAAGCCGTTCATGAAGCCCACGATGGGATGATAGGCCTCATTCAGGTAGACCACACGGCCGCCGGACTGGGGCATAGCCGCGCCCATTTCCGCATAGGCCAGACCGCCAAACAGGGAAATGACGCCGCCGATGATCCAGCACAGCAGAGCCAGACCGCTGTTCATACCCACGCGCTGCAGCACATAGGCACCCAGGTAGAAGATACCGGAGCCAATCATGATACCAGCAATAATGCTAACACCACCAAAGGCACCTATTTCTCGCTTGAGTTCTGTTTTTTCTGTTGTCAGATCGCTGATTGTTTCTTTTCTCATAAGGGGTACGCCTCCTTTTCCGGCTACTGAAATAGCCTGTATGTAAACTTATTGTAAAAAAAGCATGTGCAAGGAGGTGTTTATCTGAAATTCTTTGTTTATTTTCCCATATAAACGGTTTTTTAAACTCTGGTAAAGCATAGCAGATTCACGGTGAACTTTCAAATAAAAAGTTTGACGCGGATCCGTCGGCATTTGCATTTGCGCAAACTGCACGTTTTGCGCAGATCTGCGTAAAATACGCTATTTCCCCAAGATTCGGAATAATCGGCCTTTTCTATACTGTTTTTTTATGTAGATTTTGTTAAAATGGTATGATAGAATTAATAAAAAACACAGACAGGAGGCACTATGCGGAATATCTGGATGGTTTTTAAAACCGACATCAAAACGTTGAGCAAATGCTTTTTTGCCTGCGCAGTGGTGGTAGGCATTGTGCTGCTGCCCAGCCTGTATGCGTGGCTGAACATCTACTCCAACTGGGATCCCTACGGCAACACCGGCGGGATCTCCATCGCCGTGGCATCCCTGGACCAGGGCTATACCGACGAGGACGGCGTATACACCAACAAGGGCGACGACGTGGTAGCGGACCTGCGGGAGGCCACCAGCATCAACTGGGTGGTGGCGGACAGTGAGGAAGCGGCCCGCCAGGGCGTGTATGCCGGGGATTACTACGCCGCAGTAGTCATTGACAAAGACTTTACCTATAAGATGTTCCACATGCTGACGGAATGGACCGGTAAGCCCGCCATCACCTACTACGAAAACGCCAAGAAGAACGCTGTGGCCACCAAGATCACCGATACCGCAGTGGAGAGTCTGAAGCGTACCATCAGCGAGAACTATCTGGAGGTAGTCATTGGCCGGACCATGACCCAGGCCAACCTGCTGGCCGCCGATCTGACGGAGGATGATCCCGAGGCAGCGGCGAAGGGTCTATTCTACCAGGCCAAAGATCTGCTGGCGGGCTGCCAGGCCACCATGGACGCCTTTGAAGCGGCCGGCCAGGACGGCGCGGCGGATTATGACTCGGGCAAGCTGGCACAGATCATCGAGGGCATCAACAGCAATCTGCCTGATGCCGACAAATTACAGCAGACCGCGGCAGAGCTTGACCGGATGATCTATGCGGCGCTGCAGAAGGTGCAGCGGGCTCTGGATCAGTTCCAGCAGGCCGCAGCCAATGAAAGCGGTCTTCAGGAGGCCCGCAAGGCCATTGAAGAAGCCGCTGCCGCTATGGGCCAGCTGGGCGACCGGCTGACAGCCTGGGCCGACCGGCTGGAGCAGCATTCTGTGGGGCACGCGGCCGCCAAACTGGCCCGGAATATTGCCGACAAATGCTATGAACTCCAAAACCGGCTGACAGCGCTGCCGGACCAAAAGGATCTTCAGACCGCCATCAGCGACTGCAAAAATATCATCGCCGCCATCGGCAATATGGCCGGGAAGCTGACACCCACCGCCGACGAGCTGCGCCAGGATCTGGAGAACGTCATGGGACAGGTCTCCCGCGCCATGGAGAGCGTGAAGGGGCTGGACGATGATGCCCGTGCTGTCCGCGACGCCCTGTCCGACACAGCGCTGGCCATGGACGATACCATCGCGCTGCTGCGCCCCGCCGCCGACAGGCTGGCCCAATCGGTGTCGGAGACCATTGACAAGCTGCAGGGGCTGACATCCGACGAATATATGAATGTCCTGCTGAATGTTCTCGGCGGCGATCCGGAGGAATACGGCCGGTACTTCTCACAAATGGTGCAGACCACCGTATCCCCCGTCTACCCCATTGAGAACTACGGCTCCGCCATGGCCCCCTTCTATACGGTGCTGGCCATTTGGGTGGGCGGCGTGATCCTGGTGTCCATCGTCAAGCCCCACGCCCGGCCGGACGGCCTTATTGCCCCCAAGCCCCGGGAGCTGTATTTCGGCCGGTACATCTTGTTCTTCCTGCTGAGTCAGATCCAGGCGGCGATCATCATCACCGGTGACCTGCTCCTGCTGAAGATCCAATGCCTGCACCCGGGGCTCCTGTATCTGGCCGGTTCACTGACGGCACTGACCTTCAGCCTGCTGATCTACTCGCTGGTCCTCTCCTTCGGCGATGTAGGCAAGGCCATTGTGGTAGTGGTCATGGTTCTGCAGATCGCAGGCTCCTCCGGCACATTCCCCATTGAGCTGCTGCCGCAGGTCTATCAGAAAATCTACCGTTTCTTCCCCTTCCCCTACGCCATTGATGCCATGCGCGAGTGCATCTGCGGCCTATATGGCAGCTACTACGCAGAACAGCTGGCGTACCTGCTGCTATTTGCCGCCGCCGCGCTGATCATCGGTCTCTTGGTACGGCGGCCCTTCATGGGACTGAATCACTTTGTGGAAGACAAGCTGGAAGAAACAGAACTGCTTTAAGGAGGTGGCCGGATTTATGACAACAGAGGAGAAATACCATCAGCTGTATGACCGGCTGCTGGAAGAAGTAGCCGCTTTGCATCAGAGCAATCAGCGGCGCATCCGCGTGGGCATGCGCGCTTTGGTGGTTGTGACCCTGGGATTGATGCTGCTGATGTTTTTGGCAGAGGGCAACAAGGTGTTCACGCTGATCCTGTGGATCCTGTCCATGTTTGCCCTGGCGGCGTATCTCATCGGCGTGGAATATATGGACTATGAACTGCAAAAGAAGCTGCGGGACATCACCCAGGAGGAACAGACTCCCCTGGGCCAGCTGATCGCCCTGCCCCAGCTGAGCCGCGCCGCCCTTCTGCCCCAGCTGCTGAAGCGGAAGGACGCTACATTGGCTGAAGAAGCTGCGCAGGAGCCCGGGACGCCCCCCGCCGAAAATAATCACCGCGCCGCCACTCCGCCTATGTCGGAGCAGAACGCTCAGCCTGCGGCGGATGAGCCGGTATCCGCTCCATTGGACATGGATACCATTCTCAAGTCCGATCCCCAAAAGATCGCCGCAGATCTGGCGCAGCTGGCCCAGGCGCTGCAGGCTCTGTCATCCGACCTGACACAGCAGGCGCCGCAGAAGCCTTCCCAAAAGGAGGTGTCGCAGTGATCAAGCGCATATGGAACATTTTTCGGGCCGACTGGCAGCGGTTAACTGCCAGTGTGGTGGCTGTGGTGGTCATGCTGGGCCTGTGTTTGGTGCCGTGCCTGTACGCATGGTTCAACATCCTCTCCAACTGGGACCCCTACGGCCCCGCCTCCACCGGCAACATTAAGGTGGCTGTGGCCAGCGAGGACGAGGGCTGCGAGATCCTGGGTCTGCACCTGAACATCGGCCAGCTGGTGATGGAGGGGCTTCAGTCCAACAATCAGATGGGCTGGGTCTTCCTGGAGGATCAGCAGACGGCGCTGGACGGCGTATATGCCGGTGACTACTATGCGGCTCTGGTGGTGCCGGAGGACTTTACCAGCAATTTCGTCAGCCTGCTGGACGGTGAGCTGGAGCACCCTAAGATCCAGTATTTTGAAAACGAAAAGAAGAATGCCATCGCCCCAAAAATCACCGGCAAGGCAAAAACCGCTGTGCAGGAGCAGATTAACAACACCATTATCGAAAAGGTGGCCGGGGCGCTGACCACCGCCAGCTCTGTATTCCGGGCCATGGGGCTGGACAGCGAGGACATTGCCAGCGGCCTTATTGCGAAGCTGCAGGATGCCCAATACCAAATGGATCAGCTCAACCAAACATTGGCTTCGCTGGATACCGTCATGAACAATGCCGATAGCCTGTTAACGGCTGCGGCCATCACCGTGGACGATATGGGCGGCGTACTGGTAGATGCCGCCCACACCCCCGGCGGCACCATCGGCACCGGCTCGGATATTGCCGACAGCGCCTCCGCCGATGCGATAGCGATACTGGATGCCATTGATAAAAGCCTTGCAGATCTGGAAAATAAGCTGCGCCGGTGGGGCACTGCCGAAGATCCCACCCTTCTGCAGCAGCAGATCATTCGCCAAATCGACGATATGACAGCCCGTCTGCAGAAGCTGAAGGACAAAGTGCCTGCCCTGGCGGACAGGATCGACGCAGCCGATGAAAAGCTGGCCGCACTGCGGGACAGCGTGACGAACGCGGGCGATCTTGACATTAAGGATCAGCTGCTGGATCAGTCGGCGGAGATCCGACAGATCATCCGGGCAGCAGCCCTGCAATGCAATCAGAACGTCAACGACTTCATTCACGATAAGAATGACAAGGCGCTGGCCGCACTGCATTCCGTGCAGGAGCTTCTGCAAAGCGGCGCCGGGAAGCTGGGCAGCCTGTCCGGTACGCTGGACGGCTATGCCGCCGCCATGGAGCAGTCGCAGTCCACCCTGGCGGCAGCTGCCGCATTGACCGGCACCGTGTCCGGCTATCTGGCGGACACGGTGCCGGATGTGCGCCGCATCACCGACAGCGCCGCCTTCCGGGAGTTCACGAGCATACTGGAAAATAACCCCGATGGCATTGCCGACTATTTGGCCTCGCCCGTACAGCTGAACACCGATATCGCCTATGAGATCGGCGATTACGGCTCCGCCATGTCGCCCTACTACATTATGCTGGCGCTGTTCGTCGGCTCGCTGCTGGCGGCGGTGATGATCAAAGTGCCGGTGACCCAGCCGCAGTTTTTGGGTTACCGGGCTGTGGAGCGGTACTTCGGCCGCTTCACGCTGTTTTTCCTTGTAGGAATGGCGCAGGCACTGGTGACCGCCTTCGGCTGCCTGTATTTCGTGGGCATTCAATGTGTGGAGCCGGCCCGCTTTGTGCTGGCCTGCTGCCTCTGCTCGCTGAACTTCGCCATGATGAACTTCGGTCTGGTCTATGCGCTGGACAATGTGGGCATGGCGGCCGCTGTCATTATCATGGTGATCCAGGTGGCCGGTTCCGGCGGCTCCTACCCCATCCATGTGCTGCCGATGCTGTTTCAGAAGCTGTACTTCCTCATGCCGTTCCACTACGGCATGGATATGATCCGCGAGACCATCGGCGGCATGTACGGTCACACTTATCGCAATTGTGCCCTGGTTTTGCTGGGCATGTGTGTGTTCTTCACCGTATTCGGCCTGCTGGTGTACTACCCGGCCCGAAAGCTGGACGCCGCCATTGCCGAGAGCAAGGAGCGCTCCGGCATTATGTAACGGCAGGCAGCCCCCCGCAAGATAAGCCATCGGTTCCTGCCTCAAAAAATGCGCACCTGCTGAATCAGCAGGTGCGCATTTTTGCCGTTTTGTGATTTTACAGCTCGATCTCGCCTTGCACCAGGGTGACGGCCGGGCCGCCCACCTTGACGAAGGGCTGGCCATCCCTCAGGGTGACCTGGGCGGAGATCCTGGACGGACGGCCCATTTTCTCGCCCTGTACCACGGTATACACCTTGTCAGGCTGAACAAGGCCGTGCTGATACAGGTAATAGACCAGTGCGCCGTTGGAGGTGCCGGTGGCGGCTTCCTCATCTATATCATACAGGGGCGCAAAGTTCCGAGCGTGGATCATGCCGTCGGCGGTGTTGACGGTGAAGGCGTGAACGCCCACCACATTGTACCTGCGGGACAGCTCCGTCAGGGCCGGGAAGTCGGGGGCGATCTGAGCCAAGGCGGTCTCGTCGGCCACGGGCATCATGATGTCCGTGAGTCCGGTGGACACCTTTTGGGGCAAGAGCGTTAGGTCTGTCTTTCCTGCCACGGCGCCCTGGCCATGGGCGCTGAGGCCCATGACGCGGTACAGCTCCTCCAGCTGCGCCGGCGTATCCAGGCACTCGAAGGCCCGGGGCTTTGCCATATCCATCAGGATGGCGTCCTGGCCCACCACGACCTCCAGGGTGCCGGAGAGGGTCTCGTCAATATAAGTGCCGCCCTCGGCCACCAGGCCAAAGGCGCGCAGAGCGTGGAAGCTGCCGATGGTGGCGTGGCCGCACAGCTCTACCTCCGCCGCGGGGGTGAAATAGCGGATCTGAAAACGCTTCTCACCCAGGGGCTTGATGAACGCGGTCTCGGAGTAGCGCAGCTCTGCCGCCGTTTTCCGCATGGTCTCCCCGGCGGGAAAATCCGCCCCCTCCGGCAGCAGCACGACCCCTGCAGGGTTGCCGCCGAAGGCCTGCGTGGTGAACGCGTCTACAATTTGAAATTTCATAGCCTATTCTCCCTTCAGAAACTCGAGCCATGTGCCGGGGCCCCGTGCCTTGGCCACTTCGTTTACCGCAGCCGCATTGTCCCCAATGGCCATCCCGGTGGTGTCGAAAATGGGGTTCTTCTGCCGCCCACAGGTACTATTATAATACGCAGGCAATGCAAAAGCAACGGCATTCGTGGGGCCATAAGCGGCAGATAGAGCCGCACCATAAGCCGGTATGAGAGTAAGTGCAGCGTTTTTGTCACGCCTCCGCTCCCGGTTTTAGCGGGCCGTAGAAGTAGCTGGCTGTCGCACCGCCGTCGATGAGGAAGGTAGCGCCGCTGATGAAAGCGCCCTTGTCGCTCATGAGGAGTTCTGCCACATTGGCCACCTCGTCCGCCGTGCCGGGGCGGCCGGCGGGACATTTGGCAAACATGTTCTTATAGAAATCTCCCCGGGGACCGTTGAACTCGTCCAGCGCCAGGGGTGTGACGATGATGCCGGGGGCAATGTCATTGAGCCGCGCGCCCCGCTTGCCCCACTCCACCGCCTGGGCCATGACCCGCTTTTCGTTGCAGCGCTTAGCCAGTTGATAGGCGTGGAGCGTATCCCGGATGTTCTCGGGCTGCAGGAAGTCCAGCGTAAGGAGTTCTTCCGTGGGAGTGGTTGCCAGGAGCAGGTCCTGCTCTGCCGTCAGGGCAGGCATACGCCAACCGGACTGGCTGGAGATGGTGACGCCCGCGCCGCCCTCGGCAATGACCTTACCCACCTCCTCCAGCAGCACCGCCGTGCCGTAGAGGTCCACCTTTAAAATTGCCTCAATGGGCGCCTGACTGGGAGAAACGCCTGCGGCGTTCACCAGCATATGGATGGGGCCGTACTTCTGGCCCTCGGCGATCAGCGCCCGGATGGACTCCCGGCTGGAGAGGTCCATTTCCATGGGCACTGCATCAAAGCCCGCCTCATTCATGGTCCCGGCAATGGCCTGGGCGTTTTCCATCTTCTTGTCGCCCACAACGATCTTCATACCCGCGCCCATTCGCCGGGCAATGGCCATGCCGATCTGTCCGGCGCCGGCCAGTAGCATGACTTTTCTCATCTTTCTGCCTCCCTGACCCATTTTTCCAGCGCAGCTTTCGCCCCATCCACGCTGCTGCCGTGGATGGCAAGGCCCCCGGTAACGACCGCCCCCGGCGCGGCCCGCTGAATGTCCTGCACCGTTCCGGACAGTCCGCTGCCCTCGTGGGTGCAGAAGGGGTGGATGGTCTTGCCGGTGAGATCGTAATGCTCCAAAAACGTATAGACCGCCATGGGCATGGTGCCGCAGTAGTTGGGATAGCCCAGGTAGATCTCATCGTAGGCGTCCAATGACCCCGGCAGATCCAGCACGGCCGGGCGGGCATTCCCCTGCCAATCCGCCTTGGCCTGCTCCACACAGGTCCGATAATCGTCAGAATAGGGCTGTGCCTGCCGGATCTGATACAGCCGGCCGCCGGTCAGGCCGGCCAACATCCTGACCGCCTTTTCGGTATTGCCCACGGAAATGCGGCGGTATGCGCCGCCAAAATAGTTCTCTCCCGCACGGGAGTAAAATGCAATCAATATCGCCATGGTCCTTCTCCTTTTCACTTTATTGGATGGTTCTATTGCAGCCGGGCTACGCCTTACCAGTCTTTTTTCTCCTTGGAGCAGTCATGATTTTTCTTTCGCTCCTCCACCATTTTGGCAAACCATTCTACCATGGCCGGGTCATAGTGGGAGAAAAATGCGCTCGTTTTCGTGTCCAGGGCGGCGATTTTCTCCATATCGTTTTCCGAGAGCGTGAAGTCAAATACATTCAGATTTTCCTGCATCCGCTCCAGGTGGGTAGATTTCGGGATGACCACCACGCCGCGCTGCAGGTGCCAGCGGAGAATGACCTGCGCTGCGCTCTTGCCGTACTTTGCGCCGATCTCGCACAGCACGGGATTCCGGAACATGTCGCCCCGGCCCTCGCCGAAGGGCGCCCACGCCTCGATCTGCACGCCGTATTTGTCCATCCATTTTTTGGCCTCCGTCTGCTGGTTGAAGGGATGGGTCTCCACTTGGTTGACCATGGGCCGAATGCGGGCAAAGGAGCAGAGGTCTACCAGCCGGTCGGGGTAAAAATTGGAAACGCCGATGGCCCGAATGCGGCCGGCTTCATACAGCTCCTCCAGCGCCCGCCATGCGCCGTAATAATCCGAAAACGGCTGGTGCAGCAGACACAGGTCGAGATAGTCGGTGCGAAGCTTCTGCATGGACTCCAGCACAGACTTTTTGGCCTCCTCATAGCCATAATGCTCCACCCAGACCTTGGTGGTCAGGAAAATGTCCTTGCGGTCGAGGCCTGATTTTTCAATGGCCGCGCCCACCTGCTCCTCGTTGAAGTAGCTCTGCGCCGTATCGATGGCCCGGTAGCCGACTTTCAGCGCGTCCAGCACGCAGCGCTCACACTCGTCCTGTGTGACCTGGTAGACGCCGTAGCCGAGCTGCGGCATTTTTACGCCATTTCGCAACGTGATATATTCCATAGCAAAAGCCTCCTGTTGATTTGAATTTTATCCTGTGCTATTATGGTAGCACCCGGTAGTTACTACCGGTCAAGAACTTTTTTCAAAAACAGGAGGTTTTTTTATGTACTCCATGAAGGAGGCCTGTGTCCTCACCCATATGACCTATGAAAATCTGAAATTCTACTGCAACGAGGGCCTGGTGCCAAACGTGAAGCGGGACAGCCGGAACTATCGGGTCTTTGACGAGCACGACATCAAGTGGATCCAAAGCCTGAACTGCCTGAAAAACTGCGGCATGAGCATCGCGGAGATGAAGGAGTATCTGACCCTTTGCTTAGGGGGCGAGGCCACAATTCCGGCGCGCAAGGTCATCCTCGCGGCCAAAAAAGAGGCCCTGCTCCAGTCTATTGCGCAGCTGCAGGACGCCGTCGCCTACATTGACTGGAAGCAGGGGTTCTACGATGATATCTTGTCCGGAAAAGCGAAATATTACAGCAATCTGGTGCCGGAGTCAATGGAATAGTTTTGGGGGAATATCTGCCCATCCATGCCGGATCTGCCGGCGGTTCATACAAGTCTCCATAGCAGACCGGAGCATCCGCGCGAGCGGATGCTCCGGTCTTTTTATTCACCTCGCGGGTGTCCTTCTTTTATGGGCGGTTTTGTGCCGTCGGTCGTACTTTTTCCACAATGACGCACAGCAGCACCGTCAGCAGCATGTCCGGCAGGGTGTAGCCCACAGGGGTATCCACGCTCATCAGCAGCCGGTAGGCGATGAAGCCCACGAGCCAGATCACCAGGTTCCGGCTGTCCGCCGCCACGGCGAAGCGATCCCGCTTCAGCAGGAAGTGATCCGCGATCTGCACGGCGATCATGGGGGCAAACACGGAGCCGATCAGGTACAGGAAGTTGGTGATATCATCCATGGGGAAAATGATCGCCCCGGCCACGCCGATCACCGTCACGGCAATGGCGGTCTTTTTCCCGTTGATCTTGCCGGACAGGGACTCGGCGGAGATACCCGCCGACCAGGCATCCAGGAACGTGGTGGTGACGGTGGAGAACACCAGAATCACCAGCGCCGCAATGCCCAGGCCCGCCTTCACCATGATGGCGGCGATGTCGTACTCCCCGGTGAAAATGGCCGCGCCCATGCCGATGACATACATCCAGCAGGACACCAGGCCATAGGTCACCACGCTGGCCACCGTGGCCCGGACAGGCTTCTCCGCCTCGCGGGTATAGTCACTGATCAGGGGCAGCCAGGACAGAGGCATGGCCACCGCCAGCTCCACCGCCGCGCCGAAGGTCAGGCCTTCGCCGCTGGGCGCCGCCATGGTGTTGCCGGAAAAGAAGATCACCTTGCACAGCACCATCGTCAGCACAAACAGCGCCGCCATGGTCACCTTGTTGATCCAGCCCAGGTCGGTGATGCCTACTACGATCCACAGCACGATCAGCCCGCCGATCACCAGGCACCACACCCAGCGGCCCACGTTGAAGATACCGCCGATGGCCAGCGCGCCGTCATAGATCATGATAGCGGTCCAGCCCACCAGCTGCAAAACGTTCAGCAGGGCAAACAGCAGGCCGCCCTTCTGCCCGAAGCTCATCTTCACCGTCTCCATGGCGCTGCGGCCGGTGCGGCCGCCGATCAGCCCCGCCAACAGCATCATGGCGCAGCCGATCACGTGGCCGATAACGATGGCCAGCAGGCCCTTGCCCATGCCCAAAGGCGCGAAGGCCGTACCTGTCAGGATCTCTGCCAGGGATACGCCTGCCCCGAACCAGATCAGGGCATTCTGAAAGGTCGATGTCTTTTTCATTCCACAAACTCTCCTTTCAGTGCAAACATGTGGTCCATGGGGCCGGAGCCTTTACCCAGATCCAGCATAGCCGCCAGCGCGCCGGAGATGTAGGCCTTGGCCCGCTCCACTGCCGTGTCCAAATCGCAGCCTTTCGCAAGATTGGCGGCGATGGCACTGGACAGGGTGCAGCCGGTGCCGTGGGTGTTGGGATTGTCGATGCGTCTGCCCCGGAACCATTTCCCGCCGCCGCTGCGCCACAGCAGGTCGTCGGCGTCGTTGATCTGATGGCCGCCCTTGCACAGTACGGCGCAGCCATACCTGTCATGGATGATCCGGGCGGCGGTCTCCATGCCGGCGGCGTCGGTGATGGTCATGCCGGATAGGATCTCCGCCTCGGGGATGTTGGGGGTCAGCACCTCCGCCAGGGGCAGAAGTCTTTCCGTCAGAGCCGACACGGCGTCGTCCTGCAGGAGCTTTGCCCCGGAGGTGGCCACCATCACGGGATCCACCACAATGTGCTTTGCATCGTACCGGCGGAGCTTGTCCGCGATGACGGCGATCAGCGCCGCAGAGGAGACCATGCCGATCTTCACCGCGTCGGGGAAAATGTCCGTAAAGACCGCGTCCAGCTGCTCCTCCAAAAAGTGGGGCGTGGACTCCAAAATGTCTGTGACGCCGGTGGTATTTTGGGCCGTCAGGGCCGTGACCGCACAGGTGGCGAATACGCCGTTGGCGGTCATGGTCTTGATGTCAGCCTGGATACCGGCGCCTCCGCTGGAATCACTTCCAGCAATGGTCAATGCTGTTCTCATCATATTTGTCCTTTCTTTTTACAGCACAGTTTTTTAGCGCGATGCAAGGTGGTGCCCCCAATGCACCGCGTGAACACGGGGGAAACCCCGTTTGTTCCTGATTCAGTGGTTCAGCCGCTCCCAGGCGGCAGGGAAATCCGTCAGCGATGCGAGATAGACCTCCGCCGCATCCCGCAGGCCCGCTTGGTCCGACTCGCCGTTGGCGTCGTACAGGCCCACCGTGGGGTAGCCCGCCGCCTTGGCGGTACGCAGAGCGTAGAGGGAATCCTCGCATACCAGCGTCTCTGCCGGGGCGGTATGCAGCGCATCCGCTGCCAAATGGTAAATGTCCGGCTGATGCTTGCTCTTTCCCACCTCGCCGGTGGTAAAAATGGCGGAGAGATAGCCCAGCAGGCCCAGCCGCTCCAGTGCCCGGGTCACATGGGCGCGCGGGCTGGAGGTGGCCGCCGCCATGGGGATGCCCTGGCTCTGCAGAAAGGCCAGGGTCTCTCTTGCGCCCGCTTTGGCGGGGACCTCATCATAATAGAAGTCCCGCAGCATAGTCTGAATGCCGCTTAAAATTTCCGTCTCACTCTGCGGCAGCGGATAGTGGGCCTTCAGATAGGCGGCCCCCTGCTCCATACTCATGGAAAACAGGATGGTGTTCAGCCCCGGCTCCGGCACAAGGCCCTGGCCGCGGAGGTAGCGGGCGCCCAGGTCATTCCAGATGGCCATGGAGTCCAGCAGCACGCCGTCCAGGTCAAATATAACGCCGCAGATCATGCTTTCAGCATCTCCTCTGTGGCCGCTTTCAGCTCCTGCGAGGCAGCCCGGATATCCGCCGCGCCGTAGATAGCGCTGATAACCGCCACGCCGCAGATACCGCTGCCCGCCAGGCGGGCCACGTTATCGCGGCTGATGCCGCCGATGGCCACCACGGGGATAGACACCGCCTGGCAGATGGCCTTCAGCGTATCGTAGGACACATCATCGGCGTCGGCCTTGGAGCCGGTGGGGAACACCGCGCCCACACCCAAATAGTCCGCGCCGTGCTTCTCCGCCAGCAGCGCCTGCTCCACCGTCTGAGCGGAGACACCGATGATCTTGTCCGGCCCCAGCTTGGCCCGGACGTCCAGGGCTTCCATATCGCTTTGTCCCACGTGGACGCCGTCGGCGTCCATGGCCAGGGCAATGTCTACATTGTCGTTGACAATGAAGGGCACATGGTACGCCCGGCACAGGGCCTGCAGCTCTTTGGCCTCCTGCAGAAAGGTGGGTTCTTCCAGCGTTTTTTCCCGCAGCTGCAGCATGGTCACGCCGCCCTCCAGGCTCTCCCGCACCACATCCGCCAGTGTGCGGCCGTTGAGCCAATACCGGTCTGTCACCGCGTACAGCAGCAGGTCCTTTTCAGCGCACTTCATACTTGGCTCCCTTCTCCAGCGCCGCACCGTCCATATTGTAAACGGCGTCGATGATGCGGTTGCGGTAGGTGGAGTTGCCGTCGCTCTCGGTCATGTGGCTCCAGCTGATCTCACCGGCCAAGCCCATGGCGCACACGGCGGCCGCGGCAGCCGCCAGCCTGTCGTCGGGGTTGGCCACCAGGAAGGCGGTCATCATACCGGAGAGCTGGCAGCCGGTGCCGGTGATCTTGCCCATCTCCGCCCGGCCGTTGCGGATCACATAGCAGCGCTCACCGTCGCTGACCAGGTCGATGGCCCCGGTCACTGCCACGATGGCCCGGCTCTTTTGGGCAAAGTCCTTCACAAATGCCACCGCCGCGTCCAGATTGGCCTCCGTCACCGCGTCGGCCACATCAGCATCCACGCCCTTGGTAGTGCCGCTGCCCAGCGCCAACGTCTTGATCTCGGAAATGTTGCCCCGGATCACGGTAAAAGGCAGAGCCTTCATCAGCTCCACAGCGGTATTGGTGCGCAGGGCAGAGGCTCCGGCCCCCACAGGATCCAGCAGCAGCACATGGCCCAATTCCGCCGCCTTTTTCCCGGCCCGGAACATCCCCTGGATACTGCGCTGGTTCAGGGTGCCGATATTGATGTTCAGTCCGCCGCAGATGGTGGTGATGTCCTCCACATCCTCCGGCTCGTCAGACATAATGGGGCTGCCGCCGCAGGCCAGCAGGATGTTGGCCACATCGTTGACAGTGACATAGTTTGTGATGTTGTGTACCAGCGGCACAGTTCTGCGCACGTTGTCCAGACAGGTTCCCAGCATAAAAACACTCCTTTTGCATGCAAAAATGCGGATATGCCAATGAAAGCATATCCGCATTACGTATTTCACGCGCCGCGACGGTATGTCCCTACGTTGGCATTATCCAAATCAGGTTGAAGGGTCTGGGCGATACAGCCCACTCTCAGCCCGCTCCGGCGAGCTCCCCTGTTTACGGGGCTATGATACCACTGATCATCTGCTTTTTCAAGCTTTTTTTACAACGCTTATCCCACAAATATAAAATACAAGCTGCAAGTCTATTTCGCCGCAGATGCACCCATCTCGGCCACATAAGGGCGCTGTAAGCAGCGCATGAACCGCTTCACAATCTGTATGTCCGCAGCGGCCCAGGTCCTGCCGCTAATTGCGGGGCGCCGTTATATCCATTCCACGCCCAAAGCAGAGGTAGTACCCAGACGCCGCGGCATAGACCACGGCCACCCATTTCAGGGCGGACAGATTCGTGATCAGCACACAGGCAAGCAGCAATACCACAAGCACCAGGGCGATACCCGGCACTACGGGATGCGGCACCTCAAAGGGGCGTTCCAATTCAGGCTCCTGCCGGTACAGGCGGATATTGGACAGGATGACCAGCGCGTATAGAATGAGGGCCGCAAACACAGAAATAGTCACCATCAGTGCGGTTTTCCCGGTCAGGCACAGGCAAAGTGCCAGCGCTGACGGGATCAGCAACCCAAAGGTCGGCACACCATGGCGGTTCAGCCGTGTGAACAGCTTCGGGAGATACCCCGCCCGTCCCATGGCATATGTCTGACGGGAGAAGGCCATGACGATGGAGGAAAAGGACGCAACCATGGCGAAAAGCGCAATGGCGGCGATGGTCTTCGGTAAAGCAGAGCCTTCGCCCAGCACTAACTCAAGGGATCGGGCCAGCGGATAGTCCACTTTGGCGATCTCGTGATAGTCGGCAATGCCCGCAGGCAGCAGCAGATCGATAAGCGCCGTGAAGAACAGGGTGATCAGCGCGGGCACATAGCCCCGCAGAATGCCGGTCTTGGGGTCCTCCATCTCCTCGGACTGCATGATGGGGCCATCCACCGCGAAGTAAAACCACATGGCAAAGGGGACGGCTGCCGCCACGCCGAACAATCCCGCCGCGGGCGGCTCGTCCAGCATCAGGCGCTCCGGCTGGAAGTGCGGCAGCGCCGCTGCCGCAAACAGCGCCAGTCCCGCCAGCGCCGCAATGGTGGCGACCAGCTCGAACCGGGAGGAGGACTTGGCGCCCAGCAGGTTCAGCGCCGCAAACAGGCAGAAGGACACCACAGTGGCGGTCATGGCGGGGATGGCGGGAACGAGGTAATGCAGCAGCTGTCCCGTGGTGATGGCCACGGCGCAGGGAGCGACTATATATGCCACCAGCGCAGAAAAGCCCGCGATGAATCCTGCGAAGCCGCCCATGGAGCGGCGGGCATACTCGGACGCGCCACCCGCACTGGGGATGCTGACCGCCAGCTCCATATAGCAGGCCATGAAGCAGACGTACATGGCCGTTACCGGCAGGAACGCCAGCAGAAAGGAACTGGGACCGCCGGTCTCGAAGCCATAGCTGAAGCCGTAGTAGTTGCCGGAGCAGACCGCACCCACCGCCAGCGCCCACAGGTGCCGGGGCTTCAGGACTTTTTGCAGCTTACGCTCCGGCATAGGCTTTCTTAAATAGCTCCTCAAATGCCTCCACCGTCATCTTCCGGGGATTGCTGGGGGTGGAGACATTGGCCATGGCCGCTACCGACAGGGCGTGGAAGTCCTCGGGCCTGATCTCCGGATGCTCCCGCATGGGCTGGATGCCCACATCGGCGCACAGCTGCCGCAGGCCCTCTACGCAGGCCTTCGCCGCTTCCTCGTCGCTCTTTCCAGTCACATCCAAGCCCATGGCCCGCGCCACATCGGCGTATTTCTTGGTGTTGGCGGGGAGATTGTACTCCGTCACCGTGGGCAGCAGGATTGCGTTGGCCACGCCGTGGGGCAGATCATAGCGGCCGCCCAGGGCTTCCGCCATGCAGTGGACAGCAGCCACATCGGAGTAGCCGAAGGCGATACCGGCGATGGTGCTGCCCAGCATCATGCCGGTGCAGGCCTCCAGAGAGCGGTTATTCACCGCGCTGCGGAGATTCTTGGAAATGAGCTGGATGGCGTAGAGCGCATAGGCATCGGTGTGGGGCACGGCCAGCTTGCAGGTATATGCCTCCACCGCGTGGGTCATGGCGTCGATACCGGTGGCGGCCATGATGTGGGGCGGCAGACCCATGAGCATGGCCGGATCTACCAGGGCGATCTTCGGCGCGGCTTTGACATCGAAGATGTTCAGCTTCACATGGGTCTCGGAATCCGTCACCACGGCGAAGGGGGTCACCTCGCTGCCGGTACCGGCAGTGGTAGGAATGGCAATAAGCGGCGTGATGGGGCGCAGCAGCTTGTCCGCGCCGCACCAATCCTGAACGCAGCCACCGTGGGTCAGCAAGGTGCCGATGGCCTTGGCGGTGTCCATGGAGCTGCCGCCGCCCACGGCCACCAGGCAGTCGATGCCCGCGGCTTTGGCGGTCTCATAGCCCTCCACGCAGTGATAATCCCGGGGGTTAGGTACGATCTTGTCGTAATAGATGTAGGGAACGTCAGCGTTCCGCAGGCTGGTCTCCACATCCCGGGTCAGGCCGGCGCGGATGACGCCCTGATCGGCCACGAGCATCACCTTTGTAGCGCCCAGGGACTTGGCGCACGCACCAGCTTCCTTGACCACGCCTACTCCGAAACGGATGGTGGTAGGGAGAGAAAATGTATATTGCAGCATCATTATATCCTCCTATGGAATGCGGCAGGGACAGGCAATGTCCCTGCCGCATCGGTCATTTTTATCGATATTGATCTCAGCGATTGCGGGCCAGCTCGGCCACGGTGCTCAGCACCCGGTCAATGTCGCTCTCGGTGCAGTAGGGCGCCATGCCCAGGCGGATGAGGCCGCCGCTCTCAGCCAGCCCCAGGGCCGCAATGGCCTCCACGGCGTAGAAATCTCCGTTCCAGGAATTGATGCCCTTGCCGCCAAAGACCTTGGAGACTTCCTCCGGGGTATAGCCCTCCATGGTAAAGGAAACGGTGGGGGTGCGGGGCTGACCTTCGGCAGGGCCGTAAACGGTCACGCCGGGGGTGGCCCGCAGGCCCGTGCGCAGCTTCTTGGCCAGGGCCATCTCGTGGGTGTCCATAGCCAGGATGCCCGCCACAACATTTCTGCGGCGGCCGGTCAGGCCCTGCAGCTCCTCCTCGAAGTACTCGGCGTACTTCTCGCCCTCGGCGGCGATAAAGTTCACGGCAGCGGTGATACCCGCCAGGGTCTCATATTGGGGCGTGCCCATGTGGAAGCGGCGGCCGCCCTCGGCGATGTCGTCACACTTCACATTGTTGAAATTCAGGGATTCGATATATTCCTTCTTCAGATAGATCACGCCGCTGTGGGGGCCGAACCACTTGTAGGGGCTGCACAGCAGAGCGTCGGTGCCGATGGCCTTCACATCCACGGGCCGGTGGGCGGAGTAGTGAACGGCGTCCACCACGGTAAACGCGCCGTGCGCATGGGCCAGGTCGATAAACTTCTTCACATCGGTGATGGTGCCCAGGGCGTTGGAGGCCCAGTTCACGGCTACCACCTTGGTCTTATCGGACAGCTTTGCCTTGTAGTCCTCAAAGTCCAGCTGCTGGGTCACGGGGTCCAGGCGGACGGTCTTGACCACGCAGCCGATGCGCTCCAAAGAGCGCCAGGGAGCGCTGTTGCAGCGGTGGTCGATCTCGGTGACGATGAGCTCGTCGCCGGGCTTCAGATTTTTGGAGAGATTCAGGGCCAGGTTGAAGCTATTCTGGGTGGAGGCCATGCTGAAGCCCACCTCCTGGACCTCGCAGCCCAGGAAGTCCGCCGCGGCGGCCCGGGCCGTTTCCTCGGTATAGCGGGCCATGGTGCTGGCCCGGAAATTGCCATCCTCGTTGGCATTGTCGTTGACCATGTAGCCTACCATGGCGTCCAGTACGGGCTGGGGTACCTGGGTGCCGCCGGGGCCGTCCAGATAGGCGATGGGTGCGCCGGCGATCTCCAACTTGCAGGCCGGGAACTGAGCCCGGATGGCATCTACATCATACTTGAAACCGTTTTTCATGATATTGTCCACCTTTCTGTATAAAATTCCCGTGGTATCTTTTCTTCCTGATTCCAGTGTAGCACTCCGCGAGAGCCCGCTTCAATGACACGAACTCCAAAAAGCTCACCCTCCCATTGGAGTTTCTACAATGGGCCTGTCTTTTGCAAATTTCCGCCTGTGCAATATTGCCTTCAAGCCGTGAAACAGGTATAATTTGTATGATATAGTTAGGAATGGGGGCATTGTTGTGGTCTTGCTGCGGGATATTTTGTCGGCGCCGTTATTTTCGGGCTTCCGCATCGTGTCCGGGTACAACGGCATCAATACGCCGGTTACGCAGGCGGGCTTTCTCGAGTGGGAGTCCGGGTCGGACATCGAAAAGAACTTTGAAAAAGGCGAGTTTGTCATCACCACCCTGGCCGCCGCCAAGGATGACCCCGGCCGCGCGGAAACATGCCTTCGCATGCTGATACGCCACCAGGTGGCCGCCATTGCCATCAAGGATGTGTATTATAAGGACATCTCCGCGCAGCTAAAGGAGTTTTCCGACACATGGAATGTGCCCATTCTGTTTTTCAGCGACACCTTCATTGACGATGTTCTTTTCTACATCAAGACCGCGCTTCTGAAAGAGGACTCCGCCATGCAGGAGCGGATCGTCAAAAGTCTCTTATACGATGCTGGCCTGACGCCGGAGCAGTGCCGGGCGCATGCCCTGAAAATCAACCCGTTTTTCGAAAAACAGGTTTTGTTCTGCGCGTATGTGACCGTCAGTGACCTGACCGCCGTACCGCCCCGACGCAAGCCCCTGCACTTTGACACCTTCGGAAACTTTGAGTCGCGCACAGCCGGGGCTTGGACGCATATCCCGGAGGGCAGCAGCCTGCCGCCGCTGAAATATTCATTCCTGCCGTTTCAGCAGGGTGCGTTCCATATCTGCACCACTACGGACAGAACGGCGTTTTCCAAAGACTTCCCGCTGAAATTCGTCAAGAGTTTTTTCCCGGACTTTGGTAATGAACATCGCATCGGCCTGAGCACAGAAGGCGGGACCCTGGAAGATCTGGCACAGTTCATGAAAAAAGCGCTCTTTGCCAATATCAGCTGTGCCATCGACGAAATCTCCTCCCTGGACTTTTCGGAAACGGGCATGGACCAGCTCCTGTGCCCGGCCTGCTTCAGCCCATGGAGCAGACAATTTTATCAGGCCATGCTGGATAAGCTCGCCGCAGCCGCCGATGACACAGATGTGCTTATCGCCACCCTGGACACCTACTGCAAATGCGGCGGCGATGTGCCGCTGACCGCAAAGATCACCTTCCAGCACAGCAACACCATCCGATATCGGCTGCAAAAGATCCGTAGGGCCTGGGGGATCCATGACAACATCAGTTTTGACTCACAGGCGGTGATGTTCTGCCGTCTGTACCGTATCTATCAGATCCTGTGAATGCCGCTTCATGGCCCGCTGCGCATCATCCCGATGCCGCTCACCGGCCGAATCCGTAAGGAAAAGGCGCACCTGCTGAATCAGCAGGTGCGCCTTTTTGTAACTTTGTGAGCTCACCGCTCGATCTCGCCCTGCACCGCGATATACACCTTGTCCGTCCGGACAAGGCTGTGCTGATGCAGGTAATAGACCAGGGCACCGTCGGAGGGGCCGGCGGCGGCTTCCTCGTCTAAGAGAAGATGCGGTTAGAACAGGAACGCGTTGAATGACAGCATTTTTCTGCTGTTTGATATTTACCTGATATCCTGTGAGCCGTTCTTTTCCTGTCTGACATCTGCGGTGGAGTATCGTTCGTCTTCAGAGTAGCGGTCGATGACCTCCAAACGCTGAGCCGTGTCAGGAATTCTTTTTGCGATCAAAGTTAGCAGGTATTCGCATACGGCGGAGAGCCCTACCATGGAGTTGAAATAGCTGGCGCCATCTGTGCGGACAAGAAGAATATGATCTGCGTATTTTGTGACTGGAGACGGCGCCGTATTGGTGACCAGACACAGCCGCATACCGGCGGCCTTTGCGGCCTCGCAGATATGGATGTCAGTTTTATAGAAGCGGGAAACGCACAGGTAGACCAGAACGTCCTGACTGCCGGCACCATAAAGCGCCGGGTAAACATCATTGGTGTGCTGGAGAAAAATCACTTTGTCCTTTACATAGCGGAGTCCCCGCGCAAAATGCTCTGCCGCAGCACGCGCACCGCGATTGCCGAAGATATAGACATTCCGGCTCGTGGTCAGTAAGGATGCAATACGCCCATATGTGTCACTGGAGGTTGCGGACAGAGAACGTTCCACGTTTTCCAAGGAAATGTGGAGAAAATTCTGAAAGTCATTTTCTCCATGTGCTGCTCCGCTGCGCAGCCGTGAGCCGAGATCCAGAGAGCCGTGGCCGATGTTGGCCGCCGCCTGAGACACCTTTGTTAACGAGCCGCCCACGGCCGAGAACAAGCTGCTGCGCCTGCCGAACTTCAGCGCCACGCCGCACATCGGCGGCAACACCTACGAGGCGCTGGAAAAGGCCGGCATGGAAGTCGTTACCGAAACGCTGCGTGTTCTCAATGGAGAAAAACCGGCCCATCCCTATTTGATGTAAAGTATAAATCAACTGAGTGTATAACAAGGAGGATATGAAAATGGCAGCTATCGTAAACGATCTTGCGATCCTTTTGGTATTTCTGCTGATTGGTTTTGCCCTGCGTGAGATCATCAGGCCCCTTCAAAAGCTGTTTCTGCCAGCTGGATTGATCGGTGGCATCATCGCGCTTTTGGTCGGGCCTCAGGTGCTGGGATGGGTTACTCTGCCGGAAAGCTGGTCCGGTATGGCTTCCCCCATGATCAACATTGTGCTGACCTGTCTGATGTTTGGCACAGTGCTGAACAAGAGCAAGATTCGGACATACGCCGGTGCAGTCGATCTAGTCATTCTGACTTATTTTGCCCAAATGCTTTTCGGTACACTGTCCGGAATCGGCCTTCAGAAGATTTGGACTGGCCTTCCTGAAAGCTGGAGCATGATGGCCATCTTCACATATTGGGGCGGCCATGGTGCCGGTGCGTCCGCCGGTCAGCTGTTTGAAGATCTGGGTGCAGACGGCATGCTGAGCATCGGCCTGATTCTGGCCACGCTGGGCCTGATTATTGCCATGGTCGTCGGTATTATTTTGGTAAATATTGCCGTGCGCAAGGGCTATGCCACCAATCTGCCGGTTGGCAATGACGGCAAGATCAAGACGTTCTGCGACCCTGTTCCCGCCGAAAAGCAAAAGAGCCTGGGTAAGGCAACGGCATCCTCCGATGCTATTAACGGGTTGGCGCTGCAACTGGCGATCGTTCTGTTCTGCATGTGGTTGGGCGGCAAGGTCTTCGGGCTGCTTCAGCTGGCGATCCCCTCCGCTTCCAAGATCCCCAGCCTGCTTTACGGCATCGTTGGTGCCTTTATTGTTTGGCCTGTGATGCGGAAACTGCACCTTGACGGATATGCGGATAAGACAGCTATCAACAACATCTCCGGTGTAGCACTGGAAGTTTGTATTTGTTCTGCTACCGCTACACTGAACCTGAAGATTTTTGCCGATTTTCTGGTTCCCATTCTGATCCACATGGTGGTCATTGTTGCTGTCATGGTGTTTATCTGCATAGTTCTTACCAAACGCCGGCTGAAAAAAGATTGGCTGGAACTGGCGCTGCTGTTCTTTGGCCAGGGAACAGGTTCCGCCCCCAGTGGTATGGCGCTGGGCCGCTGCATTGACCCCGACACGAAGAACAAGAGTGCCTGGGAAGGGTTTGGTATCGCCACAGGCGTGTTCTCACCGATATCCTCTGTCCTCGTTGCCGTGCTGCCGATGCTTGCCGTGCAGTCGGCCTGGATACCAGTGGGCATCGGCGCGGCTGTAACCTTGGTATGCGTGCTGTTTGGCGAATTTGTTTTGAGAAAGAGTAATTGAGGGAAAAGTAATGAAACTGTTTGACTGTACTCTGCGCGATGGCGCAAATGTTGTCGGCAACGGCTTTTCGCCGGAGCTGACGGAAAGCATGGTGAAAAATCTGCTCCGCTGCGGCATTCAGGACATTGAGCTGGGCAATGCCAAAGGAGTCGGTTCATATGAATCCGGCGCGACGGCCCCAATGGACGACGAGGGCTATATGCGTTTGGTAGAACCGTATACGGAGCAGGGTCGGTTGGGCATGTTCCTGCTGGCGGCAAAGGCAACGCCGCAGCGTGTGGCGCTGGCTGCCGCGCATAAGCTTTCTTTCCTGCGTGTCGGCATTGCCGCCGGCGACGGCCGGAAGGCGATAGACGCTGTACACATGGTAAAGGATGCCGGTCTGACCTGCCGCTATTCCCTGATGAAAGCCTATATCTCCACTGCTGAGGAACTGGCAGACGAGGCTGCCATGCTGGCTGCCGAGGGCGTGGACCGCATCACCATCATGGATTCCGCTGGCACCATGTTCCCTGACGAAGTTTCCGCGTACGTCACTGCTATGCGGAAAAAGGTCGCCATTTCCATTGGCTTCCACGGCCACAGTAACTTGGGACTTTCACAGGCCAATGCGCTGGCGGCTGTGGCTGCCGGTGCCGAGGAGATCGACTGCGGCCTGCTGGGCATGGCGCGCAGCGCCGGAAACTGCGCCACAGAAGTGGCTGCTGCCGCGTTCCTGTGGGAGGGGCTTCTTGGTGATGTGGACTTCTACGGACTGCTGTCCTACCTGGACAATGAGCTGATCCCCGCCATGCAGCCCTACGGCTACCGCCCCGCCGTGCTGCCGGAGGATCTGATCCTCGGTCTCTCCGGCTGCCATTCCTCTTTCCTTCCCCTGTTTCACAAGATAGCGCAGGAAGAAAGTGTCTCCCTTTATCAGTTGATTGTGGAGGTGTCCAAACTCGACCGAAAAGCTCCAAACGAAGATCTAATCCGCCGCACGGCGCAGTGTCTGAAACATACACAAGCGGTTTAAAGAAATCTCCGCCGTGCCATGCAGCCTCGCATCGGCAGCATCAAGCTCACAAAGCTGGCCGCTCACGACCTGCAAAAGCTCTACAAGGAGCTGATGGAGAGTGGCCGCACCAACCGCAAAAGCGGTCACGGCAATCCAGGCCTCAGCAGCACCATCCGCAGCCTGCACCCGATGCTGCACAACGCCCTGAACCGTGCCGTGAAAGAGCGCTTGATCCTCCGCACCCCCACCGAGGACTGCATTGCGCCGAAGGTACAGAAATTCGAAATGCAAATCCTACAGCCGGAGCACATCAAAATCTATCTCGATGCCGCGGAAAAGAGGGGGCTGCTGCCCATGTTCTATCTGGAACTGGCCAGCGGACTGCGCAAGGGGGAACTGACTGCCCTCCTGTGGAGTGACCTTGACATCGCGGATAAAACCATCTCCGTCAGCAAGCAGTACGTCAAGAACCCCAACGGCGAACTGACCCTCTCGCGTCCCAAGACGGAAACATCGGTCAGAAAAGTATCTATCCCGCAGGAGGCCGTCGACCTGCTGATCGCCGAACATAAGAAACACCCCGGCACTCCGTACATATTTCCTTCGCCCGTCACGGGAAAGATGTACTATCCCGACTCCATCGTGAACCTGCATAAGAAAATTCTGAAGGATGCAGGTCTGCCGCACATACGCTTTCGCGGCCTCAGCCACACATTCGCTACATTAGCCCTGCAGAACGGCGTGGACGTGAAAACCGTCAGCAGTATGCTGGGCCACTACGACGCAGGCTTCACCCTGCGCACCTACACCCACGCTACCCGGCAGAAGCAGGACGAAGCCGCGCAGACCGTGGACAGCTTCATGGCGCGGGTGATGTGAGCTAATCTAAGCAGAGAGGAGCGGACGGCTTTTCCGTCCGCTCCTCTTTGTCCCTTTCTGCGCATTTCCGCGTGTGGGGCAGGGTGTGGGGCAACTTTGAGCCACACCTTGACCCACAGATTAAATGAACCAAAATACAAAGAAAAAGTCCTGTTTTCGATAGAAAACAGGACTTTTTGGAGCTGCTGGGCGGATTCGAACCGCCGACCTCATCCTTACCAAGGATGCGCTCTACCTACTGAGCTACAGCAGCATATGGCGACCAAGATGGGGCTCGAACCCACGACCTCCAGCGTGACAGGCTGGCGTTCTAACCAACTGAACTACTTGGCCATATTGTGCGCTTTTTTGTCGCAATCGAGCTTACTAAGTATAGCAGAAACAACCGAAGTTGTCAATCAAAAAATGGCAGGGGCAGAAAGATTCGAACTCTCGACACGCGGTTTTGGAGACCGCTGCTCTACCAGCTGAGCTATACCCCTATGTGGTGGGCCTTCGGGGACTCGAACCCGGGACCGGACGGTTATGAGCCGTCTGCTCTAACCAACTGAGCTAAAGGCCCAAATAGATCGATCTCTGAGGCAGAAAAAGAAATGTGCCGCCACCTTTATAGATGGCGGCACATCCTTTTTTATGGCGCCTTCTGTAGGGCTCGAACCTACAACCCTGCGGTTAACAGCCGCATGCTCTACCATTGAGCTAAGAAGGCGTGTTGGCGCTACCTATTTTTCCGGGCCGTCTCCAGCCAAGTATCGTGGGCAGAAG